>Ga0302325_10018608_pt1 | contig 14633 bp, 11 predicted proteins | sample Palsa_T0_2_FD_201948 | JGI IMG/M metagenome (GOLD analysis project Ga0302325, IMG submission 201948) | Peat permafrost microbial communities from Stordalen Mire near Abisko, Sweden - Palsa_T0_2 | ecosystem: Environmental > Terrestrial > Soil > Palsa > Peat permafrost | place: Sweden: Abisko... | reverse complement strand
GATGCCATAGATCTCACCCGGATCGTAGGCGGGCGGCTCGGGTTCGGTGTCGTCGCGACGGCGTTCGGGCGGCGGCGCAAGATTCGCGACGATGCTGCGCACGAGGGCGAGCGCGTGTTCGTCGTCGTTCGCGTAGTGATCCGCGACCCCGCTGATGCGCGTGTGCACGTCCGCGCCGCCGAGCTCTTCGGCCGTGACGACTTCACCCGTCGCGGCTTGAACGAGCGGCGGACCGCCGAGGAAGATCGTCCCGTAGCCCGCGACGATCACCGTTTCGTCCGACATCGCGGGCACGTACGCGCCGCCCGCCGTGCACGAACCCATCACGGCCGCGATCTGCGGGATCCCCTCCGACGACATGCGAGCCTGGTTGAAGAAGATGCGCCCGAAGTGATCGCGGTCGGGAAAGACTTCATCCTGGCGCGGCAAAAATGCGCCGCCCGAATCGACGAGATAAATGCACGGTAAGTGGTTCTGCTGCGCGATCTCTTGCGCGCGCAGATGTTTCTTGACGGTGAGCGGATAGTACGTACCGCCCTTGACGGTCGCGTCGTTCGCAATCACCACGCAGTGGCGCCCCTCGACCGTAACGATGCCGGTGACGATGCCGGCTGAGGGGGTGTCGTCGTCGCCGTAGACGCCGTCCGCCGCCAGCGCCGACAACTCGAGGAACGGCGTCAGCGGGTCGGCGAGCCGATCGATCCGCTCGCGCGCCGGGAGCTTGCCCCGCTTGCGATGGCGCTCGGTTGCCAGGGCCCCGCCGCCCTCGCGCATCCGCGCGAGCCGCTCGCGCAATTCTGAGACGGCGCCCCGCATCTGCGCGGCATTGGCGGCGAAGTCCGCGTCGCTGCGGTCGACCCGCGTTTCCAGCCGCTTCATTTGAGGATTTCTGCCGAGGGCATCGTATCGATTTTGCCGTCGAGTCCTAGGAGTCCGTCCTTTAAATCAGGTCCCGACCGCGCCGCCGCCCAAAGACATCACCTGCCCGCGAAAGCGGGCCAGCATCACAACGCGCGGCGGCGAGGTGCCGAAATCACCTCGTAAGATGAGGCCGGGCGTCTTATTTGCCGTGCGCGACGTTCTTCACGACGTAAGCGGATACGTCCGCGATTTGTTGTTTGGTGAGCGTGCCGGAGAAGGGCGGCATGCCGCCACCGCCGTTCGTTACCTGATGTACTACGGCCGGCATGCTCTTCGCAGCTGGGATCGTCGAGAGACTCGGGCCCCCGTTGCCGCCCAATCCGGTCGCGCCGTGGCAGATCGCGCAGTTCGCAGCAAAGACAATTGCACCGTGAGCTACGTTTCCAGGTAGCGCTGGCCCCGAGGCTGCAACGGCCGCGGCCCCCGCATGGATGATACCTTGTCCTGGCCCGGGTGCGGGCGCGGGACCCAGCGTTCCGTTCAATCCTAACAGCCAGAGGCTGTCACCGTGTGCGGTTGCAGCCAGCCCGTTGCCGCCCGCGTAGAAGGCGAGATACTCGTGGCCGTTGCGCTGGAATATCGTCGGCACGTTGTTCGCGCCGGCACCCGTCTGGAAACTCGACAGCAGGGCGCCGCTGGTCGCGTCGTACGCCTGCAGATTGCCATCGTTGCGGCCGACGAAGACGAGATTGCCGGCGGTCGTCGCCGAGCCGGAGTAGCACGACTCGGGAAAGTGTTTCTGCCAAACGATCTTGCCGCTGGTCGCGTCGATCGCGCTGAAAATGCCGGCGTTCTTGTTGAAGCCGCCGAGCAGATCGTACTCCGACCCAACCTCGTGGAGCCGAGGACGCTTCTCCACTTGGGGCTGGGTTTGAGAGATGTACCCGGCGAGCCCCTCCTGCGCACAGACGTAGAACATATGAGTGTTTGGGTTATAGCTCGAGGGTTGCCAGTTGGTTCCGCCCTGCGCGCCCGGCGTAATCGCCGTTCTCGTGTTCCAGTAAGGTGTAAACATCGTCTTCGAAGCGACGATGGGCACGGGATGTCCGGCCTCGGCTGCGGCGAGCTTCGTTACCTTCGCGACTTGCGCTGTCGTCGGCACTTGCGGTACGAACGCTGCATAGCTCGGGATCGGCTGCGTCGGCCACGTCAGCTGATGCGCGTTTTGCGGAACCGGACGTTCGGGGATCGGGAAGATCGGCGTGCCGTTCGTGCGATCGAGCAGATAAAGCCATCCGTCTTTCTCGGCTTCGCCGATGCCGTGCACGATTTTACCCTTGAGTGTGACATCGAAAAGCACGGTTGGACTGGGAGCGTCGTAGTCCCACAGTTCGTGGTGAATCATCTGGTAATACCAGCGCAACTTCCCGGTCTTCACGTCGAGCGCGAGCATAGAAGCGGTGAAGAGATTCTTACCCGCGCGCTTGCTGCCGTCGGCGGTCGGGCCGACGTTTCCGGTCGTAAAATACAAGAGCCCCAGCTTCGCGTCGACCGAAGGAGTTTGCCACACCGTCGCTCCGCCGATTTTCCACGCATCGCCCATTTTAGGCCACGTCTCGTGGCCGGTTTCACCGGGCCCCGGGATCGTGTAGAAGCGCCATAGTTCTTTGCCCGTCGTCGCATCGTAAGCGGTCACGTGACCGCGGAGTTTGTACTCGCCGCCGGCGGCGCCGGTGATGATCATACCGTCGACGTACAGCGGCGCGGGTGTGAGCGAATAGCCGTCTTGCCAATGTCCGTCGTACGTTGACCAAACGACATTACCGGTGGTCTGGTCGAGCGCAACGAGTTTTCCGTCGAGCTGACCGTTGTAGACTCTTCCGTCGCCGAGCGCCAAGCCGCGGCTGGTCCAGCCACAGCAAACCACGCTGATAGTCTGATCGAGATGCGCTTGATGTTCCCAGAGGATTTTCCCCGTGTCCGCGTTGATTGCGAAGACGTCGTCCGCGCCAGTCGGAACGTAGATGACGCCGTCGTACTCGAGAGGCTGGCCCTCCGCCGAATACCTTGCGGCGAGCGCCGAGCCGCTCAGATGCGTCAGCCAGACGCCTTTGAGCTGAGTCACGTTCTGCGTTGTGATCTCGGTCAGCGGTGAGTAACGCTGGTTCGCTAGCGATCCACCGTTGGTGATCCAGTTGTCGGTCGGCGGAGCCGAGAGATCGTCCACCGAGAACGCGGGTGCACGTTGGATCGTCGCGACATCAGCTGCGCCGGTGGGTTGAGCGATCGCGACATTATTCAGATGGACCGCGGCGAGCGAGCACGCGATGACGGCGGCTGCTCCTGCCGGGAAGAAAAAACTCCGCTTAGCAATCACTTTCAGCAGAATCCTCGTTTGTAAGGTCGCAGTAAGGGGGCACTGGGACTCCCCAGGCCTTCGTACGGCACTGTGGCAGCCTTCCGCAAAATTTCAACATGCCGCTGCGCCCCGCCGAATCACCCATTTGGACGAGGCGCCCGGCATCCGCGAACGACCTATCTTCCAGGGAGGGCCCATGATCTTCGATCGCCGTGAATGGCACGCGCCACGACTTTGACGGCCCCCCGGACATGCCGTTGCTCTGGGTCATCCGGAACGAATTCAATATGACTGGCACGACGTTTGGGTGAAGTAGTTCCTGCAGCGGCTTAGGCTCTTAAGGCCTTAGGAAAGATGGTTGTGGAGGAAATCGCGTGTACGATCGTTGGCTAGCTTTGCCGCATCGGCATTGTAGTGTTCCCCATTGTGCCGCGAGAAAGCATGTCGTTGGCCGGGGTAGGTGTAGATAGCCGCGTTTGGTTTGCCGGCAAATGCCGATTTGATTTGCTCCTGCGCAGCGTGGGGCATGAACTCGTCCTCGCCGGCCAAATGCATAAGGATCGGTGCCGTGACGCCGGAGACTTCATCAAGATATTTCTCGGTGTCACCACCGTGAAATGCAACTGCTGCGGCGACTCCACCAAAACGCGCGGTCGTTAAGTACGTCATCAGTCCCCCGATACAGTAGCCTAAGACCGCGACGCGACCGTTGCATTCCGGCATCGCGGCTACAGTATCGATCGTGTCTTTGATGTCTTTCGCACCGGCGTCTCGGTTATAGTTCATGTTGAGGCGGAGACCGTGGTCCCAGTCATCCTTCGACCTGACGCTGAGGTCGATGCCGGGTTCCTGGGCCCAGTAAAGGTCGGGTGCGACGGCAAGGTAGCCTTGTGCGCACAGTTCATCGCAGTGCTGGCGAATGTCGGCGTTAACGCCGAAGAGTTCTTGAAGAACGACGACAGCAGAAACCTGCGTCGCTTTGGGGCGCGCAATATATGCCTCAAACGAGCCATTTCGCCCATCGACGTTAATATAGTTGGTCACGGACTTTCTCCTCACGCATCCGTAGTGTTTGGTAAATGCGACACATGCACGCGCTCCGCGCGGCGGAGAACCCGTCTAAATGTTAGATCAAGGCCGCGCTCGATTACGCGCGTTCGATGCGGCTCGAGTGGAGCGCTACGTTGGCGCGTCTTGTCAGATGCCCACGCCTGATTCGTTGATGCGGCTGGACCGAAAGCGCACCGGTTGCTGGGACGTGCTTGCGCACGGCGCAACAACCGGCGCGGAATCGGGGCCGCTAGTGGACTGAGTTTGCTGCCTTTACGATCATCTCGACCACGGCATGCGGTTGCGAGAGCATCGGGCAGTGGCTCGAGTCCAGCTCGATGGTATCTGCGCCCATGCGTTTAGAGACGAACCGTTCGAGCTCGGGCGGCACGGCTTTGTCGTTTTTACCGACGATGTACCAACTCGGTTTTGTTTTCCACGCCGGAACGCCCATCGGCGCGCTGAAGAGGTCGACCGCCGGCGGATAATTCGTTGCCCAGACGACCTTTTGTTCGGCTTCGGGAAGATCGCCACAAAAGTCCGCGATGCCCTCGGGCTTCATCCAGATGCGACCATCGACGGCTTCGATATGCTGGAACACGGGGGTCGTGGGATATTTACCGAGTTGGGCTTGCGCGGTCTCGCCTTCGTCGGGCCCCAACGCACAGATGTACACGAGCGCCTTAACGCGGTCGTCGTTGCCGGCGCCGGTAATCGTCTGGCCGCCGTACGAGTGCCCCACAAGGACGGCGGGACTGTGGACCCGGTTGAGCGTCTTTTTGATGATGGCGATGTCGTCGGCTGTGGTGTTCAGCGGATACTGCGCCGATATGCATTCGTAGCCTAGGGCTTGAAGCGGCTGAATGACTTTGCTGAAGCACGATCCGTCCGCCCAGATTCCGTGGCAGAAGACGATGCTGGGTTTTCCGTTTGACACTTGAGATATCTCCTGTGCCTCTGCCGCCCGGAGCCCGGCCGCCGACGTAACTGCTGCAGCTACGCTAGCCGACAGGAATCCCGAGCGTGTGAGGTCGTTGTGTGTGTCCATCGTGTACTAAGTCTACGTCTCAACCCGACGCGCGCACCACGCACGCCATGCGCTGTGTATGTATCTGTGTCAGTCTTCTCGCGACTTCATCTTGTGCGTGAATTTGCTGTCAGCGTCTCCGATGCTGGGCGAGCAACGATATCGTCGAGGATGAAGCGCACGTGTTTTTTTTGGCTAGCGAGCAAAAGCGCGCGCCACTCCCGCGCATGTCTCTCTAAGGTGGCGACGTTCACGGGAACGTCTACATGCTGGAACTCGGGTCGTGACAGCATGGGCCTCGGTGCATCGTCTGAGATGAGCGCCGCGGCGTTCTCTCGAGGACCGATCGATTCGCAGCGCTCGCCGTACTGAAGCTTCTCGAGGAGGGTTAACCCGAGCATCCGCATCTCTCCATGACGACCGGTCCCGGTGTAGACAGATCGAAATCCGACGAACGCCCAGGCTGCCGCAACGATCGTTTCAGCATGTCCCATCGTGATAGCCCAATTTATCGTTGCTGCAAGATTATTTAGCTCGACACCACATCTGTCGATTAGTTCCAACGACTGGTGTTGCGAGAGCGATCGCGCTTCTTCAACGAACCAACCGAGAAGGCGCAGCATCGCGCCGTTCACTTCGGTCTGCTCCGATAGCCTTTGCCATGCGAATGAGCGAATCGACTCGAGAAAGCGATAGCGCGTCGACGTCGCGACGAGTTCTCGCTCAATTAACGACTTCTGCACAAGACGCAGCACGCCGTCTGCAACGCCGTCGACGGGTAACAATGGATCTGCGCAGACGGCTTCAGCCATAGAGAGGTTAAAGCCATCGATAAAGACGCTCAACCGCCCTAAAAGGAGGCGGTCAACGTCCGTAAGTAGCTCGAAACTCGCGGAAATCGTAGCACTCATCGTCTGGTGCCGGGCAGGCAAGTCGCGACCGCCAATGAAGACAAAACCACTCTTGAGTCGCTTACGGAGTTCGTCAAACCCGAGCGCCGAAACGCGCGACGCGGCGAGTTCTATAGCGAGCGGAATGCGGTCCAGATCCTCGCAGATCTCGGCGACAACGGCGAGTCGCGCTGCGTTGAAGGATATGGTGCGATCTGCCGCTTTTGCTCGAGCGAGAAAGAGATCGAGGGCGGTCGATTCATCCATTGGCAGAAGCTGAAATTTAAACTCGGCTGAGTGTCCGAGTGGTTCACGGCTGGTGACAAGCACGGTCAGCAACGGACATTCGCGCAGCAAGAACCCAACTAGTGCTGCCAATTCAACGATGATGTGCTCGCTATTATCCAGGACCAGAAGTGTGCGATGAGGGCGCAGGTGTTGAGCGATCGCGGTTTCATCGAGTTCGCCGTCGACCTGCACATTGAGGCGCGCTGCCGCGTGCGCGATCAGTTGCTTCTTGTCACGGAGGGGCAGCAGGTCTACGAACCAGATTTGGTGCCGTGGATGTTCGAGACGCCGCGTCACTTCGAGTGCAATGCGCGTCTTACCGACGCCACCACACCCGGTGATTGTTAAAAGGCGATGCTTTGTCAGAAGTGCTGAGATTTCGGCAACTTCCGTTCGGTCGATAAAAGACGTCAGCGACGGAGGAACGCGCGGTGGTGGTTGCCTCGGCCGGCCGCGCGCAGTTGCGGCCGCCTCCTCTAGATCCGCGCGTTCGTTTGGCGACAGCCGAAGTGCGTTGCCGAGGGCCGTCACGGTATCGCGATAAGGAGCGCGTCGATTTCCTTGTTCGAGCGCCGCGATGGCGCGAGCGCTTAGCCGGCTCCGTTCGGCCAGGGCTTCTTGAGAATAACCGGCGGCGCGTCGGTGTTTCCTTAGTAGCTCTGCGAACCTAGAATCCGTTCGTACGGCCATGTTCTGAACAGTTAAACCCGCACCATACAGCGCGCGTAGTCGCGGGACGGGAGCAGCGACCGGTAGGCGATAGGCCCAGCTATGATGTCGGTATGGCGTGCGGCGTTTGCCCATAGTCCGCCGCAGCAGGCCATCGTCGGTCCGGCCCGCGTCGGTAAGATCATGCTCGAGCCCTCAGCATTAGCATTCGCGGAGACATTCTTTCGCCTTAAACGCTAACACCGGAGGCCAAGCGAGTCTTGGCAATTGGCACCTCTTTTTGGCAAATCCAATCGGACACCGGTGAAGAGCGCGAGAAAATGCCGATTCCGGGGCCCAGCCCTTGGGCGTCTCATGGCTCCACAAGCAACGGGCGCCGTCCGGATGCATCGGAACCGTCGGCAAGCACCGCGACGAGTTTCGCACATGCCCTCGCCCTCTGAATAGTCGAAGGTCTAGAGCGTCTTGCGCGCCTGCATCGGTGCCGATTCTTCGATGTTGATACCCTCGATGGACCGAGTGTTTGCGCTATTCAAGCGCTGCCACAGTGACGGCGTGAGCCGTTCGACGCGCCGAAAGCTCCGGCTGAAGGCAGCTTGATCGTAAAAGCCAGAAAGCTGCGCGATTTCGGCGAAGGGCTTGTTGCTCTGCAAGAGCAGCCGCTTTGCCTTCTGTAGGCGTAGCGTAATCAGTCGCTGGTGTACCGAGGTGCCAAAACTGATGCGGAATCGCCGCGCGAAGGCGCTTTCCGAAAGTGCGCACGATTTCGCAAGGTCCGAAATACTGATATTCCCGGAAAGGCTGGCGCGCAGCATTTCTTCAGCGCGCAGCTTTTGCCATGCCTCTAGTCCCAGCGGCGGTGCGGCGGGGATCGACGGCGCGTTAGAACGCGACTGCACCGTGTGCGCACCGAGAACGAGTGCGATTTGGTCGAGCGCTATCCGATCGAGCGGTTCACCGTGATCGACGGGCGTGAGAATGTTCTTCGTCAACTCAGCCACGACGAGATCTTCGATAAAGAAGGCTTCGCGAAGATGGAAAGACGGCGAGACGCCGTTGTCGAGCATGATGCGTTCAAGCAAATCCCGAGATAGGTAATAGTGTAGGTAATCGAACGCCCCGCTCACCCACATCTCCATCTTGCACGATAAGTCGATGAATGTCGTTGCGAAGGGGATCGCTTGCGAAACCCCGACCCAGTTCCCGTTGTAAAGCGCGCGCCACTGACCGACCGCTGGCGGCATAAGCGCGACGCAAATCAGGATTGCCCGATCGGGCGGATATTCTGGAGCCTTCTCTGCTTCTCGTGGCCCAGAGCGCAACCGAGTTATAGCGAACTCCGACTTTTGATCCGGACCCAGTACGCGACAATCGTAGGCTGGTGTCCTGAACACCTCCGCCAACGAGGACCCAAACATGCGCGAACCGGGCGCTTCGCGACCGGCTTCTCCGTTACGCCGTCTTTCAGGCTCGCTTCGCGAGTAAACGGCCCGTTCGCTCATCGGACCGGAGGCGCTACTGAGAGGGTGATATGACTCGACGCGATGATGAGATGCCCCGACGCATTGATCGCCCGGAGCCATCTCAGGACGGATATACCCATTGTAGCCCAAGTTTACGGGCTCGAGGGCGACCGGTACAAGGCGGCTCGCGTTTCCGTGTCAGCAACTGTGTCAGAAACTGTGTCAGTTGGCCAAAAACTCTTCAATTAGATCGAACAAATGTTCGGCTGCACCGCTTGCACCCAAAGATTCTATCCGCTCGTCCGAGAGAGCGGCGCGGAGGGCTGCCAGTGCCATATTCGTTGGGAGCTCGGTGCTTTCAAGTGAGGACGGATTCTCCAGCGCGTCGCAGGCGCCCAAGAGGCGTGCCCCGAGTTCGACGCGCCCCGATCTCGCGGCCATAATGGCGGCGTAGCGGGAGAGCTCGACGGTCACGTTGCTGATGCCGACATCCCGGGCATCTGCGGCCTGGGTGAGTGCTTCTCGCAGGTCTAATTCCGCGGCTACCTCGTCACCGAGTAGGAGTTCACATCTTGCCGCATTCCCATAGACCGTGACCGCCGTAGAAATCGATATCGCGTACTCGTCGCGCTGGGCTTTGAGTTCGGTCAATATTCGAAGAGCTTCTTCGTAGTGCTCTTCTCGAAACTCGATTTCGGCGCGCACAATTGCCGCTTGGACGTCGACGAGCTGTTCACGCGGGCCGGCAGCGACGATAGCATCTAAGGTCGCGCGAGCACCGGCAAAATCACGCAGGATCGAACGCACGTACGCACTGCATATAAAATACGCAGAGCTTAACGGTGAGTGCACGCGGTCCTCAGCTGTGAGCATCGCATCACCGGCAGCGAGGTGTGCTTCTGCGGCCGCCGCGTTTCCGCACGTGCATTCGTACAACGCTAGACGAGCGTGGATGTGCGCGGCATGCGCGCTCTCACCCGACTCCTTTAAGAGCCGTATCGCGCGTGGGCCTAGTTCCGCTCGCTCCTTGCCCGAAAGAAATGCGACCATCGCACTGGTGAGCATGCCAACTAGTCCCGGTTCCGATTCGTCGCTGAGACACGCCAAGAGAGCCGAACCGACGACGCGCATTTCTTCGTGCCGGTTGGTTCCATACCATGCCATCCGAAAAGCGATGACCGCGCGGGTTGCTGCGGCGATGCTATTAGGATCGCCCCTTTCGACTGCCCAAGCAGCCGCCCCGGCGACATTATCGAGTTCCCGTCGAAGCTGCTCGAGAGTTCTCGTCGATTCACCCGTATATTTCGCTTGCGCCTCGTGCGTGAGCCAATCGGTCAATCGGCCCATCATGGTTGGGACGTCGCCCATTTCCGACAAGCGCGCCCAGGCAAACGAACGGATCGTCTCGAGAAAGCGATAGCGCGATGATGTCCCGATGAGTTCAGCGTCGAGCAGCGACTTCTGAACCAAGCGAAAGACACTCTCCCCGATGCCCCCGGTCGGCAGCGAAGCGTCTCCACAGACGGCTTCCGCCGCAGCTAACGTAAAGCCGCCCATAAAAACGCTCAGTCGCTCAAGCAGTAAACGATCCGCAGCCGAGAGCAAGTCGTAACTCCAGCGGATCGTGTCATCTATCGTCTGATGGCGGACCGGTAAGTCACGGTTGATACCCAACGGGGAACCGCTGTGTAGCCGATTCCGTAGCTCGGCAAACCCAAGCGTGGACACACGCGACGCGGCGAGCTCGATCGCAAGTGGGATGCATTCGAGCTCATCGCAAATCTCGGCAGCGATCGAAAGACGCTCTGCGTCGAAGAACAGCGAGCGATCCTGCGCTCGTGCGCGCGCCACGAACAGTTCCGATGCGGCGGCCGCGCTCATCGGCGGCAGCCGAAACACCAGTTCCGCAATGAGCCCGAGAGATTCGCGACTGGTCACGAGCGCCGCGAGCTTCGGACATTCGCGCAGAAGGGCGGCGAGTATTGTTGCGGTTTCGTCAATGAGGTGCTCGCAGTTATCGAGCACGAGAAGTGCACGCTGGGAGCCGACCATACGAGCGATCGTGGAAACGGGGTCGCCGCTAGCTGCCGTCGGGCTGATACGAGCGGCAATGTACGGCGCTAGCATGTTGGGATCACGAACTAACAGAACGTCGATGAACCACGTCTGATCAAACGTCTCCTCGACGCGCCGGGCGACTTCGACAGCGACGCGTGTCTTCCCAACCCCGCCGCTTCCGGTAATCGTCACTAAGCGATGCTCGAGGAGCAGCTCCGAAATCTCGTTAACTTCCGGCCGCTCGATGAACGTTGTCAGTGGTGCTGGAAGAACGGAGGCTTCTTTGCCAGACCGACCGCGAGCGTTCGCCGCGGCCTCTTCCAACGCAGCGCGCGCTTCTGCGGGAAGACAAAGCGCGTCGGCGAGGGCTGCCACGGTTTCGCGATAAGGCCCGCGCCGGCTACTCTGTTCGAGCGCGGAGATTGCCCGAACGCTTAAACCGCTCCGTTCGGCTAAGGCCTCTTGTGAGCATCCCGCTGCGCGCCGATACCGTTTTAAGAGCTCGGAAAACGTCGACTTCGCCGTCACGGAATCGTCAGAGTTCTCTCGCTCAGGCGGCGGACCTTCGGTAAACACCGGGACAAGCCTACGGTCCCCGCCGCGCCGCTGCCACACACGCCCTATACCGTGTCGGAATCTGTGTCGGTCTTGACACAGTAGTGCCCACAGTAAGGTGACGCGATAACTGTGCATGGTGGCGCGGACCGAGCGCGCGTAAACTTTGGGCCTACGAAGCACACGGCCCTAAGGCAGTTGAGACCGAGCTCGCCAGTGGTTCCATCGGAATCACAGCACCTTCCGAATGTGGAGTACAGCGAACGGTGTCAGTCACAACGTCACGTAAAGCGTACGAAGTCATACACGTCGTTATCGAGGCATCCAGACCCTTCGAGAAGGTGCGATTGGCACTCGAAGAGATCGTGCCGCCAATTGATCCTGAGATCCCCGTACTGTTGCAGGACGGGCTGACCGATCGCCTACGACAACGACTCGAGGCCGCCCCCGAGTTATCGATTTTCTTGATGCGGGATCACGGCATGCTACTCGGCATTTACGGCAAAGCCCGAAAGGCGGTGCAATACGAGATTGGGAACCCGCTTTCTGCGTCGTCGATGACCTGCCACCAGCTGGCTGCTGCTAACTACGCGCCGCTCCGCGTGGTTCTTTTCGAGCCCGATGACGGCGGTTCGTGCATCGAGTACGATCTGCCATCCTCGTTGTTCGGGCAGTTCGGAGACGATCGTGTGACCCAGGTCGGCCGCGGTCTCGACGATGCTCTCGATCGCGTGCTTCGCATGGCAGCCGGCGACAAGGTTCCACCGTGAATAGCGAGTGCGGGTGACAGCTCGATGGTCGCTGCTCGAAGTCGAGCGTCGTGGATGCGGCGGACCAGAGACGTTTTGTGGGGCTTGGCAGAACCTGTTCTTGCTTCTCGGGTCGACGGCCGCAGACGCGTGAAAGCGGTTGATCGTGCGTCGTCTCGGTTCGGAAGCAGATCGTTTGGCGAGGGTTTTGAAGCAGCGCGGCTGCGAGGTCGTGCTCGCCGATCGCGGCGTAGAACGAGCTGATGCCTTGTGCGGAAATGATTCCAACGCAGCCGCTCGAGCGCGATTTGTCCCAAAATTCAGGTAGCTGAGCCCAGTTTTCGAGCGCTCCGGGCAGAGCATCCATGCGACGGCCGAGAAGTTCGGCGTGTCGCGACATGCGATTGTGGACTGGCCGCGCCAGGACGATCTCGATTGTGGCCGCCGTAGCTATGGCACGAAGCGTTTCAAAACGCATCGCGAAGCGGAGATCGAAGTCTTCGAGTACATCGAAAACTGGTACAATCTGCACCGCCGGCGCGCGTAGCGCGTAGCTGCTGAAGAGTCGGCAAATGTATTCTAGCGGGAATCCGTTGGCCCGAGGAAAGCCGGAAAGGCCTGAGGTGTTTCACCGTCCTCCACCCCTTAAATCCGAGTTAGATTATCAGTGCAGACGTGCAAGAACGGGTGCTGACGCGGTACCATAAGGAAGTCATGACAGCCGCACCGTCTTCGTTTCGACCGGCCGGGTCTTTACCGTCGGCACCCCTCGCTGCCTACGACGGCCCTTGGAACGTTCGGCTGGCCGCGCATCTGCTGCGGCGGGCGGGTTTCGGCGGATCGCCGGGTGACGTCGCTCACTATGCGGGCATGTCGATGGGCGATGCGGTCGGCGCGCTGATCCGGTTTCCCTCGACCGCCAACTACCCCGCGCCGCAGCTTACCGACGATCGCGATGCCGAGCGCAGCATCCTCATGTCGATTCGCGGCATGGACAAGAGCGACGATGCGGTCAAGGACGCGCGCAAGCAGCTGCGCGACCTGCGCCGCACGCAGAACATCGCAAACGTCAGCTGGTGGCTCAATCGCATGGTCGCGACGCCCGCGCCGTTGCAAGAGAAGATGACGCTCTTTCTCCACGGCCACTACGCGACGGCCGCCGGCACGAAGGGCATCTACGGGCTCGACATCGTCGATCAGAACGAACTTTTCCGTCGTTACGCGCTCGGCAACTGGCGCGAGCTGACGCACTACGTCGCGCGCGATCGCGCGATGCTCAAGTGGCTCGACAACGCGCGCAGCGAGAAGGCGCATCCCAACGAAAACTTCGCGCGCGAGCTGATGGAGCTCTTTACGCTCGGCATCGGCAACTACACCGAGCAAGACGTGCGCGAAAGCGCGCGGGCCTTTACCGGCTACACGTTCGCGCCGCGCACCGGAGAGTTCTACTTCAACGCCGGGCAGCACGACGACGGCGCGAAGACCTTCCTCGGTAAGACCGGGAACCTCAACGGCGACGACGTCATCGACATCATCTTCCAGCAACCGGCCGCACCCAAGCTGTTCGCCTCGAAGCTGCTCGCGTTTTTCGTGTACAGCGATCCGGAGCCCGAGCTCGTCGATCAAGTCGCGGCGCTCATTCGCAAGAACGATTTCAACATGGAACCCGTCATGTCGACGCTCTTGCGCTCGAACGTGTTCTACTCCGATCGTGCCTACCGCGCACTCGTAAAGAGCCCGGTCGAATTCGTGATCGGGACCTATCAGCTCTTCAACATCACGACCGTACGGCCCGAAGTCATCGGTGCGCTCAACCGGATGGGTCAAGTTCCGTTCCATCCGCCGAGCGTCAAGGGTTGGGACGGCGGCGCGCAGTGGCTCAACACGCAAACGGTGCTTGCGCGCGAGAACTTCGCAAGCTCGCTGATGGCCGCGCCCGAGATGATGCAAGCCAAGAACTGGCTGACCGATGGCGGTCCGCCCACGGCCGACGCCGCGACCCGCGAGCTTTCCGCAACGATTCTGCAAGGTGATTCGAGCGCGAGCGCCCTCGCCGATCTGGCGGGCTATCTCGACGGCGGCGGCACCTCGACGAACACGATGCTCTCGGGTGAGAACTTCGAAGAACGCATGCGCGGCGCCGCGTACCTCACCATGGCGATGCCCGCCTACCAACTCAGCTAGAGGATGTCCATGAAACGTAGTCGCTTTCTCATCGGCGCGGTCGCCGGGCTCTCGGTCGCAGCGAATGTCGACAACCTCTTCGGCAGAGCGCTCGCGCAGCCGATTCTGCCGGGCCTTCCCGGCGGCACCGACGACCGCGTGCTCGTCGTCATCAACCTGCAAGGCGGCAACGACGGCCTAAACACGATCGTGCCGCACGGCAATCAGAAGTACTACCAGTATCGCCCAACGCTCGGCATCGCGCCAAACGACGTGCTGCAAATCAACAAAGACATCGGATTGAATCCGGCGCTCGCGTCGCTCAAGTCGATGTACGACGCGGGCAACGTCGCGCTCGTGCAAGGCGCGGGCTATCCCGGCCCCGATCACTCGCACTTCCGCTCGACCGAGATCTGGCAGACGGCCGAACCCGAACACTTCGAAACGACCGGCTGGGTCGGGCGCTTCCTCGACAGCGCGAACCTCCCGGCGGACAATCTT
>Ga0302325_10018607_pt1 | contig 14633 bp, 14 predicted proteins | sample Palsa_T0_2_FD_201948 | JGI IMG/M metagenome (GOLD analysis project Ga0302325, IMG submission 201948) | Peat permafrost microbial communities from Stordalen Mire near Abisko, Sweden - Palsa_T0_2 | ecosystem: Environmental > Terrestrial > Soil > Palsa > Peat permafrost | place: Sweden: Abisko... | reverse complement strand
CGATGGCCTGCACGACGAGATGAGCAGTGCGATGATTGCGGAGATTGTTTCGCAACAAAAAAACATCGATGAGCTCGCACGAGAGCTGGTGGCGCGGGCCGTCGAGATCGATGGCAACGATAACACGACGGCGCAAGTAATTCGCGTGCGATCTGTGGAGCAAGTGGGTATGTATCGCGGCCGGCCTTATCGTTTTTCACCTTGAATCGGTTCTTGCTGGACAAAACGTAGTCGGATTCGCGAAATGTGCGAGAAACGAAGCGGTGCCCGGGCGTATCAAAACCCGATAGGATTGATCAGCGGTAAGAGCACGCCGACGGCAGTCAAGAATGAAGTCCAGAGCGAAAAGAGCGTTCTCTTCTGGTGGAATCTTCAGGCAAGCGCCTGCGGTACTGCCTCTTCCCAACGCCCTTGTGCCTTCAAGATCAGTTCTACAACCTCGCGCGCGGCACCGTGTCCTCCAGGCCGGTGAGTTGTGAAATGGCATATCGCGGCCAACTCGGGCGCCCCATCGGCTACGCATACTGCCAATCCGGCTCGTCGCGCCAGGGCAATGTCCGGGAGGTCGTCGCCCAGATAGGCGACCTCTTCTTCTGTCACGCCCGCCTTTTGCATGCACTCCTGGAATGCATCGGTCTTCTTCGCTTGTCCCAAATATACGAAAGTGACTTTGAGTTCTGCCGCACGTCTGGCTACGGCTGGCGAAGATCGACCTGTGATGAAGCCTGTTTGAATTCCCATAGTGTGGGCGAGCGAGAGCCCCTGCCCATCGTGCGCGTTGAATACCTTCATTTCGGAGACAGCCGAGTTACCAGATCCGTCAGCAGCAGTCGTTGAGATTAAACAGACGCCACCATCGGTCAACGTTCCATCCACATCCATGAGGAACAGTTTGATCTTGCGAGCACGGGCAAACACATCAGGGGAAGCAAGGGCGATGTCGGACATGCGCGACGTTCCTATCCTCTCTTGATAATGAACACGGTTTTGTCATCGATGCGGTCGGGCTCACCAATCCGTCTCAAGTGATCGTCTTTCAGCAGTGCATAGTCCAGAATAGCGTCGCAGATTTCCTTCGCCGGTTTCTGCTTGTGTTCCCCGATAATCTTTTCGATCTCTTGTCTTTCCCCCTCATCTTTACCGTCGTAGACTCCATCCGTATAAAGGAAGATGATGTCGCCTCTATTCATCAAAGTGATTTCATCCAAATCATTGGAAGTCATCTGACTCCGGCGAAGCATGATGGAGACATACCTGTTCCGGTCAGGATGGTCCTCGGGAATCTCGAGCCCGAGGGAAGGGAATTGCACCATACTGGCCCTTCCAATCTCCATGAACTTCCCGTATTCCGCGGAGAACACAAGCGGCGGCGGATGACCGAAGTTCACAAACCGAAAGACTCCGTCCGGACGCACTTCCCCATATACCATGGTCGCGATCTCGCGAGAACTGTCCTCCATGTCGATGCCCAGTGCGTTTCTGGCGGTAACGGATTGTGCAAGCCTGAGATTGATTATTTCGAAGACCTTCGCCGTCGTTTTTCCGTTCAAGTCGAGCTCGCAAAGCATAGCTGTATGAAAGGTGTCATGCACCGTAGACGCAATCTTGGCTGCAATACTCCCATGCCCCTGGGCATCGACCAACAGCACCCCCGCAGTCGTATAAAGTTCGTGAAGGTTCTCAGCAATCCGCAGCTGTTCTGAGCTCTTGGCCTTCCGGTATTGGTTGGCGTCGTTCGGTGTGTACTCCGGTCTTGATTTCAACCACTGCAGATGGACATCGACTAGGTTCTGCGGAGCTGAGCCCTCTGAAAGTGGTTCCAGGTACTTCTTCGAGAGTTCCTTTGCGCGTTCTATGCGAGCGTCGATGTTATAGCGCTGCTGAAAGTTGATGTACTCGAAGAGATCCCCGTCCGCATTGGCCGCCGGAATGGAGTTTCCGTACATTTCGACTCCAGCCAGATGAGGGATAGCCCCTTCTACGGGCTTCAGTCTCTTCCGGAGATACTCGTCAAGAGTTGAAGACACGACCGCAGACTTTCCGTTCGCATCCATGGCGAGTTCCTCACTTGCAATAAAGTATACGTGGCAAACTTACCCACTCCGAACAGCTGGATAGGCGGACAAAGAGACCGCCCATAGCTTTCTGACCCTCGAAACCATACCATCGTCTCGGCCGGGGCAGATATCCATTCGAAATTCATTTGTATATATTGATAAGAGGCCCCTCTCAATACCGGCCACGAGGCCACTGGTCCCCTCTCACTTCTGCGCACCGAGAGAAAAAGTGCTTTCAACGCAAGGGATTTCGCCGGTAGAGAATAGCGATCGAGTGAGACTGCCAAACATCTCCAAACAACCCAAATTCCGAGTCTTTGTGGTGTCTGGCCTCGCCGGCATGCCAATTCCCGAATTGCCGGTGGAGCAGGCGATCGACCGAATATGCGCAGAAGAACGAAATCAACCCCGCAAACAGGATTCGCCTGTGCGGCAAAGGCGGCGGTCTATATCCTGCGATGTCTCCCACGGCTAGCACTATTGGCACCGAGATCACCAGGACGGTCCCAGGCGGAAGGATTAATCCTGAGTGGTGAAGATGTGCAATACCTATCGTCGCGAAGGCCGCAACCGTGCAATAGATCCCAATCAGCCATCGAACTGAATCACGCCATCCTCGTCCATAGAAATCTTCAAAGAGCAAGAGCCCGGGAACAACTGTGGACAGAGCGATGATATGGTCAATTGGCAAGTCCGATCGTTTGTGGCTGTCTAAAGCCCATGCGAAAGGCAGAAGTCCTGACAATAAGAACGATTGCATAGAGTATCGAGAACAGGCCAAACCAGAGCAAGAACTTCTCGCGGTCCCGCCGCCGAAATCCGTAGAGAATGACAGCAGCAACTCCGAGTGTCGCTATCATTTCGCTGATTAGTAAGAGAAGGATGGCGCTACGCACAATAGTATCCCTCGATCGCTCTATCTATATTCGTCGTCACTGCAGCAAAGCCTTCGGTAGATTACTCGCGACTTTGACTGACGGCGCAAAAAAGGAAATAGCTTCGGTTCTGAATCGATGGCGAAGACAACAGCAGCGAGCCAAATTGCATTGGCTAACATATTGTGCCGGCATTTGGATTCGGGAAGGTGTCTTCGTTGCCTTCTTCGCTTCGATCGAGACAAGCGAAATCCTTTTCAATCAGGAGCCCGAGTGACCCGAAGTTTCCTAAGCTTATATTCTCTGCGATCCCGACCTGATCAGTAACACCCCAGGCAATCGCTTGATCTGCCGGCATTAGCATCACGACCTTGTTCTCCGTATAAAGAACGGTCGGCCGACTCAACGACGTCTCCTGTCGCAATGCATAGGTAAACTTTGCGCTGGTCTCTGGCGCAAAGTAAATTGTCTCCTCCAGACAGTCGCCCGCGAGAAGTCTTGTAACCTCCGAGCGCGATACCCTAACCCGCAAGGAATTTCCCTTAATTCTCAGCTTCATCCCCAACCCCCATCGATGTCGGTGTATATCCCGCGATGCGCTCACTGCCGTGATAGATATTGAAGTGGTCCTCTCGCAGGAAACCTACAAGGGTGATATCGAACTCCTTGGCAACCTGCACCGCAAGGCTCGATGGCGCCCCAACAGCTACCACCATCGGAAGTCCACCCATCAGGGCTTTCTGCAGAAGCTCAAAGCTGGCTCGTCCAGACAACAAAAGCAATCGATCCCGCAAAGGTGTTCTGTCCGCAAGGAACTCCGAGCCGATCAGCTTATCCACTGCATTGTGGCGGCCTACATCCTCGCGAAGTGCTGATAGATTCCCTGCCGAATCGAAGAGCCCTGCAGCGTGCAATCCGCCTGTACGATCAAACACTCCCTGCGAGGCGCGGAGGCGTCCCGGAAGATCGTAGAGCAGTTGCGCATCCACTCTAAAATCGTTCTTTGCCCGTGGCGGGCAGACCGTGCGCAAGGCAAGAAGAGATGCTTTGCCACAGATACCGCAACTTGAGGTCGTATAGAAGTTGCGTTGAAGACTCCCGACATTCACCGCGACTTCCGCTGCCAGATCCACTCGAACGGTATTCTGTTTGGAGCCGAGCTTAAGCATATCCATGACCTGAGGGGACTGTGTGCCTTCACTGAAAAACTCTCCTGCGTATGCAATTTGCTCGATGTCGTTTGCGTCCTGGATGACTCCTTCAGTCATGAGAAAGCCGGCCGCAAGGTCGAAGTCATTGCCTGGAGTACGCATTGTGACGGAGATCGATCGCGTCTGGCGAGCGTCGGATGGCCCATAGGTGAGTTGGATTTCGAGAGGCTCTTCAATCGCAAGACAATCCAGGACCTGACGCGATGTCTGACCCGTCACTCTTTCGACAGGCGTTTGCAACATGGGGTCGTCAGTCGTGTGCCGGTGTTCGCTAGAAGTGGGTTCATTCATGATGGATGATGTTCTCCTTTCCAGCGCTTGGTGCGATCTCTTCGCTTGTCAGATGCTGCGCAGCATTTGAGCTCTTCACGCTTAGGACTCAGATCTCTTACTTGAAGAGAATCTTGGCCATCATGCCTTTGTCCTCATGGCTCAGCAGATGGCAGTGGAAGAGTGACATGCCCCTGATGATCGGGTCTGTGAAATCCATCATCAAATCAACATTCCCTTCAACGGGAACATTTACTGTATCCAGCCACTCCGGTCGCTTGAGTCGAACGCCGTTCTGGGCGTAGACAAGGAAGTGTACCTGATGGATGTGGAAGGGGTGCACTTCTTTGGTTTGGTTCGTGACCCGCCAGTGATGAAAGGCGCCGATGGATACTGTTGTCACGGGTGGATCTGACGGACGAAATTTCCTGCTATTGATGTAGAAGCCCTTTTTGTCCTCGGTGAAATTGACGAAAAAGTCCGGCGAGCTACTTTCTACCCGCTCGATCAAAGCTGGCGACAAAGGTTTGGAAATCGGTAGTCGGGCGTCGACCGGCGTAGGCGGAGGTATGGAACCTGGTTGCAAAACGTTGACCATGTCTGTCAGCACCATTGCCGGATTCGGGTCTCCATCGCTTCCTGTGTCAAAGCAACGTGTTCGCAATGTCGCTTGGGCTCCAGGCTTGGGACCGGTGATGATTGCTTCCACCCTTCCTGCCGGAGGAAGGAGAACATGGGTCGCAAATTCAACGGGGTGCCCTGGATTGTGAAAGGCCAGAGGCATTCCATCGAGAGCAACGATCTCAAGTTGTTCTCCGTCTACCTGCAAGTCAGCGTAGAGGTCGGGCGAGGCATTCACAATTCGCCAGAACTGTTGCTCGCCAGTGGTGACGGCGATCTGCGGTCGTAAGGCGCCGTTCACTGTGAAAATTCGTTCCGGTTGTTCGGTGGAACTACTGCAGGTCCTCGTCGAGAGTTCAATCTTACGCATCAATTCTTGAGAAGCTGGATCGTCCTTGCCGATTACCTGGTCCCGCAGCACTAGTATCCGCTCACGCATATGCTGAACTTCGGGAACGTATCGTTCAATGCCATCAATCACAATGGCCCCCGACAGACCGTCGAGATCTTGTTGATAGCTCTCTCCATGGGGATGCGTGTGATACCAGTAGAGACCGGGTGGCTGATCTAAAGGAATATTCACAACGTAGTGCAGTGACTGCCCCGGCATCGCCATCATGGTGATCACGTCATCCTGGGGAGCATCCGGCGACACATGAAGTCCGTGGAAATGCAAGTTCGTCATGTTCATGCATGGGCCGTCGATGCACCGTTCATGAGACTCCGTGGACATTGCATTTACGTAGGTTAGCCGGATGTCTTCTCCGGGTTTCGCTCGAATGACGGGCGGGTCTTCACGCCCATTGAACGAGAACGCCGCCTTTCCAGTGTTCGGATCGTTGATCGCCGTCAGGTCGATAGGAGAACGGGTATCCGGCGGATTCGAAAGAAGCGGCGAGATGGAAGTCTGGGGCGAGTCTGTAGAAACTTGTGCGGTCATCTGCATATTGCCGAGGATGGCAATGCACATCGCACACGCGAAGGAAATCATGCGCCTTAGTGAGGTTCGAGTCGAGATCATACCGTGCCCCCTCCAGCTCCATCCGCATGTCTAAGTATTTATTAGCACGAGGCATGCCATTTGATTTCTCCTTTCGAAAAGCAGGCTGTCAGGGGCAGCAGGATTTCGGTTCATCCAAATCTCCGTCGGACCGCTGACGTCTGTCGGAGCGCTGACATCGGGTGACGTGGCGAGATCGGATACAGAAGCACAATCCGTTGGCACGGGCCTCGACCAACCGTGGCGCATCTGGTGTCGAAGGTTGTCGCCTTCTGTCGAGATTCCGACGGCCGCGCGAAATGCCCGACAAAGCAGTGTGCAGGCTAACTCAAAAGAACCCCTACCCATTCAACTACATTGCGGGATCTATCCGTCTTCAGCGGGTTTGGCATTGCAAATGCCCTAAGACTTGCAAGGCCGTAGAAGCGCAGGTTCAAACTTCGATGCCTTTGGGAGGACTGATCTATGTCAGCACACGTGCAGATAGCAGACGGGACTGTCACAAAATGTTCGACTACTACCGATTGCTACAGGTTCTTCGCTGAGGAAATGGACAGCCTATATCGGCTGGCCTTCCTTTTAACGGCAGACAACAACACGGCTGAACAGTGTTTTGTCGGTGGGTTAGGGGAATGTGTCGATCAGACCCACGTGTCCGCGGAGCGTGCCCGGTCGTGGGCTCGGCGCGCGATTGTCGATGACGCCATCCGGATCATCAGGCCAGTTCCGGAGAAAAGTGCGAACGAGTGCTTCGTCGAAGCAAAATCGCCGACAACCTTTGGTACGAGAAATCCCTTTGCGTTTGTTATTTCCCTTCGCGCCTTCGAACGGTTTGTCTTCGTGCTGTCAGTTCTCGAAGGTCATTCAGACGAAGATTGCCAAAGTCTTCTCAGATGCACGCGGCAGGAATTCGTGATGGCCCTCAAGAGCGCCTTAAGGCTATTTGCAGAAGCCAATCTTGGTGACGAACGCAATCAGGAAGCGATCTCTATTTGGCCGAAGCTCTTGAATTGACGATCAATGCTGGTAAAACCAGGTATGCTACCTCGTCTGAGGTGATGAGGGACAAGTCCGAAAGGAAGGCGTGCCAGCAGCTTTACCGATCAACTGACTCATCGCGAAGCCGAGACACCGAAGAATCTACACTTATTGCGGCTGCGGCATCAAACCCGAAATCTGCGCTGCCAATTCGGTTATGTCAACGTCGCGATCGAGAGACGGTCGGAAGATCCCATGCCTCTGCATCTTGTAGATCAGCGTAGTCCGCTTCAGGCCGAGTCTAGCGGCAGCTCCATCTCGTCCACCGATTACCCAGGAAGCCGCTTCAAGCGTGCGTAGAATCAGCGCGCGTTCGGAATCCATCAAAGTGGTAGGCGAGGGGGAAACGCCGATACGCTGTGTTCCGGCGTTCATCAACGGATTTGGAAGCACACCATCTTCAGAGAGGATCAAGGCGCGCTCGATCAAATTCTGCAGCTCACGGATGTTGCCGGGCCAGTCGTACGAGCAGAGGTCCAACATTGTTTCCTTGGGAATATTGTCGATTTGCCGGCCCAAACGCCGGCCAAGAAACTCGACAAAGTGCGCTACCAGGGCCGGGATGTCTTCACGGCGCTCTCGCAGCGGCGGCAACTGGACAGGAAATACATTGAGGCGAAAGTAGAGGTCACTGCGAAATTCGCCATTTCTCACCATCCCCGCCAAGTCGCGATGCGTTGCAGCCACGAGCCGAACATCCACTTGGTGAGTTCGGCTGCTGCCCAGACGTTCGAATTCCTGTTCCTGCAATATGCGCAGCAGTTTGGGCTGCAGCTGCGGCGGAATGTCGCCGACCTCGTCAAGGAAGAGGGTACCTTTATCGGCCAACTCGAACCGGCCAAGCTTTTGTGCGATTGCTCCAGTAAATGCACCTTTTTCGTGGCCGAACAATTCGCTTTCCAGAAGATCAAGCGGGATCGCGGCACAGTTCAGCTTGATGAATGGGCGTCCGCACCGCGGGCTGATATTGTGAATCGCGCGGGCGATCAGTTCCTTGCCCGTGCCGGTTTCACCTTGAATCAATACCGTGGAACTCGTTGGCGCTACTCGTCTGACACCATCGAGGACCGCATCCAATGCAGGACTGTCGCCAATGAGTTGCTCGAACTTGCGCGGGCGAGAACCTCGATCGCTGCTGTGATCCCCGCATTCACAATCTTCGGACGGCCGCACGGGATAACTGGTGCTCATCGTGTACCTTCCTTCTCGACTCAACGGTCGAGAGCTGCCCGGACGCTTTCAATCAAAATTTCATCGTCAAAGGGTTTCGGCAGGAACTCCACGGCACCTGCTCTCAGTGCCTGGAACCGCATCTCTTCGTCTCCGTGTGCGGTAATAAAGATGGTCGGAATCCTGCAACGTTCGGCATTCAGCCTTGCCTGCAACTCCAGCCCGGACATTCCCGGCATGCGAATATCCGTAATCAAACATGCCGTCTCTTGCTGATTGCCCGACGTGAGAAATGCTTCCGCCGAATCGAATCCTCGCGAAGGGAATCCAGCAGATCTCAGCAGCTCTTGCAGCGTGCCGCGTACCGAGTCATCATCGTCGACGATCGCTACGAGTTTGGTTTCCTTCTTGCAACTCATGAAACCAACTATGCGCTCATGGTCAAAGCGATGCAATCATACGTTCGTATGAGCATCCGATGGCTTTGAGCGTTGTTCCGGCACCCCGCTCGGGATGGGAAGGGTAAATGAGAAGCATGCGCCGTGCGGCGAGTTGTTGGCTGCCCACAGGCGGCCACCGTGCGATTCAACGATGGAACGGCTTATCCGAAGCCCCATGCCCAGGCCATGAGGCTTGGTGGTAAAGAAGGCATCAAATATCTGTTTTTCCTGTTCAGCGGGCAAGCCCATGCCGGAATCAGTGACCGAAATCATTAGGCACTTATCTTCTTCCCTCCGCGATCGGATGGCGAGTTCGCGTGTTTGATTGACCTCCTTCATCGCATCGATGCTGTTCATGATGAGATTCATCATGACTTGCTGAACCTGCACAGAGTCGGCCATGACCTTGGGAAGTTCTGTGTCAAGGTCGGTGCGGATGGAAATGGAATATCTATTCGCTTCGTTTCGCAGCAGAGCGATCATTTCTCCAATAAGGTCATTCGCATCGACCAGCTGCCGCTTCGATTCGCCCTTTTTCGAAATAGATCGGACGCGGTTGATGATCTCTGCGGCTCGCTTTGCATTTCGAATAACTCCAGATGCAGCCTCGCGCGCTTCTCCCAAATCAGGATCGTCTCGCGTAAGCCATCGAATGCAGGTGCTCGCTCCGTTGACAACGGCGGTAATCGGCTGATTGACTTCATGCGCCAGGGAAGCGGTCAGCTCTCCCATAGCTGTTAACCGGCTGGCGTGAGCGAGATCCGTTTGCGCTTCGCGCAACCTCTCCCGCTCATTCTCCGCCTGCCTACGGTCGGTGACGTCGATGATTGTACCCACATATTCAACGAGATTGCCGGATGGGTCGAGAATGGGATGGCCAAACGACCGAGAGTCTCTGATTTCGCCGCCGGGATGAATGATTCGGTAATCGAATTCGAAATCCTCCCTTCCACGCACCGCTCTCTCAATCACTTCCGCAATTCGGGCTTGATCGTCTGGATGAACGCTTTGAAAGAACTCTTCATATCGGGGTAGCCCCCCTTTCGGGTCAAAGCCTTGCACGCGGTAGCATTCCTCGGACCAGTACCTGATATCGCCCGAGGACGGGCTCCATGCCCAACTGCCGGTGTGGCTCAACCTCTGCGCTTCGGCTAAATATGCCTCGCTCAGGCGCAGTTCTGCCTCTACCTGGTGGTGCTTGAAGATCTCGCGTTTGAGGTTGTCATTTAATTCAGTCAGCTCTGCCGTCCGCTCGGCGACTCGGAGTTCAAGCTGATTTCGCACCCGCGCAACCCGCGTCATGAGGAATGCAAATACCAGAAAAACAAGGTCGAATAGAAGGCGCGATTCGGTGCTCGTGTTGGGATCGAAGAGATAGTCGCGGACAAGCGATGACAGCACGGCGGCAAGAATGCCGGGGCCGGTGCCAGCGTACCAAAAGGTAAGAGCGATTGCAGATAGTGCAAATGCGCCAAAAGGCTGAGGCAAATGGAAGTGAGTGAACGCAAGCGACAAACCCAGAGCGGCCGCGACCGAGACTACAGCTAATCCATAGCACAATCCGATAGGCCATGCGGGCCCGGTAGTCCATCTCATCTTGTCCGAGAAAACCATATTAGAGATATTCCTTCCACCTTGCTTGAGAACCCGTGGAGTGGGCCTCAAACCTGTTGCTAGTCTGCGGCAAATCCCCTTGGTTCGCCGGTTGTGAAATGCTACTTCTTGCTGACCGGAAGCTCAAGCTTCGACGCCATTCGGACTAGCTCCGCAAGTGATTCGGCCTGCATCTTCGTCATCACACGCCCACGCTGGATCTTCACCGTGATTTCACTTGTGCCGAGCTCAAATGCGACTTGCTTGTTGAGCATGCCTGAAACTACCAGGCCCATGACCTGACGCTCGCGCGCGGTGAGCGACTCATAGCGTTTCTGCAATTCGGCCAGTTCGCCTTGTCGATTGCGAGTGATACGGTCGTGGTCGAATGCCTGTCGAATCGCACTCAAAAGATCCTCGTCAACGAAGGGCTTGGTCAGGAACTCCACCGCGCCGGTCTTCATAGCCTTTACGGTCATTGGAATATCACCGTGCCCGGTAATGAAGATAATGGGAATAAGAACGCCGGCGTCCGCCAGTTGTCGCTGAAGCTCGAGACCGCCGACTCCAGGAAGTGACACGTCCAGGACAAGGCAACTCGGCGCATTCGGTACCTCGTTGCGTAAGAATTCTTCCGCCGTCCCGAAGGATTCCGAGTGCAGGCCCGCCGACTTAAGTAAGGCTTGTATGGAGGACCGCACTTCGACATCGTCATCGATGACGAAAACCATTGGAGCACTCCAAAACGTCATTGTGCGCCTCCGCTGCAAGGGGTGTCAGAGGCCGGACGCCGCGTCGAATGTTCGACGCGGGAGGTGCGCTCCGTGGCGTCTATCCCCTCCACCGATTGAAGTATATCGCTGAAATTACGCAGATAACCTATGGCCGAGTGATTGGCAAGCGGCGTGCCTTTAGGGGTTCACAGCGAGAGGTATCGACAACATGCAAATGCAACGGTCGGACAAAGGAGACTCCCAGAACCCCGCCGTTTCCATTCGCGTACAGGAACCGGAGAATTTCAAGGTATTGATTCACGAAATCTGGCGTCGCTTTACGGAACAGCATATCGAGATGCGGCGGAGTCGCAGCGGATACCAAATCGATGCCTTGACGAACCCGTAAACACGTTATCCTCGGCCCACTAAGTTCCGTTGCTATGAATCCGAATAAAGGGAGGAAGAAGTATGACAGAGCAAGATAAGGCGATAAGCAATGACGGCGTTACCCGGCGTTCGTTTTTAGGGAAAACCTCGGCTGCTCTGGTCGCGGCGGCGAGCCTTCCGATTCTGGCAGCGGCACAGCAGACGAAGGACCTGAGCGGGGACACGCATACCGGCATCAACGAGCAGGAGTTGGGGCCGAAGAACCCAGGTCTGGAGGCGCAGGAGCCGGATTCGGTGTATCCGCCAGAAACCGATGCGGGCGGCCAGCCCCCCTTCAAGTACCCCTTTGCTTTGGCGCACAAGCGCATCGAGGCGGGCGGCTGGACCCGCCAGGTGACCGTGCGCGACTTTCCGCTGTCGAAGAAGATGGCTGGCGTAGAGATGCGTCTGACCTCTGGCGGCGTTCGCGAACTTCACTGGCACTTGGGCTCCGAGTGGGCCTATATGACAGCCGGCAGCGCGCGCATCACGGCTGTCGACCAAAAGGGACGGGCTTTTGTTGAGGACGTGAACGAAGGAGATCTCTGGCTATTTCCCGGCGGTGTACCCCACTCGATTCAAGGTATAGGCGAGAATGGCTGCCAGTTTCTGCTCGTATTCAACGATGGCAACTTCAACGAATTCGAGACTTTCCTCCTGACCGACTGGCTGCATCACACGCCGAAGGAGGTGCTGGCGAAGAACTTTAACGTCCCAGAGTCTACCTTTGATAATGTGCCGCCGCGTGAAAGGTTTATCTTCCCGACCCAACTGCCTCGTCCGTTGGCTGAGGAGAAGAAGCAGGTGTACGAGGGTAGTGGTCCGGTTCCGGACACCTTCGCCTTCTTCACCGGGAAGATGGAGCCCACCAAAGTGACTGCGGGCGGCAGCGTGAAGATTGTGGACCACAACAACTTCCCGGCGACGAACATCGCCGCGGCCATCGTGACGGTGAAGCCCGGCGGGCTGCGGGAACTGCACTGGCACCCGAACGCGGATGAGTGGCAGTACTACGTGAAGGGCACAGCCCGTATGACCGTCTTCACTGCCGGCGCACACGCCCGCACCATGGACTTCCACGCCGGTGACGTGGGCTATATCGAACAATCGCAGCCGCACTACATCGAGAACATCGGCGATACCGACTTGTTGTTTCTGGAGGTGTTCCCGACGGCCGAGTACCAAGATATTTCGCTGGGTGAGTGGCTTGCCCACACTCCATCGCGCCTGGTGAACGAGCACATAGGCACCGGCGAAGACTTCCTGGCGAAGATCAGCAAGACGGAAGTTGTGATCACTCCCGAGAAGTAAAGCGGAATCAACTTGGACCCAAATGAAACCCCGGAGCCGCGCGCAATCCACGGCTCCGGGGGGCACAAAGGAGTTGTGCTTTGCGTAAATTTGTCGATGTTACGAAGGCTTTTCGGTTCTGGTCAGCTTTGGCAAGGGTTGTGGCCATGATTGCGTTTTTTGCATTTGCCTCTTCCGGTCGGGCGCAACAAGCGCTGTATCCGCTGAAGGAAGGTATTGTCCAGCCCTTTCACTACAGCGATATTCCCAAATGGATAACGCTGGACATGGAACTGCGTGGGCGCACGGAGGAGCAGACCTCGCTGGGGTATGTCTCGGGCAAGGATCGTCTGTATGAGCTTACCCGCGTTTGGGGCGGCATGACGGTGCTTCCGACGAATTGGCTGACGTTCTATGCACAGTTCATGGACCTGCACGCGCTGGGGCTTCCGCTGCGGGATACTGCGGCGAACATGCGGGACACCTTCGACCTGAGGCAGGGATACCTTGATTTCCATTACAAGCCGGTGCAGTTCCTCGTGGGTCGGCAGGAGTTGAGGATTGGCGACGAGCGCGTGGTTGGGATCAGCGACTGGACCAACACCAGCCGCACCTGGGACGGATTCTACATGCGCGTCGGAAACGTCAACCAGTTGAATCTCTTCAGCACCTCGGTGGTCACTGTTCATCCCACAAGCCTCGACACGCACGGCGGGGGGCTGACCTTCCATGGTGTACACGCGAAGATTGCAACGTACGTGCCGAACACCACGATTGAACCGTTTGTGCTGGTTCATGCGTCGCCTCGTGTAACCAGTCAGCAGGGCGTGGTTGGTAGCCAGACCGAGGTGACCTTCGGCTCTTACTACACCACGAAGCTGCCGTTTGGGTTTGATTCGTCGGGCACCGGCGATCTGCAGCGCGGCAGCTATAGCAACGATTCAATTCATGCAGGCGCGGCGATCGTCCGCGGCGGCTATGGGACGAAGCGCCTGCCATGGCAACCGCACCTTGAGGCAGAATATGACTACGCCACCGGTAATCCGCATACGAATCCCGATCGCATCGGTACCTACGATCAGGAATATCCAAGCAACCACAATGCGTTCGGTCTGGTTGACCTGTTCGGCTTCCAGAACATCAAACAGGATCGCCTTAATCTGCAGTTGACGCCGCGCAGCAACTTCCTGGCGCTCTTTCAAGGCGGCTCGTTGCACGCTGCGACGATCCACGATGCCATCTATTCCGGTGCTGGCGCGAGCCTAATTGCAGCGCCCACCGGCGGATTCAAGAGCGACGATATCGGCAGCGAGTTCGATGCTTCGGCGAAGTACATTTCCCACAAGTCGTTCGTCACCAATCTTGGTGTTGGTCACTTCTTCCCCGGCGAGCTGATGACGAGCGAAAATCATGGCGCTCCGCTGACCTATGCCTATCTTGGATTCACCTATCGCTTCAAGGTCGAACACTAGAGTGCCGCAGCACTACCGGGGCATGTCAGACTGCGGACGCCGAGTCGAATGCTCGACGCGCCAGGCGGATCCGCAGGGACTCGCCCGCCCCTCCGATTGGAGCATATGGCTGAAACCAGACAGCTAACCTATGTCCGGACATTTGGCAAGCATCGTGCAATTAAGCGTTGGCAGAAGGAGATGGACAACATGCTAGTGCAACAGGTGCACATCGGAGAGGAACGGAACACAGTCGCCCATATCCGCGAACAGCACACTACGCAACTCCAGGACGCTGTTGCGCGTTATCTGCCTGCACTCTACAGAAGGGCCTATCGCTATGTGGAGGACCCACACGACGCTGAAGATGCGGTGCAGGATGCCCTCCTGTCCGCTTACAAGCACTTGGATCAGTTCAAGGGAACAGCAAGGATGACGACGTGGCTAACTACCATCGTTACGAATAGCGCTCTGA
>Ga0302325_10018606_pt1 | contig 14634 bp, 12 predicted proteins | sample Palsa_T0_2_FD_201948 | JGI IMG/M metagenome (GOLD analysis project Ga0302325, IMG submission 201948) | Peat permafrost microbial communities from Stordalen Mire near Abisko, Sweden - Palsa_T0_2 | ecosystem: Environmental > Terrestrial > Soil > Palsa > Peat permafrost | place: Sweden: Abisko... | reverse complement strand
CTCGTTGGCCTCAGGCAACGCCAGGGGCGCCAGGGCAAGCCGGCGTACGCCCTCCAGGCCCGCCTGGAGCCGCCGGGAGGTGATCACCGTCCGGCTCGGGCTCTCACCCGGTAGCAGCGGGCGCACCTGCTCCTCCGACCCGGCATTGTCCAGAACGATCAGGGCACGCCTGTCCCGCAGCAGCGACCGGTACAACGAAGCGCGCCCCTGGATGTCATCCGGGACCTGCTCATCGGCGGCGCCGAGCGCGCGCAGCAGTAGCCGCAGCGCGTCGCCGGCCGCCATGGGCTGTGGCGACATGCCAAGCAGATCGAGGAAGAACACCCCGCCAGGAAAACTCGGCCGCAGCACATGGGCGGCCCGGACGGCGAGCGTGGTTTTCCCCATCCCCCCAGAGCTCGTGATAAGGCCCACCACGCCGGCCCCCTGCGCATTCCCGGCATACGCCAGCTCGCTCATCCAGGCCAGCTCCGCCACGCGGCCGGTGAAGTCGTCAACCAGGCGTGGCAGCTCGCACACACCAGCCGGACGTGTCCAGTGATCCTGCAGCCGACCATCACGCGCCAGCTCAATAAACTGCTTGCGCGCATCCCCCTCGAGCAAGAGCGCATCCGCCAAAGCGGTTACGGTCCGGTGCTGAGGCCCCTTGCTCCGTCCGCGCTCCATGTCCGACAAAGTCCGGGCGCTGACCCCCGACACTTCAGCGAGCTGTTCTAGCGTCAGACGTGCCGCACGCCGATGACCGCGCAGCACCTCCGCGAAACCCAGATGTCCAGTGATGGAACACGCCCCTCCCGGCAGGCAGACACTCCACCTGCCACAAACGGGCCCGCACGCCTACGCCCACCACCCTAAATCACGCTTGCCCAGGTTTCGTCGCGGCCGGTTCGAAGAACCGCGCCGTGCCCCCCGCCCCGATGGCTGACCGCCTCGCGGGGCTCGGTCACCGTTCCCGATGCCATCGGCGGCGAGGGCATCGCCGTCTCCTGACCGCACCCGCTCAGCCACTCAGTCGTCCTCCGCCCCGCCAACGGCGTCGAGCTCCGCTGGTACTACAGCAGCGGCCTGATATTCCTAATCTCGCGGTGGTCGCCGTCGTGTCACGATGGCGACTATGGGCTCGCAACGGTTCCGCGCCGTCATCGCCGTCGACCCGGAAGGCCGGGCGATCATCGCCGTGCCGTTCGACCCGGATGAGACGTGGGGCGCCAAGGCCGACCATCCAGTCGGCGGCACCATCGACGGCAGGCGGGTACGCGGGCGGCTTCAGGCGGGCGCCAACGGGTGGGCGCTGCCCCTGGGGCCCCGGTGGCAGCGCGACCGGGGCTACGCGATCGGCGATCTCGTGACCGTTGAACTGGCCCCGGAAGGTCCCCAGCGCGGCGATCTCGCCGACGACATCGCCGATGCACTCGCGGCCAACCCGGCCGCAGGCGCGTTCTTCGACACGCTGGCGCAGTTCTACCGCAAGGCCTACCTGCGCTGGATCGACGCGACCAAACGGCGGCCGGACGTCCGCGCAGCGCGCATCGCCGAGGTAGTCGACCTGCTCGCGGCGGGGGTAAAAGAGCGGCCACGATCGTAACGGCGGTGTCACCCCTGCGCGCCCGGTGGCGGGCGGATGAGCCGCGGGCTGGAACAAGCCCGAGCACGACGCCATCGGCATCCCCTTCGAACCGGTCGGCGACCGGATCAAGCGCCTGGCCGAGGCGATCGCGATCCTGAAGGGCTGCTTCGCCGAAGGACCGTTCTCCTTTTCAGGCGAGCACTACACCATCACCGGCCACGACGGCGCGCCCAAGCCGGCGCAGCGCCCGCATCCGCCGATCTTCCTGGGCGGCGGCGGCAAGCGCCTGCTGACCCTGGCCGCGCGCGAAGCCCAGATCATCGGCTTGGGGCCGCGGCTGGCGCAGGGCGACCCGCCCCGCATCGACCCCCGCAGCCTGACTGCCGCGGCGACCGAGGCGCGCCGTCACGACGATCCCCGCCACGGTCGTCGTGACCAAGCCCTCCTCGCCTGAGCGGCTCTGAGGACGAGGCCTGCGCGGGTCAGGTCGGCGCTGGCCGCGACTGGATCGATCGCGGCCAGCACCTTGAAAACTGTCACTGCCTCCTCGGCCAAGGCCACCGCCTCCTCGGCCTGGCCCGCTGTGAGACGGCTGACGGCGAGGTTGCTCAGAGCGCCGCCGAACTCGCCCGCCCATGTCGCTTCATCCCTGGCGGCCAGACGCCGCAGCAGGGTGACTGCCTCCTGCTCGACGTCGGCGGCTTCCGCATGCTGCTGGACCTGGTCAAGCTCGGGGCTGAGGTTGCGCAGCACCCGGGCCAGTTCGGGTTCGAACTTGGCCGGGTTCGTGGCCGCCAGGCGGCGGTAGACCGCTGACGCCTCCCGGATGACGGACGCGGCCTGCGCGTGCTGGCCGAGAGCCGAGTGACGCAAGCCGAGTTTGTTCAGCGCCGTCGCATAGTGGGGCCCGTGGGCGGCGGGGTAAGTCTCGGCCAGAGTGCGGTAGATGCCGACGGCCTCCTCGGTGACGGCCAGGCCCCGCTCGGGCAGGCCCTGCCGGCCGAGGTAGCCGCCGAGGTTGGCGAGGGACATCGCCAGGCTTACCGAGTGCATCTCGGGTGCTTCCTCGGCCAGCCTGCGCTGAATCGTCAGGCCCTCTTCGGCGGCGGCCAGAGCTTCCGCGTGGCGGCCCAGCCCGGCCAGGTCGGCGGCCAAGCCGGAGAGGGAATGAGCCAGCCGGTGATCGAAGGCGGCCGGGTCACCGTGGGCGAGCCTTCGCCAGACCTGCGCGGCCTGCGCGGACGTCGCTAGGGCGGCCTCGTGCAAGCCCAGGGCCGACTGATGGACGGCGACGTTGTGCAGGGCGATGGCTAGGTCGGCGTCGAAGGCGACGGGAATCGCGGCGGCGAGCCTGCGGCGGATCTCCAGTGCCTCTTCGGCCGCCAGCAGGGCCTCGTCGATGCGGCCCAGGTCCGACAGGCAACCCGCAAGCTCACCGAGTGAGGTGGCGAGGTCCGGGTCGTAGGCGGCCGGGCTTGCCTTCGCCAGGCGTCGCCTGATGTCAACCGCCTCCTGGATCATCGCCAGCGCCTGCGCGTGCTCTCCGAGCTCGGTCAGGTGACCGCCCAGGTTGCTGAGCGCACGAGACAGGCTGGGCCCGGCGATAGCCGGGGATCCGGCCGCCAGTTCACGGAAGATGCCGAGTGCCTCACTGGCGTGCGCGGCGGCGGGCGCCCACTGTCCGGAATTGCCAAGGTCGACGCTCAGGTTGATCAGCGAGCCGGCCAGCCAGCGTCGATGGGGCACCGGGTCCTTGGCCGCCAGCCGGCGCTGGATGGCGACCGCCTTTTCCGCGGCCGCGAGTCCTTCCCTGCGCCGTCCGGCCTCAGACAGGGCGGCGCCCAGATCGTGCAGGCTGTTGGCCAGCCCCGACCCGTGCGCGTCGGGATCGGCGTCGGCCAGGCGCTTCCACCGTGCGGTCGCTTCCATGGCGGTGTCCAGCGCCTCCTTGCGCTGGCCCATCTCCGCCAGGTACGCGCTGACTTTGGCCAGGCTGGTGGCTAGGACCAGGTCGAAGCGGTGCGGGTCCTCGTCCGCCAGGGAGCGGCAGAGCCGAACGTTTTCCCTCGCCGCCGTGAGTGCCTCCGTCCGCAGGCCCGCCCGCGACATGCGCACCGCCAGCCCGTCGTACAGCCACGCCCGTTCGCCGGTGTCAGTGGTCCTGGCCAGGCGGTACTCGCTCAGCCGCCGGGCTACCGCGGCAACGCCCACGTCCAGGTCGGGGTCGCTGTCCGCGGGCAAGTGCGGCTCGATGGCCTCGAACAGGCTGATCGGGGCGTCGGCCAGGTGCGCCAGCGAGCTCAGGGCCGCCCCGCCCGCTTCCACCGCGAGCCTTGGGTCGACGCGAAGTAGCGGGTAGAGGTAGTGCGGGCCGACATGCGGCCAGCGCTCAGCCGCGGCGGCCAGGAAGGTAATCGCGCGCGGGATCCATACCGCCGCGTCCCCCTCCGGCGACCGGGACCGGACAAGGAGCGCACCGCCGGTACCGATCGCCCACGGCTGGTCAGGAAAGCCGGCCTCGTGACCGGGAATGGTCAACGCCAGGTAATCCTCGGCCAGGCGATCCGGGTACAGCGGTTCGAGCACCGTGCCGTCCGCCTGCCGGGCGGGCGGATAGCAAACGGCGTGGTCGGCCAGTGTCGGTTCGGGGTCGGGAGCGTCATCGAGCCCGCGCAGCGCGCCGACGCCGACCGTCTTCGGCACCGGACCGGTCAGGGCGGCCGCGAACACGATCCGGCTCATCACGGCGGGCGAGGTGGTGAAGGTCCGCTCAGTCGGGTTCAGCTCGTGCGTGCCCTCGCCGCGCAGGTCCTTCCAGTGAGCGTGCTCCCGGTTCAGCAGGTAGGCGGTCAGGTCGGCCGGGTCTGCGGGCGCGCGGGCGGGCTGCTCGCGTGCGTCGACCGCGACCAGGGCGGCCACGTGCACGGCCAGGGTAAGGCCCAGGCCAGGATGATCAAGCGGCACCGGCGGGCCGATGCCGCGCGCGTCGGCGAGGCCGTAGCACCGGCCGAAGCTGTCGCGCGCCGCGGCGAACATCTGCTCGCGTTGCGCCAGGCCGACCGGCAGCGGCGCGAGGAGCTCGCTGGACGGCGTGAACGAGCCGATATCGAGCTGCGCCCGGACCCGCTCCCAGGAATCCGCGGTCCTGGCAAGCAGCAGAATGCGGGTTCTCACCCCTGACTGAGCGAACAGCGGGTTGGAGAGCAGTGTCGCCAGGTGCGTCAGCGGCCACTGATCCGCGTAGTCCACGATGAACAGCAGGCCAGCGGCATCGCCTGGCCGCACGTCTTGGCTCGGGAGCTCCGGCAGGATGGAACCGGGACCGCGGATGGCGGTGACGACCTTCCAGCCCGCGGCCGTCGAGTCGGCCGCGAACTGGGCCGCGAGGCGGGTCTTGCCGGTGCCGCCGGGGGCGTGCAGCCACTGGACGGCCAGCCGCGGCCCGACAGTCCGCCACTCGCGCAGCCGGGCGAGTTCGTCCTGCCGGCCGGTGAAGTTCACCACGGCGAAGCGGGCGTTCAGCATCCTGCTTGGCATCTCGCGGAGCCAGGACAGTTCCGCCTCGTCGGCGCCCTGCCAGTTCGCCAGCAGATAGAGCGGCACCCCGTCCGCGAATACGTGCAGGTCCGCACCCACTACCCCGTACGCGAGTCCGCTGGCCACCGTGATGTCTTGCCGGTAGACGGTCCGGCCTGAGGGACCGGAGCCGCCTTGCTCAGCGACCATCACGGAACCCGCGGTCGCCCACAACCCAGCCCTGGCCTGCCTGCGGATGCGGCCCCAGTCGCTGGCTCGACGTAGCGGGCTCTCCACTGCTGATGAGCTTGTGCTGGATCGCCGGCCAGGGGTCGAGAGTGCGGCCGATCATCAAGATCCTTGTCCTCATCCCGCCGGCGGCCCTACGGAACAGCTTGTTCGAGAGCAGCAGCGCCAGGGAGTTCCACGGCCAGTGGTCGGCATCGTCGATGACAAGCAGGACGCCGCCCGCTGCGCCCGGCGCGAGGTCCTGGCTATCCAGAGCTGGCAGCACCGTGCCGGGCCCCAGGGTACCGACCACGACCTTCCAGTTGTCCACGGCCGACTCGCTGGCGAACTTTGCCGCCAGGCCGGTCCGGTCGGCGTCGGCGTCGGCGTCGGCGGGTCCGTAGAGCCAGCGCACGGCGAGTTGGGGAGCGCTGCGTCGCCACTGGTGCAACCGGTCCAACTCGGCGGCGCTCCCGGTGAAGCCGACGACGTCATCCCGGGCATTCAGCAGCCGACCAGACAGCCTGCGGAGCCACTCCGGGTCCGCGCTCGGCGCATCGCGCCAGGTCTCCAGAAGGTAGAGCAGCACGCCCTGGCCCCACACGTGGAGATCGGCACCGAGAACCCCGTAAGCCACTCCGCTTTCTACGCGAATGCGCTGCTCTTGCGTATTTTGCGCGTACGCCAGCTCGGGGTCACCGTCGGCCGCCGAGCCGGTCATGATCAGGCGCCTCCGGAGTTGCTGTCGTCGGGCGCGCCAGGACGCCCCAGGGCGCCGGACGAGGGCGGGGTCGCGAGATCTCCGTGCACGATCACGTCGCCGCCCTGCGCAACGAACGCCCGGGCGAAGTCCCGCACGGTCGTGTGCTGCTCCAGATGCGTTCCTGCGGCCGGTCGCGCGGCCTCGTGCGCCCTGACGATCTCGGCCAGATCGGGGGCGCACTCCGGCGCGGCATTGACCAGTTCCCTGAACTTGAGCCGCCAGAACGGCTCCAGTGCGGCGCGTTCCCCCGCCTGGTCATCGGCGGCGGCTACCAGCGAGGCATCGTCATCGAGCCGATCGCTGATCTTGTCATGTCCTTTTGCCCGGCCCCGTCGGAACACCCTGGCCGTCGCGTCCCGCACGCTGGTCCACGCATTGGTCCCCATCGCGGCGACGAGCGCGACCGCCGCGGCCTCGGCCAGCGTGGTCAGTTCGCCCTCGAATGGCATGCCTGTTCTCCTCCCGGCTCTGGCCGAACCGCCGTCTCCTGTGGGTGTCTGCGCGGCGGCCCTGGCGTCAAGGTAAACCGACCCGGCTTGCGTCCCGACCAGCAGGCCGCTCCCGGCCACGTCGTTGCGCTGGGTCAGGGTGGTGCCCGCCCGGGCTGCGGCCTGGTCCTCGTCGGACGGTGGCTGCGCGGCGGCGGACTGGGCCGTGGACAGGCCGCGGCGGCGTTCGGCCAGTTCAGGGACGAGCTTAGCGAGGCTGTCGACCAGCATCGGGACGGTGGCGTCGAGCCCGCCGCCGGGAGCCAGCCGCCAAGCCTGACGGCGGACCATGGCTCTGATGGGCTTGGGCACCTGGTTCGGTTCCGGCACCCCAACCTCGTTGTGGTTGCCGATGAGCAAGGGCACCACGTGATTGCCGGCCTGGAGCGAGATCGTGATCTCCTCCCGTACCCAGTCGCCGGGCGAGTCGAGCCTCCGGCCGCCGTCCGGCGCGGTCGCCGTGAGCCATCCAGGACCGATGCAGACAAGCATGACCGGGCACGAGGCTGCCTCCCTGCGCAGGATCGCCGGGAACTCCTCGCCGACCCGAAGGGCGTTCCCGGCCTTGAAGACCGCGTCGGCCCCGAACGCCTCCGTCATGCGCGCGTAGACCAGCTCCGTGGCCCAGTTCTGGTCGGACCCGCGATAGCTGATGAAGATCAGGCGGCTTCTTCGGCCAGCCATGGGCGGCTGCTCCTTAGCTGTCATGGGTAGCTGTTATCGGTAGCTGTTATCGGTATCGGGATGGTGCGCCCGGATGCTCGCGGCGCGTGCGGCCGTCGTCAGGTCAGGCAGCAGGGCCCGGACGGCGGGGGAACGGCGGTACCGGTTCAGGACCCGGCTCAGCAGCTTCAGGTCACCGCGCAGCGACGCCGAGCCCTGGCGCGCCACCGTCGGCAGGGCTCCGAGCATGATCTGGCACGCGTGCTCGGGCTCGCCGACGTGCGCGCAGGCGATGGCGTGCCGGATGGCGAGGCGGGCGTAGCCGGTGCGCACCGCCCCGAGGTGCGTCATGCCCTGGTCGAACAGCGTCGTCGCGGCGCGGAAGTCGGCCAGGTCGACCAGGCAGGTTGCCTCAAGCAGGCGCGAGCGCTCGAACGCCGGGTCCGGCGCGGGACCCCACCAGGGCAGCCGCGCGGCTTCGTGCTCGGTTTGCGGGGGTGCGGCTACCAGCGCGTGGTACCCGTCGATGGCCTTGCGGTAGGCCGGCTCATCGCCCGCGAGCGCGCAGGCCTGCGCCTCCCGCTGCGCGGCCAGCTGCGCGAGGCGGGGCGAGATCCCGCCCATGTCCCCGGCCCGGCGGGCGAGGATGACGGCGGCCTCCGCCTCTCCGCGCCGCCGGGCCCGCTGCGACTGCCGGATGAGGGCGTACCCAAGAGCGTCGGTATCCCCGAGCCTGCGCGCCCAGTCGGCCATGGCGCGGGTCCAGCGCAGGGCTACGGCGTCGTGGCCGAGCTCCTGCGTGGTCCAGCCGAGCAGTTCGGCGTAGCGGAGAATCACCGGCCACACCGGGTTCGCGGCGTCCGGGGCGGCACCACCCGCCAGCCGGTGCAGCTCGGCCACGCCATCAGCGAGTTCGTGCACGATCGACTGCGGACCCGCCTGATGACTGCGGACCCGCAGCGCCTGCAGGCGCGCGGTGGCCATCGCCGCGCGGTCGGCCGGGTCCGGGCCGCGTGCGCCCGACGGTACCGGGCCGCCGCGGGCGAGGATGTCGGTGTCCGGCGCGACCGGGCCCACGCGCGCGCATTCCTCCAGGAACAGCCGGGTGAGCCGGCCGTGCGCGCCGAGGGCCGTGTCCAGGGACAGCGCGAGCTGGTAGCTGCCGCGGGCGCCGCCTTGCTCGATCTTCCCCAGCTGAGAGCGTGACAGGTAGACCTCGGCCCCGAGCCGGTCCAGCGACTTCCCCGCCGTTATCCGCAGGCGCCGCACCTCAGAGCCGAACCAGGTGATGTCAAGCCCGGCGACGGGTTCCGGCCGCGGCGGGACCCGCGCCGGGACCCGCGCCGGGACGCGCGCCGGGACGCGCCTGGCACCCGGCTCTGCCTTCCCCGGGCCGAGCGAGGCGTAAAGCCGGGCGACCGCCGCGGTCGCCGACCGTCGCCCGGTTTCGACGCGGCTCAGGTACGAGGCGCTGAAGCCGCTGCGCACGGCGAGGGTCCGCAGGCTCAGGCCGGCCGCCTCGCGCTGCGACCGCAGGCTTGGTCGTGAGGGCACTGGACATCTGAAATCCGACATGCTCACGGAAATGAGCATACGGTCGCGATTCCGCGCGGCAAAAGTCCTTATCCGAGCCGAATTATCCGGCGGCCCGAGTCGAGACGGGCAACGCCTATCCAACCCCGAAACCGGCCCCTACATTCTGAGTATCGAGAACAACCGAAAGGGATGCGCCGTGCAGCACCAAAACGCTCCCAATAATACCTTCGCCATCAAACAATTGGCGGAATCGGCACCCGGAATAGCACAGACACCAACACCGTCCCACATCGACGCCGACATTGAGGCGATACGCGAACTCCAGGGGCGGATCGAGCACCTGTGGGGGAACCTGCCGACTCCCTCCCGCGAAGATCTCAGCCCGCGGCTGGATCTGCTCGGCACCGCCGCGGATCACCGCGCCACCGATTCCAGATTGGTGCGCGAAGCACTGCAAGAGATATTGCTCAGCATCGGGACGGGCGCCTTGGCGGCGCTGAGCAAGCCGACTCGGCAGCGACTCGCCGCCCTCACCGGCATTGCCCTGCCCGGCGGCCTGCCGATCGCCGGATGCCAGAGCACCGCTACTGATAAGGGGGCGGGGAATTGAGCGCTGCGGAAGACCCGGCCATCACGGCGGCAGACGCGGAAAAGCTCGGGGAACTCGCGGACCTGCTTGAGCAAGCGCTGGCCGAGCGGCCGCCGGCTTTCGGCCTGGTCGGAGTCTCCGGTGTCGGCAAGTCGTCTACGGTCAATGCGCTGTTCCGCACTCAGCTGCCGACGAGCGACACCGTCGCCTGCACCAAGGAGTTCCGCGATGTCCCGCTGGATGTCGAGTTCTCCGGCGCCGGCGGCACCCGGCGGCAGGTGGTGCTTACCGTGATCGACGCGCCGGGTCTCGGTGAGGACCTGGCGCGGGATCCCGGGTACCTGCGGATGTACGAGGAAAACCTGGACCGCTGCGATGTGGTGCTCTGGGTGATGTCGGCCAGGAACCGGGCGGTCGCGCTGGATCAGATGTACCTGCGCAAGCTGAGCCGTTTCCACGACCGTATCGTGCTGGCCATCAGCCAGGCCGATCTGGTAGAGCCGCTGGACTGGGTGGAGAAGTACAACATCCCCTCGTCTGCGCAGGAAAAGAATATACGCGCCATCGAGGCCGACCGGGCGGAGAAGATCCGCGCCGAGGTCGGCCGTTCCCTGCCGGTCGTCAGCTACTCAGCCCACCGCGGCTACCAGCTGGAAAAGCTCTTCACCACCATCCTCAGATCATGCCCGGAGGACCGGCAGTGGATCTACGGGGGACTCAAGAATTTCAGCTACAAGGATTTCCTGCCGTCCGACCGGGCGAAAAAACTGGCGGAACATTCAGGCAGCCTACTCGGACGCTTCCTCAGCGGCCAGTGAAACACAATCAATTCCGATAAGTGAGATGGGATATACCATGGCAAATGACTGGTTCCGTGCCGTTCAGCAATGGGTCGGCAACATGATGCACTCAGACCTCGCATACCTCATTACCGAAACAGGGCTGCTCGCGGTGGTAAAGGCGCGCAAGCCCAACCTTCACCCCTACGTCAAAGAGAACTTCGGCACCATCTGGAGATGGATTAGGGACACTTACTTCTAGGCGTCGCGTTCGATGGGGCAGGTCATGCAGCGCGGGCCGCCTCGCCCCCGGCCGAGTTCGCCGCCCGGCACCGCGATCACCTCGATGCCGTTGTCCTGCAGATAGGTGTTGGTGGTGACGTTCCGCTCGTAGGCGATAACCACTCCCGGCTCGACCGCGAGCACGTTAGGACGGCAGCATGCCCATCCCCCAGGACCGCCCCGTTGCCGATGACGAGGATGTCGCCCCCCTCGATGGTGGCGGGCCTGGCATCGGCGCCGTGGTACCAGACATCGAAATCGGCCTGCGCGAACATCGGGTGCCACCGGTAGATGGCCTCGTCGGTGATGGTCTCCGGGATCCGGGCCGGCCGGCGCATCGCGTTGATCGACACCCCGCCGTAGATCCAGCACGAGGTGTCCCGCTGGTAGAGCAGGTTCGGCAGCGGCGCGAGCACGAAACCGTCGGGGTCAAGGCTGTGGAAGGCGATGCTCTTGGGCTCGGGGCCGAATTCGGCGATCTCGCGCTTGGTGATCCCCCCGGCCAGGAACGTCGCCAGCCGCGCCGAGTCGAGCCCGTCCATCGCCGCGCGCAGGGCGGACGCGGCCAGCGGCCCGTGCCAGCGGGGGTCGAAGACCCGGTCAAGTACGTACGCTCGCGCCTCAGGGATCTCCAGCGTCGCGGTGAGCAGATCGCCGTAGTAATGGACCACCACGCCCCGCGAGCGCAGCACGTCAGCGAACGCGTCATGCTCGGCCTGAGCCCTGCTCACCCACAGCACGTCGTCGAACAGCAGGTCAGCCACATTGTCCGGGGTCAGGCGCTTAAGTTCCAGATCAGGGCGGTGCAGCACCACCTGCCGCAGGCGGCCGACCTCAGAATCCACGTGAAACATGGCACCCCCCGCTCCGGAACCGCTCCTATCCGTCAGTTATCTCACGACCCGACGCCGTTCGCGTCAGCACAAGGCACCGGCTGCCCGCACTTCGCCCAGCGCCCGCCGCGCGACCTCGCCGAAGTCGTCGCGGTTGGACGGGTCGCTCCAGCGCTCGTAGGCGATCTTCCAGGCGAGCGCGCCCAGCTCCGCCGCCACGCACGAGGTCAGGTCGGGAACGCCGCGCCGGCTGAGCGCGCCGGTCATTGACGCGATGAGGCCGAGGCCCTTCAGCGCCTCGCGCTCTTGCAGTTCCGGGTTGGCGGCGATCACCGCCCGCCTGCGGGCGGCGAATTCGCGGCGGGCAGGGGTGAAGGCCTGCCGCCCGACCGCGTCGAGGGCGTGCGCCACCGCTTCAAGCGGGCCGGCGGTGGCCGGCGCGGCGGCTATCGCCCCGGCGACCAGTTCGGCCATCGTGCCGCCGCCGAAGAGCACCTCCCGCTTGTCCTGGAAGTGCCGGAAGAAGGTGCTCTTCGTCAGCCCGGCCCGCTGCGCGATGTCGATCACCGTCGTGTTCTCGTAGCCCCGCTCCGCGAACAGCTCGAGGGCGGCCACGGCGAGCCGCTCTGATGTGTTCGGTTGCCAACGGGCCATGCGCACAGCCTACGGCACTTGGTCCCGTCACTTGAGATACAGTGACGGGACCAAGTCCCATCCCCTTGCCTGGAGGCCCGCCGTGAGCCGAGCTGTCATCTATGAGACCTTCGGAGGACCCGAGGTACTGGAGCTCAGAGACGTTCCCGAGCCGCACGCCGGCCCGGGCGAGGTCCGCGTCCGCGTGGCCGCCATCGGCCTGAACCCGATGGACTGGGCCATCGCCTCGCGGCCGGAGGCGGCGGCGCGGTTCGGCATCACCCTGCCGTCCGGCTTCGGATACGACTTGGCCGGCGTCGTCGACGAGATCGGCGACGGCGCGGCCGGCTTTGCCGTGGGCGACCGCGTCTACGGCGGCGCGCTGGGGAGGGCCGCCGCCGACTTCGTGGTGCTCAAGGCGTCCGATGCGCTCTTCCATACCCCGGACGGCATCAGCGACGAGGTGGCGAGCACGCTCCCGGTGGCCGGCGCCAGCGCCGCCGCCGCCCTGGCGGCGATCGGCCTGCGGTCCGGCGACACCGTCCTGATCGGCGGCGCGGCCGGCGGCGTGGGCGTGTTCGCCGTGCAGCTGGCGAAGCTCGCGGGCGCCACCGTGATCGGCACCGCCTCGGACGGCACCTTCGAGTTCCTGCGCCAGCTCGGCGCCGAGCCGGTGGCCTACGGCCCCGGGCTAGCCGACCGGGTACGGGCGCTGGCTCCCGGCGGAGTGACCGCCGCGACCGACCTGTTCGGCACGGAGACGGCCGAGGCCGCGCTCGCGCTCGGGGTTCCGCCGGAACGGATTTCCACGATCGCCGCGGGTCCCAACCCTCCCGGCGGCGTGCGTCCAACCGGCGGCATCGAGGCCGGGCCGGATGCCCCGGAGCGGATCACCGACGCGATACTCGCGGGCCAGCTCACCGTGCCGATCGCCGCGATCCTTCCGGTCGAGCGGATCCGCGACGCCGTCGCCCTGCAGGCCGGGCGGCACGTCCACGGCAAGATCGTGGTCACGCTGTGACCGGATGGCGGGCGGTCATCGGAGAAACCCGCGATCGTTCAGAAAAATCAAGATCTGGTCCGAAAATAGAACCTTAGCCGGGCATGCCTTTAGAGCCGGCGGCGGTTTGTGCCGTCGGCTTCTGGCGCTGCGCGCCGGGCTGGGTTAGCTGGCGGTGCGGGTGATCAGCTCGTCGGTCTCGGGGTCGGTCTTTTCGATGGTGACCTTGTAACCGAGGCGTTCCAGGCCGCGGACGTGGTTATGGGCCTGCCTTCGGATATCGGCTCTCTGCTCGTAGTAGCCGGGGCCGAGGTCGCGGTACTCGGCGGCGGGGTCGGACAGCAGGGCGTGGGCGATGACCAGCTGGCTCCGCATGATGGCTCCGCGGGCTTTCTTCTTCGGCATGCGCTTGCGCAGGCGGCGGAGCTTTGCGCCCAGGAAGGTCTGGGTCCGGCCGGCGGTTGCGGCGGTCTCGCCGAGGGTGCCGCCGATGTAGGGGTTGCCGCGGCCGGTGGCGGTGCTGCCCTTCCGCTTGCCGGACTCCCGGGCGCGGGGCGCGACCCGCGCCCGGGAGCACAGGTGCCCTGCGGCCGGGAACGCGGTCATGCCGACGCCGATCTCGGCGATCAGCTCCTGCGCGGAGGTGACCCCGAAGCCGGGGACGGCGTCCAGCTGGGCGATCTGGCGCTCACAGGGCTCGCACAGGACCGCGATCTTCTCGTCCGGGACGGCGATCCGGGCGGCGTGGTGATCGATGTTCTCCAGCATCATCTGCAGGATGAACGCGTGCTCGGGGCTGAAGAACGAGCAGTCCAGGGCCTCCTCCAGCTGGGCGATCTTGCGGCGCATCCTGCCCCGGGCCATCTGCGCCAGCACGGCGGGGCTCCGCTCGCCGGCGATGATCGCGGCCAGCATGTCCCGGCCGGAGACCCCGTGGATGTCGCTGACCACGCTCGACAGCTTCAGGTGCGCGTCTTCCAGCAGCTTCTCGCAGCGCTGCTTCTCCGCGGTCTGCGCCTGAACGAGCCTGCGCCGGTAACGGGTACGGGTGCGGAGCCGGCGGATCTCCTCCGGCGGCACGAAGCTGCCCGCCAGCGAGCCCCGCCCGGTGACCTCCGCCAGCCAGACCGAGTCCAGCTTGTCGGTCTTCGGCCGCCCCGGCAGCGCCTTGACCTGCGACGCCTGGAATAGCAGGCACTCGAAGCCCTCCCCCTCCAGCAGGAAGAACACCGGCTTCCAGTAATCGCTGGTCGCCTCCATCCCGGCCCGCTCCACGCCGTGGCAGCGCAGCCAGTCCGCCAGCGCCAGCAACTGCCGGCGGGTGGCGCCGAACTCCCTGGTCTCCTGCGCCCGGCCGCCCCTGCGGGTCTCGCTCGGCACCCGGACCGTGACCATCACCGACTGCCTGCCGATGTCGATCCCGGCGGCCCGCTCGCAGAACAGCGGGTCTTCCCCGGCCTCTTCCATCGCCGTCTCCCATCCTTGGGATGCGGTAAACGGTGACGGCCGCCCGTGGGAGCAGGGGCAAGCGGAAATCTGGTCCGCGGGCTCGCAAGCGCCAATTCACAGCCCTCGGGAAGCTCCCGGCGTTCAGACTTCATCGCGGGGTCCAGCCCGCCAAAGATCTACAACGTCGGCAGGCGGCCGCACCACCGCACATCCTCCCGCCGCGCCCGCCCCTCGGGCCCGAAACCCGCGCAAGCTCGACAGCCCCGGCCGCAGACCGCCTGCAACCCCGGCCAGCCGCCGACCCGCAG
>Ga0302325_10018605_pt1 | contig 14634 bp, 6 predicted proteins | sample Palsa_T0_2_FD_201948 | JGI IMG/M metagenome (GOLD analysis project Ga0302325, IMG submission 201948) | Peat permafrost microbial communities from Stordalen Mire near Abisko, Sweden - Palsa_T0_2 | ecosystem: Environmental > Terrestrial > Soil > Palsa > Peat permafrost | place: Sweden: Abisko... | reverse complement strand
CCAGTGGGGACATCCGATGGCCACCAGCGGGGAGAAATGATGGCCACCAGTGGGGAATTTCGTGGCCGCCAGTGGGGAGAAACCGATGGCCATTGACATTGACGCGCACGCGCGCGGCGGGGGTCATACTCGTACTCGCCGACGGGTGCGGCGCGGCCAGGAGGTTGGCAGGCGCGTCGTAGTTGAACAGAGAGGCCTGCGCCGCTGTGACCGGAGCCGTCATCGTTGGAGCCGCCAGCACCAGGCCCGCCACGACGATCAGCGCGGTTGCGAGGATCAGTCGTACGCGCATCACATCGATGGAGGTCAGAAGACCGAGGCTTTGAGATCACCAACCGCCGGCTTGTAACCGCGGCGGTTGCGCATCCGGATCTCCTTTAGCCGCGGCAGCCGCTCAAGTGGCGAGAGATCACCGTCGAGGATTCGAGTTGTCCCCCATGCGTAGAACGTCTCGAGCTGCGAGAGCGATTCGATCGGAGCGAGCGAGGCGATGTCGCCGGATTCGCTAATCCCCAGGAACCGCAAGCTGACCAACGACGCTACGACATCGATCTCCCCGATCCGCGGACACTCCTCGAACTCAAGCTCGTGCAACGAAGCCGAGAGCTCGCCGATGTCATCGATCTCGTGAAGCCGTCGCGCCCCGATGATCTTGAGGATCGCCAGATCCGGCAGATTGCCGAGGCCGGCCAGCGACTCTAGGTAGGGCGCGTCCTTGATCGTCAGTGTCTTCAGCGCCACGTCGTCACGAAATGCGTGGAGATCGACGTCGCCGAACATCCACGTGCTCACCCTCTCCAGCTCGTCGACCGCGCTTAGCGTCCGCCCGATCAACGCCCATGCACCGCTGACTGACCGCAGACGGAGCAACGGTGCGAGGTCCAAAACCGCGTCCGGAGCCGCTTGGACGGAAAGCTTCTCAAGCGTTGCCAAGCGACCGATCGGATCGAGGTCGACGGTCGAGCGATCTAGGACACTCAGGCGACGCAACCGCCATGCATCGTCGAGGAAATCAAGGCTGCCGGAGAAGCCGCGCGCGTAGTTAAGAACCAGGCCATCGGCCTCGCCGCGCACCAGCGCTCGTCCAGCGTCTTCTGACCAGGGCCCGGTGACCACCACCGACCGGCCCTCAGGCGTGTCCTCGAGGACGTAGGCAGCGTCGCTCACGGTCGCGAGTAGCCCTCGGGCATCAGATTGAAGCGACGCGGCCCGATCGGGTTGCGCTGGTTGAGCAGGTCGTCGATGCCGTTCGGAAACTCGTCGATCTTCTGCTGCTCGGCGATCTCCCGTGCGGTCTTTCCCCCCGACACTCCGAACCGCTCAGCCGCGTCGAGTTCGTCCTGCGTGAATCGGCCGCCGTTCTCGATCAAGTGCTGCGAGAAGCGCTGCGCGATGTTGCCTGACTGCCCGACGTACGTTCCACGGGCACTGTTGACCACATAGATGCCCTCGTTCGCTGCGTCTTCTGTGGCGGCTCCGCTCGTGTCGCTGATCACGGGCGTGCTGGAGTCGACGAGTAGATCAGCCGGGCCGGTGGTCTCGAGGGAGGCGACTGCTATCGCGCCAAGAACGGCCTCCCCCACGCCGGTGAGCAAGGAACCTGGGCTGCCATTTTCCGAATGGATCGTCTGTTGGAGAAGATCGCCACCCCTCTTCAACAGAAGGGTTTGGTAGTACTCTCCGTTCGGGCCTGTGCCTACGGCGGCGATTTCTTGCTCAAGCTGTTGCTTTGCGACTGGCTCGGCGGCTTCTAGTACGGCGCTCGACACGCTTTGGTTGCCAGCGATCGGGGGTCGGCCGTTGAGCCAGTCATTCACGTCGTTATCAATCGCGTTCCCGACGCTTAGCTCCGCCGCGTACTGGCGTGCCGTCTGGAAGCTCACATGGGTGCTCCCGCCGATTGCGCTGCACCCATCGAAGGTGCAGATCTGCTTGGGATGGCTGGTGTTACTGGGATTGCCGCTGTCGCCAATGTTGCTGCCGACCGGACGGTCGCCGTCAGCGATGTACAGGTGCCCGTCCACCTCAATGTTGCTGGTAGGGTTTCCGGCGACGTACGCGTAGGGGTCTTGGGTGGCCTGGTTGGTTTGAAGCGTTTGGTCGGCGCTTGCGGATTCGAACTGGTCGGGGGTGAGGTAGGTTCCGCTGCCGGGGGCGTATTCGCGCGCGGGGAGTGCGTAGTTGTTTGTTCCGGGGTCGTATTGGAAGCCTTCGAAGAGGAAGTCGTTGGCTTGCGCCTCGGGGTTGAGGGTAGCGGCGATGCTGGGGGGGGTGATTAGGCTCGCGCCTTGGTTTGCGCCGAGTTCGAGGTTTCCGTAGGGCTGGTAGTGGTAGGCGTCGTCGGTGCCAACCTGCGTCCCGTTCGGCGTCGCGGTAGGACTTTCGAGTCCCTCGATGGAGCCGTCGGCGTTGGTCGCGTAGCTGTAGTAGTTCCCGCTGGCGTTGGCGCTGGTGGTGTACAGCCCGAGGCGGTTGCCGTTGGAGTCGTTGTCGTAGGTGTTGGTGTATTGAGTGCCGTTTGTGTTGGTGTTGGTGTCCCGGGTGAGGGAGTCGGTCAGTCCGACGTATCCGTAGCTGGTGGTGCTGCTGGTGGCGCCGGTGTGAAGCCCGGCGCTGAGAGACTCGACCTTCTCGAAGCGCCTGCCGAGGGCGTCGTACTGGTAGTTGTCGGTGACTGTCTGACTCGCGTTCGCGGTCGCCGGATCGGGCGCAATCGAGCCCTCGAGCTGACCGAACGCGTTGTAGGCGTAGGTGCTCGTCGTCGTGACGCCCGGCGACGGGGTGGCGCATGTGTCTGGATTGGTGGCGGTCTTGATCAGGTCGCCGAACGCGGAGTAGCAGCTATCGACGGTGGACGGTGTGCTGGACGCGGGTGTGGTGATCCCCGGAACGGTGATCGTGGTCGTGTTGATGGCCGTCGTGTTGTCGACCCGGCCGGCGTTCTGCGCGCACAGTGGTTGCGCGGCGGCCTGCGCGGCCGTCAGGCCGGCGGCGCTGGTCGCAGTGCGTGTGCTGCAGTAGCGGGTGGTGGTGTTTGAGGCGACCGTGCCAGTCCCTACGCCGGGGATGGTCGCGTTGAGCTGGGTGGTGTTCGCGATCTGCTCCAGCAGCGCGCCGGTGCCGTCGTGGACGTAGTTGACGGTCGATTCTGGGAAAGGGGTGTTCGTTCCGCCGCGAGTCCAGAGAGACTCTTGATCGAGCGCGTTGTAGAGGTGGCTGCCGTTCTCGTCGCTGCTGAGGTTCCCGTCGGTGTCGTAGCTGTAGCTTTGATCTTTGGTCTCTGAGGAGTTGGTGTCTTCGGATTCCTGCCCGTTGTCGTTGTAGAACCACTGCTCGTTGATCGCGGTTCCGCCAGGCTGCTGCTGGCGTGTTTGCGTGTCCTTCTGGCCTGACGGCCAGTAGGTCGTCGCGTAGGTTCTTATCGGCTGCTGGGGGCTGTCGGCCGGGTTGCTTGAGACGGTCATGCCGGTCTCTTGGTCGAGGTTGTTGTAGCCGAACGTGGTCTGTTGACCGCCGGTGTAGAGCGGCGGCGCGGTGGTGGTGGGGCAGCTGGTGTTGGTGCCGCTGCCGGTCCCGAGGTACCCGTTCGTGGAGCGGGTGATGAGGTTTCCGTCCGTGTCGTAGCTCTGCGCGGTGTCGAGGCCGGTGAACGGGGCTCCGGGTGAGAATGTCTCGTTCACGCGCGTGAGCCTGCCCGCCGGGTCGTAGCACATCGTGTCCGTCTCGCCGGTCGTGCCCGACCCGTCGTTGGTCGGGGCGGCGTCTAGTTGGGATAGCTGCCCGGTCGGCTCGTAGTAGTAGTTGTATGAGTGCTCGATGGCACGGTCGGCCTTTCCGTCGACCTGCTGGGGCTGACCGTCGGGCCAGTAAGACCGCGTAAAGTTGCGCTCGAGCGACCCCCCGGATCCGTCCAGGCCGGTGGTGTCCGCGGTGATCTGGTCGCCCGCGGCGTCGTAGGCGTACATCGTCGACTGTTGGGAGTTGTCGTCGTGCAGCGGGCCGGTCTGCTGTTGGATCCACCCGCTCGGGAAGTAGCTGTAGGTCGTGTGGTACTGCGGTGAGGACGTGCTCGGCGGCAGGTCGGTGTTGGTCCAGTCGTACGCCTGCGTCACTGACCCGATCCGGTCCATCCCGTCGCTCGAGGGGGTGAACGTCTCAGCGAAGCGGCGCGTGTCGTCGTTGCGCGAGCTGCTGAACGTCTGCTCGCTTTGGGGTGCCTGGGGGACGCACGAGGCCTTCGTCGTGTTGGCGGTTTGGTTGCATCCCCATGGCAGGTACACCGCTTGCAGCATGTTGCTGGCGTCATAGACGCGGATCGTGGCGTCGAGGTTCGCGTTGGGGTTCTGCTCGTCGGGGTCGGTCTGGCTCGTGGACGGCGTCCGATTGTAGGTTGCAGCGTAGGCGAAGTACGGGTTCCCGGTTGCCCCGACCCCGGCCGGGTCGACGGTACGGACGGGGTTGCCGTCGCCGTCGGTCTCCGTGACCGTTGTCCGCACGTCATGCCCGGAGCCGGTCGTGACCGACCATCGAAGGCCGCGGCCGTTGTAGGTGTAGCTGCTGGTCTGAGGTTGCTGCGCTGCGTCCGGTGCCCGCTCCGCGGTTGGCTTTGACTCGGTCAGGACGTTTCCGTCGCCGTCATAGGTGTATGAGGTCGGGTTGTTGTCCCCGTCTGCGCTGTTCGTCAACTGCCCCGCAACGTTGTAGCTGCTGGTTGTCGTGAAGCCGGGGAGCGGTGCGGCGACGCCCTTCTGCCCGCCCGGGCGCACAGCCGCGATCTGATCGCCGAGCTCGTCGTACGCGTAGCTCGTCGTGTTCGCGAGCGGGTCGGTCGAGGACAGCTCGTTCCCGAGCGCGTCGTAGTCCACGTCGCTCGCGTTGTGCCCCGGGTCGATCACCTGTACGCGTTCGCCGACCTGGTAGGAGACCCCGCCGGGAGCGGTGACGGTAGCCGGGGTTCCTGCCGTCAGCGGCTGCGGGCACGTAGACGCCCCGGTCCCGACGGGCGCGGTCCCCTGGACGGGAGCGAGGTAGTAGCAATATGTCGTCACCTGCGCTGGCGCCGCAGCGATCGGCGCTTTACTGCCCGCTCCTGGCGCGGTGCTCGAAGACAGTCGGTCGAGCCCGTCGTAGGTGCTGGTGGTCGTCTGCGCGACCTGCGACGCGGTGCTCGCGGGGCCCGCGCCGGTCAGCGTCGCGACGCCGGGTGTGGTCGTGCTGGCGACGTTCCCGTCCTGGTCATAGCTGTACCTCGTGCTCGAGAAGGTCGTCCCGTCGAACGGCTGATCGAGCTTGCTCAGCCGTCCGACAGGGTCATAGGTGAGGGTGCTCGTGCCCTGGAGGCCCTGTCCCTGTGCGTCGGTGACCGACGTGAGGCGCATGTCGTTGTCGTAGGTGAGCGATGTCTGGCCGGCGTCAGGCAGGACTTCCGGCGGCTGTTGAGCGGGAACGTTGCCGAAGGTCTCGGCCGTGCCGTCTGAGGGCAGTGGCGGTGGCGTTGAGTTCTTCGCGGCTTGCTGATAGATCTCCGGCAGGCTCTTCTCTCGGATCTGCAGGCCGCTGTCGGGCGTGTCGGAGGAGACCTGACCCGTCGCGCCGGTGTTCGGATCGGGTCCAGGCGCGCCGGTGCCCTGCGGATCGTAGGTCCACCACCACGGCGCGCTCGTCGATTCGAGATCGCCCGTGTCGTAGAAGGTGTTGGTGATCTTGACGCCGTTCGGATCGGTGATCGACTTCGGGTTGCCGACCAGGTCGCGTCCGTAGCTGACCTGCAGCGGCGCGGCGTATGAGTACTCGGTTGGGGCGGTCGGTAGGCCGATCTGATTCAGCCACCCCTGCGGGGAGTAGGTGTAGGTCGTCTTGTAGGACCCGGCCGTGGTGCAGTCGTCGGTGGTGGGGGTGCTCAGGGCCGTCCCGTCGGGCGCGATGACGGCGCAGATCTTCCCGTCGGCCTGCCGGGCGTACTCGGTCAGGTCGTTCGCCGGGTCGGTCTGGCTCATCAGCAGGTTCCGGGCGTCGTAGGTGTAAGTAGTCATTCCCGTCTCGCCCGCGAAGTTGTACTCGCCGGTCAACACGTCGATCAGCTGGTTCGCATTCGGGCTGGTGCTGTCGGCCTCCTTCGCCGACTCCGTCGCAACGAGGTTCCCGGCCGCGTCATACTGGCTGAGGGCTCTGTAGATAGCTCCGTTCGAAGCCGACGGGTTCGTGTCGACCTCGGTCGGATCGTTCGCCGAGTCATACACCGTGCGGGTGCGCCACGCGCCCGCGGTGCCGCGTAGCGCCGACGCGGCGTTCGCCTCCGCGGACGCCGCGGTCAGGCCCGCGTTGTCGGTCGCGTCCGCCGCCCCGACCTCGTTCCCGCGCGCGTCGTACGCGTCGCTCGTTAGCTGGTCCTGCGTGCCGGGGGTCGTCGAGAACTGCTCCTGCACGAGCGGCTCGCCGTCAGCGTCATAGATCGACTCGGTCGCGTGACCCGCCGGCGGGATCGTGCTGGTGCAGCTCCACGGCTGCCCGTCCGGGAGCACTTCGTAGGTTCGGTCGCCGTTGAGGTCATAGCAGTAGCTCGTCAGCTCCGGTGCGGGCGTCGGCTCGCCCGCGTCCTGCACCGCCGGTGAGCTCTTCGACGCGACCGCGTCCATCGGCGTGTACGCGAATCTCGTCGGCTGACGGTTGCCGTCGGTCTGGCCGGTCACGTTCCCGTTCAGGTCATAGGCCGTGGACTGGTGGATGAACGCGCCGTTGGCGGAGTCCTTCGGGATCCACGCATCGGTCTGCTCGTTCAGGCTGTCGTAGGCGTGGTAGGTCGTGAACGTGGCTGTGGCTGTCGCGGCGGTCGGGTCCTGCCCGCCCAGCCACGCTGGGTTCGCGTCCCGCGGATCGGTTCGCGCGAGCAGGTTCCCGTCGGCGTCGTACTGGCTGGTGGTCGGCGTGGTCTGTGACGGGGCGTAGACAAGCTCGGGCAGCCCGCTGGGGTCATAGCCGTCGTTTTGCCCGAGGGTGCTCGACGCCGCGAACTGACCGAGGGCGTTGCCGTAGTAGATCTTGTTTCCCATCGGGTCGGTCTCGGATTGCAGCAGCCCGCCGGTGCCCGGGTAGTAGTTGAAGCTCCACTTGTTCTCGTCGGGGTCCGTGATCACTCTGATGAGGCCGTCGTTGCTCGAATCGAGGGCGTAGTGCACGTCCTCGGTGCCGGTTCCGGCGTTGCTGACTTGCTCGGTCTCGTCGGCGACGAACTGGCCGCCGGCGTCGGTGCCGGAAGGGCTCTGGAGACTGGTCGGTCCGGCAGACTCGTGGTAAGTGGTGATGGTGTCGCGGAAGGATCGCGACTCGCCGGCCGCGACGTCAGCGGGGCCCTGTTGCTCGGTCGTCTCGCCGTTGGGGTCATAGGTGTACTCCGTGACCGTTGGGGAGGGGGTCGTGGTGGCGCTCGGGTCGGTCGCGTACCCCGAGGCGATCATGCCTATGGTGGTGCTGGCGGTGGTGTTCGCGGGGCCGCTCTCGCAGCCTGTCAAGCTTTGCGCGGGCGAGCAGATGCTGCCGGAGGACCCTGTCGTCGCGTTGTTCCAGCTCGTCAGCGTTTCGCGTCCGAGCGGGTCAACCTGCTGGAACCGTCTGAAAGCCGAGTCGATCGAATCGGTCCACTTCTCGCGTCCGCCATCCTGATCGGCTTGCGGGCCGGTCACGAGCGTGCATTCGAGCTCGCCGCTCGCGCAGCCCGGGTTGGCGGGGGTCTGCAGCTGGTCGTTGTAGGTAAAGTTCGTGGCGCCGCCGTCGCGGGCGGTGATGGCGCTCACGCACTTCGGCTCGAGATTCAGCAGTCCCGCAAGTCCTGAGCTGTAGGTGCTGGAGTCAGGTTCGGGGCAGGGGGTGCTTTCGCCGGTTAGGATGCCTTGCGTGCATGGCAGTGCACTCCCGTTGGCGCCTACCGCGTCCGCAGCGCAGTACTGGATGCTCGTCTTGTTGTTGTTGGGATCGGTGATCGAGGTTAGGCCGGGTTCGAAGATGCTGGAGATGTTCGTGGCCTGCTCGAGCAGGCCGAGTAGTCCCGTCAGCGCCGGGATCAGCGGCTGCCCGTTCGGCCCATTGAGCGTGAGCGGCGGTGTCGCGTCGTTCGCTCCCGCGTAGCCGAACTTGAACTCGCGACCACCGCCGCCAGGCGAACTGGACTCGGTCATCGACACGAGGTCGCCGCTCGGGTCGTAGCCGAACTGCAACACGTGCCCGGCGTGGTCTGTGATCGTGGACACGAGCCCTGCACCGTTCACACCAGCCACGTTGTACCCGATCGCGAGCGCGCGCGTGTTCACGACTACCGTCCCGTTCTGGGTGGTCTGGTCGTTCTGGTCGGTGACGGCGGTGACCTGCTCGGTGCAGCCGGTACCCAATAGCGTCGTCAGGAGCCCGGTGACTGAGTTGCCGGCGCAGACCTCCTGCCCGACTGCGCCGGTGAGGACCCCGGCGGCGATGTAGCTGCGCTGGAAGGTGATCGTGTTCCCGGTGCGATCCTCGATCGAGCTCTCGTATCCGAGGCCGTCGAAGAAGAACGTGACGCCATCCGGACGGGTGATCGCCCACGCCTTGTCCCAAGTGCTCGGCGTGTACGGGGCGGGATTCCACGCGCGCAGGTGCAGAAACCCGCCGGGCGGCGCGACCCACTGCCCGTTCGAGTAGACGAAGGTGTGATGAGTGCCGTCGACGTCGGTGAAGGAGACCTCGCCGTTCGCCTGCTGGGAGAGGTCGAGCTGCTCGTTTAGGCGCGTGAGACCGTCGATCCCGAGCGAGAACCCCTGCCCGATCTGGTCATATCCGGTGGACAGGATCTGCGACGTGCCGCCCTGATTGAGAAGATTGAGGTCGCTGAGTCGCTGCTGGCTGTTGTAGGTGACCTCGACGAAGCTTGACAGCCCCTGCCCCGGGTCGAGCACGGGGACGTCGTTCCAAACGAGGTTGCCGGTCGCGAGGTTCACGTTCGCCGAGGACCCCGCACCCGTCTGAACCGTCCGGTAGTCGTAGTAGCGCTCCAGGCCGAGCGTGTCGTTTTGCGCCGGGGTGGGAGGATTCGCCAGCGACGCTGACGGCTGCGTCCACACCTGAAACGATTGGGGGGCGCTGTCATGGCTGGCGAGCGGGGTTCCTCCACACACGCTGGTGGTAGTGCTACCGGGAAGGTCGGCTCCCAAGCAGTCCTTCGCTGTGACAGTGATCGTGTGCTCTGTCGCCTGAGTGGAAGGATAGTCGTCGCTCTGAAAAGTGTAGTTGAACTCTGTCGACTGGTCACAGCCAGAGGTCGCGCCGGATCCCGAGATGCAGTTCCCCTGCAACACCGTCGGGTTGCCGCCGTCGACGCTTACGTCGACCTCTGCTACGCCTGACGCCGTGTCCGACGCCGTTATCTGTAGCGGGTACGAGGAGCCCGGGAGCGGGCTCTGCTCGCTGGATCCTCCCGGGTTTCCGACCGCAGCGGCGTAGAGCGATCCATTGAGTGACAGTGTCGGGGGGTTGCGGTCGATTCGCTGCGTCCAAAAGTGCCCAGCGTCGGCGTGGCCGGTTGGGGTGTACGCCGTCAGCCCGACCTGATCGGAGCCTTCAGGCAGCGTGTAGGTGACGCCTACTTGCCCGTTGGTCGGGCTCGAGGTCGTGTTCGTGCTACCAGGGCAAGGATTTGTGTGATCGGCGACACAGTTGACGAATGTCGACTGTGGGTTCACCGGGATACCGGTACTGCTGGTCACGAAAATGTTGAACGCGCCGATCCCAAACCCGTTGTCGGTCGCGACAGGGTTGATCGTGTACGTCTTGGCGCCGTCATCGGTCCATGCCGTGTTCGACGCGGGCACACCGGCCGTTACCGACGGCACGGAAGGGTCGTACATCCACACCGTCGCGCCGTACATGTACGCCCAGTCGTAAGCTGACGCGGTCTCCACGCCGCCCGTGTTGAGCTGGAGCCCGAAGACTGCCTCGTTGCCATTGCCCGGCTGAAAGGATCCCTGCTGGTAGGGGATCGTCTGTCCGCCGACCATCAGTTCTTGGGTCCCGCCATTCCGCGTCTGCGCGACGAGATACGGGTTGGCTCCGATGTAGGACGTGACGCCGGTGTAGCTGTCGGTGACGCTCACCTGGTCCCACGCGTTGGCCGCCACGTCGTAGATCCCCTCGAAATACTGCGAGGAGTTCGCCGCCTGGACGGCGTGCTCGGTCCCCGCGAAATCGACACGCTGGATAAACGCGCCCGCAGGCGCGCGATAGACGAACTCGCTGTAGGCTCCAGCCGGGTAGTTGACGCCCGGGGCCGCGTACATCCACAGGCCGTTCCCCGCCCACGAAGGATCACGCTGGTAGGCGAGCGTGGACCCCGTCGCGAGCGTCCACTGGCTGAACAGCTCGGGGTTTCCGGTCTGCTCATAAATTCCCGCGCCGGGGGGGCAGCTCGTCGAATCGACGTAGTTATAGGGATCCTGCTCGCCGTTGTCCGGGAAGCACGTTGAGTTTCCCCCGAATACCGGATCTACAGACACGGGATACGTAACGGTACTGTCCTGGCGGTGAAAGACCGAAAGGACCAACGTTGATCCGTCGACCGCGTAGCTCGCGCGCACCGGGTTTCCGCGCGCGTCGGTCGCGGCCGGAGGCGAGATCGACATCACGAGCTTACCGTCGCGCATCACAGCAGCGGACCCGCCGACCTCCGGTCGCAGGCTCGCACCGGCCGGCATGCCAATCTGGAAGCGGAACGTCTCCGGCGAGGAAATGGCGCGTAGCTGCAGCCACAGCTCCGCGCCGACCGTCAGCGGCGAGACCGCGACATCGGTATCCGCGAACGCAGAGGGCTGAAACGTCTCCTCCCCTCGGTCTTGCACCACGCCACGAGCGCCCTGCAAGCCGACGTCAACGCCGAGCGAGGGAAAGCTCACGCCGGCAGTCGACGCCGTGAACGGCACGAGCGCAGTGATCGGCGAGAAGCCGCCCGCCACCCGGCGCAGATGAAGGTCGACGGGTCGCCGATGCCTACCGCTGCCGAGGAACATCGGCACCGTCGAGGCCGCCGTCAACAGGCGCCCGCTGCCCGTTCGATGCCCATGAGGCGTCACCGCCTGCCGCACCAACGCCGTCTTGGAGTCCAAATAGCGGAGCAGACGTTCCCCCGGCCTCAGCGTCAACGGCTGATAGAACGACCGCGCGGCATCGGCGAGGATCCCGTTCGGGCCGCTCGCGACCGCCGCGGCCGCGGCCGCGCTCAAAGCCCCGAACGCCGTCCGGGAGCGCCTCGCGCGAGCCGCCTGTCCCGCCGTGAGCAGCGGCTCGTGCCAGGGCAACGATCGCTCCCCCTGACGGAGCGCCAGACCATGACCCGGCAGCACCGACGGGTAAGCACCCGAAGCGACAGCACGACCAGACCTCCTCGCGCGCCCGGTCGCCACCCGCTGGCTCCGGTTCGCGCCGAGCGCCCCGCGAATCGACGGACTGAGAACGGGCAGAACCGGTCGAATCCCAGTAGAGGCCGACAGCAGGCCGTGCTGGGGGGGCTGCCTCGCGATCGCCGCCGACCCAGCAGCGCCAACGAGCGCGAACGCGCAAACTACGACCACCACGCCCCGATCGAAACGACGGTTAGCCCGGAACGGCCGACGAAGGCGACGCATGCGACCTCCCCAGGGCGCGGGATGTCCGATTCCTCGCTGAACGTCCGATTCACGGCCAGAAGACAAGGACGGCGCCTTCAGTCTGCGGGGACGCGCAATTCAGAACGCGGGTAGGAGTTAAACCTCACCCATAAGCACTCCTGCGCTCCTCAAAATGCCAGAACGTAGTTCTGGCATTTTGAGGCGGTCTCACAGAACTCGCACCGATGCCCCGATCGCTCGGGCGCCGAGAAAGAACTTTCTGGCTTCTAGGCCGCCGAGCAGTGCTTAACGGTCGAGACCTCGCTCCCGGCGCTGCACGGGTGCCGCGAGCGGCTCTCAGAGGTAGCGCGACCGGCAGCGTTGCGCCACACCGCCATGATCGTGAACGCCCAGCGCTCTAACCATCACCTCGCCCGCCGCTGCCGCCGCGCGCGCGCTGCGGAACACCGCGCGGACAACGGCTACGAGACGAATGTGCAAGAAGGGTGCTGCCATCGCACTCCGCCGGGCGGCGAAGCCGCCCGGCGGGGAGTCGGCCGCCCGCGACCAGAAAGACACGAGAGCGACGCACGGGAGGTCGTGATCAACGACAGCAACACCACGCGCAGCGCAAACCGCCGCCGGAAATCCTCACGACAAGCAGAGCAGAGTCAACCATGCGCTCAAGCCCCAGCGTCCTAGCCGTCGCCGCGATCATCGCGACGACAGTGGCCGGCGCCGGGTGCGGCGGCGCGAGCCACGAACTACACGCGACGCCGCCAGGCACATCCACGACCGCAGTCAAGCACAGAGTCGAACACCTCGAGCACGAGGTCAGCCTTCGCGCTCTAACCGACGCCCCAAACGACTCTCGCGGCAACGGCGCAGCCGAAACGGCCGCGCGGAGCCATCCGCCGCAGACAACGCGAACCGTGAGCTCGCACCCGTCGCTCCCGCCGCCGCGCCGGCCATACGCCGCAGGACCACTGACCGCGACCTACCGCACGACCCTGAGAGGCGGCGACGCATTGGCCCCGCCGGGACCCTATCCACGCGCCTCCGCTCGAGTAGTAGTCAGGATCTACGGACGCACCGAGACCTGCTGGACGTTCAGGCACTTGCACGGCGTCAAGGGACCAAGACTCGCAGGACTCGCGCTCGGCGCAAACGCGCACCAAGGCCTCATCACCTTCTTCACCACGACGTTCGCGACCCGCGGATGCGAGACCGGCATTCCCTCGAGCACACTACGAGCAGTCGAGCGCCAGCCCCACAATTTCTCCGTGCTCATCGAGGACCACAACTACACGCCCTCGCTCGTAGGAGAACTCTGATGCGCAACACATCCACGCTGCGTCCGACAGTGCTAGCGTCCGCCGCGATCCTGACGCTTAGCCTCGCGGGCTGCGGTGCCGCACGCGGACGTCCCCCCGCCGAGCTGCCAAGCCACCTCCCGATCGCGCACGCGGCAAAACCAGCCGGCGCACCCGGAGCGAGCGTCAAGATCATCACCCCAGTAGCCGGTTCGACACAGCCGAACGCGTTCACCGCGCGAGTCGCCGTCCGCCGCTTCGTGCTTCAACGCGGCGACATGGGCAGCAAGCCACACGCGCGGCACGGCCACCTGCACTTCATTCTCGACGGTGGCCGCTACGACGAACCCCAGTTCTCCGGCGCGAACGGCCGCGCAGCGCTCCGACTCGGGGTCAACGGCTACTACTCCCCCGCATACGAGCCTGCCATCACCTACAGCCACATCCCGCCGGGGCGACACACGCTCGAAGTCGAACTGGTCGACATTGACGAAACACCCACCGGCACAGGGACGACGGTCCACTTCACCGTACGCTGAGCTCGGCTGGCCCGCAGTAGAACGCACACAGAAGCCCCGCCAGGCGGAGCCTGTCAAGCTCGGTGAGACGCTTCGTGTTCGAATTTAGTGAGCGGCGGCCTCCTTCGTGTCGGGCTTGTTGATCCACGCGGCGGTCGGGAGCGCGGGTGGGGTTGGTGCGCGGCGAACGAACCGCTCGGGATGCTGCTGGTAGGCGCTATCGAGGACGCTGGCGCGGAGCTGGTGGAGCTCGGGCGCGGTGCCGTGGTGGACGGCGACTGGTGTCATCAGCCCGATCCCGGAGTGGCGGTGCTGGTGGTTGTACCAGTCGAAGAAGCGACGGCAGTGATCGCGCGCGTGCTCGATCGAGTCGAACCTGGCTGGGAACGCCGGCCGGTACTTCAGCGTCTTGAAGTTCGACTCCGAGTACGGGTTGTCGCTGGAGGTGTACGGGCGGCTGTGGGTCTTGGTGACCCCGAGGTCAGCCAACAGGAACGCGACCGGCTTGCCGCGCATCGGGCCGCCGCGGTCGGCGTGCAGCGTGAGCACCCCGGGGCGTGATCTGCTGCTGCTCTGTCGCCTGCTCGATCAGCTCCTTGGCGACCTGTCCGCTCTCGCGGTACTGGACGGTCCAGCCGACGGCGTAGCGGCTGAACACGTCGAGGATCACGTACAGGTAGTAGTAGGTCCACTTCGCCGGGCCCTTCAGCTTCGAGTAGGGGTCGGACCGAGGCGCGGTGCCGGCTTTTCAGCCGGTCCGTTTCCTCGGCCCGCCCTCCGAACCGGACGAGCACGTCTCCGTGCATCCGGCTCTCCACAGGTTCATGCCGTGCCCGCCCATGGCGTCGCGATCTTCGAACCCCGGTAGCGGTAGCGCTCAATGGCGACCGTGATGGGGCGGAACATCTTGACGTTGGCGTCGCGGATCTCCCAGTTCGGGAGATAGCGACTGCTGAGGGTGCCCCAGTTCAGACCGGCATGGCGTTTGCGTAGCCACCAGACCACTCGCCACCATGCGAAGTGATCGAGATAGCTGAACGTCCGTGAGGACACGCCATGATGGAAATAGGTGCACCAACCCCGCTCTGTGTGATCGTTCTGATCTCGGGCTGGTGTTGTCCGGCCCGGCGTGTAGTTCCTCGGGCTGGCGGCGGGCTGACTCTAAACCCCGCTGTCGGGTTGGCCTGTTTGCGCAGGTCTGGC
>Ga0302325_10018603_pt1 | contig 14635 bp, 8 predicted proteins | sample Palsa_T0_2_FD_201948 | JGI IMG/M metagenome (GOLD analysis project Ga0302325, IMG submission 201948) | Peat permafrost microbial communities from Stordalen Mire near Abisko, Sweden - Palsa_T0_2 | ecosystem: Environmental > Terrestrial > Soil > Palsa > Peat permafrost | place: Sweden: Abisko... | reverse complement strand
TACGCCACCCTGCTCGGCGCCGTCAGCCTCCACACGTTCGACCCGTCGCTCAGCATCATCGTCTTCTCCATGGCGGTCATCGGTGGTCTCGAGTCCATCAGCGGTGTCCTGATGGGTGTCGCCCTTATTGAGGTGCTCAGCTATTCGTTCCCCAAGTACCAATTGCTCTTCACCGGCAGCTTCCTTCTCGTCGTCCTCATCTTCCTGCCCGGAGGCCTGGGCCAGGGTGTGCAGTGGATCAGGGATATTGCGCTCCGCCGGGTCGCCCTGCGCCGCGACATCTTGGTCCCCAGCCTGGTGGCCGACCGTCGAGTGGTGGCGGTGCACCCACCCGAAGAGGCGGACCTGCTGTCCCACGCGCTCTCCGACACCAACGGCAATGGCTCCTCGCCCGGCGAGCTGGTGCACGCCGAGTTCGATCCGCCGACGGCCAGCCTGGCCCTGGCGGACACCGGCGAGGTCCCGGCCGTCACCAACGGCTTCACGACCGACGGAGCTTCGCTCGTCCCCAAGACACCCGTCATCCTTTCCTGCCAGAAGGTCGAGATCTCCTACGGACCCGTCCAGATCCTCTTTGGCGTCGACCTTGATGTGCACGAAGGCGAGATTGTGGCGTTGCTCGGCACCAACGGCGCCGGCAAGTCGACCTTGCTCAAGGGCGCCAGCGGGTTGGTCAAGGTCGGCGGGGGCTCGGTCCGCCTGAACGGCGCCAACATAACGGGGGAGCCGGCCGAGGACATCGCTCGCATGGGCATGGCGCTCATGCCCGGAGGCCGCGGCATCTTCCCGACCCTGACCGTCGACGAGAACCTTCGACTCGGCACCTGGATGGTCCGCAAGGACCACGCCGCCGTCCACGAAGCAAAGGAACGAGTGGTCACGCTCTTCCCGATCCTCAAGCAACGCTCGGGTCAGCAGGCCGGCAACCTGTCCGGCGGCGAGCAACAGATGCTCTCGCTGGCCATGGCGTTGATGGTGACGCCGAAGGTCTTGATGATCGACGAGCTCTCACTCGGCCTCGCCCCCACCGTGGTCGCCCAATTGCTCGATGTGGTGAAGCTCCTTCACGAAGCCGGCACCACCATCATCGTGGTCGAGCAGTCGGTCAACGTCGCTCTCCAGATGGCCGAGCGGGCCGTCTTCTTGGAAAAGGGTGAAGTGCGCTTCAGTGGTCGCACCGAAGAACTCTTGGAGCGTCCCGACATACTGCGGTCGGTGTTTATTGCGGGGGCCAACTCTGTGGCCGATGGACCGGTCGGCGGTGGCGTCCCAGTTTCGGCTGACGACCAGATTCACGCCAGTGCGGCGGCAGCGTTGGCGATAGGCGACATGGTTCGCATCCCACCTTCGGCTGAGGCGCCATCGATCCTTGAGTGCAACGGCGTACAAAAGAGCTTCGGCGGGATCTCGGCCATTCAGGACATCTCGTTGACGTTGAGGGATGGCGAGATTCTGGGGCTGATCGGTCACAATGGCGCCGGCAAGACGACCTTCTTCGATTGCGTGTCCGGCTTCTTGCCGCTCGATGGCGGCCGTATACGACTGGGCGGGGTCGACATCGATACGTGGCCGGCCAACATCCGCGCCACCGCCGGGCTGGGTCGCACGTTCCAAGAGGCCAGACTCTTCCCGTCGTTGACGGTGGCGGAAACGATTGCCGTCGCTCATGAGAGGCACCTGGAGTCGCGTGACATGGTGGCTGCCGGACTGCGCCTGCCGGCTTCGTTGGACTCAGAGGCTGACGTGGCGGAGAAGGCAGAAGTGTTGGTCGAGCTGATGGGTCTGGGAGCGTTCCGGGAGAAGCTGGTGGGCGAGCTGTCGACCGGAACCCGCCGCATTGTCGAGCTGGCGTGCGTGTTGGCACAAGAGCCTGGTGTCCTGTTGCTGGACGAGCCCTCGGGTGGAGTGGCCCAACGTGAGACCGAAGCGATGGGACCGCTGCTCATCAGGGTTCAGCAGCACACCGGATGTTCAATCCTGGTCGTTGAGCACGACATGCCCCTGTTGACCGCCATCTGCGACCGCATGATCGCTCTTGAGTTGGGTGAGGTGATCGCGGAGGGCACGCCGGCCGAGGTGCTCGACCACCCCGCCGTGATTGAGTCCTACCTGGGCACGGACGAGTCGACTATCAAACGCTCCGGCGTCAGGGTCTAATCGGTCCAAAGCGGGGAGGGTCGTGACGTCTTCGTCCGCCCACTCGGGGTAACAATTGTCAGTTCACCATTGGCGTCACCACTGAGCTTCCAGCCGCGTTCGTGGACGCGATGGTGATGGTGTTCGCAGAGCAGGACCACATTGGGCAGATCCGTCGGGCCGACCGGATCCCACGGCTCCACGTGATGCACATTGGTGAAGGTGCTGTTTGAACAACCCGGGAAGCGGCAAGAGCGATCCCTTCGCCATACCTCACGGCGCTGGGCATCATTGGGGAAGCGCCGAGCCCGACCCTCGTACATGGTGTGCCCCAGCCGGTCGTCGAGCGCCACCACCACGTCAGTGTCACAACGCAGCCGGCGCACGACCTCGGCACTGACGAAGCCACCTCGTACCAGCTCGGCCATCCCGCTGCCCTGGCGCCAGTGCTCGTAGTCGACGTGGGCCACCAGCAGGTGCCGAGGTGACGACTTGGGTCGGAGGGCGCCTTGAAGAAGCTGGAGCAAAGCGTCGTGCAGGCGCTGGTCCCACCGGCCCTCGGTCGGTAATTCACGGGCTCGCGCCGTAATGGTGGCCCGGGCCAGGGCGTACTCCTCTTCGGGCAGCCGGGCCGTGATGGTGCGGTTGGCATCATTGAAGCGCAGGTAGCGGCCCTCCTGCTGGGTGGCGGCATCCTCGTCGGTGGCACCCCTGGCCGCACGCGCCACGTCACGGAGCTCATGCACAGAGCACCCCTTGGCCAGTGCGGTCATCTCAGCGTCATTTTCGGGGGTGGCGATGCGGATGAGCGCCCGTACCTTGTCGAGACTGATGGCACCCATTTCGAAGGCGTGAGCCAGGTGCGGCAGGTTCCACAGCTGTTCACCGACCTTGGCCACCGCCCGCCCCGTGCCTTGGGAGACGCCGTGGGACTCGCTGATCCACGCCGCCATGGAGGTGGCGCCATCCTCGCCCCACAGCATCCGGCGATCCATTTCACCCGCAAGAATTGCCAATCGGCCCTGCCGAGCGGCGATCTCGACGCCCAGTTGATTCGCCTCTGCCGCCAGTTCGACGTTGGACATCTCCCCAACTGGCGTCCCCATACTTGAAGAACGGTCGACTCAACGCGACGGCGGGCCCTCTTTTTCTGAGGTCTTCTTGGAGGAGGAGCGGGGCGAGTTGGTCAGCTCGCCGGGCTCACCGAGCTCATATTGAAGTCTGGAATGCGCAACGGCGGCATGATGGCCCTATTGAGGTACTCACCGAGCTCCCGGCCCAGCGCCCTCACCGGAGTACCGACCTCGGTGGCCCGGGCCAGAAGGTCGACCGGGCTCTCGTTGAAGCGGAAGTTGTTTGCCGCACCCACAATTGAGCCGTTCTCAATGACATAGACCCCATCTCGGGTGAGTCCGGTCATGAGGAGGGTGGAGGGGTCCACCTCGCGGATGTACCACAGGCAGGTGAGCAGCAGGCCCCGCTCGGTCCGAGACACCATCTCGTCGACCGTGCCGCCGCCCGCGTTGGGCGCCCGCAGCACGAGGTTGTCGATGTAGGGGGCGGCTTCTACGCCGGAGCGGGCCGCCCCGGCCCGGTGATAGCGCAGATGAGCCAAGCGACCATCGCTGATCCACTCGGTGCGCCCGAGCGGGAGACCGTTGTCGAACACGGACTCCTCCGAGCTCGATGCGCCGGCCGCCACAAACGGGAGGCACTCAAGTCCGGCTTCCTGCGGGTCGCTGTACAGCGTGAAGGGGATCGTTGCCAGCGCATCGCCCACCCGAGTCCCACCGCTGGCCGCCGAGAAAATGGTGCGGCCGTCCTCGGCGTCCTGCCCACCCATCCCGTAGAAGACCATGGAGCCCATCATGTCGAGCACGCCGCTCGGCGGCAGGATCACCTCGTAACGTCCTTCGGGGAGCGAGACGGGATGCCGTGCCCACTCGAGCCGGCGCCAAATTTCGTCCACCATCTGATCGAAGGAGAGCGCCTCCATCTCCGCCGTGCCGGCGCCCGTCCAGGCCGAGCGGATCCCGTCGTCGGAACGCCCCACCAGATTGACGGCCCCGGTCGGCTGCGAGAACGAGAGCCGCACTCCGGTCGAGGTGCCGACATAGAGGGTCGAGACGCCGTATTCGGCGAAGCCGGCCAGCACCACACCCTCCGCCCGGGCCCGCCCGAAGGCCCCGGAGAGTCCGGAAAGCACTCCACCCAACACGGAAAGGTCGGTCTCGACGGGCGACCGGTCGAAACCGGTGCCGTCCGGGGGCTCCGTCGCAGCCGGTTGCACGAGAGCGCAGGCGTCTTCGGAAGGCGGCGCCGACCGGGCGTCCGTCAAGGCGGCCGCCACCATCTCGTCCACGTTGACCACCCCGCTGCGCCGGGCCGTGCCCACCGATGGACCCAGGATCGTGATGATGGTGACCGTGCGATCGCGCCGGACGCCGTTGGTGGTCGTCTGGTTGACGGCGAAACGCACGTCGGCATGGCTGGTCTCGTCAATGAGGACCACGCAGCCGTCGGCCCCACCCCGGGCCGCCGCCGCCAGAGCAGACTCCACCACGGCCTGGGCTTCAATCATCGGCCGGCCTCGGCCCGGGCGTTGAGCACGTTCACGCCGCGCACCAGCACGCTGGGGCAGCCGTGCGAGACGGGGGCGACCTGGCCGGGCTGGCCCTTGCCGCAGTTGAAGGCCCCGCCGAGGAGGTAGGTCGACTCGCCGCCCACCGCTTCCATCGACCCCCAGAAGTCAGTGGTGGTGGCCTGGTAGGCCACGTCCTTCACCTGACCCACCACCTGGCCGCCCTCAATCCGGTAGAACCGTTGGCCGGTGAATTGGAAGTTGTAGCGCTGCATATCGATGGACCAGCTCTTGTCGCCCACGATGTAGATCCCCCGATCGACCCCGGCAATCAGCTCGGCCGTGCTTGGGCCGCCCGGGCCGGAGTGGGCCAGGGAGACATTGGCCATGCGCTGGATGGGCACGTGCAGCGGCGAGTCGGCAAAGGCACAACCATTCGAGCGCGCGAAGCCCATGGTGGCGGCGATGGACCGATCCAGCTGGTAGCCGACGAGGAGGCCGCCTTTGATGAGATCGAACGACTGTCCCGCCGTGCCCTCGCTGTCGATGGCGATGGTGGCCAGGCCGTGCTCGACGGTGCGGTCGCCGGTCACGTGCATGACGGGCGACCCGTAGATGAGCGAGCCGAGCTGGTCGAAGGTGGCGAACGAGGTCCCGGCGTAGGCGGCCTCGTACCCCATGGCCCGGTCCAGTTCCGTGGCGTGCCCGATGGACTCGTGAATGGTCAGGAAGAGGTTGGTGGGGTCGATCACCAGGTCGTAGGAGCCGGACTCGACCGACGGGGCGGCCAGCTTCTCGGCCAGGTGATCGGGCAGCTGCGCCAGCTCGCCATCCCAGTCCCAGCCCTGGCCGAGCAGGTACTCCCAGCCCCGGCCGGCCGGGGGCCCGGTGGTGCGCATGGTCTCGAACCCGGCGTCGTCCAGAGCGAGCGCTTCGAGTTGGGGATGGACCCGAACTCGATGCTGGGTGGCCCGGGTCCCGTTCACATCGGCCAGATAGGTCTCCTCGGACACGCTGAGCACCCGGGCCGTGGTGTGTGCCACCACCGGGTGTTCTAGGACCCGCCGGCTCCACCCGGCCAGCAGCGCCACCTTGTCGGCCAGCGGCACGTCGGTCGGGTTGATGTCGAACGGGCTCGACCAGGTGACCTCGCCGTGCGCGGGCTCAGGCGCCAGCTCCACCCGGCCACCCCCGGCCTGTGCCGTGATACGGGCCGATTCTGCAGCCAGGCGCACCAGGTTGGCCGCCTCACCGGGCTGCACATCGACTGAGGCGGCGAACCCCATGGCCCCGTCGATCACCACCCGCACGCCCAGACCGAATTCGGTGTCGTCCGATGTGCCCTCGGGGATGCCGTCACGCAGGGAGACCGATTGAGAGCGGATGCGCTCCACCCGCAACTCGGCCGAGGTGCACCCGGCCGCGGTCGCGGCGGAGAGGGCGGCGTCGGTCAGCGCGGACAGATCGTCAGTCGGAAGTGGCATGGGTGGGTTGGCGCAGCGGGAGTCCGGCTGCGGCATAGGTGGCGTCGATGAGCTCCATGGTCCGGATGGCGTCCGCCGCGGTGGTGGGGAAGGGGGCGCCGTCCTCCACGGCGGCGGCGAAGGCCTCCAGCTGGTAGTCGTAGGTGGCCTTGCGGCTGAAGCGCTCCTTGCGGGTGCCCGAGCTCGTCGTCACCCGCACCCGGTGGCCGAACTGGGGAGCGAAAGGGTTGAAGACGGTGAGGGTGCCTTCGCTGCCGGTGACCTTGGCATGCAGACGCAATACCGACGAGGAGAACATGGAGCAGCGGATGCGGGCGGTGCCGCCTTCGGGGAGCGAGAAGCTGACATCCATGGCCCGGTCGACGCCGGGCGAGGAGAGCTTGGCCGAGGCCTTGGTGACCCGGGGCCCGGCGGCCAGCAGGCGCAGGAGCGAGATCGGGTAGCAGCCCATGTCCATGGTGGCGCCCCCGGCCAGGCCGAGTTGGTAGCGGATGTCACCCCGCTTGGCCAGGGGGGCGGCGAAGGCGATGTCAATATCGTGGATGATCCCCAGCTCACCCGATTGCACGATCTCGACGAGCCGGCGGGCCAACGGGTGGTACTGGTAATGGAAGGCTTCCATGACGACGAGACCGGGGTGGGCCGACGCCGCTTCCGCCACGGAGCGGGCCTCATCGGCGTTGGCGGTGAATGGCTTTTCACATAGCACGTGCTTGCCGGCGGCCAGGGCGGCGATGGTCCACGCCCCATGGAGGCCGTTGGGCAACGGGATGTAGACGGCGTTCAGGTCCGGGTCGGCCAGGAGCGCCTCGTAGGAGTCGGCGATATGGGGGATCTTGTGCTTGTTGGCGTACTCATGTGCTTTCGCTGAGTCTCGGGCGGCCACGGCCACCACCTCGGCCCGACCGGTGCGCTGGGCCGGCTTGATCAGCGCGGCCGGGGCAATTTTGGCCGCCCCGAGGATTCCGATTTTGAGCATGGTCAGCAGACCGCTTTCGTTTTTACCTTGTCGGCCACGGGGACGGTACCAGCGCCTGCGGCGGTGACAGGGGAAGGGGGAGGGTTGGCCGTCAGGTGGTCGATGGCGGCGGTGAGGTCGGTGAGGAGCGTGCTCGCCATATCTTGCGAGAGCCCTTCACGAACCACAATGCGGAGCACCGCCACCGACTCGGCATCGGCGGCCATGCGGTAGGCGGGGACGACCCAGCCCCGCATCCGAAGCCGCTCGGACAGGGCGAACACGTCGAAGGGGAGTTCGGGGTCGAGCCGGAGGCAGACCACGGGGAGGTCGGCGCCCGAGGCGAGCACCGTCACGCCGGGCAGCCGAGCCAGGCTGGCGGCCAGCCCGTGGGCCGTCGCCCCCAGCGCCCGCATGATCGCCGTGTAACCCTCCCGGCCCAGGCGGATGAGGTTGTAGTACTGCCCGATGATCTGCGAGGCGCCCCGGGAGAAGTTCAACCCGAAGTTGGCGTGGGAGCCGCCCAGGTAATCGACCTCGAAGATGAGCTCGTCGGGCAGATCGGACGCGTCGCGCCAGATGACCCAACCGACTCCGGGATACACCAGTCCGTACTTGTGGCCGCTCACGTTGATGGAGCGCACCCGCTCCAGGCGGAAGTCCCACTGCAGTTCGGGCTGGAGGAACGGGGCCACGAAGCCACCCGAGGCGGCGTCCACGTGGATGGGCACGTCCCAGGCCAGCTCGTCGGGATGGGCGGTGTTGTGGGCGGCGCACAGCGCGGACAGGGCGGCGTCGAGTCCGGCGATGGGCTCGTACTCGCCGGTGTACGTCGACCCCAAGATCCCCACCACGCCGATGGTGTTCTCGTCGACCAGGGCCATCGCCTCGTCCACCCCGATGATGAACCGGGTGGGGGTGAGCGGCACGTAGCGCGGCTCGACGTCGAAGTAGCGGGCGAACTTCTCCCAGCACACTTGGACATTCGCCCCCATGACGAGGTTCGGTGCGTCGGCGGGGAGCCCCGCCGCCAGGCGGCCCGCCCGCCAACGGAACTTCATGGCCAGGCCGGCCAGGTGGATGGCCTCGGAGCTGCCGACGGTGGCCGTGCCCACGCCCTGGTGGTGCTCGGCGGCGCCGAAGAGCCGGGAGAGCATGTTGACGCAGCGGTCCTGCAGCTCCACGGTCTGGGGGTACTCATCCCAGTCGATGGCGTTCTTGTTGAGGGTCTCGGCGAACAGGCGGTCGGCCGAGTCGTCCATGTAGGTGGTGACGAAGGTAGCCAGGTTGAGCGCGGGGTTGGCATCGAGCGAGAGCTCGTCGTGGATGAGCTGGTAGGCCGCGGCGGGGTCCATGGCCAGTTCGGGCAACTCGTAGCGGGGGACGGGACTGGTCAGGCCGCGCGAGGCGTAGGTGGGGCTGAGCAGGGGTGGCGGTGCGCCGGGGTCGTCGAGCGGTATCTTGCGGCTCAGCATGAGCACGGACGCTAACGCACCTCCGCTCGGCCAATTGCCCGGCCAGGCGCCGGCCGAGCGGCCCAAGCTGGCCCACGTGCGGGGTCTCGACGGCGTCCGGGCCATCGCCGTCCTTGGACTCATCGCCTTCCACACGGGCCTGAGCTCGATCCCGGGTGGCTTCTTCGGCGTCGATGCCTTCTTCGTCCTCTCCGGCTACCTCATCACCACCCTGCTGGTCAACGAGTGGGCCGCCACCGGCACCATTCGTCTGCGCCGCTTCTGGGCCCGCCGGGCCCGCCGCCTGCTCCCCGCCCTGTTCGTGCTGGTGGCCGCCATCGGGATCGTCATGGCGGTGGCACCCCGCCTGCTGGCCACACCGCACATCCTCGGAGACGCCCTCTCGACCGTCTTCTACGTATCGAACTGGTATTCCATCCACGGCGGCGTGTCGTACTTCACCGCCGCCGCGTCCCCCTCGCCGCTGCTGCACACCTGGTCACTGGCCATTGAGGAGCAGTTCTACCTGGTCTGGCCGCTGGTGGTGCTGGCCGTGCTCAATGTGGGGACACGCCGCCGGGAGCGCCAGCGGGTGCGCATCCAGACGGTGCGGGTCCTCGAAGGCGGTCACCTGAGCATCTTGCCCCTGGCGGCCGAGCGCGACGCCGAGTGGGCCCGGCGGAGGCGGCTGCACCTCTTGTTCGGGTTGGCCTCCTTCGGTGCGCTGGCGTCTGCCCTGCAGATGGTGATCCTCGCTCCAAACGGATACACGACCCGGGCCTATTACGGCACCGACACCCGGGCCCAGGCCTTGCTCGTCGGTGCGGCGATCGCCACCGGACTGGTGCTGTGGAAGGACGAGGCGGCCCGACTCAGGCGCTTCGGCGCGGTGATCGGCCTGGTTGGCATCGCGGGAAGCGGCGTGCTGTGGGCCGTGGCCAAGGAGGCCTCGTCGTTCGCCTTCAGCGGGGGTTTCCTGGTGGCCAGCCTGCTGGCCGGCCTGGTGGTGTTGGGGGCGGTGCTGGCGCCACAGGGGCCGGCGGTGCGGTTGCTCGAGATCCCCCCGCTGCCGGCGTTGGGACGGATCAGCTACGGCGTGTATCTCTGGTACTGGCCCGTGCTGCTGGTGATGACAGGCTCCCGGCTGCCCTGGGGCGTCTACCCCCTCTTTGCCGCCCGGGTCGCCGTCACGGTGGCCATCGCCGCGGTGAGCGCCCGCCTGGTCGAACTGCCCATCCGGCGGGGCGCCCTCTCGAATTGGCGCTCGTGGGTGGCCACACCGGTGGCGGCCGCCGCGGCGATCGGGCTGGTCTTCGTGAGCACACTGGTGCCCGTCGGGGCGGCGTCCCTGCAGGGCTCGTCGGTGGTGTCGCCGGGACCGGCTGCGCCGGGCGAACCGTCCGGGGCGCCCAGCGCCATGAGCCCCCTGATCCCGCCCACCACCGTGGCGCCGGGCAAGCCGGTGAAGGTCCTCCTGGTGGGCGACTCCATCGCCGGCTCGCTGGCGGTGGGACTGAGCACCTATGAGGCGAATGACAACGTGCAGGTGGTCAACGAGGGCATACCCGGGTGCTCCCTGTCCATGGACCAGCAGATAAAGGTGCTCTTCTACACCCTGCCCCCCGGCTCGCCCTGCAACCCGAACAACTCCGACGACCTGTTCAACCAGTGGCAGAAGTGGGTCGACGAGTACAACCCTGACGTCGTCTTGTATGTGGCCCGGGGCGAGACCTTCGATCAGGAGGAAGGCGGGCATTGGCAGAACCTGGGTGAGCCGGCCTTCGACCACTATGTGGAGAACCGCTACCGCCAGGCGGTCAGCGTGCTCGGATCGCGTGGGGCCACCGTGGTGTTGATGACCTCGCCCTACTACTCCTCGGGGACCTCGCCGGCGGGATCCATCTGGCCCGAGGACACGCCCAGCCGGGTGCAGATCGACAACGAGATCATGCGCTCGGTGGCCAGCTCGGAGGTGACGGCGGGGGGGAACAAGGTCTATGTGTTCAACCTGAACCTGGTGGTTTCTCTGGGCAACCAGTACACGGCCAGCATCGGCGGGGTCAACCTGCGCTGTACCGACGGCGTGCACTTCTCCCGGCCGGGCGGCATCTTCGTCGGGCTGCAACTGCTGCCCGACCTGGCCTCGCTCGGCCAGGCCCATAAGGCAGCCTCGCCCGGTGGCGCCTGGGTGGGGCATCTGCCAGCATCGACGCCATCGTGGTACGCCAAGTTGCCCTGCCAATAACGGTGCGCCGGGCGACCGACGCCGACGTGCCCGCCATGGCGGCCCAACTGGCCCGCACGTTCGACGACGACCCGGTCATCCGTCACCTCTTCCGCGACGACGCCCGCCGTCCCGCCGGACTGCAGCGCTACTTCACCACCAAGCTGCGTCGGGACTACCTGGCCTTCGGCGGCTGCTCCCTGGCCGACGCCGACGCCGACGGCGACGACGGCGACGACGGCGCCGGCACTGCCGGGGCGAGGGTGGCGGTGGCCGGCTCGGCCATCTGGGCCCCGGCCGGCAAGCCGCAGCCGGGGACCCTGGCCGGATTGGTCTCCATGCTCGCCGTGCTGCCCTACGTCGCCACCACGCTGATCACCACCCTGCGCCTGCTCGATATGGTCGAATCAAAGCATCCCCGCCAGCCCCACTGGTACCTGGACACCCTGGGCACCGCCGTGGACAGGCAGGGCCAGGGCGTGGGCACGGCGCTGCTTCGCCCGGTGTTGGAGCACTGCGACCGGGAGGGCCTGCCGGCCTACCTCGAATCGTCCAAGGAACAGAATCTCCCCTTCTACCGCCGCCACGGCTTCGAGGTGGTTGACGAGCTGACGTTGCCCGGGCGCGGGCCCACCATGTGGACCATGTTGCGCCCGCCGAAGGATCCGCCGCCCTCGTAGGCGGGCTCATCGACAACCTCGCCGAGACGAGCCGGCGCGGGGCTGGGCGGGGTGGGCCGGGCCTGTGACCAGGGTCGATGGCACTGGAGACGGTAGAGAAACGGGGTGCAACGCATATGTCACGGCAAAGTCACAATGGGGGTTGACACTCTGGAAATCAGACGGTATATCTGAATCCTGGCCCGGTTCGGCCGGGGTGTGGCGACACGAAAGTGGGCGGAATATGGCACAAGGGACTCGTAGTCGGGCGCGGCGATTCGCAGTGGATGCGGCGGGCGTGGGCCTGGGTTTGGTGGTCGGCCTGGTGGGTATGGCCATCCCGGCCGATTCGGGGGGAGTTGGGGCGAGTGCAGCGCCACTGGTTCCGGGCACGGGCCAGCCATATGGCGGTGCCCTCGGCAAGGCGCTGGCCGCCAACCCGCTCGGGGCGGCTCAGACGGCGGTCTCGGCCGCCCAACCATTCTTGAGCGGCACCGCCGGCGGTGCCCTGCGGGCCGACGCCCTTTCCATCGGGCTCAGCGCCCCCGCGGTGCAGTCCCCGGCGTCGACCAATCTCGTGGCTGCCGTGACGTCGCTCGACTCCCTGGGCGGGACACCCCTCTCAGCCAGCGCCTCCCTGGCCCTGACCAAGGCCGTCAGCACGCTACCTTCAACGCTCGTGTCGGGCCTGGCCGATGTGGTGAGCGCCACGGCGGCCGGAGCCCAGCTGCGGGCGCAAGCCTGGAACCAGGTCACGCCGGCCGAGCTGGCCACGCTCCGCAGCGAGCTCCCTCTGGCCCCGGCGCAGCCTTACGCGGCAAGCAACGGCGGGGCCGTCGCATTGCTCTCGGGTGCGACGCAGAGCTCTCTGGCTCCGTTCGCTTCGTATTGGCAATTGCTGCAGAAGATTGAGATGGGGCCGATGGTCAAGGGCAGCCTGCTCACGGCCGACGCCATGGACCGCCTGGCCACCGTGGCGGCCGCCACCCACCTCGCTCTCGCCCCGACCAACGGCCCGTCCGCCCCATTGCTCGACGAGCCCACCCCCTTCGGCGACATTGTGGTCACCGAGTCGACCACTGGGAACAACCCCTCGGGGGACCTGCTCTTTGTCGACCTCGGTGCCAGCAACACCTACAGCGGGCCGGTGGCGTCGGCCACGGGGAACGTCTACGGCATGGTGGAGAACCTGGCTGAAGGTGAGGCGCCCACAGAAGCCCAAATTCTGGCGGCCACCCAGACCCGCCTGGTGGTCGACACGGGCAGCCATGACAACTTCTCTTCACTCGCCGCTCCGAACGACACGGAGGGCTACGGGTCCAGCGGCGGCCTGGGAATCCTGATCGCCACCGGGAGCGACAACACCTTTGGCGCCACTGATGAGGCCGAGGGGTACGGGGAGTTGGGCGGGATCGGTGTTCTGGTCGACCACGGCTCGGGCAACACCTATGAGGCCTACGAGGAGGCACAGGGCTTCTCCAACAGCGCCGGCGTCGGGATCCTCGTCGGCGGCACCGGCAGCGACACCTACAACGCCTTTGTGTTCGCCCAGGGCGTCGGGTTCTCGGGTGGCGTCGGAGGCACTTTGGTCGACCTCGGGGGTGCCAACACGTTCACCTGCACGGGCACGGTCAACACCCAGTACGAGATCATCGCTGTAGAGGCTCCCCGACCATCCACCCTCTGTCACGGGGACGGCTACGGGGGACAGGGTCTCCTGGTCGACAATGGGGGCGGCAACACCTACACCGTGGCCACCAGCTTCCAGGCTATGGCGCTGGTCGGGGCCGGCGCCCTGGTCGACACCGGCGGCAACGCGATCTTCAACGCCGGTGAGTGGTCAAACGCGGTGGGAGTGCTCGGTGTGGCCGTCCTGGCCGAAGGTGGCGCCAACAATGCATTCACCTCTGTCCAGAAAATCACGAATCCCTGGGCCGACACCTGGATCGGCTCCAATGGGGAGGGGTACTCGGGCGGTGTCGGCGTGTTGTCGGCAGCCGGAGGGACGGGGACGTTCAGCGGAGTTGCCTCCAAGCACCTGTGGCTGCCCCAGTACGCCTGCAGCGCAGGTTGCTCCTTCGGCACCGGCGTGGGGATCGTCCTCGAGTCAGGAGCCGGAAACCGCAGCTACTCGACCGAAGAGGGCGAAGGGGCCGGCCTGGGTGGCTATGGACTTCTGCTGGACCAGGGTGGTAACGACACCTATTCCTTGGCCTACCCCAGCAGCGAGCCGTACGGTCAGGGATTCGGGGAAGCGACGCCGACCTCCCTTCTCAGCGACCCCCTGCTCGACCAACCCTGTGGTATCGGCTACCTGCTCGACACCGGCGGCACCGACACCTTCAACAATCCCGTGGTCACATCGGGCACCAGGGCAGCCGGTCACTGGTGGACCGATGGCGACTACGGCCGGGGAGCTGATGGAACGTCGGCCATCACCAGCTATGTCACCAGCCAGCTGGCCAGCGACCTTGAGGCGTACGTGAACAGCGGTGTCTGCGTCGACAGCAGTCTTTAGGTCGGGTGGATGCCCTCGGGCATGGCCAGTGAGTCGTTGACGACCAGGCCGAGAATGTCGATGACGGCCCGCACCGGGGCCGAGGGCAGGCCCCGTCGCCGCTGCGCCACCCCCACCCGGCGACGGGGGAAGCCGTCGATCGGAATGCCCACGAAGCGCTCACGCAGGTGCCCGGGTACGGCGGTGGCCGGGAGGATGGCCGGCCCGTAGCCGTCGAACACCAGCGAGGCGATGGTGCGGACCCCGTCGATCTCCATGGCCGGGCGCAGGACGACCCGGGCCGGCACAATGGCGCTGTCGATCTCGGCCCGCAGCGCGGTGCCGGGGGGCGGGAGCAGGAGCTCCATGTCGGCCAACCGGTCGATGGGCAGGGACGGCACTTGTCCCAAGGGGTGGTCCCGGGGCACCACCAGCACCAGGTCCTCGTTGAAGAGCTCGGCCACCATGATCTCGTCGCCGCTCAACGGGAAGGTGACCACCGCCAGGTCGAGCTGGCCCGAAGCCAGCTGGAGTTCCAGCTGGGCGCTCGAACCCTCGGCCACATTGAGGTGAATGTGCGGGTGACGCAGGCGCAGCAGGTCGAAGAGCTGGGGCACCAGCCAACGACCGGTGGTGCCGATC
>Ga0302325_10018602_pt1 | contig 14635 bp, 17 predicted proteins | sample Palsa_T0_2_FD_201948 | JGI IMG/M metagenome (GOLD analysis project Ga0302325, IMG submission 201948) | Peat permafrost microbial communities from Stordalen Mire near Abisko, Sweden - Palsa_T0_2 | ecosystem: Environmental > Terrestrial > Soil > Palsa > Peat permafrost | place: Sweden: Abisko... | reverse complement strand
TGGCCGACGACATAACGGAGCCGGTCGAGTCCGAGGCACGGGCGCTGCTCGAGCAGTACATCGCCGCGTTCGAGGCCGCCGACGCCGCAGCACTCGGACGACTGCTCTGCCGTGATGCCACTCTCGAAGCGACCCCCTTCCTGAACTGGTACGCCGGCAAGAAGGGCTGCGTGCCGTTTCTCCAACGCTGGATCCTTGGTTCGGCGGGCGATTGGCGCATGCGGCCCACGTCGGCCAACGGGCAGCCCGCCGCGGCGTGCTACACCCGCGACGCTCACGGCGTCTACCAGGGGTACGGGATTGTGGTGCTGACTGCCACCCGCGTAGGCGTGCGCGGGATCGTCTCGTTCGGCGACGCCGGCCTGCTCGGCGTCTTCGGCTTCCCCCCGGTGTGGAGCGAGTAGTCAGACCGCTTTGGCCCCTGTCACCAGGCGCTCCCGATCGAACATGCCGGAGATCAGCCGCAGCGCCACCAGGTCGATCACGAGCAATACGGCAGCAAACTCGAGGGCGAGGGCGAACGTCGGGTGCAGAACGCCGACGGCGAGCAAGAGGATCACGACCACCGGCGGGAAGCTGGCCAGCGTGGCCAACTGCTGCGCCACGCGGACCTCGCTCGCCCGGACGGAAATGGCCATACCGACCACAATGGCCCAGGTGGAGAGCAGGGGCGCCAGGAGGAACAGGGCGAGCAGTACGGGACCCTGGTGGAAGAAGGCCGTGGCCACGACGGGGTGGGCGAAGAGCGCCACGGCAGCCAGGAACAGACCGAAAACCACGTACGCGGCCGCCACCGTCGGGATCAGGACCGCCGCCGCCTTGCCCACAATGAACTCCTGTTGGCGGATGGGGGTCGTCAGTAACGGCTCGAGCGTCCCCTGTTCGCGCTCGCCGGCCACGGTGTAGGCGGCGAGGGTGGAGGGCATGACAGTCGGGATCAACAGGAGATAGAGGATGGGGAGCACGAGGTCCTTGCTGAGCGACCCTCCCGCGGCGGTCGGGGGCGCGACGAAGATGGTGACGACCGGCTCAATGAGAAACAGGATGGGCAGGACAGCCATCGTCACCACAATGGCCCGCTTGCGCCGGTAGTCCCGCAGCTCCTTGCGCACGACGGCGCGGATGCGGGTGGCGTCGAGTCCGTTCATTGCTTGCGTGCCTCCACGTCCTCGTTGACCAGCTCGAGATACACATCTTCGAGCGAGTGCTGGGCCTCGCCGATGGAAACGACGTCGGCGCCCGCAGCCACGAGTCTCCGCGTCACCTCCGGCGCTGCCAACCTCGGATCGGCGACCACCACTTCATAGGTGCCGTCGTGGAGGTCGCTCCAGCTCTCGACGGCGGGCAGCGAGTGAAAGAGCGCGTCGGGGTCGACCAGTGGCTTGAGGGTCTCGACGATCAATGCGCTTTTGAAGAGCTGTGCCCGCAGGTCGGCGGGCCGGCCAATAGTGCGCAGCGTGGTGTTGAGTATGGCGACGCGGTCACACAGCTTCTCGGCTTCGTCGAGCCGGTGGGTGGTGAGGAAGATGGTGACCCCCCGCTGACGGAGCCCGTCGACCAGATCGTGCACCTCACGTGCCGCCACGGGGTCGAGGCCCGAGGTGGGTTCGTCGAGAAACATGATGGCGGGGTCGCTCAGCAACGTGCGAGCCAATCCCACCCGCTGGCGCAGACCCTTGGAGAGTCCACCGCAGAGATCGCCGGCCCGGTCGCCGAGATTCACCGCATCGAGCGCGTCGGTGATCCGGGTTTCCGGGTGGTGCAGGCCGTAGAGGCCGGCGAAGTACTCCAGGTTCTCGGCCACGGTAAGTCGCAGATAGAGGCCCGGGGCTTCGGGCATGATCGAGACGCGCTGGCGGATCTCCACCCCGTTCTCGGGAGTGAGGGGGATGCCCGCCACGGTGGCCGACCCCGAAGTCGGGGCGATCAACGTGCCGAGGGTGCGGACCGTGGTGGTCTTGCCCGCGCCATTGGGGCCGAGGAAGCCGAATACCTCACCGCGCAGGACCTCGAACGAGACCTCGGAGAAGGCGGTCCGCCGCCCGAAGCGCTTGGTCAGACTGTTCACAGTGAGGACGGGCTCGGCGCTTGGCTCTGGGGGCTGGAGGGGCCGGCGGGGGAGTGACGACCAGAGGCTCGCCGGTGCGGCAACGGTGCCGGGTTCGAGAGCCGTGTCGGTCGCGGCGGTCCCGCCACTGTCCGCGCCGGAGTCGGTGGCGCCGGAGTCGGCGAGGCCGGAGTCGGTCTTCCCGGAGTCGGTGAGGTAGTCCTCGTCGGGTGTGAGGGCGATCCAGGACTGGTGGGTGAACAGGCTGGCGATCAGTAAGAAGAGGGAGCGCTGCACGATGAACGGATGCTGCGGGCGGGCCCGGCACGAGAACCCGACCGTCCGCCCGTCACCGGTCTCGAAGGTTCTCTCAGGGCTGGCCAGATACTTCCCGGCCCGCACACGGAGCGCGTGCTCCCCGGGCTCGACGGGAAGATCGATTGCCTCACCCTTGCGGAGCGATCCCACGACGTCCCCGTCGACCACCACCTCCCATGGTCGGCCCTGGTTCGACCCCTGGCCGGTTCGTGAGACTCTCATGGACGTCGGTGACATGCGTCTCCCGCACGTGGCGCGGATCAGTCGTGGAGCGTGTCCACCAAGTATGACGTGATCAGCGCGGCGATAGTCGGAGGGGGCGGATTCTCCCCGGGCGTCTCGAGGCCGTGGCGCCCCCCGTCCACCAGGACCAGCTGGACCCGGACGTCGTCCGCCCGGAGCTGCGCCGCAAAGTTCTCGGACTGGGTCTCGGGCACCACCTCGTCGTCGGTGCCCTGCACAATCAGGAATGGCGGGTCGCCGGCCGAGACGTGGGTGGCGGGACTGGCCTGGACGAGGACAGCGCTCCCGCTGTCCGGTCCGACGCCGAAGGCACGGCGGATCATGGCGGCGGAGTAGCCCGGCCAGTCGTTGGCCGTCAGGTCGGCAGGCCCGAACTCGTCCACCACCGCATCGACCGCGCTGGACTCGCCCGGGTACGGACCCGCGTCCCACAGGGCCGAGGACCCGGTTGTGCCCAGCAGGCTCACCAGTTGGCCACCGGCGCTGTCTCCGAGAGCGGCGATCCGGTCGGGGTCGATACCCAGGTCGGCCGCGTGGGCCCGCAGATAGCGCACGGCGCACTTCGCATCGATGATCTGGTCGGGCCAGGGATTCGCCGGGGCCAGGCGGTAATCGATCGATGCCACCACGAAGCCGGCGCCGACCAGGTCGGCGGCGGCGTCGGACTGCGACAGCGAAAGGAGCCGGCCCCCCTTCTGCCACCCCCCGCCGTGCACTTGGAGCACGGCGGGACGGGATAGCCCCACCGAGCTCGGCGCAAAGAGGGTCATGGCCAACGCCTGGCCCGCCTCCACGCAGTAGGTGACGGTCCGGGTGCTCGATGCGCCGGCGGGTCCCCGGATCGCGTCCACGAGCGAAAGGCTGCCGATCGCCACGCCCAGCACCACGCCGGCGGTCACCAAGGCGCGCCGCCGGAGCACCCAGCGCCACCTCGTTGTTGTGAGCCCGACCACCCGCACGGTCCCATCGAAGCACGCCGGGACCCCTCCGCGTACTGGTCAGCGCAAAGTTAGGACCTTTTCCCCTAGTCCGGCTTCCTCCGGAAGTCCGGCTTCCTCCGGCCCGGCGGCCGCGGTGACGGCGGGCTGGTCGACCGTCGTGAAGAAGCGCTTGAAGCGGAGAGCGGGAAGCTCCACGAAGCGGTACGAGATTTCGGCCGCGAGGAACGTGGTCGTGATGACGAGGTAGGGCTCGAGTGCCCCGGTGTCGCGCAGCCAGGTGTTGAGGACGTACGACCACAGGTAGAGCGCGTAGGAGCGTTTGCCGATGGCGACGAGCAGCCGCGTCGACAGGAGCCGGGCGGCCGCCCGCTGAGGTCGCTCGACAATGAAGACGACCGCCAAGGCGCAGGCGAGGGTGCACACGATCAGGCCGGCGTTCCACAGGGGTCGGTTGCCCTCCTGGCGCAGGGCGTAGGAGGACCAGATGATGGCCCCGACGATGGCCGCCCCGAGGAAGGGAGCCCAATTGGCGGTGCGCAGGAAGCGCCATCCCTTGGTCGAGCCGACGAAGGCGCAGAGGGCCCCGCAGAACAACGCGGCAGACCGGGTGTCGGTCCCGAAGTAGACGCGGTTGAAGTTCGCCGACGACAAGAAGAGGGGTTCGATGAGGGCGACGAAGGCGATGGCTGCCGCCACGAGGGTGGCGGCATGCCGGCGCAGGCGGAGCAGCAGGATCATCACCGGCGCCCAGATCACGTAGAACTGCTCCTCGACGGCCAGGGTCCACAGGTGACTGATGGGGCTGTAGCCGTACCACAGGTGCCAGTGGGGCTCCACGTTGAGCCAGTTCGTCACGTAGAGGAGCGCCGCACTGACCCCTTCCAGACCGGTGATCCACGACACCGGGCTCCCGGGTGTGTGGGCGCTCGGCACGGTGGCGAGGAACTGCCCGTTGCTGAAGATGAGGTCGACGGCGAACCACACGAACAGCAACAGGCACAGTGCCGGGAGCAGTCGCAGGGCGCGGCGCGCATAGAAGTACGACATGCGCACGCCGCCGGTCTGGTCGTGCTCCTTTATGAGCAGGCCCGTGATGAGGTATCCCGACAGGGCGAAGAACCCGACGACGCCGACATTGCCCGGGTCGAACTTCCAGCCGTGGGAATCGGCCCAGAGGTGATACGCGACGACGCCGAGTACGAAGAGGGCTCGCATGCCATCGAGGGCGGGCGCCCGCGCCGAAACAGGTGCCGATGCCCGCGCCGAAACAAGGTCCTGCGTATCTCGCTCCATGAGGAGTTCCATACCCAATGGTCTGTGATTCGTCTGAGCCGGGGCTGTGCTCAACGTCGGTTTCCGGTAAAAATTCTTGGTCAACCCCCATGTGGGGGGCGCCGTGATGGCCGGTGAGGGCCGGTGAAGGTCTGCAATAGTGGTTGCAAGAGGGGGCGTGGGCGCGGACTGCTCGGGGGTGGCGTCGAGACGCCGGACGCGGCAGCGAGCGGCAGGTTCCGGAGTGCCGGGCCGCCGGGGGCTGCTCCTATTCGGACTCGGGCTCGGTGGCTGCCCAGGCGACCGCCCCGCCGGTCAGGTTCTCGGCCGTGTAGCCGGCGTCGCTGAGGGCGGTGGCCGCCTGGGCCGAACGCCCGCCGACGGCGCACGCCACCACGATCGTCGTGTCACGCGGCAGTTCGTCCACCCGGGCGCTCAGCTGGCCGAGGGGGATGTTCACCCCGATCGGGTAGGCCCATTCCTCCGCTTCGTCGGGCTCTCGCACATCGAGCAGGAATACCTCTTCGCCCTGCGCCAGACGGTCACGGATCTCGTCGGGTGTCACTTCGCTGTAAGACATGGGCGTCAGGTTAACGGGGCCTGCCTGCGCTGTTTCGGCCCAGGCCGCCCATGGCCATCATCTGGGTGGGAGCCGCAACTACTCTGCGGTACATGGCGTTGCCCAGGAAGTTCCTCAATGACGACGAGGAGCTGCTGGTCGACATGCGCCCGCACTGGGTCTTCTTCGCCGGGCCCCTCTTCGCCGCCGTGGCCGTCGTGGCCGGGGTCATCGCCCTCCTGGTTGCCGTATCTCCGCCGAACTGGGCCATCGACATCCTGTTGCTGGTGGCCGCGGTTCCCGTGCTCTGGTTCCTCGGTCGCCTCCTGCGCTGGCGGACGTACACGATTGTGCTGACCACCACTCGCATCGTGGTGCGGCGGGGCGTGCTCGGGAGGAACACGACGCAGATCCGCCTGCAGCGGATCACCGAGATCTGCATCTCCCAGAAATTGTGGGAACGGATCATCGCGGTGGGGCGCCTGCTGATCGACCTGCAGGGCGAGGACGACGCCGTGGTGCTCGAGTTCATCCGCAAGCCGGCGATCGTGCAACGGGTGATCAACGGGCAGATCAACGAGCTGACCGGCGGGGGCCGCGCCGAGCCGGTCCCCCAGGAGCTGCTCGGCTACCGGCGCCGGCCGGCGCCCCCCGGGCCCGACCACGACGGCGACACGCCGCCGTTCGGTGTCCCCATCGTCAATGCCCAGGGAGAACCGTGGTCGCCGTCCATGCCCTGGGGGCCTACTGCGCCCACGCCACCGGTGACTGCGGGACCGCCGCCGACCACCGCGGCCTCGTCGCCGCCGACGATCGTCCCCGGTTCGGGCAGCCCGGCCGCCCCGGGCGTCGGCCCTGCGGGACCGGCCGAGATCCGCGACCGCCTCATTGAGCTCGACGACCTGCGCCAGCGCAAGATCATTTCCGAGGAAGAGTTCGCGGCCAAGAAGGCGGAGCTCCTCAGCCGCATTTAAGTCAACTGGTCGGGTGTTTGTCGGCGGCTACCGTGGTGAAGTGGGCGATCCTCGATACAGGTGCGACGGTTGCGGCAACCTGACCCGTTTCGACGTCACGACGTCGCAGACCACGAAGGCGTTCCATCACTACTCCGTGGGCGGCGAGCTCGAGGTGGAGGAGGCCACGGTCATGTCCCACCATGTCGACGAGGTGGTCTGTCGTTGGTGCGGCCACGGTCGCAGCATCGTCGAGCTGACCGACGACGACGCCGGCCCGGCCGGCGACGGGACGGGTGATGACGGGACAGGTGACGCCGGGACGGGGGTCACGGGGACGGGTCGGGAGCGCAAGGAGTCAGGCGCACAGTCACGGATCTCGTGAACGACCCACCGTCGGCGGAATTCCTGCGTCGGCTTCGCCCCATCCCCACCTACCGCGACCACCCGGCCACCTCGCCCGTCGACATTGAGGGGGTCGATCCCACGGGCGCACCGGTCCACGTCCAGATTGTGGGAAGGGCCGAGCCGGTCCTCCTCCTCTTCCTCTCGGCGGCCTGCCTCGGCTGCCACGACCTGTGGGACGGCACGGAGGAGCTGCGCCGTTCCATTCCCGAGGGCGTGCGCATCGTGATTGTGGCCAAGGGACCCGACCAGGAGGACGCGGGAGCGATCATCGCCCTGGCTCCGCCGGGCACGCAGACCGTGATGAGCTCCCAGGCCTACCGCGACTACCGGGTGGGGGGGCCACCGTTTCTGGTGGTGGTGACGGGCCACGAGGTCGTGACCGAAGCGGTGGCCTGGGGCGTCGAGGAGACGGGACGGGCCACGCGGCACGCCCTCGGGGCTTCGCGGTGAGGGCGGTCGATGGGCCCGGAGGGGGGGTCGGTCGCGAGGGCGGCGGCCGTGATGTCACACCCCCCCGGCATGCTGACGGCAAAGAAGGAGGGCCACCAACATGCCCGAACTGCAGATGTTCAGCCCGGACAAGACGGGACCACTCACCATCGACTGCGACTGTTGCGAGCTGCAGGGGACCAGCGGGTGCGACGACTGCGTCGTCACGTTCCTGCTGGGCCGCGAGCCCGATGACGCTGTGGTCATCGACGCCGACGAGGCACGCGCCATGCGCATGCTCGAGCACGCCGGGTTGGTCCCGTCGTTGCGCTTCAGCTCGCGGGCCGGCTAACGGGTCGGCATCATGAGGCGTCACCTCTTGGTGACGAACGACTTTCCGCCCAAGGTCGGGGGGATCCAGAGCTATCTGTGGGAGTTATGGCGCCGGCTCGATCCTGAGTCCTTCGTCGTGCTCACGGCGTCGTCGCACCCGGACGCTCCTGCGTTCGACTCGGCTCAGGCCGGGCGCGGCATCCGCATCGTGCGGGTGCCTGGGCCGATCCTCTTCTTTCCCACGCCGACGGCGCTCGCCCATGTCCGCCGGTGCGTCCAAGAGCACGACATCGACCTCGTCCTGCTCGACCCCGCGCTCCCGCTGGGTCTTCTCGGACCCCGCCTCGGCGTGCCCTACGGGGTCATCCTCCACGGGGCCGAGGTCACGGTGCCCGGGCGCGTGCCCGGCGCGCGGGCCGCATTGACGCACGTGCTGCGTGGCGCCGCCGTGGTGCTCTCGGCCGGTGGCTACCCGGCCGCCGAGGCCCGCCGGGCGGCCGGCGAGATCGCCGCTCCAGTGGTCGAGATTCCCCCCGGGGTGGACACCTCGGCCATCGTCACCCAGCGGGCGCCTGAGCGGCGTGCGGCGCGGGTCCGTCTCGGTCTGCCGGCCAAGGGCCCGCTGGTGGTCAGCGTGAGCCGGCTCGTGCCCCGCAAGGGGATGGATGTCCTCATCACGGCGGCCGGTCGCCTGGCCCCGTCCTATCCGGACCTGGTAGTGGCGATCGGGGGCGATGGCCGCGAGATGGGGCGGCTGCGGCGCCAGGCTGCGTCCAGCCCGACACCCGTGATCATGCTGGGCCGGGTCAGCGACGAGGACCGGGCCGCGCTACTCGGTTCGGCCGACATATTTGTCATGGCGTGTCGCAACCGGTGGTTGGGCCTCGAGCAGGAGGGGTTCGGCATCGTCTTTCTCGAGGCCGCGGCCGCCGGGGTACCCCAGATCGCCGGGGACAGCGGGGGAGCGGCCGAGGCGGTGGTCCACGGGGTAACGGGCCTGGTGGTGGGCCATCCCGACGACCCGGGAAGCGTGGCCGAGGCGCTCAGGACCCTGCTGGCCGAGCCCAAACTGCGAAGGCGCATGGGGACGGCGGCCCGGGCCCGGGCCCGGGAGTTCTACGACCATGACGTTCTCGCTTCTAGGCTGGCCAGCACCCTGGAGAAAGTGGCAGGCTGACGCTCCCTGCCCGACCCCCAGGCGAGAGCGACAAGAAGCGACAAGAGAGGAACCTGACGTGGCCGATCAAGCCACAGAGCACATGACGGTGTCGGCAACGCCCGAGCAGTGCTATGCCGTCGTGGCGGACATCGAGCGGTACCCCGAGTGGGCAGCCGACATCAAGGAGGTCGTGGTCGAGGAGCGCGACGACGAGGGGAGACCCCTCCTCGTTACTTTCCGGGCCGCGGCATTCGGTCGCAGTGCCAGCTCCACCCTGCGCTACGACTTCTCCGAGGCTCCCCACATCCTGTCGTGGAAGCTGACCAAGGGTGACATCACCTCGAAGTGGGACGGGAGCTACGTCTTCGATCCGGAGGGGTCGGGCACGCGGGTCACGTACCACCTCGAGGCCGAGCTGCGCGTCCCCATACCGGGCTTCATAAAGATGCGGGCCCAGAGCCGCGTCATGTCGACGGCCATACGGGAGCTGAAAGCGCGGGTCGAGTCGTCGTCGTGACGTCCGGCGCCGGGCCGTCGGCGGATGCAGACGTCTCGTTCGGCATCGACATCGGCGGAACCAAGGTCCTCGGGGTCGCGCTGAGCCCCCTTGACGCGATCGTCGGGGAAGCGCGCGTCCCCACCCCGGCCGCCCCGGCACACCACGAGCTCGCCGGCGCGGCAGGCGACACGGGGGTGGAGGTGGCGTACGCCATCGCGGATGTCGTGGCCCAGCTCGATGCGGCCCTGGGGGGCGCGGGGGGCTCGCAGACCGGTCGGGAGGCGCCCGCCGTCGGCGTCGGGGCGCCGGGCATGCTCGACCGCCAGGGCCGGCTGCGCTTCGCGCCCAACCTTCCCCAGGCGCACGGGGTGAACTGGAGGGTGCTCATCGGCGAGCGCCTGCCGGGCCGCCGGATCGTGGTGGAGAACGACGCCAATCTCGCCGTGCTGGCCGAGCATCGGCTCGGTGCGGCCCGGGGCTATCAGCACGTGGTGATGGTCACGCTGGGCACGGGCATCGGGGGAGGGCTGATCGTCGATGGCCGGGTCCAGGTCGGGGGCCACGGCTTCGCCGGCGAGATCGGCCACATGGTGGTCGACCCGGCCGGCCCGCCGTGCCCCTGCGGGCGCCGGGGCTGCTGGGAGCGGTTCGCCTCGGGTGGGGGATTGGGCCTGATGGCCAGGGAGGCGGCGCTGGCCGGCCGCCTACCCGGGGTGGTGGAGATGGCGGGCGGCGACCCCGAAGGGGTGCGAGGCGAGGACGTCACCGGAGCGGCTCTGGCCGGCGACCCCGACGCCCGGCGCGTCATCGAGCAGGTTGGGTGGTGGGTCGGTTTCGGGTTGGCCAACCTGGCCTGCGTGCTCGACCCCGAGTGCTTCGTCCTCGGCGGCGGCCTGGTCGGCGCCGGTGATCTCCTCCTCGACTCGGCCCGTCGTGCCTTCGACGAACTGGTCGAAGGTGGTGCGACCCGTCCCGGGACCGCCATCGTCACCGCGGCGTTCGGTGAACGGGCGGGCGCGGTGGGTGCCGCCCTGGCGGCGCGAGACGGGGGTCTGGGGTGATGCGCAGGTTGGAGTTGATCCGGGGTCTGGAGTGATCCGGGGTCTGGAGTGATCCGGGGTCTGGAGTGATCCGCACCGGGATCGTGCTGCCCACGTTCCGAGAGACGCCGGTCGACGCGCTGCAGGCGGCGCACCGGGCCTTCGAGGCCGGCGTCGACGGCGTGTTCTGCTACGACCACATCTGGCCCCTGGGCGAGCCCGACCGTCCATCCCTGGCCCCGTTCCCGATCCTCGCCGCCCTCGCCGCGTCGAGGGGGATGCCGACGACCCCCGGGGGCGGGCCCTATTTCGGGACGTTGGTGGCGCGCGTCGGGTTGGCGCCCAACGAGGTGCTGCTCGGGCAGTTCCGGGCGCTCGATCTGCTGGCACCGGGCCGGATCATCGCCGGGCTGGGTACCGGGGACCGCCTGAGTGAGGCGGAGAACCGCGCCTACGGCATCCCGTTCCCGCCGGCGGCCGAGCGGCGCGCCGACATGGTCGAGCTGGGACGCGTGGTACGCGCCCTCGATATCACCGTGTGGGTGGCCGGCGGTCCGGCGGCACGGGTCACCGAGGCGCGTGCTGTCGGGGCGGCGCTCACTCTCTGGGACGCCGATCCCGCCCTGGTGGCCAGCAGAGCCCGCGGCCCCGAGGCGGTGGAGGTGACCTGGGGCGGGCCGCCCCCCAAGGGGGGCGCGACCCTCGAGAGCAAGACGTTGGAGCTGGCGCGAGCGGGCGCGACCTGGGCGATCTTCGGATGGCCGGTCGACCCCGCCGCGCTTGCCGCGGCGGCCCGGGTGGCAGGGGCGGAAGCCCCAGCCCGGGGGAGCGGGGCATAGGGTCGTCCAGGCAACGTGAGGTCGGGTCGTAGACTCGCCCGATGGAATTTCGCCGGATCAATGGGTTGCCCCCCTACGTCTTCGCCACCATCAACAACCTGAGGGACGAAGCCCGGCACGCCGCCCGTGACGTCATCGACCTCGGGTTCGGCAACCCTGATCTCCCCTCGCCCGACGTGGCCGTGGAGAAGTTGGCCGAGGCGGTGCACAACCCGCGCAACCATCGCTACTCGGCCTCCCGCGGAATTCCCAAGCTGCGGAGCGCCATCACGGACCTCTACCTGCGCAAGTTCGGGGTCGAGCTCGACCCCGAGACCGAGGTGGTCACCACCATCGGGGCCAAGGAGGGGTTCTCCCACCTCATGTGGGTCCTGGTCCAGCCCGGTGACACCGCACTGGTGCCCTCCCCGTCGTACCCCATCCACATCTGGGGCCCCTTGTTCGCGGGCGCCGACGTGCGCCAGGTGCCGCTGCGAGGACCCTCGGTCGATGTCGACGGGACCGGCACCCCCGACCCCGGCGACGACTTCTTCGACGGCCTGATGCACGCCTGGGAGGAGTCCTGGCCCAAGCCCCGGGTGATCGTGCTCTCCTTCCCCCACAACCCGACGACGGCGTGTGTCGACCTCTCCTTCATGGAGCGCCTCGTGGCCTTCGCCCGGGAGCACGACGTCGTCCTGGTGCACGACTTCGCCTACGCCGACATCGGTTTCGACGGGTACGAGCCCCCGTCCATTCTGCAGGTGCCCGGGGCCAAGGATGTCGCCGTCGAGCTCTACACCATGACCAAGTCGTTCTCCATGGCCGGTTGGCGCGTCGGCTTCGTGGTCGGGAACCGCGAGATCGTGCAGGCCCTGACGAAGCTCAAGACGTATCTTGATTACGGGACCTTCCAGCCCATTCAGATCGCCGCCATTGTGGCCATGAACGAGGCCCCGGAGTACCCCAAGCAGATCAACAGGATCTACAAGTCCCGGCGCGACACCTTGTGCGACGGGCTCAATCGGATCGGCTGGCCACTGGTGCGGCCCAAGGGGACCATGTTCGTCTGGGCCCCCATTCCCGAGCCCTACCGCGAAATGGGATCGCTCGAGTTCGCCAAGCATCTGGTCAAGGAGGCCGACGTCGCCACCTCGCCCGGCGTGGGCTTCGGGCCCGGCGGCGACGGACACGTGCGCTTCGCCCTCATCGAGAACGAGCAGCGCATCAGCCAGGCCGTGCGGAATTTGCGGGGTGCGCTGACCAAGTTGGGCTGAGTCGCTTCGGGCGTTTGCACTTCACACCCTCCTCGGCTGATACAGCCTCATGGTTCACTGCCGCCATGAAAAAAATCACCTTGGTCCCAGCGTTTGACGTAGCGCAGTTGACCGAAGCTCTCGACAAGCTGGAAGAGTCGTTTGATGCCGACCCATTCCTCTTCTACGACAGCAAGAGGAGCATCGCCCGCAAGGTTCTGGCCCCGTTGACCGTAGCGGTCGACCGTCTGGTCAACACCCACCCCTCGCTCCGTAGCGATCGCAAGACGATCATTGCCCTCGAGGATTTATCGGATCGCCTTGACGACATTCTGAGCAGGGCCACCGCGTCGATATCCAACCAGGGTGGATAGTTACGGTAGGCCGGCGCCCGGGACCGAGGTGCGGACCTGTTCCAGGGCGCCGTCGCGTTGAACGCTGGCCACCGCGGCGTGGCTGGTGGGCGCCGTAACGAGATAGAGGGTCTTGCGGTCCTCGCCGCCCAACATGCAGGCGTAACAGAGCTGACTGGTCGTCACCCGCTCGAGGACCTCGCCCCCTTCAGCCACCCGCACGCATTCGGGGCCGGTGGCGTTGGCCACCCAGACCGAGCCGTCCGCGCACAAACAGATGCCGTCAGGCGCCACGCCGTCGAGCGGGGCCCAGATGCGCCGCCCGCTGAGCGAGCCGTCGGACCCTCGATCGAACGCGCTGAGATGGCCGGCGAAGCTCTCGGCGATGATCAAGGTGGCACCGTCGTCGGTGATCACGGTGCCGTTCGGGAAGGCCAGATCGCTCGCCGCCTCGTGGCTGGTGCCGTCGGGATCCACTCGCACCAAGGACGTGGTCACGATGGCGCTGCGGTCGACCGTTCCGTCGTAGAGGCCATCGAGGTCGAAGCCGAAGTTCCCGGCGTACGCCTGCCCGTTGGCAGCCACCACGAGGTCGTTGGCATGTCCGGTCGCCCAGGGGCGCAGGCTGCCGTGGGGTACCAGTGAACCGTCGGCCTCGCGGCGGAGCAGGACGCGGTCCAGCCGCGAGTTGATCAGGAGGCGACCGTCCGGCAGCCATCCCAGCCCAGCCGGCTCACCTTCGAACTCGACCTCGGTTCGCCGTTCTCCCTCGGGCGAGACCGAAAAAACTCCGTGATCGAAGAAGTCCGAATACCACAAGCGACCATCGTGCCAACGAGGACATTCACCGAAGTGCAGTCCCGAGACGAATGGTTTCGCTACCGCTGGTTCCACGGACATGGCGCAGACCTCCCCCCGGCCCCCCTGGCCCGGCCCTGCAGTTCATCACATCGCCCAGGGGCATGTCGCCTGCCTGTCGGCTGTCGCCAGAAGGGGGTGCGCCGTTGCCACGGCGCCACGGGGTGCCGCGGGACTACGTTGGGCGTGTGACGTACTGGGTGCTCAAAGGGATCCTCAGCCCGGTGTTCTTTATCCTCTGGAGGGTCAAGGTGGAAGGCCGGGAGAACATTCCCAAGTCCGGCCCGGCCGTTCTCGCCTCCAATCACCAGTCCTTTTGCGATTCGTTCTTCATCCCGCTCGTCGTTCCTCGAAAGGTCACCTTCTTGGCCAAGGCCGAGTATTTCGATTCGAAGAAGACCGCGTGGTTCTTCCGGGCCGCGGGGCAGATCCCGATCCGTCGGGGCGGGGGGAGCGAAAGCGAGCGCGCGCTGGAGACGGCACGGACCGAAGTGCTCCGCAAGGGCCACCTCCTCTGCCTCTACCCCGAGGGCACCCGCACCCTTGACGCCTACGTGCACAAGGGGCGTACGGGTGTGACGCGGCTTTCGCGCGAATGCCGTGTGCCCATCATTCCGGTAGGACTTGTCGGCACGGTCGACGTTCAGCCCGTGAATTCGAAGTTCATGCGCCCCTTCAAGAAGGTGACGATCCGCTTCGGCGAGCCCATGGAGATGGATCCCCCGGTGAATCCGGACGATCCGATGGAGGGACATGACCATACCCAGTGCCGTAGCTTCACGGATCGTCTGATGCACGAGATCGCCCGTCTGTCCGAGCGTGAATACATTGATGAGTACGTGCCCTCCCGTGCCGCCGCCCAGTCCGCCTGAGCGCCCCCGCCGGGTTGAAACAGGCTGTTTACATTGATCGCCTAATCTCTGCGCCATGCCCGGATATCTCGTTCGTATCGCCTTGCCCGATCGCCCGGGCGCATTGGGCCTGGTGGCCAGCCGGATCGGCGCGGTGGGTGGTGACATCGTCGCCATTCACATACTCGAGCGGGTGGACGGCAACGCGGTGGACGAGTTCGTGATCGAGCTCGGTGGCGAGCACCTGGTCGAGCTGTTGCGCAGCGAAATCCACGAAGTCGACGGTGCCGAGGTCGTC
>Ga0302325_10018599_pt1 | contig 14637 bp, 12 predicted proteins | sample Palsa_T0_2_FD_201948 | JGI IMG/M metagenome (GOLD analysis project Ga0302325, IMG submission 201948) | Peat permafrost microbial communities from Stordalen Mire near Abisko, Sweden - Palsa_T0_2 | ecosystem: Environmental > Terrestrial > Soil > Palsa > Peat permafrost | place: Sweden: Abisko... | reverse complement strand
GCCGAAACCAACAACAAAATCAAAACCAAATTCATCCCCCCGGCTCAGCACCCTTGGAGGATCGCTTGGAAGCGGACATTTCTATCCGGCAAAAAACCGGACATTTCTACTTTGCGTTGACAGCTGCAACGCGAGGCCCTCGCTCATGCCAGGTAGCAATGCCGAACTTTCGCAAACCTGTTGAAGCACCTCGCGGGCGATTGGAGCACGGGATAGATCGCTGGGGCAGTCGCCAGTCTTGAGGCGGCTGAAGAAACAACAGATTCCTCGCCGCAGCGCGCACACCCCGCGCGATGGCTTCCCTCGACTGCGCTCGGGACAGGCGGAATGACCTGACTTCATATCGGGAGCAGGTAACCGGGGCTGGGTGGAGTGCGCCGCTCCGCAAGGAACGACGCACTCCGCCGACGCGGATGAGGTGGCTGCTTTTATTGCGCGGTCAATGAACCGAATAGCCCGTCGGCATAACCATTCGGGCCGGCGGTGAAATATAGAGTGGTCGTGGGGCCTCCCAGACCGCCATTGCCGAAATAGAGCGCCCAGAGTCCGTCAATGCTGATCGGGTTTCCGCTGCCGTTCAGCATCTGGCTGACGAAAGCGCCAGTGGCCGGAGTGTAGGCGTTTATGGTGCCGTCGCCCAGATTGCCGACGAGAAGATCGCTCGAGAGCGTGCCGAAATTCGATGGCGCAAGAGCCAAGCCCCATGGCGCGTTCAGGTGGCCCTGGGCAACTTCACGCTTCACGAGCTTGCCGGCGGGTGTGAAGACGTCCACGTAGCCCAAACCGGCGCCGAACACCGGAAAATTCAACTGCGCGTTCTGTTTGGCAAAGGTTACGACGATGAATTTGTCGAGGAACTGAATGCCGAAGGGCGAGTAGCCGGTCAGCGTGCTATCTCTAAAAGTGCCGACCTCCGTGAAGGAGCTGTTATAAACTTCGACGTCGGCGTCCCAGAAATTCGTGGCATAGATGTATGTTTTTCCCGAAACGGCGGCAATCGCCAGACCCATGTAGTTCGCCAGGCGGCCCGAATTGTTCACGGCGATGACGGCGCTGTTGCTGACGCTGGGATTCCATCCACTGATGGTGCCGTCATTGGTGGCAAAGATAAACTCCGCGGGGCCGGAATGGCCGCCGCTGGTAACCACAAAACCGGTGGTCGCGTTATAGACTTGCCCCGTGGGCGTGCCGGCACCGCTGCCATTTGCCGCGGGAATCGGGACAACGAGGGATTGCGGCTGGCCGGTGCCGCTGTACAGAGTGGATTTTCCAGTGCCGTTGTCGGAAACCCAGAAGGGACCGCCAGGCGCATAGGAGACTCCCCAGGGGTTAACGAGGTTGGCGTCCGTAAATGTGGCCATGCCCGACTGATTGGAAACCAGGTTTGTTTGCAGATAGCCGCCGGAGGCGCGGACGGCCAATGCCGACAATCCTGCTGCCGCCAGCACAGCGAGCATAACCAGAAAATATTTCGAAAGCGTTTTCTTTTGCATTTTGTTTCTCCTTTGAGTTGTAATCCGCGCATGGGTACTTACGGGCATGCGCTCCCGAAATGTCCCGGAACCCACATTCAGTTCCGGAAATCTTGCCGCGTAGTTATCCTACAGCCGGATTTTGCCTGTCCCGGCCGTCGCCCGAGGAAATGACAATTTGCAGATATTTGCGCCTCCTGCCGGAATTGCGCCAAGCCTGAAATGCCTGAAATCATGAGGGATAACCAACTTGTCGCAACGCCCGTTGCAGAGCGTTGACCTTCCGGTGACATTTCCCGCGAGCCGAAATTGCCGTCTCCGGACAGTACGCGAGGTTGGTGCAAAAACGGAGGGGTTGACCCAACAGAGGATGACGGCAGCCGCGCCTTTTAACCACCCCCATTCGCGCAGCTAAAAATGAATGTCGTGTACAACTGCGTCCGCTCGTGGCCTGCGCGGTTACACCGGTTCTATGTGGGCGCTCCCTGAATCGCGGTTTGCGGCGAATTTATCGCAACACAACGAAGGGGACGTTGCTGGTGAGCGTGGCGTTGGGGAGTTGTACCGTGATTTTGCCGCTGGTGGCGCCGCTTGGCACTTCGGCGACGATCAGCGTCGGCGACTTCCCCACGAACGATGCCGCCACGCCATTGAAACTAACGCTGCTCGCGCCAGTCAAATCCGTACCGAGAATCCCGATTTTCTTCCCCACCTTTGCGGCTGCGGGATTGGCCTCTACAAACGGCTTCAGTCCCATGTTCAGCCGATAAATGGTGCCGTAATCGCCGCCTCCGAAGGCCATGCCGTAGAGATTGCCGTTAGTGTCCTGCATCAGCCCCACCTGTGGCTGAAAACCATCGGCGCAATCGGTTTCCGAGCAGAAATCGTGCAGGACGGTCAGCTGCCCTTGCGGCGTCAGTTGGAACGCTGTGCCGCAGCGAACGCCGCAGCCTCCCTGATCATCTATACCGCCATACGCGGTCGTGCCGTAGAAATTGCCGTCGGTGCCCTGCATTACCGGAGCCATCGGTTCCGAGCCGTCCAGGCATTCCAGGCCAATCTCCTGCTGGCAGAAGCTGTACAGCGTAGTCAGCTGGCCCCCACGCGTGATTTTGAATACCGTTCCATTGCCGCCGGGAAGAGGACCGCCCATAAGGGTAGTGCCATAAAAGTTACCATCCCTGCCTTCAATCAGCGGGGCGACGGGAGTGCAGCCGTCTGTGCAGGTATCTGGAAAACTGTATAGGGTCGTTAGCATTCCACCTGAGGTGATACTGAAAACAGTGCCGCCATTCGTATTCACTCCACCGTCGCGTGTGGTCCCATAGAATTTTCTATCGCTGCCCATTACCAGCCCCGCTTCCGGTCCCGCGCCGTCCAGACACTGTTCATCTTGAGCGACTGTGCAAAAGTTGTACAGCATGGTCAATTGGCCGCTGGAGGTAATTCGGAACACCGTCCCTGCATCCTCAATCGTGTTTCCTCCAGCTCCGGTAGTTCCGTAGAAATTTCCATCCATTCCTTCCACGAGGGAACCAAAGGGTTTGGCGCCGTCCAGGCACATGCCGTTCTCATAATCGCTACAGAAGCTGTGCAAGGTGGTCAATTGCCCGCTAGGCGTCATCTTGAACACAGTGCCCTGATCGTTGTCGTAACCCGCCCCGCCGTTGGAGGTCATGCCATAAAAGTTGCCGTCGGTCCCTTGCACCAGTGCGTTTTGGGGAAGCAATCCGTCAGTGCATTCGTCGCCGCCCTGCGAGCAGAAGAAATACAGGGCGGTTAAACTCCCGCTGGTGCTTGCTTTGAAAACCACGCCGCAGCCTTCCCCTTCATTTCCCTGTCCGCAACCACCGCCAAATGTGGTGCCGTACAGGTTGCCGTCAACGCCCTGAATCAACCCGGCGTAAGGATACGCGCCATTATTGAAATCGAAGTTAAACAACGTGGCGAAAAGAGGAAGCGGCGTGGAGGAAGTCACCGACTCTGACGGACCAGGAGTGGTGCTTTGGGCTAGGGCAATAATCCCTGCCCCGGCCCATAGCAGCAAAACTGCTAACACCCTGCGGCCCTTAACGCCAGCCCATCCGCGCATCGTTTTCTTTGCTCCTACCCGGCTCCTACCCGTCATGATACGCCATTTACTCGTCGTCAGCGCCTTCATCCGGCGCTATCGGGTGGGTATTGACTCCATAATAATTCTGAAAATAGCTCGCCGTGTAGGCGGAGTTCTGGGGGCTGATATTTGTAAATTGGCTGTGAGAGCCGAGAAAAAACTCCCACAGCGGAACAACCGGCTGTCCCTGGTAGACACTGTCAAGAGAATTCTGATCGGCGTAACTGATCTGGTGCCCGTTGACTTGGGCGCCGTTAGTGATCGGGCCAAGTCCCTGTACAGAAAAGTTGTTCTCAATAAAAGCTTGGATGCTGCCAAAATCGTGCGTCCACTGTGTGGGTGGCGGATACTGAACCGGATAACTAACCGACCCCGAGATCGTGTTGGGCGAAGTATATTTCGAGATTACCAGCAACGGCACGCGGAACCCGAACACATAGCCGCAGCCGAAATTATTGCTGAAGAAGTTGCTGCAACTCCAATTACCCAAATAACCCGTTCCCAGATAAAGCTGCGGAGGCTGAACATGGTCGTAAAATCCGCCCCAGTCGTCCCAGGTGACGAAAATGGCGGTGTCGCCCCAGTTTCCTGAAGGGCAGGAGCTATTGCCCACCGCATCGATGATATCGGCGACCCAGGACGGGCCCAGTGACATATCGAACGAACCCGGATGGTCTGACCACGCCTCATCCGGAGTGACAATGCTCACCGCGGCCAACTGGCAGCCCAGAATATCGTCAAGAATCGGCGCGCTCGAATAGTTGTTAACCAGAGGAAGCACAACGTGGCTGGTGAATTCGCTGGACGTGCACTGGCCCGTGCCGCTGGGCGCAAAATAGCATGTTTGGGGATTGGCCTCGGGAGCGTCCCAAATCGAGCCCAAGGTCTGCACATAATATTTCCAGCTGACGCCTCGGTCGTGTATCACGCTGTTCGAATCCTGGTAGGTAAACAAGGTATTGTGATCGTAACACATGGTGGCCCCTGCGGCGCGGCACGTTCCGCCCCGCTGGGGTCTATCCAAACGGGATACGGGCTGGACGCCGGGCAGCCGCTGCTCGTGTTGCTGCTAGGGTTTTCCGCCACAAAATATTGATAATAATCATTGGGGTCGCCCGGATAGATTGGCGCGGATGTGCCGCTGAAAATGAACTGGTGCGCCGCGAAGCTGGGGCCCTGGCTGGTCTGGAACATGTAGTTCGCGAATCCATAATTGGTGGCGATATCGAAATATGGCTGCACGCCCGTGTTGCCATACCTGGTCACAAAGCTATAAGGAGGGTAGGATGGCGGGTTGTTACTGCATGCAGGCACCGAGTTCGGCGAGCAGGCCCCATCCATCTTGCATGCACCGTTCGTGTAATCGCATTGATCGAGCCAATTTGGCTTATGGGTATGATTGCCGCCCCCGGTGCTCAAGTCTGGCAATTGCGCCGAGCAGATTTCCGACGGCGCGCCCGTGAAATTGCTGGGGCCGCCATTGTCAATATCCACTCCATTCTCGAATGGATCTTCGCTGCCGCAAGTGTGCGCCTGACTGGGGTTAGAACCCCACAGCGAATCCGGGGTTCTATTTTCCTGGACGATGACGATGATGTGCGCGAAAGTCGGCGGCTTCTGGTACGTTTGGGCGTAGGCCGCAACGGTTCCCAAAAGTGCGAACAGTACGGCAGCAATGATCGCAAATTTTTTCATGGATTCTCCTTTTCCCAGGAATTTTCGATTTGGCAGCGTGGACCACTGCATCTTGCTCCTTCCCGCTGGGCGGGCAGGCCGTGAATGCCTCGGGTGCTAATGCCACTTCCTGCGAATGTCAATCGAAATTATAGGCGTAGCGACTTCGCTTACACTGGTCTTGCAATGCGCCAACAATGACCGGCCTGCGTATTACCTTCGCCATCGCTTCTCTGCTGGCGGCCTTTTCGCTCACGTCTTCGATCCCACTCTGGGCGCAAACGCAATCGTCCTGTCCGTCGAATCCTCGCGACTCCTCGGATGCCCGCGAGATGATTCGCAAAGCCGCTGAGAATGACGACGCCAATGATCTGAAAGCGCGCAGCTACACCTACACCGAGCAGGTGGAGGAACACAAACTGAATTCCCAGGGCGGAGTGGCATCGACGGAGTCGAGGACATACGAGATTTTGTTTCTGGCCGGCGAGCAGGCCCGCAAGCTCATCGCCCGCGACGGCAAGCCGCTTTCTCCCGCCGATCAGCAGAAGGAAAACGACAAGCTCGACAAAATCATCCGCGAGCGCCGGCAGGAAACTCCCGAACAGAAACAGAAGCGCCTGGCGCGCGAGGAAAAAGATCGTGAAGAGGATCGCGCCTTCATCGGCGAAATCGCCGATGCCTACAATTTCACGCTGCAATCTCCTGAAATGGTCAACGGTCGCGAAGCTGTTGTGATTGACGCGACGCCTCGCGCGGATTTTCACGCGAGCACCCGCGACGGAAAATATCTCCCCAAGTTTTGGTTTCGCGTGTGGATTGACGAAGCCGAATGCCAGTGGGTGAAGCTGGACGTGGAAGCCATTGATACGGTTTCCTGGGGACTCTTCCTGGCGCGGCTGCACAAGGGATCGCGCGTGCTGCTGGAGCAGACTCGCGTGAACGACGAAATATGGCTGCCGAAGAGTGAACGCCTGTGGCTGAGCGCCCGCGTGGCGCTGCTAAAGAATTACCACATCGAAGAGGACACCACTTTCCAGAATTACAAGAAATTCAGCGCGCAGTCGCGAATTGTTTCCGCTTCGCCTGCGAGTTCCGCGCCAAGGTAAGACCGGGCGAGTCCTCCCTCAGACCGCCCTACCGCGCCGCCGAGGCTGCGGGATTCGCAGGGAGGACAGCCCGGACGATGGTGCCTTTGCCGTGCGATTCCAAGTGCAACTCTCCGCCAAATTGCGCAATCCGCTCGCGCATGCCGCGCAACCCCACGCCGCCACGATGGCCCAGCGACAGCTCCCGCAGCCGTTCGGCGGGAATTCCCCGGCCTTCGTCGCGGACTTCCAAATAGGCTTTGCCGCCAATGATTTTGAGACGAACTATTGCCGCGGCGCTTGCCGAGTGCCGATGAACATTGCCGAGACATTCCTGAACAATCCGAAAAATGGCGGTTTCCAATTCGCAGGGAAGCCGCCCCACGGACTTTTCACAATCCAAGGCCACGGAGATGCCGCTGCGCTGACTGAACTCCTCGATATACCACCTGAGAGCAGACGAAAGGCCCGCTTCATCGAGCAGCGGAGGATGAAGCAAATGGGACATCGTCCTGATGCCGCGCACAATTTCGTCCACCATTGCATCGTTCTGGGTCAATGTCCGGGCCGCGTGTGGCGCCACCTCGGCAACCTCGCGGGCAATGGCGACGTTGTTCATCTTGATGGCCGCCAGCAACTGGCCGACGCTGTCATGAAGCTCCCGGGCGATTCTGCGCCGTTCTTCGTCCTGCATGCGAAGCAATCGGGCGGATAGATCCCTCAAACTGTCGTTGGCGATCTTCAGCTCGGCCGTTCTCTCACTTACGCGTTTTTCAAGCATCTCATTGAGTTGCACCATTCTCTTGCGGGCACTCTCCGCGATGGCGGCCTGCCCGCGCGCAACGGTCTCGCCGCGATCAGGCATGGCGTTTCCGTTTCCGGTTGTTCCCGAAGGTAAATCGGAGGCTCGTGGACCTAAAACGGTGGCTTTCAACATTGATCTTTTTCCTCCATGCAATGATTCTTGCGGCGCGACGGACGGATATCAGGATGGGCCAAGGTAATAAACAACACGATTGTCATACCCGACGAATACCCAGCCGGGCCCCTTACCCGGCGGCAACATCCTACAATCCAGGAAAAGCGAAATCTGTTCAATATTGAACAGTAGGTAGCAGACCCATCCGTTGGGTGCAAACGCCCCAGCGTGTAATAAAAGTCGCTCAGCATCCGGCAGGCGGTGTACAATCCTGCAGCTACCGCTGGACGAGATAACCGCAGCAAGCATGGACACTACTCCAGCTGTAACTGGGATTCCGGCAAGCCACGCTATCGAGGAGAAAATCATGGAGCTGAAGCATATGAAGATTTATTTCTGCGTTGCAGCTGTTTTTGCGGCCATTCTGCTTGTGGGAGCAGGGCAACTGGGCGGGCAAGCAGCCGCGCCGCAGCACGCGGCGGCGGCTTCGCAGAACGTCCTCACCTATCACGTAGATAATCTGCGCACCGGGTGGTTTTCCGCCGAAACGCAATTGACTCCCGCCAACGTGAATTCCCAAACCTTCGGTTTGCTTCAGACCGTGACTCTTGACGAGCGCGTGGACGCCGAGCCGCTCTACGTGGCGCAGCAGGTGATCCAGGGCCAGGGAACGCACAATGTGGTTTATGTGGCCACGGAAAATAACAGCGTCTACGCCATTGACGCCGAGAGCGGCGCAATCCTCTGGCAGCAAAATTTTGGCACGCCGGTTCCCTACCAATACAAACAGAACGACGACAATGTGTACCCGGTGATGGGAATTCTCTCGACTCCAGTGATTGATGTTCCCGGCGGCGCGCTATATTTTGTGGCCGACGTCTATAACGGAACGTCCGACTCTTTCTATCTGCATGCGATTTCGCTCTCCACCGGCGCGGACCTGGCGACCCCGGTGGCCATCCAGTTCTCGGAGAAGATTCAGGGAGGAACCACGTGGACGTTCAACTCGCAGGATCAATTGCAGAGGCCCGGGTTGCTGCTTTCCAACGGACAGATTTATGTCGGCATCGGCAGCGCAGGAGACACCAACTACTACCAGTCACGCGGCAGCATTCTGCGGTACTCCGCGACGACGCTCCAGCCGGTCAATGGCCAGCTTCTGGATCGGCTCGTGCTCTCCTCTGCTTTCTATCTTTCATCCATCTGGCAATCGGGCTATGGCCCAGCGGCGGACTCGACGGGCGATATATATTTCTCCACGGGTAACAGCGATCCGTCCCAGCCGTCTTATTCGCAAAAAGGCAACCGGCCGGACAGCATGCTGCGCTTGAACGCGGACTTGACCAGGCTGCTCAGCAGTTTCACCACTTACAACTACTTCAATCTTGACCAAGGCGACGTGGACATGGGATCGGGCGGGATGATGCTGTTGCCGGATCAGCCCGGCACCTATCCGCATCTGGCCGTGGCGGGCGGCAAGGACGGACGCGGCTTCCTGCTCAATCGCGACAATCTGGGCGGCTACACGTCGGGTGGGCCCGACAACGTGGTTCAAACCATTAATGAGGGCGGCTGCTGGTGCGGGCCGGCAAACTATACGGACTCGGGAGACACAACGCACGTCCTGACCGGCGGCGGCAACGGCGTCACCAGCTGGAAGCTGCAAACATCGCCCTCCACTCAATTGGTTCAGGAATCTTCCACCGGCTCAGGGCCGGTGAACGGCCTGCCGGATTATGGCGGCACGATGCCGGTGGTTTCTTCCAACGGAACCACGGCAAATACCGCCGTGGTGTGGTTCGTGCAGCGCCCGGCCACGTCGTCGGATCAGGACCCCGGAACGCCCGTCACGCTGTGGGCGTATGCGGCATCGAATCTTGCGCAGCCTCTGTTCAATGCGCAGGCGGGCACGTGGCGGCACGCTGACAATGCCAATGCCAATGTCGTCCCTACGGTTGCCAATGGCAACGTCTATGTGGCCAGCAACAAGCAACTTCAGATCTTCGGCTTGCTAGGAAATCAGTCCGCGGCCAGCCGCGCGGCCATGCACCAGCCGCCTACACCGTCCACGCCTGCTGTTGTTGAGTGTCCCCCTGCCGAGAACCTGGCTGCCGCGCAGCATGACTTGCACGGGACGGTCTGCAAGGTTGCCGGCGTTGAATTGCATCTGGCGCTTGCCAATGGCCGTAGCATCGCGGTGGATATCAGTGGCGTGAGTGACCACCTCCCGCCTGGATTGCTTACCTTGGGCAGGCCGGTGCACGTCGTCACGACACTTGACGCGAACGGCGCGGTCTATGCCACGCGCATTTCACCGTCGCATCTTGGTGCTTCACTCACAGCACCCGGCCAGTAGTTCACCTAAGCCGGGATTCTGAAGGCTGCCGGACCGCGCAACTTTTTGTGACCCTTGGCCGTACAAAAGGTGTGTCCAGCAGACTTTGACATAGAAGCAAGAACCGTCACCGGTTCGCCTTCGCGAGGCTTTCATGCGTGACCCCTGATTTTGATATCGGCACAACGACTTATCCGGGCATGCACCCAAGCATCAAATAGAGGAGAAACACAGCTCATGGCTGATTCAACGAACCTCCCTGCTCCGGATCCACAAGCGCCGCCGATTCTCTCCTCCGCGCCTCCGAAATCCATCATGCACAAAATATTCACCGGGCCAAACGGCATTCGCGCTGGATGGCGCATGTCGATTTTCATGACGATTGTGGTCGCTTCGGGAGCCGGCGCGAACTTTTCCCTGCGCGCCTACTTGCACGCCACCGGCCGCAAGATTCCGTCCGGCGGTCCCACAACGCCACTTCTGGGACTCCTCAACGAAGGCAGCATCTTCTTGATCGTCCTGCTCGCGGCGTGGATCATGTCTAAAATCGAGCGCCGCACTGTCGCTGATTACGCATTGCCGGCGCGGCGCGCTTTTTGCGCGCAGTTCTGGCAGGGAGCGCTCATCGGCTTTGCTGCCATCAGCACGCTGCTGGCTGCGATGCATCTGGCGGGCGTGTTTTCCTTTGGAACATTGGCGCTGCATGGCGCCGAGGCGTGGAAATATGCGGGCCTGTGGGCGCTGGCATTTCTATGTGTCAGCCTGTTCGAGGAATTCTTCGTCCGGGGCTACATGCTGTTCACGTTGACCACCGGCACTGGATTCTGGCCCGCGGCTGTTCTTCTCTCCGTGCTTTTCGGGTTGGCACACACCAGCAATCCGGGCGAGAGTCACCTGGGCGCATTTACCGCCGGCGCGATCGGATTTGTCTTTTGCCTGGTGCTGCGGCGCACCGGCGATCTATGGATGCCTATCGGCCTTCATCTTGGATGGGATTGGGGCGAAACCTACTTCTACGGGGTGCCTGATAGCGGTCTCGCGGCACAGGGACACTTGCTAAACTCCAGCTCCCATGGCCCCACATGGCTGACCGGAGGAACCGTGGGACCCGAAGGGAGTTGGCTCTGCGTGGTGGTGATCGTAATTCTGTGGATTCTCTTCGCCACGTGGCTGCGCGTCGTGAAATATCCCAACCTCGCCGCAATTCCGGATCCTCGCCGGCGGTAACGTAGTCCCGCGTCCGACGTTCAGCCAGTCCGGTCACCGCGCGGTGAAATCGGTAGGCTGTCATGTAGGATTCACGAAGGGCGCCGCGCTCAGGTTCTCCTGAACTGGAGCCGCGGCGCCTGCCGCAAACTTTTCCTGAATAAACGTATGGGACTTATTCAGTCACTCTTTGCCTAATACGTCAGGCAAATGTTCAGTTGGCTGATGGCCTCGTCAATGGCTTTCAACGCCTCGGCTCGATGACCTTTGTAGTCGGGAACGGCCCTGGCCACGTCCGCGCGGGCGTTCTGGAGCGCCGCAAGAGCCTTCCGAATCTCGGGATGATCTACCGGAGTCGGCGCTGGCGTGGCGGCCGGCTGACTGGACGCCGACACCGCTTCCCCCGGTATTCCGCTCGGTCCGTTGGGGGCCGCGGGAGTTACCATCGCAAGCATCAGCGCAAAAACAGCCGCCGCACAAATGGTCGTAAGCTTTGATTTCATATTCCTTTTCTCCTGGTTCGGTTTCCGGCTCGCAGGCCGTGAAGAATCAATTCATCGCCAATGTACCACAGTCTCAAGCCGGCGTTAACGCCCGAGGCCGAGGCCATACGCACCGGCTGTCCGTCACCGTACTTCCCAGCTCTTCGCTTTCCTGCGTCCGGCGCCACAGAGATGCGAAATACCGAAGAAAGTTTCGCGATGCGGCCTTGATTTGATAGAATCTCTGACAGGTTTGGTATTTGCGGAAGCGGGGCTGCCGTCTTTTGCAAGAAAGCAGCCCGTGCCTCGCTGGAGCGCGGGAGGAAACCCACGCTCCATGGTCCACTAGGAGTAGGAACATTATACCGCAACATGAAAATTAAATGAAAATATTTTATTGATGTCCTTCCCGCTTCGGGCTGGCTTCTCGATGTCAAAGGCCGAGCCTGGGCGTGACCTCGCACACCCCTCCCCATGAACGACTCTGAAGCGGAAATTCGGAACATATCAGACACCGCGCTGTGGACAGCCGTCTATCGCGCGCGTGAGAGCGAGCGTCCGGATGCCAATTTTCGCGATCCCTTTGCGCGGCGGCTGGCGGGAGAACGCGGGGACGCAATTGCAAAATCCATGTCGTTTGGCGAGCGCGCAAACTGGGCCTGGGTGGCGCGCACGGTTCTATTCGACCAGTTTATCCTGGATTGCATCCAGCGCGGCGCAAACATGGTCATCAATCTGGCCGCAGGCCTCGACGCGCGGCCCTATCGCATGGCGCTGCCACCGGCGTTGCGCTGGGTGGAAGTAGACCTGCCGGGCATCCTCGATTATAAGGAAGAAATTCTGGCGGGAGAAAAACCGGCGTGCTCGCTCGAGCGCGTGCGCCTGGATCTCGCCGACGTGAACGCGCGGCGCGAACTCTTCGCGCGGCTGGGGGCAGCGGCGGCGAACGCCGTGGCGATTACGGAAGGCCTCCTGATTTATCTTTCCGCCGAGGATGTAGGGGCGCTGGCGCGCGATTTGGCGGCGCAGCCCAAGTTTCGCAACTGGATTGTTGATATCGCGTCGCCGGGCCTGCTGCGCATGCTCCAAAAGAATGTGGCTCCGCATCTCGGCCACAGCGGCGCGTCGCTCAAATTTGCGCCACCGGAAGGTCCGGAGTTTTTCGCGCGCCACGGATGGAAGGCCGCCGAGGTTCGCGGCATGCTCAAGTCCGCCGTCGGAATGCGCAGACTCCCGCTTTTTATGCGCATGCTGGCGCTTCTGCCGGAATCCAACGGAAAGCAAGGCGGCCGTCCGTGGTCCGCGGTCTGCCGACTGGAAAAGCAATAGCGGAATTCCAATCGCGAGATTCGCGTCGTGGACCTCCGTCCCAGTTACGACGCCCAGCGCCAACCAAGCCTGCAAACGACTCGCCTAACAAATCACGTCAACGAACGGCGGCGGTGTAATAGCCCTGGCGCGCGAGAATTTTCACGTCCGGGCGGCGCACGCGGACTTCGATGGAATGGTAAGCGTGGTTTCCGGCACGATGCTGGGGAACATAACCCAGTGTGTATTCGTTGCGAGCCTGCTCGGTGATCTCGCCGTAGAGCCGCTCGATATCCTGCTGCTTCGATGCCGCATAGGAATCGCCACCAGTGGCCACGGCGTAATGCACCAGGCGCGAGCCTTCCAGGTGCAGCGGATTGAGACCGGCCACGACGGCATAGACGGAAACATCGGTGGAAAGCAGCAAGTCCACAGTGGCGTCGAAAGACCAAGTGTTGTGGCGCGAATTGTTTCCGTCGGAAATCAGGAAAATCAGCTTGCGGCGGTCGTGGCCGCGTCCGCGCAGCATTTCCGCGGCATAGTGCACGGCGTCGTCAATGTTTTTTGTGTCGGGCGAGGAGCTGTTATTCACGATAGGGACGCCGCCCCCCTGCGTCCGGCCGTTGATGATGGGGCCCGAGGGAGAAGTTGCCAGCGGTCCCTCGCCAAAAGTATTGGGAATGTAAGAACCCAATTGCAGGCGTTTTAGTTGAGTGGCGAGCACATCGTTGCTGCGGGTGAAATCCAGCACCGTACTTTGGAAACGATCAAACGTGACGATGGCGGCTTCGTCCAGAGGCCCGAATCCCGATGAAATGGCGATCAGGCTCTGCTGCACGGGATTTACGGTCTTGGAAGGGAGATCATTATCCAGGAGAATCACGGCGGAGAGCGGATAGGGATTTTGCTGGAAGCGGATGATTTCCTGCTCGATGCCGTCTTCAAATATGCGAAATTCGTCGCGCCGCAGATCGGTAACCAGCATGCCGTGGCTGTCCTTCACCGTTACGGGAACGATCACTTCCTCGGCGCTGCGGCGAATGGTTTGGCCTGTCTGCTGCGAGGCGGATTCCGACGTGGGAGCTTGGCTGGCGGCGGCCGCGGCTGACGACTGTTGTTGGGATGATGGCTGTTCCCCGGCCGGCGGCTGCTGAATATTCTGTGGGACGGGCTGCCGAACGGATACCGGCGAGTTTGCCGACGCCGGAGTTTGCCCTCCGGCCGGACTGGAATTATGCGCTGGGGCCTGGATCGCCGTGGAGAGGACCAGCGCGCCGGCAACCAACATCACAACTGCTTGTGCGATTCGGGAAAGCGGAAAGCGCATGCCTTACCTCTCTCTTTTCTCCTGCTTGGACGCACTGGGCGTCGCCGCGGGTTGCAGGATACAGTATCCTTGTACGTTCATCCTGGAAAACGGTCCCGCGCATCCAGGCGAATCGCCGGCGCATCTCAGTTGGCGAACCTAAGGACAGAAGGATTATACAATGCGGCGACGGCACGATTGGAAGCAGCGCTTCTGCACGATTTCCATAGCCTTGGCGGTTGTTGCGTTTGCTGCCGTGGCTAAGCCGCGCGGCCCGCACCCGCAGGAACAAGCGCCACAACCGGCCATCAAGGTGCAGGCGTCTCAGGAACAAACACCGCAGCAGACGATCAAAGCGCAGACCTCGCTGGTGAACCTATTCGTCACCGTGCGCGGCGATCATAATGCCGTGATCACCAATCTTACCAAGGACGACTTCCGCATTTTCGAAGACAATACCGAGCAGAAAATCGCCTTCTTTTCCAATGACGTGTCCATGCCCATCACCCTCGGATTGCTGCTCGATACCAGCGGCAGCGAGCAGGCCATGCTGAACGCAATTCAGGAGGCGGCCACGGAATTCATGCACGAGGTGATGCATAAGGGGGATGAGGCGATGGTGTTGAGCTTCGATACCGACGTGGACCTGCTCTGCGACTTCACCGACGACCATTCGCTGATTAATAACGCCATTCACCGCACGCGCATCAATGAGCCGTCGGGCAACGGTCCCTTTG
>Ga0302325_10018598_pt1 | contig 14637 bp, 10 predicted proteins | sample Palsa_T0_2_FD_201948 | JGI IMG/M metagenome (GOLD analysis project Ga0302325, IMG submission 201948) | Peat permafrost microbial communities from Stordalen Mire near Abisko, Sweden - Palsa_T0_2 | ecosystem: Environmental > Terrestrial > Soil > Palsa > Peat permafrost | place: Sweden: Abisko... | reverse complement strand
CAAATTCTAAATTCCGGGATATTATTTGAAACTTTAATAAGCGCTTTATAAAATGCTTAAGTCCGCATTGCTCTAATATAATAAACTATTTAGTTTATTAACTAAGCTAGGACTAAAACTTGTACCGGATATTAATTGCTTATTCTTAAATGATAAGCTTATTATCTTCTTTTATATAAATAATATTATAATATTATTTTACTTATTTAACATCTTTATATATTACGAATTTAAGGAAAAACTCTTAAATACGTATAAAATAAGAGAAATAGGAGAGCTAAAATAGTTCTTTAGTATACGGGTTATTTGGGATAAGACTTACTATAAAATCTAGCTTTGCTAAAATTTATATATTACTAAAATATATAGCAAATACCGAATGCTAAAGCATATAGCAAAAATACTACTTACTTTAATTATACGAAGGAATAGCAATAAAAGCGCAAATCTTAGAATACTTACAAATAGTAAGCTTTTGCACTTATTTAACTGCAATTACTAGGCCTAATATTACATTTGCAACTAAAACCCTAGCCGAATTACTTTAAAACCTTGGCCCTTAATACTTTACTACTATACATAAATGCCTCGATTATTTGGAAGCTACTAAGCACTATGCTATAAAGCTTAGAACAATTTGTATAAAATACCTGGTTTTTGCAGCTACTAGTAATGTAGCTTATGCGGATAATATAATAACACGCTAAAGTATTAAAGGATCGATTTTTTAGTTATTAGGTAATACGATCGATTAGTAAAGCAAGAAGCAAGCTATAATAACTACTTTAACTACTAAAGCAAAGCTTTTAGCACTTTCGCATATTAGTATATAAGTTTTGTAATAAGGACAATTCTTCTTTAATATCGACCTTAATATTAAGCAAGAAATGATAGTTTATTGCAATAATCTATAAATAGTTAGTCTTATAATTAAAGACTTACTAAAATTAGTTATAAAGCTAAAATATATCGACATTTATTAATATTAGTTAAGGTAAGAAGTGGCTAATTAGAGCTTATCAATTTAGTAAGTATTAACTAACAATATAGTAGCTAATAGACTAATAAAAGCCTTTAATATACAAAGGCATGCTTTATTTATAAAGTAGTTGAATTTGGTTAATATTAATCACCTTATTAACTAAATTATAAGAGATCATTATATTGCCTTCCTTTTTTTAGCAAAGTATTACCGCTCATTTCTAGTATTAATTTTAAGCTTGTTTTGTCGATTTTGCTATATAGATAATTTATATAATTTTTTTTATATCGATTTCCATATAAATTTTAGTATAATTCAATGCTAGGATATGCTATACTAAGCGTCTACGGCCTAGAGCCTAGCTAACAATAGCAAGCATAGCTAATAACAAGAATTACTACTTTTATTAGATTACTATTTTAGATAATATTTAAATAAATTAATACTATCGATTTTTCATATTTTTACCTAATTTTTGAATAACCTCATTATTTCCTATTTAAGAAGGTTTTTAGACCTACTCATATCATGCGATTTTTTAATTTTTCGGATATTGCATGTTTTACCTTATTAATTTTATCATTTTTTGCAATTTTACTAGGTAGTTTTTCTAATTAATTGCAATATATTATATTATAAGTCTTATTGCAAGCATTAAAACCTAGGGGGGTCTATTAGTTAGAAATTACGTGTATTACACTACTTCTATATAGGGATTAGCCCCTGTTTTGCATGCATATAAGGACCCTCAACTTCCATAGCTAGTAAAACTCCAGACAACTTTAATATCAATCTTTTACACCCAATCCACGCTTCACCCGATGAATTAGGACCTCTGCTCAACTATTTGACATACTTCGAGCTAAGGGTTCATTACCTCTTCGGTTTAGCTATATGGATGTGTTTCCACTACCATGCATTTTTCTATCAAATCCTAACTAAACCTGCCAGTACAGATGACAGCGCAGTATATCTCCTTGTTGGTTTTAAAATTGTTTCATAATAACTTTTTGGGGGGGGGCATTTTAACTGGTCACTTTTTAGTGCTTCTTAGCATGAGTAAAATTCTTGCTGCTAACGTAGAATAATACGTTGTATAGATTCTCCTTACAATTTGTAGCGAAATACAACTAAAACTATTAGAGTGCGAGATAAGTCAGTCGTGATAAGCCAGTACTGATGACTTATAAGCTGGCGGTGGCGTTAGTTAGTCAGTTGAGATTATTAAATTATATAAGCCGTTAGATGGAAAATTCCTGAGCTTATAAGTCGCTAATTAGTTGAAGGCATTGAATTTTATGATTTTGGAGTCTATTTTTAGGCATAATTAATGACATTTTGTGCTCGCATTAGCTTAAAATGCTTAAGATATGAGGCCATTCGCACGTAAAACTCTATCTCGCTCTTACTAAAATAATTATGGTTATAATTATTATCAAAATGGCGTCTTACCCCGATACTCCCGTTAACTTGACATCTAAAGCTTTAAGTTTACGCTCTAGATTTATAGCCCCTTCTAGATCTTCTCTTCCTAGTAGAAAAAGCAGGAGGTTCGTGGAGTTGTGAGGATATGACAATTGTATTGTTCCATGCTAAGGTTTCTAGGTTTTAGGTTCGGTTTTATACCGTTCGGTTGGCCCATGCGGCATCACGTGCCCGGCGCTGTCTCTCTAGTGCTTTTAATCGAATAATAATCCAAATCGAGTAGTCCAAGATGTCCGTCTGCGCGATAAATGCCGCTAGCTAGAGCCCGCATACAATTCGAATTATAACCCGTACGAAAAGCCTCGATCGGGCCTCCCTGGCGGGTATACTCTATACGTTTTTCCAGAGCCTTTGTGGGATGAGCTCCGAATGTGAGCGTGTTTTTTTATCTCGCGCAAAGATGACTACTACAAAAAGCTCCGGGTTATCAGGAATCATGCTATAGCATCAGGAGTGCCTTAAAAATTGCCAGAGAAGAGGGGCAATTGTCATGGCTGTTGCATATAATGCTATACTTATAGTCTAATGTGGAACCAACTTCATTAAAAGGTATATCTTCACTGATAAGCGACTTATAAGTCGGCATTAGTTAGTCAGTCAGTTAAAAAAAAAAGACGTCAATTTGATATAAGTCATCAGTCGAGATATTTGCCTCAGCTGATGACTGACTGACTGACTTATCTCGCACTCTGGAAACTATGAAACTTTGAATTCCATTCCACCAAAAGTGACCAAACTTCCTTATCACAAGATTCAAACCCTAAAATTTCTCAGTCTGACGGATATATGCAGCATTAGTAATTAGCTAGCCCGGAGCAAAAGCTGCTGTAAATTGAATCAATAATTAGCAAATCAATCACCGCATCCAATTCAGTCTTGCACTAACATACGTGAAATAGTAGCTGCTTGTATGGTGGCAGAGACTGTTGGCAGTGATATCACAACTCCCGATGTTGTTACCTCGTTATCGCGGAGCGGTAAGAAACAGCACATTACACCGTCCGGATCATGTGGGCGGAGATTTTTGATGTCCTAGGTATGTACCTTTATGCTTGTCGCACCAAGGTTCCGGTTGACCGTGTGAAGAAAAGTGAAGTCGGGCGTCATCTCTTTTGGGGGAGAAAAGTAGAGGGAGTGCTCAGCGAGAAGATCAGGCTCCGAGAAGCCCCCAGGTAGGAAGGATAGAAGATCTTGAGGTATATCACCTGATGAACAGAGATCCCCAATTACAGCAATGGAAAGTGCAGGTAAAATTGTGACACAAAAATTCCTAGAATTGCAAATTTGCGCCAACTACTGCATGCACTATGCACTGCATTCGAACTTTTTTCTTTGGTTACCCCTTTTCGCATGGTCATGGCTTGCTTCGCAAGCGAAGCTCCTTGACAACACTTCTCCTGCCCCTGAAACCTTTTCTGCTACTCCAAATCACCTAAATGCCAGTTTCGTACCATTTAATATCCTAAAGTCTCTGAGGCATGTATTCGTGAGCCCCGAATTATCTAATTTGAGAAGCCTAGAAAAGGGAAGTTTGGTGCGGCTTTGCAAATTAACGATCTGTTCTGGCCCAGTCACGAATTATCCCATTCGCGAATAGCACCACTTCCTGACTAGCATATGCCATTCATGAATTTAATCGGCCAGTCAAGAACTATTAGCCTAGTGCGCCGCTATTCACGAATAGCATATGCCACTCGGGAATACCCTCACTTAGTATACAAAACCTAAAGAAGCAGTAAAGCTTCCCTAATATTTTGTGCCTCCCACCTCATTGTCTTTTACCCTTATTTCCTAGTATTACTATCGCGCTTACTATACTGACTTTATATTAGATCAAAAATTCGGTCAAATAATGATCTGATTACCTGACTATGTAAGATCTCTAGAGCTAAGAGCTCCTCATATAGACTAAATAGTGTAAAAAACAAGTGAGCTAAGGTAAAACCAACGAGTCAGTGCTCAAATATCCTCGCATTATGTAATAACAGGTGAAGCAGTGCCAAAACACCCTCGCATTATTCCACACTTTACTATCTCGTCCACACTGTGCCATGTCTTTAATCCAATTTCCAGAAGGTGCGCCCACTAATAGCCCTTTACCTGAGATCTCCCCACCTATTATCAAAGCAGCTTTCATTGCAATAATTAATGTTAAGGGGTATACAAACCGCGAGCGCGTTTTGTACAAGCAATTAGTATGCCTACAAGTCTTCCTAGATAAGCGCAACTGGCGCAAAAGTGTGCTATTCATAAATGGCATATGCTAGTGGCAAATGGCTTTATATTCGTGACTAGCGCAAGATTATATTATTCATGAAAGGCATATGCTAGCCGGGAATATTATTAGTTTATGAATGGAGGTAATTCGCCACTGGGCCGATAATTATTCGTGAATGGCATATGCTATTCGTGAATTCGTAGTGCCAGTGGCGAATAGGGTGCCATTCACGACTGGCATATGCCATTCGTGAATGGCGTTTAATTCGTGACTGGGCCAGAACAGATCTAACTTTCGATGGTTATAATGAGATTGAATCCGAGATCTCATAGCAGCTTTCAGTCAAGATTCAGGCTGCGATAGCATTCTCGTCAGATAGAGGAGGCCAATCGAGTGATATGTCAATGTGTTGTTGACCTAATTCGAGCTACGACAATTAGCCTAGTAAAGGTAAATCCCCTCCATCCTTCGCCGGGGTCTCTTCTTCATCATTCTCAAGTAATAGAGGAAATTTCCTAGTAGTTTCTCTCACACTTGTAATAGCTTCTGAAAGCTGGTTAAAAGAAGGCGTTGAATTCGTTGATTCTAATGGCGAGAGATAGTATAGCGGATTTGAGGGAGAGATGGCACTGTGATACCAATTAGGTGATGAGGATAGGTAGTACCGTCGGTTGCGTTGCTCGAAAGGCGAAGTTGTATAAGTCGGTATGCTAGGTATTTTGTTTCGTTCTAACTGAATTTCGTGTGACTGGTCGTCTAACTGACTGATGTGTGAGTCAGATGTAAGGAAATTCAGCAAGGCCTTGAGCTGTAGCAGACCGTGTTCTCTCCCCTTCGATTTACCGTTGATCCGAATCATTACATATCTATGAGCTGGGAAATCCGTAGTATCGGCATTTACGGTTCCAGATCTATTGCCACGGTGCTTACATGCGGAATAATATTGATTTTTTTTGGGAGACCTTCCATGTTGGTCTTGATATTCCACTTTGCAGCCATCACGAAGTATTGAACCCGCCGCTTTGGAAATATCTACGGCTTACCGCTTCCGTTCGGCAGTCAGATTGCAGGAGGTCAATCACGAATCTGTTCAAGCAATGCGGATTAAGCCTTATTAAGGTGCCATTCTCGAACAATAGGACCATCATCGGATTCATAACTCCTTTAGAATGTGTGTACCATTAACGTTGCTGCTTGGCGCCCATACTTTGTAATATTGAGGTTCTGATGCCCCTACCTTCAGGTGACGTGGCCATGGCCATCAAGGGGGGGGGGAGGATTTAAACAGCCAATCGGACTCGTAATATCTGTAAGCGAAAAGAGGCTGTGCTTTGGCCTCCTTCCTCAAAAGGACGAGAATTTCTTATCGATTTTCCCGATCCCCTTTCTGGCTGCGCAATCCGAAAGCTCCTTAGCCCCTTTAGTGCACCAGACTATTACAATCACAAATATGATCGGTCTTATATATAACCAAGAAAATCGTCGACTATTAGAAGCTTAAGTTAAAGCTTTTAGTATAGCAAAATATCAATTTCCACAACTTGATAAGTATATAAACTTTTTATTTTATTTTATTAATTACTTTCAGGTCTTTCTAATCAGGATTCGGGCGACAAAGTACTTGTAAAAACTATCACGAGCTCAGCGAGGACCTGCGGTTTGGGGCCTATCCCCAACAGGATTAGACTACAAGAGATACCATTGCAAGCCTACCCCCCCTGAAATTTATTTGTTGCGGCCCCTAGTAAATTGAGACTATTCACAAAGTATGAAAGTCAACTGATCGTTCCCTCAAATGATGCCAACAATTACCCCTGAGTTTTGACGAATATTACAGCTGTACTATTGACAACCAGTACCTGGACTAGTTGTACAACCCACAACGGCCGGTTGACTACACACGTCCCCCTCTGGGGCACAAATCTCCGTGACTCGATGGTTGCTAATGCCCGTAAATTCTAGGTGATTGGGATCCGGCATGCCCGCCCCAACCGAGAACGTCCAAGTAAGAAGGCAGATGTTCCCGTTAACTCGCCGGGTTTTGGAAGCAGTCCAATCCACTCCAATATCGGCAGGAAATGTAGGAATGGTTTTGTCAAGAACCGGCGAAACGAGAAGACCTTGTCCAGGGCCCGCGGAGCAGCTAAGCGTGCCACCTTGATTCTGGTTTAGTATGAGGCTTCCGCTAAACTCAAGGATGCTAAGGCTAGTGCCAGTGGTCGGGCAAGTGTAAATGACATTGCAAATCCCGTCTGCCTCGGCGTTCCGACCTACAAGTTTGCGAATTGTATCGGCAGACTTCGAGTATCTAGGATTTAGATATGTGAGGTCCTTCTTGGCGAGATTTCCAGTGAGCCCATTCTCGCTTGCGTGACCATTTGCGTGCAAAGCGAATCCAAGCGGGATCAAAACCACTGCCGCACAAAGACAAGATTGTAGATGCATTATATCAACTAAAATACAGTTAGTTCCATTTCCAGTTTAAGAATGTTTAGATTTGACATAAAGTATTAATAAGGGTAGGGACTTCCTAGCTATCCTTATCAGAGAAGAGGTTATTGCAACGTACCACACAGGAGACTAAGGAGTATGAGGGTGCTACGCGGTGGTGAATATCGAGTGGTCTTTGTGTAAAGATGTCCTTAGAGAAGCTGGGCATTTCAGCTGTCGGTGCTGCTTCGAGGTTATATATAAAAGATTGTTGGTGAAGTCGCAGGACCTCAACTATTACATGTTTAAAGTTCTCGCCAGACAGCAAGATTAATCTTACCGTAATTTAACTCCTAGGATTAGATTTTTTGCCTTGAAATGAAATGATATGCAGAAGAGGTGATTGGCTTAAGCACCTTGAATGCGCAATCCCGATCACCTTACCCATTTGCCGGACGATTTCGAGTATTATCAAATAATTGAGGGCTAACTCTATAGCAATCTTACCATTTCCGAATCCGAATCCGAATCCGAATCCGAATTTGTTTCAGATAGACCCCGGGAGACAAGGTCACTCTGTTCCCTCCGTACCCGTCCAAAGCCATTCTTGGGACGGATAGCTCTTATTCCACAACCCCACCCTAAAAGTGCTGGGATTTTTGGCCACTTAGCTCGTCGGTTTTCCTTTGAAGGTGCTAACCAATCGATTAGCTTCTTTCTTTGAGGTGTGTTCAACAGAATTTTGCGCCTAGTGCGATGTTTTTAGGGGGTAATTCGATAAGCGAGAGGGTACTTAACCTGACCTAAAGTAAGGTTAAGCTGCAAGGCAAGTTGAGCGTGAGTAAAGCCTGCACCGCGTGTGTAAAGGGGGTGGACAGCTCGGGCGGAACACACTAACTGCTTACTATAAGTCAGAGACTGATATTGCTGTCGTGAATGCACATACGAACGTTGCGGCATAAAGTCATGCGACTTCAGGGCATGCAGGCCCAAGATCCACTATTCGTCCACTAAAGCCTTAGTTTATAGTGGACACAAGCACTGAAACACCCTATAATTATAGGCCTTTAGCCCTGTAAGCCTGTTCAGGGATTGAAAGACATTTCTAGCGTAAAGCCCCTGCAATTACAGGGGACCGTTTGTTAAACTGCCCTGTAAGGTCCCTAAATCTCAGGCTCTAAACGCTAAGTTACCTTGCCAACAGCGTGCCCCTGTAGCTACAGGGCTCTACAGGGCACATACGCTGAAGTCGCATGACTTTATGCCGCGATGTTCGTACAGATCCTGTATTCAAGAATTTTGGTAAGGATCTTAGTATAGCAACTGCAGGGCGACATATCATCAACCCTAAGGTGTTCAACCCGAGCTGACCACCGCCTTTGCTCGTAATCGGTTGTCGGGAGACGTCTCCTTGCGCGGTGTCTTTGGTACGGAAGGGGATTTCAAGAATTGAAAACCACCCCCTTGTATTCTGCCATATCAAATTAGGAAATTGTGGAAAATTTCGAAGCATTCGACATCTTTCTATAACAAGACCGGCTCACCGCCTGCGTTATGCGACAGTATATTCTTACTGTCCATGCGCTGTACGAAAGAATATTCTTACTATCTATGCGCTGTATGAAAGTATATTCCTACTGCCTATCCCCTTGCGCATACACCTTTGTAATTGAACCTTCCAGTAAGATCGAGGGCTGCGCACAGACAACGAGGTCAGATTGTTATGCGCTGTACGAAGTACGAAGGGTCCGGCACAAAGTCATGCGAGTACGAAGTATAGGGCTTAGGGCCTGTAAGTGCCCTGTGAGGACCTGTAACTTTTTGTGACTACCAGGGAGCCCTGTAGTAAATCTCGGTTATCGCGGGTGGTACGCTATAGTTGCCTCACTTGCGACGCTTAGCCCCTAAGTTAAGTGGTTCCAGTGAGAGGCTTTCAGTCTCTACCTTACTTCGTACGAAGTATATTCGCATGACTCAGTGCGGGAACCTCCGTACGAAAGTAAAACCTTCAAGGGTGGTATAAGGACAACCTAAAATTAGTTGATGCGAGCTAAACAATAATACCCACTGTTATGGTTAAAACATTAATCCTGGGCTCCCAAAGTCACTTTCCGAGTTTTTAAAACAATATCATAAGCATTCTACCTGGTCATGGTTTGTCTTATTTTAATTAAGGCTTTTTTATCGCATTAATGACGATGTTCAAAGCTAGGGTATTTGATAGCTCTAATATCATGCCCCTAGAAGTACCTTATCACATACGTCTACCCGACGTTTATGCTTTGCGGTCACAACATTGAGCTACTTAAAGACAAAAGCAAAGGTATTTAAGGAGCCTGTTGAATGTTGTCATTTGTTTCCACCACACACTATTCATTCTAATCTATTGTTATCAATCTCTCTATTCGAACTCCTCCGGTTACTACTATTATTACAGCGTCCTCCCAACATTTATTATATTCTATCAGCAAAAATGAAGCTCACTACTGCTCTCATCTCTCTCTTTTTTTTTTCTGGGTTGGTCTACCTTATAAATATAAATGCAATTACTAAATATGCGCACCTGTAGGTTGAACTGGGCCAGGGACCACAGCTACTGTGCTTGCCAACAATCGACGGGCTCTGATATACTGATGAGTGACGCCACTTCCCTGTGTTGCCAAGATTATATCAATCAATTTGGTACGATTCTCGTCGCGCAATCCAGTTCTTTTTCTTCACTGGGCTAATTATGCCTTCAGGTGGTGTCTATTATACTTATGAATTAGCTGCGGCGCAGTTCGCAGGTAACTATGTTAGTGTTCCGCAGAATACAACAAACCTAACTTAATATTATCTGTTTTGTTAACTAAATATAACTTTAGTGTATAGCTGCTCTTGGTTACTCAATTGATGGGGATGGCTTCTTTAACTGTTGTCAAAGAAACCAGGCTGGAGACTCGAGCTGTGGATCTTGTTGAAGGATTCGATCACGAATCGGAGTCTGAGAATGATGGTTTAGTGTCGCACCCACTGGGCTGTGACGACTCGTCAAGCACATCGGCTGAGCGGCCCCAACGGCACAGGATCGGGAGGGATTCACAGACATAATAGCAATATTAACTCTCTGTCATGCAACACTGCTGCCTGGATAGCGAGTGGTTGAAATATTGTGACTCGTCGTTCTCTCAGTCTTTGACGAATCGCGACGCCAACCGCTCGCGAGCTCGCCCATTCCCCTCCTCTTACGCGCCAAAAGATTTCAGTGGGGACCAACTGCAAATAATCTGGTCGGCCTTGTCATTCAAATTGCGATGCTTGGAGAATCTCCGATATGATACACACGCGACGAGCATTCAAATTCGTGTGTACCGACAGCTTGTGCGTTTTTCGTGTTGGTTCTCAATATGTATTGGTAGTTCTCGTGCTTCTCGCAGTAAGGATCGTTCTGCAAAGTTGATGCCCAGCGGAAGTCCCCTCGTCACACCCTGTAGCCAGAGAAAAACAACAAACGTGACTGAGCCAGCTGGGCGGAGGGTGAGGCGAAGCACACAAATTCCACAGGGCTATTAGCGCTGCGCCTGAGTGCATGGCTAGTCACGTGCTGCGGGTCACCCTTGTCGATTTCCTTATCTTCAGGTGACGCGTCATAATACATCACTGAAGCATCGACCTTGATAACACCCGCCATGGCCATTCTCCAAGTTTTCAATTATTCTCCCAGTTCTCACCATTATGATATGCATGATGGAGGTCCTTTATATCCTCCTGGGGACATGGCTTGGCCTAACCCCCTTCTCTTCTGGCACAATCACCCAGCAAAAGCCATTGAGCGGCCATGATCCAGCATCCAACAGCGCAAGTCAATGGAACTTCAACTTCTCCTCCTCAGCACCGCACTACTTTGCCTCAGCATACGGCCTCCTCCAGCAATGGTCCAACACCTTCTTCCCCAACGGGCACAGCATCGCGCCCTGCGAGATCCCGCCTTTCACAAAGCTGTACCACGGCCGCAAAGACCCAGATGTGCCGCCAAGCCCTGAATGGGTTGCCTTTGACATGTAAATTTCCATCCAATCGAAACAATTGAACTCTGCTGACCAGGTGTAGTGGCATGGCGTACGGTATTATGGGCGGATCGAGGAATTCGCATATGTTGACGTATCAGACGACACGAAGAGCGAAGTGCATTTACTTTGACGGGGAGTCAGCGACTTTATTTGGGTCGGGGCAGTTGGATACACAGATGTTGCAGATTTGGGGGAACCTGAGTGGGCCTGCGAGGCCTGATACTGGGTGGGGAGGCCTATGGCAGGAATATGCGCGAGCGATTGGGCTTTGTGATTGGATTCAGGACAAGGAATTGGGTGGTTCGGGTTGGGGATTTGAGGGGATTGTGAGGATGAATGCGGGGTTTGAGATGATCTGGTGCAATTTCAGCAGCCCTTCGATTCGTCTGGTCTCGCATCTGAATGTCACGGCTCCGCTGCTACCAGCAGAGGATGAGGAGATATCGGCGAGGGATGTTGAGTACGAGCCGACTTCATACTTTCCTCTCCCACCATCCCCGACCAGGTCTGATAAAGCAACGGATCCAACAAATCCACCTCAGCCTCCAGTCATGGGACGTGAGCAATGGGCAAGAGAGCCGTTTTTCCCGACTCAGGCTTGGAACTGGGGAGCCAGTGCGCTTGCTCACTATGGCTCGTCTGCAAATGGCCCAGGTCTAGGTGAGACAAGAGTCAAGATTACAGGTTGTGGGTTTCTCAGTTATTACACACCAAAATTCCTGAGCCAAGCGCTTCCTCGAGCAGCGGAAGAGCAGAAAACTCTCAATCTGACCAAGGATGGACTCTGGACCGGTCCAGGAAAGAGCGGGACAAGAGCTGAATCTCTTGAAGCTCTCAAGCGCCGACGAAGATTGCACACCTTAGAGTACGTTACCACCACCGACGCAGCAATCATGCGAGCAAATTCTGAACGAGTCCTGAAAGACCTCCTGTCCCCGTCTCCTGTCAACTGTACTGGCATCGACTGGACAACCCTGACAAACGAAATAGTGCAAACTTATGCCGCACCTCTCCTCGCCTTCCTCAAATTCCTCCAACAATACCCTGATTCGCACAACCACACTGCCCTTGAACTCTGGATGACAGACATCCGCGATCAAACACACACGTTCCTAGTCCCTTTCCTCCAATACCCCGAATCCACCGACTCAAAAATCTGGACGCGAGAGTCAACACTGTTCAAGGACACTTACTCACTTTGCCGCTTTCAATATACGCGGCTTCTCAATCCTGAAGAAGGAGTCTCTCTAGGTCCAGAGGAAGACCTGCTGAAATGGGCTATAGAAGAGACGCTCGGTGGAATCTGCTCTATGCTTGTCGATGTCGGATTATCTGTTGAAGGAATATGGGAATCTGAGTTCAACCTTCTACCTAGCAACAAAACCACAACAACTAAACTTGCAGGGCTGAGAAAGGAAGTCACACGCTGGACAGAAGGCGTTGAGGAACTAATGTCCTGGCTTGGCTGGGCAGGCGAGTGGATCGGCTGCGATGTTCTCTGTGCGTGGGATGAGAAATGCTATATTCCAATGTGGCCTATAATTCCCATGGGGAGACGGGGTCCTGGCCGTGGAAGGCGACCTCCGCCAGGATACGGAAGGCCAGGAAGACCGCCGTCTCATTCCGGTCCGCCCAATGGAACTTTCCCAGGATTTCCGCCCAATGGGACATGGAGAGGTCCCGGGAGGGGATTTAATCCTTGGGCACCGAGTGAGACAGGGCTTTGGAAGCCGAAATGTGTGAAGAAGAATTATATTTTGGAGGGAGACGGGGATTGAATATGAGATCTCGTGGATGATAAATGGTTGAGATCAAGCCGAATTCGAATGGGGCTTCCTCTCTGGATTCCAAGAATCTGATAGCCTGGAACGATATCATTTCTTGACATACTGAACTGATATCCAAGGCATTGGACAGAACCAAGGCTTACCAGGTGTGCATACCAGATCATTTACATATTCTACCTACTCGAGCAGAAACATCTGACTCTAGGATACCCACTACCAGATAGTTTGGTCAATCTTAAAAATATATTTTACCCTGGCGTTGGAAGTGGCAGATCACATGCATCCACTAGCTACTCTAGCATAGCCAATCTTCTCATTCTATTCAATCGCACCTCTCCCCTACCCCAACACTCGCGCCTGTTCTCTAAACACCGTATATGCTTACGAATATGTCACAAAAGCAGGAGGCAGAGTGATTGCATATGGCTGTCTGATTAGGAGGGAGGGAGCTCGTAGGGAGCATTTGGACTATATATAGGTGGCTGATGAGTTAGCACCCACGCTTCACTGCGACAGAATATCTACTGTCTTGATCAAATATGCCCTCAATGATGTTAAAACGAGTTTGAGCGTGGTTTCTTCAGTCTTTTCTAATCGTCCATTCCCAGAAGGCTGGGTTTTTCATCGAAGCGCAATCACGCTGGACACAAGATTACTAGTGTTATCTGTGCTTGCGGTATCGGGTACATGTAACTCTGCTGTTGGACTCGGTTCCTCGGTTACCATGATCTCGAGAAGAGATAGAAAGTCCTCCGAGAATGGGTGATACAAGGCTTCGCTCGACTCAAAAACCGCAAACATCTGGCCCTCTGGACTAACCTACCATCTTCTTATTTATCGAGACGTCATAAAACGAAGTCAGCTGGACAATGCCATTGGAATTTTGCGAAACGAGTATATCATGACAGAGGCCTCGTCAAAGTTGTCGCAATGCTTCTAAAATTTCATTCTCGGAAGCGTTTGTGTTACAGACCATCGTCTCTGCTTTACCAACAGTTTATTTCCTTCTTTCCGGCGTCAATTTCCTGGCTCATTAATCAAGATGGCAGGATTCTTCGAAAGAAAAAGCATCCATGCAAGCCATCGAGCCCTCTCCCACCTCAAGCTCAGCAGACAATACAACCTCAGAGTTTCCCCTGCTATGGAACGTCGATCTCCACATCATGCCCCTCCTCTACTTGAACTACATCATCACATTAATTGATCGCGCGAATATTGGGAATACCAAGATTGAAGGCATGCTCGCTGATTTGGATATGGTGGGCAATGATTATAATATCGCGTTGATTGTTTATGCGGTACCGTTTATCTTGCTGGAGTTTGTCGTCGAGTTTGGCGTTCAGGAGATATTGGCTGGGGAATTATATTTCTTTTCTAATATTTGATTGGGGTGAGTATGGAACAGAATGAAAAGGACCGCGCTGATGAAGTCCAGGTGTATGTACTGTTGGTTCATGGAGAACGCGATCTTATGGTGGCCTTCTGGCGTGTCGGTTCTTCGTGGGATGTTTTAAGGCTGGATTGATACCTTGTAAGTACCCTTTTCGCTGATCGGAAGGATTTGCGTCAACTCTTCTCAGCTTGCACATCTCTCATGAGCTAGTAATACAAGAAATTTGAGTTTTAACGGGGTTTGGGGGGGGGGGGGGGGTTTTGGGGTGGGGGGGGGGGGGTGGGGGGGGGTGG
>Ga0302325_10018597_pt1 | contig 14637 bp, 14 predicted proteins | sample Palsa_T0_2_FD_201948 | JGI IMG/M metagenome (GOLD analysis project Ga0302325, IMG submission 201948) | Peat permafrost microbial communities from Stordalen Mire near Abisko, Sweden - Palsa_T0_2 | ecosystem: Environmental > Terrestrial > Soil > Palsa > Peat permafrost | place: Sweden: Abisko... | reverse complement strand
CGCCGGCGTCAGCACGCCGTCGCGGCGGATCATCGGTTCGGTCAGGCGTTCGTATGGTGCTTTCACGGGCAACTACCTTCGATCGAGAACGCTACGTCGTGCGACGTTTGCAACTAACTCCGCGCAGAGGTAGCGATACCCCTTCGAGCGCCGTGCATCGCGCAATGGTCGTCGTCAATGACTCGATAGGCCGCGTCTATCGCGGGCGCTAGCGAAGGATGCGGTCCTCGCCGGCGTACAGGTTGAATCGTTCGCCGCGTAAGAACCCTGCGAGGGTCATCCCGAAGCGGCGCGCGAGGTCGACCGCGAGGCTGCTGGGCGCGGAGACGCCGCACACGATAGGGATGCGTGCCACGAGCGACTTTTGGACGATCTCGTAGCTCGTGCGGCCGCTGACGAGCAGAATCGTTCCGGAGAGCGGCAGCCGCTTTTGCATCACCGCCCAGCCGATCAGCTTGTCGAGCGCGTTGTGCCGGCCGACGTCTTCACGCAGCGCGATCAGCTCGCCCTCGAGCGAGAAGAGGCCCGCGGCGTGCAGGCCGCCCGTCTTCTCAAAGACGCCTTGTTTGGCGCGCAATCGTTCCGGCAGGCTAGTGAGCGTTGCGACAGCGACGCCCGCGCCGTCGTCGATCGGTGCGATCCCGCGGGTTTCAAGCCCTTCGAGTTGCGCGCGGCCGCACACGCCGCACGCGCTCGTCGTCGTGAAGTGGCGTTCGAGCGCATCCAGAACCGGCAACTCGCGAGCGGCCAGATCGACGTTGACGACGTTGTACTGCTGGTCCTCGGTGAGCGATCCGTCGAGGCAGTACGAGATCCCGCGCAGATCGCCGACGCCCGAGAGCACGCCTTCGTTGTTGAGAAAGCCGGCCGCAAGTTCGAAATCGTTGCCGGGCGAGCGCATCGTAATCGCAACCGTGCGCGACGCGCCACCGGCACGCACACGAATTTCGAGCGGTTCTTCGGTCGCGACGCGATCGTATGCCGGTACGGCAACCCCGTTTTCGACCTTGACGATTCGCGTCTCGAGCGACGAGCCCGGCCGCGCCCGGCTTCCCTCGATCACTACGTTTCCCAGACGATGCGGCGGCGTTCGCGCTCCCATAGGTCCGCGCGCGCCAGATAGCGTGACTCGATCGCGTCGCGTTTGATCTTCAAGGTCGGCGTCAGGAGGCCGGATTCGATCGTCCACGGATCCTTGACGACGACCGCGTACGCGAGCTGCTCGTGCGCCTCGAGCGCGACGTTGACCGAGTCGAGCAGCGCGGCGAAATCCGCATCGAGATCCGCCCGAGCGCGACCGTCGCGTTCTTTTGTGGCGTCCATCGCTTCGGCCGAAAGCATGAACAGCGCAAAGGGCTGCGGCCGCCCGACGCCCGCGACACAAACCGCTTCGATCCGCGGATCGCCGCCGAGGCGTTGTTCGATCGGAACGGGCGCGACGTACTTCCCCTTGCTCGTCTTAAAGAGATCCTTGACGCGGCCCGTGATGCGCAGGCGTCCGCGTTCGTCGATCTCCCCGCGGTCGCCGGTGCGGAAAAACCCGTCCTCGGTCAATGTCTCCGCGGTCAGCTCCGGCATCTTGTAGTAGCAGAGCATCTGCCCCGGGCTCTTCACTTCGATCTCGCCGTTCGCGGCGATGCGGCATTCGACGGCCGGCAACGGCGGGCCGACGTATCCGGGCCGGAATTGACTCGGCAAACAGAGATGCGACTCCGCAAAATTCTCGGTCATGCCGTAGCCCTCGAGCAGCTCGAGGCCAAGTTCACGGTACCAGCGGACGATCGGCACGGCGAGCGGCGCCGAACCCGTGAACGCGACGCGAACGCAATCGAGCCCCAGCTCCGCGATGATCTTCTTCTTGACGCGACCTCCGACGAATGGGAGCCGGAACAGCACGCGCTGCTTCGCGAGCGGAATCTTCGCAGCCACGCCGGCATGAAAGCGCGTCCACAACCGCGGCACGGAGAAGAACAGGGTCGGCCTTGCTCGCTTGAGGTCTGCGTTGAACGTTTCCAGCGAATTCGTGAAAAAGACGTGGCCGCCGTTGAGCAAGGCCGGCGTCTCGACGATGACCCGCTCGGCCGCGTGGGCCAGCGGCAAATAGGAAAGGAACCGGTCGGGCGAAGCGGTCGGAAACAGTTCGTCGAACGCGCGCGTTCCGGGCAGCATGCTCGCGAACGCATGCACGACGCCCTTCGGAAGGCCGGTGCTTCCCGACGTATAGAGGATGGTCGCGACATCGCTCACCAGCGGTTCCGCGACCTCCGCGATCGGCTCGGTATGCGCGAGAATGTCGTCCCATTGCGGACCGCTCTCTAGCGCACCGAGCGGCAGGTTGACGGTACGCAAATCGGGGCGCAAGGCCGGCCGCATGATCTCCCACGCCGGCGCGTCGAGTTTACCGACGAACAGCAGCGCGATCTCCGCGTGCGAGAGGATGTAGGCGACGTTATCCTCGGACAGTGTCGGATAGAACGGCACGGATACGTGTCCGGCGGACCAGATCGCCAAGTCCGCCATAAACCATTGCGCACTGTTCTTTGCGAGTAGCCCGACGTTCGATTTCGGCGGCAGCGCGAGCGCCTGCAAGTACGCCGCCACGCGGCGAACCGCATCGGCGCTTTGCGCCCACGTGTAATCGACGACCGTGCCGTCGGGCAACGGTTGGGTGAGAAAAATTTCGTCGGGCTTGACCTGCACCCAGTGAAAGAACGCGTGGAGCGGCGTCAGCTTCTCGGCGGCTCGCTGCGCGTCGAGCGGCGCACGCACGCCCTCCTGTGCGAGCGGGGTCACGAGGACTGCATCTGCGCGCGCGCCGCGATCCCGCGGCCGATCATCTCGCGCATGATTTCGTTGCTGCCGGCGTAGATGCGATGCACGCGCGCGGCGGTCCAGGCACGCGCGATCGGATACTCTTCCATATAGCCGTAGCCGCCGAACAGCTGCAAGCACGCGTCGGTGATGCGGAACTGCATCTCGGAGAGCCACAGTTTCGCCATCAGCGCCTTCTCAACGCTGAGCCGTCCCTCGGTGTGACGCTCGATGCAATCGTCGACAAACGCTCGCCCGACGGCAACTTCGGTCGCGACGTCGGCGAGAACGAAACGCGTGTTCTGAAAGTCGAGCAGCGCCTTGCCGAACGCTCGGCGTTCGGCGCAATACGCGGTCGTCCAGTCGAGCGCCGCTTCCGCACCGGACGCCGAACCGATGCCCACGATCAAACGCTCTTGCGCCAACTCGTTCATTAAGTACCCGAAACCGTTGCCTTCGGCGCCCAGCAGTTCAGCCGAGGCATTGTCGAAGAACAGCTCCGAAGTATCTTGCGCGTGCAAGCCGATCTTGTCGAGGTTGCGTCCACGCGCGAAGCCCGGTTGATTCGCCTCCACGATGAACAAGCTGACGCCTTTCGAGCCGGCGTCGAGATCGGTCTTCGCGGCAACGACCACGACGTCGGCAAGCTGGCCGTTCGTGATGAACGTTTTCGAGCCGGTCACCGCCCAGCGGTCGCCGCTCTGCACGGCGCGGGTCTGAATGTTCGCAAGGTCGCTTCCCGTACCGGGCTCGGTCATCGCCACGGCGCTGATGCACGTGCCGGCGACCATCGGCGGCAGCCAGCGCTTCCGCTGCGCGTCGCTGCCGTATTTACGAATGTAGGGAGCGACGATGTCGGAGTGCAGCGGAAAACACGGCCCGCTCGCCCCGGCGCGCGCCAACTCTTCGATGACGACCACGCCGAACCGGAAGTCGCCGCCTGCCCCGCCGTACTCTTCGGGAACCGCAGTGCACAGCAATCCCGCGTCGCCTGCCTTGCGCCACAGCTCGCGCGGCACGCATTTCGCCTTTTCCCACTCGGCGTGGAACGGGGTGATCTCGCGTTCGATAAACGCCCGCACTTCGCGACGAAATAGAACGTGGTCGGCGTTGAAGATGTCGCGGCCGGCGTGGTCGGGCTTGGCCCGGGCGGTCCCGTTTGTCATCGATTGCTCCGAAGGCGAGCGGGAGGTCTTCTAGCGGCGCGCCGACAGACCCGTTTTGGCCGGCGCGTACGGCCAGCGCCTCTTCGCGGGGTAAGTCCTCACACATGCGCGCTCAATTCGAATTCTTGCTACACGCGATTGTTTGCGGCGGGGAGCCTGCAATCGAGCCGGCTCTTGCCCTGCTCGGCTCGCAAGGTTGGGAGATTCGCGGGATCTGTGACCGCGGCGACGGCAGCCTCGTCGTCGCGCTGCAACGTCCGCTCGACGAAGAAGCTCCTCTCCCCGGTCGCGAAGCGCTCGTCGCCACGCTCGAAGCACCGCTCGTCGCGCCCGGCCCCGAGGAGCTCGCGAAGTAGCATCGGAACTCTGAGCCCATGAACGTTACCAGCACGACGTTTACCGACGGCGGAACGATTCCCGAGAGCATGGTCTACAACGGGTTCGGCCTCAGCGGCGGCAACGGCTCGCCGCAACTGACGATCGAGGGCGTGCCGGAGGGAACCAAGAGCTTCGCGATCGTGTGCCACGATCCGGATGCACCGACTTCAGGCGGCTTCGTCCATTGGGTGATGTTCAACATTCCGGGCACGACCACGTCGCTTGCGGAAAACTCCGGCGCGCCGGACCAGGCCGCGGCGCTCGGCGCAACGCTTGGGCACACCGACTACGGCGAAACGCAGTACGGTGGCCCGTGTCCGCCCCCCGGCCCGGCACATCATTACAACTTCACGATCTACGCGCTAAGCGCCGACAGCCTGCCGCTCAAGTCGAACGCGACGGGCGCGCTCGTCGAGTTCTTCGCCGGCTCGTCCACGCTCGCAAAGGCGAAAATCACCGGAATGTTCGCCCGCCCAGCTTAGCCGTCAACTGTCACGCTCAGCGTGACAAGGCGGGAGCCGGCGCAAGAAGCCGCGCCACGGCTCCGAACCCTTCGATGCTCGGAAGATATTCGGGCGGACGGCGGGCGCGGCTCGCGCGTTCGTATGCGGCGCCGAGCGCTAAGAGCGTGGCCTCGCTCCACTTTGTGCCGACGAACGAGATGCCGACGGGCATTCCGCGTACCGCGCCCATCGGCACCGTGAGGTGCGGGTATCCTGCGATGGCGGGCAGCGACGCGATCGACCCCGAGATCTGATCGCCCGCGATGACGTCGATCCGCGACGCCGGCGAGTAGCTCGGTGCGATCAGCGCGTCGAGCCGGTTGCTCGCGATGAGGCGATCGATCTCGGGTCCGGTAAACCGCCGGCATGTCCGTAGCGCCTTCAGATACGCGGAATCGCTCAGCCCCTTCGTGGCTTCGGCTTTCAGGAAAATGTCTTGCCCGAAAAGACCGAGTTCCCGCGCATCGCGCCGATCGAACGCGATAAGCGCCGCTAGGTTACGGCTCCGCACCGCCGGCGGCGCGGCCGCAAGGTACGCGTTGATGTCGTGTTTGAAATCGTAGAGGAGCACGCTCAGCTCCGCGTCACCGAGCGCCGCGTTCGGCTTGAACGCGGAGAGTTCGACGATCGTCGCGCCCCGTGCGCGCAACGTCGTCAGCGCCTTCGCATAGACCGTGGCGACCGCCGGGCTCAAGCCGGTCAGCGCGTACTTCAACACGCCCAAGCGCTTGCCGCGCAGCGTCGAGCCGGCGAGCGCCGCAAGGTAATCGCGTTTGTGCGCATCGGCTCCGGCAGTCGCGGGATCGCGCGGATCGGAACCCGCGATGACGTTCAGGAGTGCGGCGACGTCGGCAACGCTGCGCCCGATAGGGCCCGGCGTATCTTGATCGTGCGACAGCGGCACGACGTACGTCCGCGAGACGAGCCCGAGCGTCGGCTTGAGCCCGACGAGGCCGTTGACCGACGACGGACACGTCACCGAGCCGTCCGTCTCCGTGCCCACGCCGACGGCTGCGAGGCTCGCCGCAATCGCAGCGCCGGTGCCCGACGACGATCCGCACGCGCTGCGATCGAGCGCGTAGGGGTTCTTCACGAGGCCGCCCATGGCCGACCATCCGCTGATCGAAGTGGCCGAACGAAAGTTCGCCCACTCCGAAAGGTTCGTCTTGCCGATTACGATCGCGCCCGCGCGCTTCAAGCGTGCAACGAGCGGCGCATCGCGCATCGTGACGTTTGCGGCCAGCGCATCGGAACCCGCGGTCGTTGCGGTGCCGTCGGCCGATTCGATGTTGTCTTTGATCAGGACCGGAATGCCCTCGAGCGCACCGAGCCTCGCACCGGATGCGCGCCGCCGATCGGAACGGGCCGCGTCGTCGAGCGCGTGCCGGTTGAGCGCAATCACGCTGTGCAGGCTCGACCCGTGCGCGTCGATCGTATCGATGCGCTCGAGGTACGCGCTCGTAAGTTCGACTGCGTTCACTCGATTAGCCACGAGATCGTGCTCGATCTGCGCGATCGATTTCTCGGCAACCGGATACGTCACAATGCCGGCGCCGAGGCTCGGCGGCGCCGGAGCGCTCGCCAAGGGAAGCCCCGCCGCGAAAACGAGCGCGCCCGCGAAACGCGCGAAACGAACGGATAACTTCATGCGACGCACAGCAACCGACCTTTCGACGCTAGCCGCATTCGGCGTCTCATCCCTGTCGCCCTGAGCGACAATGACTTAAACCCGGCAACTTAGCGCGCGCGCTTCGCCGAGACGAACGCGAGCACGTCGTTGGACGGCTAGGGGCACGCTGTTTCGGAAAGGAAGCACGCACGCAGCCGAAAGGCACGCCCGGCCGGGAGACGTTGCATGGCAATCGAGCACACCGAGCCCCTCGTCCGCGCCTTCACCCGTTTCGGAGCGACCATCCGGCGCGTTCGGCCCCGAGCCCTAGCCGCGTGGGTAGCCCTTGCGTGCGCAGCGCTCGCGTTCGGAGCGCCGGGTTCGGCCCAATACAACCCGCAATTTGTCGTGCAGCCGGTTCCGCCGGACCTCGAGATCCGCGTGCGCGCAGAAGCGGTGATCCTCTCCGACAACGACGGCGGCAATCCGCCGGGCGTGATTACCGTGCCGCAACTGCGCGCGTGGATCGGCATGATGAACGCGTCGCTGCGCAATGCCGGCGCGCACATCGTGATCAGTTTCAACCCGCGCACCGATCTCGCACGCGTGCGCAACACGACGATCAATCGGCTCTCGCACGACTCGAACGGCCCGGCAGCAAAACTCGCGTCGCACTATCCGGGAAAGATGGTCGTACTCTTGCGCGCCTACGAGCTGACGAGTAGTGGCGGCGGCGTGAGCGTCACCGGCAACGGGTACACGGCGTACAATCCGTACGTGCCCGTAGGAAGCCCCGATTGCAAGACGGGCATCGAAGGTGCATGTAGCGCGAGCTATTCGGTGTTGCCGAGCATCTACTGCGCCACGACGGTGGGAACCGATCTCGTGAAGCCGGGGCGCAAGTTTGGCCCGCTCGGACCCGACACGTCCGGGTGCGGCATTACGAACGACAATTTCTACGAGTACCAAAACTTCGAACAGTTCGCGCACGAAAGCGGGCACTATTTCGGGCTTCCGCACACGTTTCCGGGCACGTACGATTTCCTGGGGACTCCGGCGCTGCTGCAGAGCTGGTATCGAGGTACTCCCCGTTCGGGCACGACGCGCTCGATCCACATTTACGACGGCGACTCGCCGAACGGACCGCTCGTTACGGACGGCACGAACCTGACGAGCGGCTGGACGTTCACGATTCCCGATACGCGGCCGGATGCCGGCTCCCATCTCATCACCAATAACGGCCTGAGCCTCTGCAACACGGAAAAGAAAACGATCACAGATTCGAGCGGCGCGTCAATCGCGTTCCAAAGAACCCGGTACACGCTCCACGCGAGATCGGGCGGTCCCGTGACGCTGCATTTCACGCCTGACAAGGGGAATGTGATGAGCTACTTCCTGTGCAAGCGTCCGATGACGTACTCGCCGGGACAGGTCGCCACGATGCGCAGCAACATCGTAAACGATCCGCAGCGGAACTACCTGCTCTGCGACGATCCCCGCGACGCTGTGTTCAAGAAGTACATCAACTGCGCGACCGGAGCGCGACGCGTGTTCCACGTGGTCTTTCCACCGGGGCAGTCGCCGCCGCCCGGGGGGCACGACGCGTATAGTCACTACTACTGAACAGCGGCCGGGTTTACCGTGAGGCGCGCTTCGCCGCGACGAATGCGAGTACGTCGTCGAGCGGGCGCGCGTTGAGCACCTCGGCGGGCGTGATCCACGCGCGGCGCGCTTGGCCGACGGAGTACTCGACGTTGGCGAGGTCCTCGACGCAATGCGCATCGCTATCGAGTGAGAACGTGACGCCGAACGAGCGCGCGCGCCGCGCGAGGCCGCTCGGAAGATCGAGGCGCGTCGGCTGTCCGTCGATCTCGAGCGCCGTGCCGGTGCGCGCGGCGGCCGCGAAGACGACGTCGTAGTCGAACTCATAGCCTGGAAAGTACTCGACGTTGCGCCCGGTGGGATGACCGATGATCGAGACGTACGGGTTCTCGCAAGCGCGCACGAGACGCGCGGTCATCGCCTCGCTGCCGATGCCGAGCGCGTCGTGAACGCTCGCGACCACGATATCGAGTTCGGCGAGCACGTCGTCGTCGTAGTCGAGCGAACCGTCGGCGTGGATATCGACCTCCGTCGAACACAGCGTGCGAATGCCGTACTTCTCGCCCAGCGCCCGCACTTCGGCCCGCTGCGCGCGCAGCTCCGTCGGACTGAGACCGAGCCTGCCCCGGCCGGGCGAGTGGTCCGAGATCGAATGATACGCATAGCCGCGGGCGGCCGCTGCGGCGATCATCTTCTCGAGCGTGTCGTCGCCGTCGCTATAGGTGCAGTGCATGTGGAAATCGCCGCGCAGATCGCCGAGCGCGATCGCCGCGGGCAGCGTGCCGCTCGCGGCCGCCTCGAGTTCGCCGACGCCGAGCCGCATCTCCGGCACGATGTACGGCAAGCCGAGCGCGGCGTAGACTTCCGTCTCCGTGCGGCACGTGAGATTGTCGCCCGTCTCGACGTTAAGGATCCCGTTCTCGCTGACGCGCAACCCTTTGCGCACGGCGAGCTCGCGGAACTGGATGTTGTGTTCCCTGGAGCCCGTAAAGTGCTGAAGTAAGTTGCCGAACACGTCTTCGGGAAGCACGCGCAGGTCGATCTGTAAGCCGCCGTCGAGCCAAATCGAAGCCTTGGTGACGCCTTCGGCGAGTACGGCTTCCGCGCGCTCCCATTGCACGAAGCGCGCGATCACGTCGCCCGGTTCGCGAGAGGTGCAGATGATATCGATGTCGCCGACCGTCGCCTCGGCCCGGCGCACGCTGCCGGCCACCGTGAGGTCGACTGCCTTTCCGCCCTCCGCGAGATAGGCGATCACGGCGCGCGCGAGCGGCAAGGCGCGCCCGAGCGGCGTGCGCGTGCGGCGGCCCTTGTACGCGAGGATGCCGCGCTTGATGTTCTCGAGCGACTTTTTGCCTAGCCGCGGCATGCCCTCGAGCGCTCCCGACTCGAGCGCGCGCTCGAGATCGGCGAGCGAAGCGATGCCTTGCTCGGCGTAGAGCGCCTGCGCGGTCTTCATCCCGATACCCTGGACCCCGAGCACCTCGAGCAAGGTAAGCGGGTAGCGAGCCGCCAGCTCATCGCGGTAGGCGATGGTGCCCGTTTCCAGCAGCTCGGCAATCCGGCCGGCGATGCCCTTTCCGATCCCCGGCAACGACGTCAGCTCCCCCGCGGCGTGCAGTTGCGCGGCCGGCGGGGCGTTTTCGAGCGTCTCGGCGGCGCGTTCGTAGGCCGTAAACTTGAAGAACGGCTCGCCTGCGAACTCCATCAAGCTTCGGATTTCTTTGAGTGCGCGGGCGATTTCGGCGTTCGACGGCGTCGGTCTCACAGAGGACGAGCATTCGTCGAATTCGTACGAACGTCCCATGCTCCGCGTCGAGCGCCTCGACCCGCAGATCTTCAATCTTCCGATCGACAAGATGCGCGCGGGGTATTATTCGGACACGTACTTCAATCGCGCGCGCGAAATCCTCGAACGCGACGGGTCGCATCCGCGCGTTCGCATGCAGGTCTTTCAACGCAGCGACGCGGTGCTCTGCGGGATCGACGAAGCGCTCGCGATCGTCAAGCTCTGCAGCGGTTCGTTCGCGCCGGACGGCGGGTGGATCGACGGATGGCGCGACCTATTCGTGCGCGCGCTGCACGACGGCGACGAAATCGCTCCCTTCGAAACGATCATGACGATCGAGGGCGACTACACGCAGTTCGCACACCTCGAAACGCTCTACCTCGGCGTGCTCTCGCGCCGCACGCGTATCGCGACCAACGCCCGCGAGATCGTCGCGGCCGCCAACGGTAAGGAAGTCCTGTTTTTTCCCGCGCGCTACGATCATCATCAAATGCAGACGGGCGACGGCTACGCAGCCTACATCTCGGGTGCGCTCGGCGTTTCTACCGACGCGAATGCGGAGTGGTGGGGGTCGCGCGGCATGGGAACGGTACCGCACGCACTCATCGCAGCGTACGGCGGAAACACGGTGCTTGCGACCCAGAAGTTCGCGCAGTACATCGCGCCCGACGTTCACGTGATTTCGCTCGTCGATTTCGACAACGACTGCGTCGAGACGAGCCTTGCCGTGGCCCGGGCGCTCGGTCCGCGGCTGTGGGGCGTACGCCTCGATACGGCGGGAACGCTCGTCGACCGTTCGCTTTGGTCGGAAATGGGTACGTTCCCACCGACCGGGGTCGTGCCTCAACTCGTGCGAAACGTACGTGAAGGTCTCGATAGCGAAGGGTTCGGTTCGGTGAAAATCGTCGTCAGCGGCGGGTTCGATGCCCGCAAGATTCGTCAATTTGAGTACGAGGACGTCCCCGTCGACGCGTACGCCGTCGGCAGTGCGTTCTTCGAGGGCACGGGGCGTTTCGATTTCACTGCAGACATCGTGGCGATCGAACGCGACGGGAAGTGGGTCGAGTGCCATAAGGTCGGCAGGCCCGAGCGAAGCAGCCCGCGCCTATCGCTGGTCGCTGGATGAAGATACTTCGCGTCGCCGGCGCATCGTTCGCGCGCGACGGCGTCGATCTGATCGCGCCGTTTTCCCTCGGGCTCGATGCCGGGGATGCTACCGAAGTCGGGCAGCCCACGGCGCTGGCTGCGTCGATCGCCGCCCGGATTTGTGCCGCGATCGTGCGGCCGACGCACGGGACCGTTTACGTCGGCGAATATGAAACGCGGTTGCAGCCGCCGCAGGCCAAACGATTGGTCGGCTTCGTCGACGCGTCGGGCTTCGCGGGTGACGTGCACGCGCTGCGCTGCGAGGTCGCCTTCCGTTCCGACGTCTGGAATCTCGACAAGGCCGCCGCGCAGGCGCGCGCGACACAGCTGCTCGAGGAAATCGGCGACGGACCCTACGCGCGCGGCATCGTGCTCGCACTCGTCGCAGACGTGGCGCTCGTCGTGCTCGATCAGCCGGCCAAGTCGTTCGTCAAGAAAGTGCGCCGCCTCGTCCCTGAAGCGGCCGTGCTTGCGACGCTCGTGGGAGCCGCCGCGTCGGCACCGCGCGAGCCCGCGCTCGCAGCCGCACGATGAACGAGTTTCGCGCGACGATTGCGATCGTGCGCCGGCACATCGATCGCCGCTTCGCCATCGACTGGGGGATGGAGTTCGGCATCGTCGCCGCGATCGCGTACGCCTTTACGCGCACCTTCGCGCACCCGCTCTTTCCGCTAGCAATCGCAAGCGTACTCGCGGCCGCCAGTGCCGCCGAGCGCGCGCACGCCGAGTCGTTGCGGCGCGTCACGTTCTTTGCGATGCCGTTGTACGGCCGCCAGCTCGCGCGCGCCCATGCGATCGCGCCCGCCCTGCTGGCGCTCGCGATTCCGCTCGGCTATACGCTCGGAGCGTTCGCGCGCACGCACATCTTCCCGGTGCAACTCTTCGCGGCAATGCTATGCGCCGCGCTCGTCGCAACGCTCGTCGCGCTTTCGGCGACCTTTCGCGACGGCGCGCGAGCGTGGCTCTACGTCGTGCTCGCCACGTTCGCGGGGCCTCTCGTCGCGCTGCCGTACGTGTTCTTCGGGACCCGCGGGCTCGCCCTCACGTATGCGCTCGGCTTAGTCGTCGCATTCCTTGCGCTCCGGGCGTTCGGAGAAACGCTCGCCCGCTACGACCCGCTCCCCGCGCTTTAGCGCCCGAGGGGACGACTTCTACTGTTAGGCCGCGCGCGCGACGTACGAGAACGCAGCTGGGCGCCATTCGCAGACGCTCGCATCTTTCATCACGAACGACTCGCAGCCGTCGACTTCCGGATTGAAGCCGTCGTTGGACGCTTTGGTTTTCGGCCAGTCCACGTTGGCATCTTGACGCGCGGCTGCACGCGCCTTCGAATAGTTGAATTGCGGCGATTTGGCGAGCGCGTTGAGCGCGCGAACGAGCGCCTGCGCTTGCACCGTCGCTAGACCGGCTGCGACACCGCCGACGAGAGCTTCTCGAGGATCGCACGGTTGAAGAGCACCATATCCCCGACGCCGCGCGTCGTGATCCAGTGCCCGTCTTGCACGGTCGGCTGATCGCGATACAAGCCGCCGGCGTTGCGGATGTCGTCCGAGATCGAGGGCGAGCCCGTCATCGTGCGGCCGCGCGCGACCTGCGCCGAGATCAGCACGTGCGCGCCGTGTCCGATCGAGAACATCGGCTTCTTCGCCGTATCGAATTCCCGTACGAAGCGCTGTACTTCGCGGTTGGCGCGGATCCGGTCGGGCGAGATGCCGCCCGGGATCAAGAGCCCGTCGAAGTCCTCGGCCGTACAGTCCGCGACCACTTCTTCCGCCTTGGAAGGCTGGCCGTCGTCGAGGCCGCGCTTGCCGCGGATCCGCGTCTTAGCCTTATCGTCGATCCCGACAATGGTCACAATAGCGCCCGCTTCTTCGAGCACCCGGCGCGGTTCCGTCAGCTCCGCTTCCTCAAACCCATCGCCAATAAGCGCTGCAATGCGCTTTCCGTCTATCCCAGATGTCATAGTAGCGCTCGGGGTTCCGTAGCACCCGGCGCCATTCCCGTTTCGCCCTAGCCCCGGGGCCTCACATCAGAGCGTGCCCCCGGTCCCTTGGACGGCGGCGCGGAGCAGGTAGGCGAGTTCGATCTCGAGTTTGCCGAGGGGGTCGAGTACTTCGTCGCCTGTCAGTGCCTTGAGGGTGGGGTTGCGGCCCAACATATCGCGTTCGGGGACCGGATGGCGCGGGTTGATCTCGCGCATGTAAATACGAGCGTCTTTACGGACTTGCCCCATCGGGAGAAAATACAATGGGTCTAAACCGAGAGCGTAGACCTCGAGCGACAGGAGGCTCGCACGCTGCATGAACTCGATCGCACGCAAACGTAACGCCTGGGCGAATCGCGCAAGCACCGCAACGCCGACGCGCGAGCGGCCCGCAAAGATCTCTTCGATCTCGGCGGCATCGAACTCGGTCGCCAGCGCGAACGCTTCGAGGTCGAGCTCACGCTCGATCGCGAGTGCGCGCAGCGCGGTGCCGAACGCGGCACCACCCGCCGTTCCCGTTTTTCCGTCCCACGTGGGCTCGTCGCTCGGCGTCAATTCAATCTCCAGATAGGATTATTGTGCTACTAAAGCGGACCAAGTTCTACTAGTTTGGATACCTTGCCCGTAGCCCGCGCTACCGAAGCGCGAAAGTCGCGCCACCTCGACATCTGCTTAGAAGACGACGTTGCGTCGGAGCTGGATGCCGGTTTCTCACGCGTGCGCCTGCGCCACGAAGCCCTTCCCGAGTGCGCGCTCGACGACGTCGACTTGTCGACAACACTGTTCGGTCATGTGCTGTCCGCGCCGTTTCTCATTTCGTCGATGACCGGCGGAACCGAACGCGCACGCGCGATCAATCGCAATCTCGCGGTTGCCGCGCAGCGCGCCGGGATCGCCCTCGCACTCGGCAGTCAGCGCGCGGCGCTCGAAGATCCGTCGCTGCTCTCGACCTATCGCGTGCGCGACGTCGCGCCGAAGGTCGTGCTTTTCGCAAACCTCGGCGCCGTGCAGTTCAACTACGGAATGACGATCGACGACGCGCGGCGCGTGGTCGAAAGCGTCGCCGCCGACGCCTTGTATTTACATTTCAATCCGCTCCAAGAAGCGCTGCAACCGCGCGGCGACACGAATTTCCGCGGGCTCTTGCCGCGTATCGCCGCGCTCTGCCGCACGCTCGGCGTTCCGGTGATTGCGAAGAGCGTGGGCTCCGGGATCTCCGTTTCAACCGCGGAGCGATTGCTGGACGCAGGCATCGGTGCGATCGACGTTGCGGGCGCCGGCGGAACGTCGTGGGCGCGCGTCGAGGGCCGCCGCGCGGACGATCCGGAGCGCGAAGCGCTTGCGGAAACGTTCGCATCGTGGGGTTACCCGACGGCTGAAGCCGTCGCCGCACTACGCAACGCTTTTCCAAAGGCGACGATCATCGCGAGCGGCGGAGTACGCACCGGCGTCGACGTTGCAAAGGCACTTGCACTCGGCGCGGATCTCGCTGCCGCAGGTCTTCCGTTCTTGGAACCGGCGACGCGCTCGGCTGCGGCCGTCTCCAAAGCGCTGGATCTCGTTCTTGCGGGGCTGCGCATCGCAACGTTTGCGAGCGGCTGCCGGCGTCCGAGCGAACTGCCGAGCGCACTTTACGTACGCGGCTCGGG
>Ga0302325_10018593_pt1 | contig 14638 bp, 11 predicted proteins | sample Palsa_T0_2_FD_201948 | JGI IMG/M metagenome (GOLD analysis project Ga0302325, IMG submission 201948) | Peat permafrost microbial communities from Stordalen Mire near Abisko, Sweden - Palsa_T0_2 | ecosystem: Environmental > Terrestrial > Soil > Palsa > Peat permafrost | place: Sweden: Abisko... | reverse complement strand
CGCTTACGCGCTGCACCACGGCACGCGTTGTGGTTTGACCGGTGCGACCGGCACGTTTAGGACGCAGAAGGTATACCACAGCGCGGGATCGAAGTTCCGCAGTCGTGGGTCAGTTTGCAAAACCGTTAACCACCAAGGCCGCGAAGTTACACGAAGAAACGCCGACTTCGTGACTGTTGTGGTTCGAGGTTCTTGCCAGTTGTGCCAGGAATTGACCCACTCCCGAGTTCCCGAGTAGCGTCCCAAGAAAGCCTAAATACAGGGAGCACGGGGCTAGAACAATGGGCGGGGTGACTTTCGTAATCGGGTGTGGGCCTTACGGATTGCTGGGTTCGGGAGCGGCTCCTAGAATCGAAGGAGTACTACTCTGCCCAGAACTGACCCATGCCCGAGATCACAAAACGTCTCAACCGAGCCGAGCTAGACCGGCGTGCAGAGCGCGCTGAAAAGCTTTTGCAGAAGGGGAAGGCCGGCGAAGCGCTGGAAGAATATCTGCTGACCCTGAGCGACGATCCCGAAAACGATACGGTGCGCCAACTAGCGGCCGATTTGTGTTTGTCACAGAACCGGACTGACGATGCCGTGAAGCTGCTGGGCGAGTTGTTTGAGCGGCAGGTGAATGGGGGGGATGCTACGCGGGCCAGCCTGACGTATAAGAAACTGGCGCGGCATAGCAACCCGACCTGGGAACAGAAATTCAGCTTTGGGCAGTTACTGGAGGGATCGAACAAGAAACTGGCGGTGGGCGCCTATGAATCCGCATTGAGCGATCTGGAGAAGCTCGAAAACAAGGAAGGTTCACTGCAGGTGCTAGCGCGGGTGGTAACGCTCGAGCCGGTACAGGCGAATTTTCAGCGGCTAGCGGAACTGTCCTCCGAAGCCGGGGACAGCAAGACCGCGGCGCAAGCGTTCAAGCGGGCGGCGCAGCTAGCGGCTGCGGAAGGCGGCGAGCCGGGGCAATGGTACGAGCGGGCGTACCAGGAAGACTCCTCGGACGAGGAGATCACTCTGGCCTACGGCAAGAGCCTGCTGGGGCAGGGGCAGGTAGGAGCAGCGATCTTTGTTCTCGCGCCGCAGGTGAACGCGGGAAAAAGTTCCCCGCAACTGCGGGAGATCTATTGCGAGGCGCTGCTGGCGGCTGGCCGCTACGCGGAAGCGGAGCCGCTGGTGTGGCAACTCTTCGAAGAAAATCCCAAGCGGGTGCCGCAGGTGACGGCGCTGATTGGACAGTTGGCGGATGCGGAGCAGGATGAGGCCGCTGTGTCACTGGCGCGCAAGTTGGGACAGTTCCAGGCGAAGCGTGGAGAGCGGCGGCAGTTTTTGGCAGTGATGGAGGAAATAACCTCGGCGCGGCAGGCCTCGCCCGAAATGCTGGAGTTCCTCAGCGAGCTGTACAACGCATCGAACCGGGAGGGCGACTACTGCCTGACTCTGCTGAAGCTCTTCGATGTGTATTGCGGTACGGGAGATTTCGCCAGGGCGGCGGAATTCCTGGACCGGGCGGGAGAAGTAGACCCCTATGAGTCCGGGCATACCAAGCGGCTGGAGATTCTGAAGGGCAAGATTGACGAGAACAAGTTTAAGGCGATTGCCGCACGATTCACTCCAGGGAGCAAACCGGCGATCGAGCCGGAGCACGAGCAGGAGGCAACGCTGGGGGCTGCGACGCTGCAGGATCTGATGCTGCAGGCGGAAATCCTGGTGCAGTACGGAATGCGCAACAAGGCAGTGGAGCGGCTGCAAAGGATCCAGGAACTTTTTCCGCGGGAAGAAGAGCGCAACGAAGATTTGCAGAGGCTTTACCTGGCGGCAGGCGTGAAGCCGAGCTATGCGGGTTCGGTAGCGCCGCCCGCAGCGGCTGCCGCCTCCGCCACCGCCCCGGCGCCGGCCGTGGATCCGATGGCGGAGATGCGCAACGTTACCCGCGTGGCGGAGATCACGCGCAAGCTCTATCACCAGGGGACGGCGCCGGCAGTGCTGACCACCGCGGTCAACGAAATCGGCGGGCACTGGGAGGTATCGCGCTGCGTCGCTTTGATGCGTACGCCCGGTTCGGCGCCGACGGCGATGCAGGAGTTCTGCGGCAAAGAAGTGGAGGCGGGTAATCCGGCGGCGATCAAAGCAGTGATGTGTGCGCTGCAGGATATGGCCTCGCAGGAACCGATCAAACTGGCCGATGCACAGACGGCTCCGGAGTTGCAGGGCGTGCGCAAAGCGGTGGCTGAACTGGGAACTACGGCGGTGCTGGCGTTTCCGCTGAGCAATGACGAGGCTTCGGTGGGCGTGCTGGCGCTGCTGCACAACAAGCCGCGGGACTGGCCCCATACCGATTCGGTGGTGCTGAAGACGCTGGCCGACCAGATGGTGATTGCGCTGAACAATGCTGGGCTGCGGCGGCTGGTGAAGAATCTTTCCGTGACGGAAGAGAAGTCTGGCTTGCTCAAGCGGGGATCCTACCTTGACTTGCTGCTGGCGGAGAGCAAGCGGGCGGTGCAGAACGCCTCGGCGCTTTGCGTGTTGCTGCTGCAGTTCGGGCGGAGCGCGGCGCTGATCAAGGAATACGGCGAGGCCGCCGTGGAGGGCACGATGGAAAAGATTGGGCAACAGTTTGCGGCCAACCTGCGGACGAATGATCTGGCATTCCGCTACGACACCACGACCATCGCGATCATTCTGGGGGACACGACGGAAAAAGAAGCGCTGACGGCGATCGAGAAACTGCGCAAGATTATTGCCGAAGTGCGCCTGCCCGCCAAAGAGGGTTCAGAAGAAGGCCACGCGATGGAATTCTCGGCGGGGCTGGCCGAGGCGGTGATCAAGGAGAGCTACGATCCGGCGGACATTGTGACGGAAGTGATCAACCGCGCCGAGCATGCGCTGGCTACTTCGCTGGCGCACGGGTTGGGGAAAGTTGTGGTGCTGGTGGCGGCGCTGGCCGCGGGGGCGGTGGCGTAGCCAAAATCCAGCACAGAGTCACGGAGAAAATCGGACTTGGCTTATGGTTTCCGAGGCGCAATTACAGTACTGTTTCCTCATGATCTTTCTTGGTGACTCGGCGTCTCCGACGGTGGCGAAATCTCATCTCGCGCTGCTACACTAACCAGTTTGACTATCACCTTTGATTCGCTCTGAGTGCACGGTCTGTCAGGAAAATCATGTTGAAACCGGGTGATATTGCCATAGTGAGTGGGGCGCGCACGGCCTTTGGCCGCTATTGCGGCAAGTTGAAGGACTTCACCGCGCAGGAGTTGGGCGCGGTTGCGGCCAAGGGCGCGATTGAGCGGGCTGGGATCGATCCCAAGGAATTTGACCATGCTGTGTTTGGCAATGCGCAGCAGACTTCGGGCGATGCGCTGTATGGGGCACGGCATGTGGGGTTGCGGGCAGGACTGCCGGTTGAGACTCCGGCGCTGACGGTGAACCGGCTGTGCGGGTCGGGTATGCAGGCGATGGTGAATGCGGCGCAGATGATTCAGCTCGAAGAAGCGAGGATTGTGTTGGCGGGCGGGATGGAAGCCATGTCGCAGGCTCCATTCGTGATTCGGGGGCGCGACGGATTTACTTTGGCTCCGGGCGGGAAGCTGGAAGATTCCCTGATGGTGGCGTTGCTCGACAGCTATTGCGGGCTGTACATGGCGAATACGGCGGAGCTTTACGGTTCCGAACACGGCATTACGCGCGAGATGCAGGATGAGTTTGCGCTGCGCTCGCAGCAGAAGGCGGATGCGGCCTATGAACAAGGACGCATTCAGGAAGAGCTGGTTCCGGTGCCGCTGCGGAATGCCAAGGGCGAGGCTACGGGAGAGTCGCTGACGGAAGATGACCATCGGCGCCCGCAGACCACGATGGAAGGGTTGGCCAAGCTGAAGGCTGCGTTTGGTCGCAATGGAACCGTGACGGCTGGAAACGCGAGCGGCATTGTGGATGGCGCGGCGGCGGTGGTGTTGATGTCGCTGAAGGATGCGCGCCAGCGAAGTATAGAGCCGCTCGGGCGGATTGTGAGTTGGGGGATTGCTGGCGTGGAGCCCAAGTTGATGGGACGTGGTCCGGTGCCGGCGACGAAACTTGCGCTGCAGAAGGCGGGGCTGTCGCTCGACTACATTGATCTGATTGAAGTGAATGAGGCGTTCGCGGCGCAGTATCTTGCGGTGGAAAAAGAGCTAAGTCTGGATCGTGACAAGGTGAATGTGAATGGCGGGGCGATTGCGTTAGGGCATCCGCTGGGGGCGACCGGAACGCGGCTGGTGATTACTTTGCTTTATGAGTTGCGGCGGCGTAAGAAGAAGTATGGGCTGGCTACGGCTTGCATTGGCGGCGGACAGGGGATTGCGATGATTGTGGAGAGTTTGAATTGATTCGTGCGTGGACGCAAGGTCATGAGCAGCCCACAGTTTGTCGACCCTCTCGTCTTCCGTGTGGCTGACCTGGGTAAAACTGAGCGGTTCCATACAACCGTTCTCAAACCGAGATCCAGCGAGCCGATGACAGCGCTATGTACCAGTTTGGTGGGACACCTAAGATTTTTCACTCGCTGCGGTCAAGTCCTCAAGACAAAGTATCAGGAGGAAAATGTCGGCTTCAGTCCTCTCGTCTTTGGAGTAGTTACCGTCGAGGAGCTTCAATCGGTGCGGACCAGGCTAGATCAGGCCCAGGCCGACCACAGCGGGATCAGGAAAGACCGATAGGGTCAGAAAGATTTCGTCTGGTTTGACGACCCAGATAATGTGCGCAGCGAATTCTATTTTCGTCCGTGGTCCTGAATCTTAGTCACGGCAGGGAGATACATGGAGATAAGGAAGGTGGGTGTACTCGGTTGCGGGCTGATGGGATCCGGCATCGCGCAGGTTTGCGCTACGGCTGGATTCGATGTGACCGTGCTTGAAGTGGAGCAGAAGTTCCTGGACAAGGGCTTTGCCGGGATCGAGCGATCTTTGGCGAAGTTTGCAGAGCGCCCGGTTGAGATGGGCGGAATCACGGCGCAGCAGAAAGACGCGATCCGAGCGCGGCTTAAGGGCACGACGAACAAGGCCGACCTGGCCGAGTGCGACATCATTATTGAGGCCATCATCGAGAACGTGGACGAGAAGAAGAAGATGTATGCCTCGATCGATGGCGTGACGAAGAGAGAGGCGATCTTCGCTTCGAACACGTCTTCGATTTCGGTGACCGAGCTTTTGACGGCGGTGAAGCGGCCGGAAAGGTTTATTGGGCTGCACTTCTTTAATCCGGTGCCGCTGATGAAACTGGTGGAGGTGGTGCGGACGATCGCCACTGCCGACGATGTTTATGAGACCGCTTACGAGTTTGGGAAAAAGCTGGGCAAGGTTCCGGTGCGGACCTCGGACAAGACGGGATTCATCGTAAACCGGCTGCTGGTGCCGTATTTGCTCGATGCCATCCGGGCCTATGAAGAAGGCGTGGGATCGATTGAAGACATTGATAACGCCATGAAGCTGGGCTGCGGCTATCCGATGGGGCCATTTACGCTGCTGGATTTTGTTGGGCTTGATACAACTTACTACATTACGCATGTGATGTTTGACGAGTTCAAAGAGCGGCGGTTTGCGTCGCCTCCGCTGCTGAAGCGGCTGGTGATGGCGGGGTGGTACGGGAAGAAGACTGGCAAAGGGTTTTACGATTATTCGGACCCGAATAATCCGAAGGCGAATAAACTTTAGCATCGAAGTTTCCGGATCGAACCAGCTAAGATTGACGGGGCATGGAGAGACGTAGAAAAACCGACCAGATACCGGGTGAAGGCAGCCCGCAGGAAGTAGCCGTGTATCGCCGGGCATGGCACAGCTACGTGGCGCGGCGAAATCTGGTGGTGGCGCTTTTTATCAGCTTCCTATTCCTGGGCTTCATGATGGGGAAGCTCAAGCTGGGCGAGCCTACTGATTTCGCGATTTTATTAAGCTGGATCGGAGTGTACCTGGCGGGTGCGTGGTGGCTTACGGAGTGGAGGTGTCCGCGCTGCGGAAGGATATTTGGGCGCCGGCTGTGGACACAGCGCTGCATCAGTTGCGACTTGAGCAAGGATCAAGTGGCGTCGGTGGCGCGGGGGAAGTGAACTTCTTTCTGCGGACATGCTCAGCGCGAATCGATTTCATCGAGCAGCCGAGGAGCAGAAGATGACCGACATCACCCCCGATGAGCGCGAACGACATTGGGCATGCTGAGGCTAGTGCGAGAGGCTGAGTCGGGCCGGTAGGCTGGTCTCGGGCTGGTTCTTGCGGGCTATTTCCTGGCGCGGAATTCAAACGTCAGCAGCACTTGGCTGCGAGTCCTGCCCGATCCGGGTTTGTGGGGCAACGTAGAGCTGAGGCTTGATAGCGGTCCTCGACCGCTTCTCCTGTCTGAGCAAATGTTCGGGCGGCGATTTGGGCAAAAGGCGGCCAGCCCTTGAAGAGGCGAGGCTACGGAGATGCCCGAACCGGGAAGGCGAAGAAGATTTTCGCCTCTATCCCATAATTCATGGCAGGTTGTGAACTTATGAACTTCGAAAACATTCTTCTGGAAAAGAAAAACTCGATTGCTTATGTGACCATCAACCGGCCGAAGGTTTTGAATGCGCTGAACATGGCCACCATGGAAGAACTGCGGGCGGCGTTTCATGACATTAAGAATGATACGGCGATTCGCGTCGTTATTTTGACCGGTGCGGGCGAGAAGGCGTTCGTTGCCGGCGCGGACATTGGCGAGTTGTCCAAAAACGACGCGGTTTCGGGCAAGGAATACACGCACCGAGGACAGAACGTTCTTAACCTGATTGAGAACCTGGGCAAGCCGGTGATTGCTTGCATCAATGGATTTGCGCTGGGCGGGGGATGCGAGATTGCGATGGCTTGCACGATGCGGCTGGCCAGCGAGAACGCCAAGCTGGGGCAGCCCGAGGTGAAGCTGGGAATTATCCCGGGGTATGGCGGGACGCAGCGGCTGCCGCGGCTGGTGGGCAAGGGCCTGGCCATGCAGATGGTGCTGGCGGGCGAGATGATCACGGCGCAGGAAGCGCATCGCATTGGATTGGTGAATGAAGTTACGATTGCGGCCGAGTTGATTCCACGGGCGGAAGCGATTGCGGCGAAGATCATCGCCAATGCTCCGCTGGCGGTGCAGTACGCCATGGAGGCCGTGAACAAGGGCATGGAGATGACCTTGACTGAGGGGTTGTATCTGGAGGCGGTGTTGTTCGCCGTGGCCTGCGCGACCGAAGATAAACAGGAAGGCACTACGGCGTTTCTGGAGAAGCGGGCGGCGGCGTTTAAGGGGAAATAAGATCAAAGGCTCTAACCCAGGGGACACAGAGGAGCACAGGGTAGCGCGAGCGAACCCACCACGGAGGCACGGAGTCACGGCGAAGAAACAGAAGAAACAGAAGAAGGATTTCATAGCGGAGCCTCTTCCCCGGCCTGATTTACCGGCGCTCGAAGGAACGCTGAGCGCTTCGGGCAAACGGTTTGCGATCGTTGTTTCCCGGTTCAACGCATTCATCACTGAGCGGCTTTTGCTGAGCGCAGTCGATGGGCTGGTGCGCTCGGGTTCGAAGAGAAAAGAGATTGACCTGGTGCGCGTGCCGGGGGCATTTGAGATTCCGCTGGCGGCGCGGACTTTGGCGGACACTGGGAAATACGACGCGATCATTTGTCTCGGGTGCTTGCTTCGCGGCGACACGGCGCACTATGACGTGATCGTGAATGAAGTAACGCGAGGGATCGGGCAATCGGCCGAGGCGACGGGCGTCCCGCATGCTTTTGGCGTGCTTACCTGTGAGACTTTGGAGCAGGCGATCGACCGCGCCGGGCTGAAGATGGGGAATAAGGGATTCGAGGCGGCGCTGGCGGCGGTGGAGATGGCGAGCCTGACGGCCGGCATACGGCATCCGGCGTCCGGCGTCCGCAGTGCGGCCGGCAAGAAACAGATTCCTCCTTCCGCTCGGAAGGACAAATCTAAGCATGGCAAGACCAAGCGCAAATAAATCCGCTTCTACAGTAAACTGGCAACGGACAACCCAAAACTGGCAACTGCCCTATGGGCACGCGGCGTAAATCTCGCGAACTGGTTCTGCAGATGCTGTTCCAGGCAGACATGGGCAAGCAGACGTTGGACCAGGTGCGCCTCACGTTTTGGGCGGAGCACGGCGGGGCCAGCGCCGAGGTGAGGGGATTTGCGGACGACTTATTTCGCGTGGCGACCGATCGCGGGGCGGAAATCGACAAGCTGATCGAGGGCCACGCGGAACATTGGCGCATGGAGCGCATGGCGGCAGTAGACCGCAACCTGCTGCGCGCGGGAGTGGCGGAGTTTCTGGCCTATCCGGAGACGCCGCGGGCGGTGGTCATCAACGAAGCGCTCGAGATCGCGCGAAAATTCTCCAGTCTGGAGTCGGTGCAGTTTGTCAACGGCGTGCTGGACAGCGTGGCGAAGGATTTGGGGAAGACGGCGTGAGAAAAAGAGATTGTGCAATTCTGCAATTGGGTAATTTTGCAGTTTCAACCCTTGCCGCATTTTAGTGATCGCATCACCCAATTGCCCGATAACCCGGTCACACAATTCCAAGTCCCTAGGGTTTCACGACCACGATATTCAAGTCGCAATTTGATCCCGTGAAGCAAAAGTTGTTGGAAGAGTCGGGGAGGGGCACAAAGGATGTCTGGTACAGGTCGACCCCTAGGACCGTGTTGAGCTGGTGCAGCAGTCCATCGGAGCCGGCCACGTAGATCAGTGTGCCGTCCACGGTCATGTCGGCTGCAATCGGAGTTGCGTCGTTCAATAGCTGGATTCTGGAGACGGAGCTGGTGTCGAAGTCATAGACCAGGACGCCTTGATTGGTGGTCACGATGTAAGCCTGAGTTGCGTTGGGCGACAGGAAAAAGTTGATGGGCTGGAAGGTACCCTGATTAATATTGATGTGCACCGGCGCAAATGGAGTCTTCGCCGTTGTCTGGGCGAGGGCGATTGGCTGCGGACAGAGGGCGGTTAGCAGTGGTTGGGAAGAGGTGGTGGCGATGATGTCAATGCCGGTGTTGTCGACGCCGAAGAAAAAGTCGAGGCCTGCGGTCTGAAGAGGGATCGGGACGATTTCGCTGCCCAGAGCGACGTTGCCTGCCGGGACCATCTTCAGGAACAAGGGAGGAGTGGGAATGCCTAAGGCTGACAGGTACGGGATCACCAGAGAATTATCGCAGGTGTCGTAGATGGCGAGGCTGCCGGCAGGACTTCCGCCGGAGAGCAGGGCAAACGAGCCCGTCGAGTTGAAGGCAATCGACTTGGCGGGAGTAAGCAAAGGGTTCGGCTGCACCGTCTGCAAGTATTGCAGGTTGGAATAGGCATACAAGGTGTTGCCACCATTGCCGAGGATGAGGGTTTCCAAGCCGTCGGGCGAAATTGCCGCGGCGGTTGCGCTATTAATGTTCAGCGCTGTGGTCGATTGCGGTGACGAAGTGACGACGTAGACCTGATTGGGAATGGAGACGGTATCGGAGAACAGGGCCAGGGCACCGCTGGGAGAGACGGCGAGGACCTTGCCGGTTACCAGGCCCAGGGTGGTGCCGGGAGCGGGCAGGGGCGTGAACGGACTGGTCGAGCCTCCGAAGCTGGAGGGGTTGATGGCGAAAGCGCCGAATTCGCTGCCCATAAAGACTTCGGATCCAGCCGCGTCGAACATCAGAGAGTTGGGCGGAGTGGGCAACTCGGTCGCGGAACCGGGGAGGTTGGTGGAAGTCGAAACGTTATAGAGGGCCACGGCGCACAATTCGTCGCTGTAACAGTCCTGACTGGTTGCCAGCACGCCGGTCGAGGTGGGGGCGCCGGTTACCAGTCCGGAAATGGCAGTCACGGGATAGACCGGTTGCGGGATGTAAGGTGCGGAAAGATTCGCCAGATTCAGCGGGAACCCGATGTTGCAAGTTGGCGGCGTGCAAGATGCCGTGATGGCGGACGCGCCCGGCTGGGACGTGGACACGGAGCAGGTTGTCTCGTCGGCGCAGGTTGCGGAACCGCTGCCGGGGCCTGTGGTACCGCCGCCGACGGAAATCACGGCCGGCTGTGAGGAAACCCAGGTCAGCGGGGGCTTGGGCACAATGCAGCCTTGGACGTCGACCGCTGTGGCAGCAATTGTCTCCGTCGTTCCTTTGTTAGCAATAAAACTTGTCTGGTCGGTGTATTGGCCGTTTACGCTGAGCTCAAGCGCGATGCACTGCACCGGGCAAGTTTCGAAATTGTAGGGTTGGCTGTAGACTCCCGAGGCTGAAGCGATCACCTGGGTCTGCCCCGGCGTGGTGGGAGAAGCAGTGGCCTGATTGGTGGGGACGTTGTAGGGAGTAACCGTCACAAAAGGAGTGATCTTGGCGACGCTGGGGCTGGCTTGAGTCCAGGTAAAGGGACCAACCTGGCCAGTAATGTCGACGCCCCCGCTGTAGGCGGTAGCTTGCAATGTCTGCACCTGGTTCTGCGACAGGCAGTAATTGCTGGCATTCCCGTTGAACGGGAGGTTGCAGGCTGGGGGCAGGGCTTGCTGGTTGGGGCACGCGGGGGGCGGAGAATTGACTGGCGGAACGACGCTGACCTGGATGTTATCGATGGGCGCATGAACGAAGATATAGGTAGGCGCGCTGGTCGCCCCCAGGGCTGAGGCCGTTACCTGAACCACGCCGGTGTTGGCGGGTGTGCAGATCGTGTAAGCCGGGGCATTCCAAGTGCCGGCGCAGGCGAAGCCACTGGGGGCGATGTCGAGCACTCCCGCAGGACTCGAAGGGCTGATGGCATAGGTGAACGTTGACCGAATGTTGGAGCCGGAGCCGTTCTGCGCACTGGCGGTGAGCACCAAGGTGGACCCTAATTGCAGGGAATAGCTGGGGTTGGGATTGAGTGTAATTTTGGCCGGGAAGGGCGAGATTCCGGGAGGTTTGTGGCCGCCGCAGGCCGCTAAGAACAGGAACAGGAACAGGAACAAGAAGATGGTGATGACGAGCCACGCCCACCGACGCAAACGCAACCTTCCCATGCACCCTCTCGTCGCCTCACGGGTTGTTTCCGATGGGCGAGCCGCTCAATGGAATGGAAAACTGTTAGTGTAGAGGCTGGAGACGGATTCAGCAAGCTGGCCAGCTAGCCCGGTTGGACCTTGAGAGAGGTCGGCTTGGCGGATCGCTCCGGTTTCGACAGTGGGATGCAAAAAGATGGGTTGACGATGTTTCCACTCCGTTGTTATAGTTGTAAGGTTCCGCGAGTCAATCCAGGCTTGGTGTGTGCCGTGAGTTCCGCAGAGTTGTGTGGGGAGCTTGTGGTAGAGCTTTTGAGAAATGCGTTTCCGGTGAAGTAGCAGCGTAAAAGCATTGAGGGGCCGGAAACTTTCCTCGCTGAAACGTTCCTGCGCTGCCTTTCGCCCTATCACGAGGGCTGCTCGAGTGCCTGAGGTCAGGCGTGACGGTGGTCTGCGGAGGGATATGCAGGACAGAGCTGGCGATACGGAGCACCCCCGGAGTCTTGGCCGGGTGCCACCGTCGGCAGCACAAATCTAGATCTGGACCCAAGAATCTCTCTCCGCGATTCGTGTGCGGCGAGAAGTATGGCGAGGCGATTGTGCCTGCCAGCCCGATTGCGCAATCAGCACCGGGAAAGCCGATAGCGCCGGGCGCTGCCTGCCCGCAAGGGACGGATATGGTAAAGCGACTTTTAGTACGAGACCTTGAGTGAGCGGCTTTCCCGGTGAACCACGTCCAGTGAACCACGTAAGGAGCGGCGAAGAGTGCCTACTTTTAATCAATTGGTAGCGAAGGGCCGGAAGCGGCCACGGTATAAGACGGCGAGTCCGGCGCTGCAGGGATGCCCGCAGAAGCGCGGAGTTTGCACTCGCGTATATACGCAGACGCCCAAGAAGCCGAACTCGGCGCTGCGGAAAGTGGCGCGGGTGCGGCTGACGAACGGGATTGAGGTTACGACCTATATCCCCGGTGTGGGACACAACCTGCAGGAGCACTCGATTGTGCTGATCCGCGGAGGGCGCGTGAAGGATCTGCCGGGCGTGCGCTACCACGTGATTCGCGGCACATTGGACGCCGTGGGGGTGGCTGGGCGTCAGCAGGGTCGCTCGAAATACGGCGCCAAGCGGGCGAAGAAATGATAAGGCAGTGGCCAGCGGTCAATGATCAGCGGCCAGTAAGCTCAAGGTAGAAGCATTAAGAGCTAGAAGCCAGGAGTTAAAAAGCGGAATGCCTCGTAAAGGACATACAGCAAAGCGGACCGTGCCAGCCGATGCCGTCTATGGTTCGGACCTGGTGACGAAGTTTATCAACTCGATGATGTGGCAGGGCAAGCGCAGCACCGCCGAGGGCATTTTTTACGACGCCCTTACGAAGGTGCAGGAAAAAGGTGGCGACGAAGCTTTGAAGCTGTTCACGAAAGCCGTGGAGAATGCGAAGCCGCTGCTGGAGGTGAAGACCCGCCGCGTGGGTGGCGCTAACTATCAGGTGCCGGTGGAAGTCAATGCCGACCGGCGCACATCGCTCGCGATCCGCTGGCTGCTGACCTATGCCCGCGGGCGTGCAGAACGAGGCATGGTCGACAAGTTGAGCAACGAATTGCTGGACGCTGCCAATGGAAAAGGCGCGGCTATCAAGAAGAAGGAAGACGTACATCGCATGGCGGAGGCTAACAAGGCTTTCGCGCATTACCGATGGTAAGGCGATTGAGTAGTTTGGTAATCGGGTGATTTTGTAATTTAACCCGGTCGTGCATTTTGATTTCAATTACCAAGCTACCCGATTACAAAATCAAAATTTGAAGAAGTCGGACCGGAAAAGAGTAGAGTCGTGCCCAGAACAGTCCCATTAGAACGCTGCAGAAACATCGGCATCATGGCCCACATCGATGCCGGAAAAACTACTACGACGGAGCGCATCCTGTTCTACACGGGAAAGACGCACCGCATCGGAGAGGTGCACGAAGGCACGGCGACGATGGATTGGATGGAGCAGGAACAGGAGCGCGGAATTACCATTACGTCCGCGGCGACGACCTGCACCTGGCGCGACATTCGCATTAACATTATCGACACACCCGGCCACGTGGACTTCACGGCGGAAGTGGAGCGCTCGCTGCGCGTGCTGGACGGCGCGGTGGCTGTGTTTGACGCGGTGCACGGGGTGCAGCCGCAATCGGAGAAAGTTTGGCGTCAGGCTGATAAATACGGCGTGCCGCGCATTTGCTTCATCAACAAGATCGACAAGATGGGGGCGGATTTCGAGCATGCTATCGATACCATCCGCAAGCGGCTCAGCGCTCGACCCGTGGCCATTCAGATTCCCATCGGCCAGGAAGATAAGTTCAAGGGCGTCATCGATCTGATCAACATGAAGGCGATCGTGTGGCAAGACGACACCATGGGGGCCGAGTACGTTACCGAAGAAATTCCTGCCGAGCTGAAGAAGAAAGCCGAAGCGTTCCACGCCCAGTTAGTCGAAACCATTGCCGAGAACGACGACGAGATCCTGCACAAGTTTCTGGAAGGGGAAGAGATTACCGCGGAAGAGCTGCGCGCGTCGCTGCGCAAATCGACCATTGCGTTGAAGGTGTTCCCGGTCGTGGTAGGGACGGCATTCAAAAATAAGGGTGTGCAGCCGCTGCTGGATGCGGTGGTGGATTATCTGCCGTCGCCCCTCGATGTGCCGGAAACCCACGGGCTGAATCCCGACAACGGGGAGAAGATTTTCCGCAAGGCGGACGACAAGCAGCCGTTCTCGGCGCTGGCGTTCAAGATCATGGCCGATCCCTTTGTCGGCCAGTTGACGTTTATTCGCGTCTACTCCGGCCAGCTCAGGACCGGAGACTCGGTGCTGAACACGGGTCGCCGCAGGACGGAGCGCATCGGGCGCCTGCTCAAGATGCACGCGAACAAGCGCGAAGAAATCAGCGAGATTCTCGCGGGCGACATTTGCGCCGCGGTGGGCCTCAAAGGCGTGAGCACAGGCGACACCATCTGCGACGAGAAGCATCCCATCGCGCTCGAATCCATTACGTTTGCGGTCCCCGTGATTTCGGTTGCGGTCGAGCCGAAGACCAAGGCCGATCAGGAAAAAATGGGGATGGCGCTTGGCCGTCTTGCCCAGGAAGACCCCACCTTCAAAGTTCACACCGATCCTGACAGCGGACAGACCATCATCAGCGGCATGGGCGAGCTGCACCTGGAAATCATCGTCGACCGCATGATGCGCGAGTACAAGGTCGAGGCCAACGTCGGCAAACCGCAGGTCGCCTATCGCGAGACCATTCGCAAACACGCCGAGGCGGAAGGCAAATACATTCGGCAGACGGGCGGGCGCGGGCAGTATGGGCACGCCAAGATCAAGCTCGATCCACAACCGCCGGGTGCGGGTTACGAATTCGTCAACGACATTGTGGGCGGTTCGGTGCCGAAGGAATTCATCAAGCCGATCGATCAGGGAATTCAGGAAGCGCTCGAAGGCGGAATTCTCGCCGGCTATCCCATGGTCGACGTGAAGGCTACGCTGTATGACGGTAGCTATCATGATGTCGACTCGAACGAAATGGCGTTCAAGATCGCCGGTTCGATGGCGTTCAAGGAAGCTGCGCGCAAGGCGTCTCCGGTGCTGCTCGAGCCGGTGATGCAGGTGGAAGTGGT
>Ga0302325_10018591_pt1 | contig 14639 bp, 10 predicted proteins | sample Palsa_T0_2_FD_201948 | JGI IMG/M metagenome (GOLD analysis project Ga0302325, IMG submission 201948) | Peat permafrost microbial communities from Stordalen Mire near Abisko, Sweden - Palsa_T0_2 | ecosystem: Environmental > Terrestrial > Soil > Palsa > Peat permafrost | place: Sweden: Abisko... | reverse complement strand
CCCAAGCGGCCGAAATGTGCAACGGCGCGGGAGTCTGCCGCAAGCTGCGGACCGGCACGATGTGCCCCAGCTTCATGGCCACCGGCGACGAAGAGCACAGCACGCGCGGCCGGGCCAACGCCTTGCGGTTGGTGCTTTCGGGCGTGCTCCCGCCTGAGGAACTGACCGGCCGGCGGCTGTTCGACACGTACGCGCTGTGCCTGGAGTGCAAAGGCTGCAAGGCCGAGTGCCCGTCGAACGTCGACGTGGCCAAGCTGAAGATGGAGTTTTTGGACGGCTACTATCGCAAGCACGGAGCGCCGCTGGGCGTGCGCATGATGGGGCACGCGGCCGCGCTTAACCGGCTCGGTTCGACGCTCGCGCCCGTGTCCAACTGGGCCGCAAAACTGCCAGGGGCCGGCTGGCTGGCCGAAAAGCTTTTGGGCATCGACCGCCGCAGGGCCCTGCCGCGCTTTCATCGCAACCATTTTCGCAAATGGTTCGAGGGCCGTGCCAACGCGGCATCGCCAGCGCAAGGCTCCCGCCTAGCGTCCGAAGCCGCAAATCGCCGCGTGCCGATCGTGCTCTTGGACGATTGCTTGACCAGCTTCTGCGAGCCCTCGGTCAATCGCGCCGCGGTGGCCGTGCTGGAAGCGGCCGGGCATGAAGTCCATCTGGCCGGACTGGCCTGCTGCGGCCGGACGCTGGCCTCCAAAGGTTTTTTGGCCGAAGCCCAGGACCTTGCCCGCGAGAATCTCGAGCGGCTGAAAAAGTGGACCGACGAGGGGGTGAACATCGTCGGCTGCGAGCCGAGCTGCGTGGCGATGCTGATCGATGAATACCTGGACCTGGTGCCGGGCTCGACGTCGCGCGCGGTGGCCGAGAGAACGTTTCTCATCGATACGCACCTGGTGCGCTCGGGTGCGCGGCTCGAACTCCGGCCGGGCTCGACTTCGAACAGAATAGTGCTGCACGGGCACTGCCATCAAAAGGCGCTCGTCGGCATCGAGGACACGCGGGCAGCGCTGGCCATGATCCCCGGCGCAGAGGTAAACACGCTCGATTCCGGCTGCTGCGGCATGGCCGGCTCGTTCGGTTACGAGCATTTCGAGTTGAGCATGAAGATCGGCGAGCGCGTGCTGTTCCCGGCCGTGCGCAGCCAGCCCGAAGCCGCGATCGCCGCCCCCGGCTTTTCCTGCCGCCATCAAATCCACGACGGCACCGGCCGCCAGGCAAAACACCCCATCGAAATCCTGGCCGAGCAACTCGTAGGTCAAGCACCCCGTGCCTGACGAGCAGCCCGGCTGGCGCGATGTCCTCCGCCCGGGTGCCACTGCGGGCTTGCCCAGCAGCGGGCGCGCTCGAGCGTTTACCACTCGATTCGAATTACTCCGGCCAGGCGCCGATCTCACTGCTGGACAAGCCAGCAGTGGCACCCTACGCGGCATACGAGTTAATCCACATTGAACGCATGCTCGCCGGGCTCGACGTCGATTTCCACGCGGGGGCCGGTCTTGCGGCCGTCCCGCACGAGCGACTTGCCTTGCAGGCGGACCACATGCTGATAAACGCTGCTACTCGACGATGCCGAGTTTGAGCCCGTCGAGTTCCAACAGAACGAGATTGTCGTTGCCTCGGCCGCCCGTGGCGAAATTCTGATCGGTCAGGAATTTCACCGACGCCACGCTACCGGACAGCGAGACCGACTCGCCGTGACTCAGGGCCCAGGAGGTCTGTTGATCGACCGAGAAGGTGACGTTGATGCGAATCCAATGGTTTTGCTGGACGCGCATGAACGCGCCGGCGATTTTTGGCGCGTCTTCGACGGCTTTGATGAGATAGGTATTTTGACGCGAGGGGTCGCTGGCGATCGATGTGATCACGACCTTGCCGGAGACTCGCGCGCCCAAAAGTTTTTTGGCTTCGGCCTCGGTCCGCGGCGCAATTTCCGAAAAACCGACGCGTAGCAACTGCTCTTTCGTGGGCTCGATTCCACTGCCCTGCGCCCAAACCCGGCCTGTGGCCGCAATCGCCACGACCACGGCCAAGGCTGCACCCGCGGCGCGGCGGCGCGAGAGTTTCAGTCGGCTGGCGTTATTCACGGAATGTCCTCTATGAGATGGTGAGAGTCGTGAAGATGCGGACGGCCGGCAAACGGGATGGGCCGACCGCGCTTCATCGGTCCACCCCTTTCTCTCGGCGTCTCCCTATGGGAAGCTTAGCAAATGCATTTCGGCACGGTGCAATCCCATTCAACACGGCCGCCGGAATACCCGACCCGGCCGACCCCGGCGAACGGCGGTGATAATTGTGCCGGTTTTGAGCCCCGCGGCCGCTCGTCGAAGGAGGATTGGACACGGTTGATCTTCGACCAGCAAAAACCGCCCAGGAGGCAATCCGATGAGTGACTCGCGTTTCACAGTGGAACACGTTTGTCTGACCACCGATAAGCCGTTCGAGGATGTCACGAAAGCCTTCGAGCGGCAGTTGGGGCGATTCGATCCGCAGGCGGCTTATTCACGCAATACCGGCGCGGACGCCGACGAAGCCAGAGCCAAGATCGAGGCCATGGCGGGCCCCAGCGGCTTCATGCTCTTCGGCACCAACGACCACGGCTCCCTGCTGCGCCTCGCCGGGCAGCAGCGCAAGGCGATCCAGTACGTGGTCGGCAACCCGCTGTTCGCCCTGCAGATGACGCGGCACGACATCCGGGCAAGCCTCTACGCCCCGCTGCGCGTGCTGCTCTATCAGAACGAAGCGGGAAAGACTTGCCTGGAATACGACAAGCCGTCCTCGCTCTTCGGCCAGTTCGGTCAGTCCGCGATCGCCGCCGTCGCCGAAATGCTCGACCGCAAATTGCAGGCGCTTGTTGCGGCCGCGATCCGATAGCCGGCAATCAGGGAAGGACGATACGGACGGCTGCGCCAAAACCATCGTTGGGGAGCTTCGATTACGGACGGTGTGGCCGTGGTCCTTGAGGCAGGTCGGTTTGACGCCGCCTGGGACAGACTGCCATCCGGGAAGATCCTAGCTTCCGTCGAAGGAATCTGAATCCTGTAGCTCCGAGTGGCAAACGCCAATCGTATCGAACCCTCTCGTCGGATATGATGGCGGCAGCTTTGGCAGGCAAATATTTTCTATCGCAAGGAGCGACGGATGAACTGCAGGAAATTGGCTGCCGTCTTGGTCCTCGTTTTCACTCAGCCCGCCTGGTCCCGGGAGCCTGCCTCAATGGAAACCGACAATGTCTTAGCAGTCGCCAAAGGCGACAACGAGTTTGCCACCGACCTGTATTCTCGCCTGCGTTCAGACAAACCCACCAACCTGTTTTTCTCGCCCTACAGCGTCTCCACGGCCCTCGCCATGACTTATGCCGGGGCCGCAGGTCCCACCGAGGCTCAGATCGCCAAGGTGCTGCACTTTCCGCTGACCGACACGGAACTGCATGCGGCCTTCGACACGCTGCGGAAGTCCTTGATTTTCAGCGACAAGACGCCTGGCTTTCAGCTTCGAGTTGCCAACCGCTTGTGGGGACAAAAGGGGGTTCATTTCCTGCCGGAGTTCCTGCAAGTCATCAGCGCCGATTACGGAGCCGATCTGGGCCTGCTGGATTTCAAGCAAGCCGAAGCCGCTCGGAAGACGATCAACTCGTGGATCGAGGAGCAAACGGATCACAAGATTCAAGATTTGCTCGCTCCCGGCGTCCTCGGTGCCAGCACTCGGCTGGTGCTGACCAATGCCATCTACTTCAAGGCGCGCTGGACGCACGAATTCAGCAAGAGCGCCACGACCGATGCCCCGTTCCATATTTCCGCTTCCCAGCAGATCACCGTGCCGATGATGCGCCAGACGCACCGTCTTCGTTATGCTGCGTCAGACAATGTACAGCTTCTTGAATTGCCCTATGCTGGGGACGCCAGGCTATCCATGCTGATCCTGCTGCCGAAAAAGATCGACGGACTGACCGACCTGGAAAAATCGTTGACCAACGAGAACTTGCAAAAATGGTCTGCGGAGCTGAAACCACGGCTGGTCAAAGTCGATCTGCCCAGGTTCAAGATGACCTCGGAGTTCAGCTTGGGAGACGTGCTCGAGTCGATGGGCATGTCGCTCGCCTTTTCCGACAAGGCCGACTTTTCGAGAATGAGCACGCAAGAGCAGTTGTCTATTTCCGCCGTGATTCACAAGGCGTTCGTGGATGTGAACGAAGAAGGGACCGAGGCGGCTGCCGCCACGGCGGTAGCGATGAAGGCGAAAGCGGTGTTTCGCGCGCCCGAAGAACCCGTCGAGTTCCACGCCGACCATCCGTTCGTGTTCCTCATTCGGGACAATTCGACGCAAAGCATCCTGTTTCTGGGGAGGCTGTTGAATCCCAAGGGGTAGAAATGGCAAACGGATCGGCAAGGAGAGTGACCGCCCCGCTCCGGCTCGATCCAACGACGACCTTCGGCGCATGCCGATCGAACTCGGCCTGGGCGATGCGGACGGCTTCACTTAGCGCCTATCCGAAAACCGCCAGGGAGAGAGACAGTCCCCATTTTGCTCTGCGGACGGCGCAAAATGGTGACAGTCCCTGGCGGTTTTAGGTTAGGCCCTTATTTCTTCTCCTTCGGCGGCGTGCCCGAGGGGGATGCGCTGCCCGATTTCGATTGGCTGAGGGGATTTTTCCGCAGCGACTGGATGCGGTGCCGCTCGAAGTCGGTCGTGAACTTGATCGTGACCGAGTCCCCCTTTTTCAACCCCTTCAGCTTTTCCATGAACGCTTTGTCGTTGTAGTTAGCGCCCGGAGCGTAAGCATCGGCAACGCCGCTCTTGGGCTTCACCTCGACCCAAAAATCGTTGTAGACCTTTACGACATCGCCCGTCACCGTTCCAGAGGCTTTGAGAATCTGCCTTTTGATGCTGACCAACCGCCGCGAGTCGCCCTGCTTGTCGTACGTCAATTGCACCCGGCAGGCGTTGAAGACAACTTTGAGAGCCTCGCGCAGTTTTTTGTCGGAGGCGGCGACGGTGTACTTGACGGGTTCGTCTTCGGCGTCGGCCTTCACGGTGATCCAGTCGTCCTTCTTGTCGATCAGAATGCCGGCGACCTTGATTCCTCGGTCGGCCGCAGCGCCTTCCGCGGACCACGCCGCCGGGGCCGGCACCACCGTGAGCGAAAGAACGGCCAAAAGCAACTTTGCAGAATGACGGCGTACCAAGATAGTCGTTCCTCCGTAACTGCTGCTCGTTCCCAACGTGCAATTGGTAGGAGCCTCGATCTCCCTCGAATCGTGATTGTAGCTCGACAAGCGGGAGTGCGGTAGAATCAGTTGCAGCCGAATTCTGCGACCGGTACTGGGAATCCGGCCTTCTGAATGACGGGAGCGAAGACGCCAACCCGGGGAGACCAAACCATGTCAGATCCCACGCGAACCCCCGAGTTTTTCGACACGCTGGCCAAGGTGCTGCTGCGCAGTTGGGCGCTGGGCTATTTGATGCTGCTGGTGTGGGCTGGCTTGTACCTGTTTGCGAGCGAGTTCGTATACCGCCTGCAAGGCCACCTGTTCGACTTGTCGAGGCACGAAATCGATCTGGTCTTCTACTGCGGCATCGCCCTGACCAAGATCATCCTGCTGGTGTTCTTCCTGTTTCCCTGGCTGGCGATCCGCCTGGTCTTGAGGAAGACGAAGGGGTGACCGAAGGCAGGGCAAAGCCAAAGTCGGGATGAACCAACACAGGTCATTAGCTCTGGAACATGGCTTCCTCACGATACGAACGTTCGCTGTCTCGTCGCAATCAACCTGTCTATCGCACTCACCTCATCCCACGGCCTGCGGCACGCGCGCCGGCGCCTTGAAAGCCGGGCGCGGTTCCGGCGATTGCTCGGCGAGAGCCAGGGCGCTGGCCAATTCACGGCTTGTCGATTCCGATTCAGGCCGAACCCGCAGCGAAGCCCGGTACGCGTCGACTGCCGCCGAATACTGTCCGAGGCGGACGTTGACGGTGCCCAGATTATGCAGCACCGATCCGTCGTTCGGCAGCCGGGCTGAGAGTTCCCGCAACGCCAGTTTCGCTTCATACGGTTCGCCGTGCTCGAAGTGGAACCGGCAGAACGCTTCCAACGGCTCAATCTCATCGGGATAGTCCGCAACCGCAGCTGCAATATCCCGCTTGGCGGCGTCCCCTTGGCCGCGGATTTCTGATAGCTGGGCTCTTGCGAGCAGGGCCGTGCTGCGGAGGTCCACATCGCGCAGCATGTGCTCAATTTCGATCGCGGCCGTCTGAAGTCGGCGCAGGCGCAGCAACGATTCCAGCAGTCCGCGCCACCCCAAACGGTACTTGGGCATTTCCCGAACGGCGCAGCGCCACTGAAGCTCGGCCAGGTCCGCGCGGCCTTGATCCTGGTAGACCGCGGCAAGGTTGTGGCGCGCTTTGAACCCAACAATTCCACGATCGACGCTGGAAAAATATCGCTCCGCACGCTGCCCGAGCAACTCGAGATAGGCATGTTCCGCCTCCTGCAAGCGACCCGCTTGATGGGCCAATATCCCGGAACGAAACAGCAACTCCGCGTCCTGGGGGAATCGTTTGCGGCCGGCTGCAATCGTCTGACCGGCGCCGTCAAATTGTTTCTGCTGGGCGTAGCAATTGGCTAGCAGCGCATAGGCCTTGCGGAGATGCGATTCGCCTTCGCCCGCCACCGCGATGCTGCGGCGCAGGTACTCGGCCGCTCGCTCATATTCTTCCATGTCGGCATACGTCATGCCGAGATTGAACAGAGTGAAGGGATGCTCGGGACGCTCCTTGAGCTCCTGGTGCAGGATACGCAGGTCTCGCTCGTGTTTTCGCTTGCGGCCTGCCAGGCTTTGATCGGCCCCCGAGTGGACGACGTGCACATCGGTCCAAGCCACTTCGCCTCCGAGTTGCCGAATCGCCGGCAGAACCTGCTCGTGAATTCGTCCGTCGAATTTCAATGCGGGCAGATTGCGAACCAGCTTGACGTGGTCCACGACCGTGCAATCGACCTGGCCATGCGCGTCCGTGCCTGGACAATGAACTTGCATGACGTAGCCAAGCACGTTTGGCGAGTGCCGCCCGTGTGCGATTTCTCGCAGTCGACGACCATTGTGCTCGTCGATCGTGTCGTCAGAATCCATCCAAAACAACCACTGACCGCGCGCGTGCCGCAACGATTCGTTGCGCGCCGCGGCAAAGTCATCGCACCAGGCGAATTCGAAGACGCGCGCCCCGAATCGCCGGGCAATTGCTGGCGTGTCGTCGTGGGAGCCCGTGTCCACCACGACCATCTCGTCGACCCAGGATCGGATGCTCTCCAGGCACGCAGATAACGTGCGCGCCGAGTCTCGCGCAATCAAGCATAGTGAAAGCACCGGTGGTTCAGCCATGTTCGGCTCCTTGCCAGACTGTCGTTGTTTGACTCAATCAACGGGGGGCAGATGGGACAAGGCATCACGCAGGGCCTCGACCGCCAGGTGGGCACAAAACTGCTTGTCGGCGGGAATTCCCGAGAGCGCCTCGATCAGCGATTCACCCGTCAGCGTTCCGCAATCCGCCACGGAACTGCCGCCGATCATCTCCGTGAGCATCGAGCAGCAGGCGATCGAGATGCCGCAGCCGAACGTCTGAAACATGGCCCTGGTCACGATCGCATCTTGCGCTTTCAGATAGATCGTAACGTACGGCGCTCGGCCGCCAAGACTGGCTTTTCCAACCGCGTCTGCAGCGTCCATCGCGCCTCCGTTGCGCGGCGAAAGCGCGTGTTCGATGAGCGTCGTCGAATAGCGCGACACGGGCACCCCTTGCAATGCAGAGCGACGCAGAAGGCCACGCACCCTTCTTACAAATCGGGCGCCGAAACGCAAGTTGGTTTTTCAGGCCATCGCTCCGGAGGGACGTATGAAATCCGGCCGGCCGAAAAGTCGCTTTGACATCGTGTGTCGCCGCAATGTAAACCTGACATTCGAGGAGAGATTCCGATACTGTCGAATGCGCTACCGATGAAATGAACGCGACCGACATGTTCATTCGTCGGCGATTTACATTCGCGACGTAGCGCGCCGACATCAACAGGGAGGATAACCGTCATGACCGATTGCCTATGCACCAGCTCCGATGCGTGTCCTCAGAGCTACCCGCCCAGCTACGTGGTCATCATTGAGGGGGTCCAGAATACGGGAGGCAGCTTCGATTGCGCCTCCTATTACAACAAGACATTTACGTTGTCACCCGGCGTCGGTAACTACTGTCACTTCGCGCAGGGCTTGGACTTTCCCACCGTGTGGTTTAGCGTTGACGAATTCGGCAACTTCTACGTGCAGTTGTTCCTCCCAGACGGGGCGTTTGGATGGACCGATAACGTTCGGGCTTGCGCGTATTCTGGGGCGTTAGAACTATGGGAAGTTTATCCCAACTCTCAATGCGATTTTTCTAGCGCCACAGTCACCATCAGGCCAGGTGCGCCGGTTTCAATGGATACCGACCAGATCGAGTGCCTGAACCTGAAGAATTGCGTGCCCAATCCGGGCGAATCGCTGGCGGCGCCGTTCCTGGGGGCGCCCACGTTTTGCTGTTACCCGTCCGACGGGAAGACGGACGAGTGCGGCTGCAAAGCCGCTCCCGGCCCGGTCACGATCGTGCCGCAAATCATCAATTGCTCGATCGTCGATGTCCCGACCTGTCAGGGCAACGGTTTCTTTCCGCCCCCGCCGGGTCAAGGCTCCGCCTGCGGCACTCGGAGCTGCGCGACGACGCGGGGCACTCCGGCGGGCAATCCGATGTACTCGCGCCATGCGCTGTTCGACGCGATGGAGCTGATCTCGGAGATTCGCTCGCGGCTGTCCGCGAACATTCCCGGCCTTTCCTTCGGGCCGGCCGCGGTGAATATCTCCAACGGAAACCTGTTTCTGACGCTGGGCGCGCCGGGCGGCGGCAACGCGGACCCGATCGGCCAGGTGACCTACAACTCGACGAACGCCGCCGTCAGCGGAAATTTTGGATACGCCTGGAGCGGCAGCTTCAACCGCAAAGTCGTCACCGCGGATTGGGGACTCGCGGTCGAAGACGGCCACGGCAACGTGATTCCGTATTACAACCCGGATGGCAGCGACGAATACATCGCGCCGCTCGACCAGCAGTCGACCTTGGAGCAAACCGGCAGCACATACAGCGAGTATTTCCAGAACGGCTGGCAGTACAACTACGATACTTACGGCCGCTTGAGCGAGATGGTCAACTCGGCGGGCGACATCTGGACCACGAGCTACGACGGCTCCGGCCTTTTGACGACGCTCGCCAACACGGCCGGCGGCATTACGACTCTGGCCTACGACGGGAGCAACCAGTTGCAGTCGATCACCGATTCGTACGGCCGCACGACCAACTTCACGATCGACGGCTCGGGCGACCTGGTGAGCATCACCACGCCCGAGATGTGCGTCACGTCGCTGGTGTACGACTCGCACTTGCTCGTCGGCCACGTCGATCCCGCAGGCAACTGCTATTCGTACACTTACGACGGCAACGGCTGGATTCAATCGATCCAGTCGCCGCTCGACGATCGCGTGACCTTCAGTTGGGACACCTGGACCGAGACGCAGGTCACCGACCCGACCGGCGCGATCACCACGGTGCTGTACGACTTTCCGCGGAACGTGGCCGGCGTCATCACGCCCGCGGGGACCTGTTCCACGTACACCTACAATTCGACGCTGCTGACCAGCTACACCGACGCCAACGGCAACGTCACGACGTTCACCTACGCGGACCTGGACAACCGCACGACGAGCCTGGAGTCGGTCACGTTTCCCGACGGCGGCTGCTTCACGTACGCCTACGACGCCGACAGCCGCGTGCAGGCGATCGTCGACCAGTTCGGCAACTGCTCGACGCTGGTCTGGGACGGCAGCAGCATGCAGCGGCGGATTGCGCTGGTGGACGCGGCCAACAATTGCTGGACGTATTCCTACAACGCCCACGACCAGGTCCAGGCCGAGACCGATCCCCTCGGCCAGACCACGACGCTCTCTTACGACGCTAGCGCCAACCTGCTGGCGCGCGTCGATCCCCTGGGGAACGCCACGACCTACACGTACGACAATGGCCAGCCCATCGCGATCCAAGACGCCAACGGTCATGTCACCAGCTACGTCCGCGACGACACGAACCGCATCCTGAGCACGACCGACCCGCGCGGGTATACCACGACGTATACCTTCGGCCTGAACTGCCAGCGCAGCGCGATGGCGGACCCGCTGGGCAACGTGACCACGTATCTCTACGATCCGCGCGGGCTGCTGCAAGCCCAGGTCGATCCGCTGGGCGCCGCCACGACCTTCGCCTACGACAGCCGCGAGAATCGTATCGCCGTCACCAACCCGCTGGGCTTCGTTGCCACGTACCAGTACGACGCGATCAACCGGCTCTCCGCCACCGTCAACCCGCTGGGCCAGACCACCACCGTCGGATACGACCCGGCCAGCAACCCGATCACGCTCGAAAACCCGTTGGGCAACGTCACCACGACCGGGTACGATGCGCTCAACCGGCCGCAGGCGGTCACCAACGCGCTGGGTTACACCACGACCGTTGCCTACGACCTGGCGGGAAACACCCGCTCGATGACCAACGCCAACGGCCAGATCACGACCTACGGCTACGACGCGCTCAATCAGCAAACCTCGCGGATGAACCCGCTGGGCGCCGTGACCACCACCGTCTACGACACGGCCATGCGGCCCAGCGCCGTGCAAAACGCGCTGGGTTACATCACCACCACGCTCTACGACGCGGCGAGCCGGCCCTACACCAAGGTCGACGCGCTAGGCAATGTCACCACGCTGCTTTACGACGCCGGGGGCCGGCAAACGGGCGCGCTCGACCCGCTGGGCAACCGCAGCACCTTCGTCTACGACAACGCGAACCACCTCACGGCGACGATCAACCCCTTGGGCAATGCGACCACGGCCGTGTATGACCCTGCCGGGCGGCCAACTGCGACGGTCGATGCGCTCGGCAACCGCTCGACGATCGTGTACGACCCCGCGAGCCGCCCCGTCGCCGCCGTCAATCCGCTCGGGTTCGTCACGACGAGCGTGTACGACCTCGCCGGCCGCCGCACCGCGATCACCGACGCCAACGGCAATACGACCACCAGTGCCTATGACGCCGCGAATCGGCTCATCGCCACCGTCAATGCCCTGGGTTACGCCACGACCACGGTCTACGATCCGGCCGGGCGGACGGTCGCGCTGGAAAACGCCAACGGCGGCCTGAATACCTTTACACTCGACGCCGCCAGCCGTAAAATCCAAGACGTTGACCCGCTGGGCCGCGTGACGACCTACGGCTACGACCGGGCGGACCGCCTGACGAGCAAGCTGGACGCCCGGGGCGTTTTGGCGACATACAGCTACGACCGCGCCAATCAGATGATCCTTCGCCAATACACCAACGACGCGACGGTCACGCTGGCCTACGACCCGGTGGGCAACCGCAGCGGAATGCAGGACGGCGTCGGCAGTTGGACGTATACGTACGACCCGCTCAACCGGTCTCAATCGGTGACGAACCCGGCCAACAAGACCGTGAGCTATTCCTACGACCCGCGCGGCTTCCGGCAGACCATGACGGAGCCGGGCGGCGGGCTGTTCACGTACTCTTATGACTCGGCCGGCCGGTTGAGTTCCTTGAACAATCCGGACGGTCATCGAGCAACCTACACCTACGACGCAGCCGATCGGCGTGTCCGCAAGCAGCTTGCCAATGGCACGTCGGCCAGCATGTCCTACGACGCGGCCAGCCGGCTGACCGTCGTTGCCAATATGATCTCGATGACACCTAACCAATTCCAGTATACATACGACAACGTAGGCAATCGCGTCGGCCTGGCGTTTTTCTCCGTGGACACGACGACCGATTGGACCTACGACGCCACGTATCAGCTGATCAATGAGGCGCTGGTCGGCCCCGGTCCCTTCAACACCACGTATGTCTACGACCCGGTGGGCAATCGCCTGGTGAAGAACGACAGCGGCGCGCTGACCACGAGCACGTACGACGCGGCCAACCAGTTGAAGACCAGCGTCGCCGCCGCGGGCACGACCACGTACGCGTTCGATGCCGCCGGCAACCAGCTAACCGAAAGTGCCCCCACAGGAATTACCACCAGCACCTGGGACGACGAAAACCGCCGCACGAAGGTCGTGCTGCCGTCGGCCGTGATCAACACCGCCGTCTACAACGGCGACAGCCTGCGCGTCGAGAAGCAGGATTCCACCGGCACGACGCTGCTGATCTGGGACGGCCAGGCTTATCTCGAGGAGACCGACGCCTCCAACGTGACCAACGCCATCTACACCGTCGAGCCGACCGAGCTCGGCCAAGTCATCAGCCAAACCCGAAAATCCGGCGCGACGTGGACGCCCAGCTACTACCACTACGACGGCCTGGGCAGCACGTCGCGCTTATCTAGCGCCACGAAAAGCATCCTCGGCACCTACGCGTACAAAGCCTTCGGCGAAATGACCACCGGCAGCGGCGCCACGCCGGTCAACCCCTTCCGCTTTATCGGCCAACTGGGCTACTACTTCGACGCCGATCTGCTCGATAACTACGTCCGGGCACGTTGGTACCGGCCCGTGATCGCGCGGTGGCTGAGCGCAGACCCGGTTGGCTTCATGGCGTTCGACATTAACTTGTTCCGATACGTGATGAACAACGCGGCCAATGCTGTTGATCCAAGTGGAACCACAATCTTGTCGCATTGTACGATTGGCAAGTATCTGAGCCAGTATGCTACCGGCAAGTGGCGTCGCACTCCAGCGGGTGAGAGGCTTTATACCACGGTGACCGCAAGTACCGGGCGAAGCCCGCTCCGCACGGAAATTGTGAGCCGTATGATAAAATCGACGTATGAGTTCCACGTGAAGGGCACCAATGAAGGAGAGTGCTTGGAAAACATCGAGAAGAATGTTGAATCGCGTGTGAGCATTTTGCGGCTTGCGGAGGCAAAGAAATACGGCTTTACGGGCGGGCCCCTCGTTCAGCATTTTACCGTTCCTGGTGTTGACTACACGACGGACCCTTTTGCATACTTTAATTCCATCAACAACCCGAGAACTCTCATTGGGTGCACATGGGCAACTATGCTAACGTTCAATGCGGGGATCGGGACCTGGGGCGCAAACTCCGGATCGCGCAGGTTGTCGGGGATCGATGACGTAATTCCCGGCGATTGGGGTTACATCTATAACGACGCAAATACATCAAACGCAACGGGAGACCAAGACCCGAATTGGAGACCGGGATTGGAGGGAGAGAACGTCATCTACGTGGGCGCAAACCGATTTTGGGGAAACTTCGGCCCCGGGGTGATCGCGCAGACTTGGCAGCAGTGGTTTGCCGACATTCGCACCTGGCCGGGCAAAGACGGCACGACGGGCGAGCCGCGCATGAGCCGCAACGTTCAGTTTTCGACCCTGGGACTGGAGTAACAGAGGAGCACTATGACGAGAACTATTAGTTCATTGTATGCGACGCGCGCAGCCCGCCGCCGTTTGCGCGGCGCTTGCGTACCGTCGGCCCCCTCGGCTTCGTGCCGCGCCAGCCATCGGAGGATCCGCCGGACCGCCTGGCATTTGGGGGGAACGGGCCTTGCCTTCGCGCTCGTATCCTATTGCTTTCCATCTGTACTCCTATCATCTGAGCCTGCGATGGAAATATTTGTGGATTGTGCAAGCATGGCGATTTCTGGCATATCGCCGCAAACCGTTAAAGACATGGCCAAGGCCAACGACCTCAGCGACCCTGACCGTTGGCCGGCATACATGGCGACTGCGCTCCCGGCCATTCGGCTGCCAGCGAGTTTCACTCGCCACGCGAACGACCACCCCGAGTGGGATCTGAAGCGGTTGGTCGAATATAGTGTTGCATTCCGCCAATATACCGACGGCGAACGTAAGCAGCGAATCGTTTTTTTGTATCGGCGACAAGCCAACGTCCTGTTTGTGCTGTACGAGGATATTCCGAAGAAGGAGAAGGATCCCAAATCGCCGTTTTAGTTCGGAATGGCTCGGTGTCGTTCCCGAAAACTCCGTTCGGCAGGATAAGCAAGATGGGTGTCGTTCCCGAAAAGTCCGTTCGGCAAGATAGGCAAGACGGGAGCTGGCTGGATTCGGAGCGTTGATGGCGGATGATCAAGTAAAAAACGGCGACGGCTGTCGAGAAGTTGCTGTTTTCGGCGGTGCGGGCGGATTGTCTCCGCGAAGAGTTTGGGACCGCGATGCGTACCCTCAAGCGGCGCGGCGGGTGTAGCGATGATGCAAGCCGCCGACCTGCGGGATGGCGATGACCGGTCCGCGACGTTACCAGAAAGATGACAGCCCCATGATCCGAAGCGCCGACAACCAACCGTTCGATGACGACGGCCCTGCGCACCGTTCGCCAGAAAGACTCCGCGAGTTGATCGGCGACGTGATTGACGAACTGGACAGGTCAGCCGAGGACGAAGAAAACGTGACAGCCACCAAATATACATAGGTTGCAGAAGTCGGGAGGCCAGTTCCCGGCACGTCCCCGACCGTCGACGACGACGCCGACCGGCGGTTCCTGGCGGTCGACCCGCTGGGCAACGTCACGTCGTACAGTTACAACTCGCGCGG
>Ga0302325_10018590_pt1 | contig 14640 bp, 15 predicted proteins | sample Palsa_T0_2_FD_201948 | JGI IMG/M metagenome (GOLD analysis project Ga0302325, IMG submission 201948) | Peat permafrost microbial communities from Stordalen Mire near Abisko, Sweden - Palsa_T0_2 | ecosystem: Environmental > Terrestrial > Soil > Palsa > Peat permafrost | place: Sweden: Abisko... | reverse complement strand
CGGCCTTCGATCAAAGCGGGGCGCTCCAGCGGGACGCCGTCGATTTGATCCAATCTCAGCAGGTAACTGATGCCGTGCCGTTTCCCGCCAATCATCGCGCTCGCGGGCACGCTGATTTTGGCCACGGAAAATTCCACGTGGTCGCCCGCTCGCCGAACTTCGTAGTGCAGGGCGCCTTCATCAAATTTGAGAGGCTGCGCTGGGGCCGTGTTAGGTCGCCACGTATTCGCCATCGCCGTCTTGGCCTGCGAATCGTAAATCGCCCGATGACAGGCCGCGCACACTTCTGAACCCACGTATCGATCTTGCTGCGCTTCTGCACCGCCGCTCAAAAATAGCGATCCAAAGCAGATCAGCAGCCTGCAAAGCCACAGGCCTTTACCGCACCACCGGTATCTCAACAAAACTCTCATGCCCCGCATCATGATAAAGCGTGATATGCGCCGTGCGCGCATCCTTTGCCGATTCTCGAGCCACCACCCCGCCGCTATTGTAATTTTTCTCCAGCTGAATGCTATTCGGACACAGCAGCATCAGCCGCAGCCGGCTCCCCTTTTCAATCCGCCGCGAAAAAAACGTAAACCCCTTAAACTCGTACTTGTTGATCTCGCCCGCCTTCACCAACTTCTCCTCAGTCAGTGAGTCGCGATAACGCGCCCGCAATATGTCCGAGGTCAGTTGCACGCTCGTCCCATCCGGCTTGATCTCATCCAACTCAGCCGCCAAATCCGTATCCGGCACATCCATCGCCAGCCAAACAGTCAGCTTGATGTACCCCGTGATCTCCGTCGCGCTGTCAAACGCCTCGCTATGGTAAATCAACCCATCGCCAAAAAGATTCAGCGCATGCGTCTGATCGGTAAGGTAAGCCGGAACTTCTTTCTGCTCGAGCGCCGCCGGACGCGTATCCAGCGGATCGTACACAAAATGGTCCGGCTTCTCATCGCTCGGCGTACTTTCCTTCAACTCTCCTGCCCGAAAAACATCCCTGGCTCCATCCCCTCCCGAACTGAGATAGAACTTCCGCTGCGACCGTGCAATCGCTTCCAAACTCGCAACATACTTCCACTCCTCCGCCCCTGGTACGAAATACGCCACCCGATTCTTCAAAAACTCCGGCTTCGCCCCGCCCTTCATCGTCCAGTCGTACCATTCTTTGTGCAGCTTGTTCAAATCCAGCACACTCGCATCTCCGAAAGTGAGCCCACCCACCTCCTTTTTCGGAGTTCGCGTCCCGGCATGATCCCACGGACCAATAATCAAGTAATGTTTCTCTTTCGCCGCTGCCGTTCCATACTCCATGTGGTGCCGATAGTAAGTCATCGCCCCAGCTTGGTCGCCATCATAATGGCCCGTAATCGTCAAAATAGGAAGGTCGATCCGTTTATAGTCGTTCACCGTGGGCGCCATCGCCTCCCAATAAGCATCGGGCTTCGGATGAGCCAGCCATTTCTGGAACACAGTCGATGTGTTGCCCACTACCCGATCCAGTTCCTGAAACGGGGTGTGACTTCGGTAGAGCTGCGTGAATTTCGCAGTCCAGAATGTCGAATCTCCAAAAGTATTCGCATTCCCCGTCACCCCACTTGTGAACGTCAGCCACTGCATGTCGTACGAGCTGAACACATTATGGAAAAACGGGAAATCCACTCCCGCATGCGCCGCCGCGGCCGGCACAATCGTAGCTAAGTGCGGTGGAAACTCCTTGAGTGTCGACCATTGGTCAAACCCCGCATACGACCCGCCCCACATAGCCACTTTGCCGTTGCACCAAGGCTGCTTCGCCAACCATTCCACCACGTCGTACCCATCGCGTCCCTCATTCGCAAACGGCTCAAACGAACCCTCCGAATTGCCCCGTCCGCGCACATCCACCAACGCGTAAACGTAGCCATTCTGGCTGAAATACGTCGCCCGATCCTGATAGCTATCGCCGATATAAGGAGTCAGCGTAAAGATCACCGGCAGCGCCTCTTTTTGCTCATGCGGCCGGTAGATGGTGGCGTTCAGATGCACGCCATCGCGCAGCTGAATCTTCACGCCCCATTCCAGATCCACATCGGCGCCGAATCCGCAAGCCAGCGGCAAAAACAAAATGAGAAACCGAAACATTGCGTCAGTGTAACGTAATGAAATGCATCGCTCTCTTCTTGTATGCGTCGTCGCATTCACTCTCTCGTCCTGCGCCCGTCAGCCAAACTACGCCGTCGTCCTGCGAAACGGCCAGATCTGCGACGGTTCCGGCTCACCCTGCACGCCCGGCGGCATCGCTATCAACGGCGACACCATAGCCAAAATCGGCGACGTCACTGCCGATCTCGGCAGTCTGGACATTGACGTTCATGGCCAAGTCATCGCCCCCGGCTTCATCAATATGATGTCTAGCGAAACGGGACTCTTTGCCGACGGCCGCGGCCTCAGCGATCTCTACCAAGGTGTCACCCTCGAAATCTTCGGCGAAGGCGAATCCATGGGCCCGCTCAATGACGCCATGCGCGCCGAAGAGCAACAACAGCAGGCCGATATCAAATATCCCATCGCTTGGCACACCCTCGCCGAGGGTCTTGAAACCCTCGTGCAACATGGCATTTCTCCCAACGTCGCATCGTTCATCGGCGCCGCCACGCCGCGCGTCTACGTCCTGGGCCGCGCCAATCGCGCCCCCACGCCCGCCGAACTCGACCAGATGCGCGCCCTCACCGAAAAAGCCATGCAGGACGGCGCGTTAGGCGTCGCCTCCGCCCTCATCTACGCGCCCGGCAACTACGCCAAAACGGACGAACTCATCGCTCTCGCCCAAGTCGCCGCTAAGTACCAGGGCATCTATATCTCCCACATGCGCAATGAAGGCGACCACGAGAAAGAAGCCATCGAGGAACTCCTCACCATCGCCCGCACCGCCCACATCCCGGCTGAGATTTACCACCTCAAAATCTCCGGCGCCAAGAACTGGCCGAACGCGCCCGCCGTGATTCAGCAAATCGAGGCCGCCCGCGCCGAAGGTCTGAAAATCACCGCCGACATGTATACCTATCCTGCCGGCGCCACCGGTCTCGATGGCGCCATGCCGCCCTGGGTGCAGGCAGGAGGTTTGGAAGAGTGGCGCAAACGGCTGCAAGACCCCGCCATCCGCCAGCGCGTCAAACAGGAGATGGCCGCCGGCACAACCTATGACGATCTCTTCGCCGCCGCCGAATCTCCCGACAAAATTCTCTTAGTCGGTTTCAAGAGTGACAAGCTCAAACCTCTCACTGGTAAGTCACTCGGAGAAGTCGCCCGCATGCGTCACACATCTCCCGAAGACACCGCGATGGACTTAGTGGTCGAAGACGATTCCCGCGTGGAAACGGTTTACTCCCTGATGAGTGAGGACAATATTCGCAAGCAGATCGTTCTGCCGTGGGTCAGCTTTGCCGCCGATTCCGACGCCGAGGGAGTGGATGGCGTCTTCCTCAAATCCAGCACCCACCCGCGCACCTTCGGCAACTTCGCCCGTGTCTACGCCCGCTACGTTCGCGACGAAAAACTGCTCAGCGTGCCGGAAGCCATCCGCAAAATGACGTCCTTGCCCGCTTCCAACCTCGGCATCGACCGCCGCGGCCTTCTCAAGCCCGGCTACTTCGCCGACATCACCGTTTTCGACCCCGCGACCGTTCAGGACAACGCGACCTTCGAAAAGCCCCGCCAGTTAGCCAGCGGGGTCTCCGAGGTGTTCGTTAATGGCATCGAAGCGATCCGTAACGGCCACCACACCGGCAGAAAACCAGGCCGCGTCGTCAAGCGTTCCCGCAGCTGACAATTCTGCCTGCCGCCGCAAGCTACTTCATCTTCTTGACGTAGTCTTTGTACAAATCTTCAATCTTCTTCTTCGAATAGTCTCCGGGATGAATGACTACGCGATAGCGAAAGCGCATGGTGTCGCCTGCCTTCAGCTCGCGTCCACCCACGCCTTCGGCGTTCGGATCGAATTCTTTCAAGCCAAACGGGTTCACGGCGAACAATCCGTAATCGCGTGAATGCCAGCGCGGCGGCTCTGGGGCATTCTTCGGATTGTTGAAAATCACAACGCCCACCTTCTGGCCGTCCACTGTGCCGTCGTAATCCACCCAATCGGCCTTCTTTCCCCACACACTTTTTTCGGTTTGGGTGCCTTCGGAATTCGTCATCAAGCCGCCATTCTTGCCGGCCATGCTATCGGCCAGCCGGATGGCGAAGAACCCTTCTTTGGTATCGGCAAACTTCAATGCCGCTGTGGCCGTATACGTCAAATCCACATCGAACGTGCGCACGTCGGGGTCGGCGTAAAAGGTCATCGTCCGGTCTTCTTCGAGCAGCGGTCCCTGCCCGGGTGCGGCCCATTCGAAAACTGCTTCAATGCTGCCCGATTTCTTGCCTGGTTTCAACTCCCCCAAACTCTTCAACGTCAGCAAGCCTTTCAACGCCGGATTGTCTCCGCTCGTCTTCGACGCCGGTTCATTCTCCCAAAAGTTCACGCCGTTCACATCGCCGTAGCCAATAAAAAGCCCGCGATGGTGCGGGTGATCGCGCGACTCGTTTTCCACCATCTCTTGCGGAAAATGCCGGGTGACAATCAATCCATTCGCCGCGCGCAACGGCGCCAGAAAAGGCTTCGGATAGGCTTTGCCGATATAAAAGTTCGTGAAGGGCTCGCCGTTAATCGTCACGCTGATGTGGTCGCCATCCACGTTCTTGAAGTCCACTTGGGCCGCTGCCGGTTGGCTGCCAAAGGCCAAAATCGTGGCGAGGAGGGCCAGCGCCGGCGGCCACTTCCGATCCGTGAGCTTGTTCATACTTCGTTGATTGTAAACCTTACTTCGCGAGCGGATTCGGCACAAGCTTGATCTCGAAAACCAGCGGCCATTGTTTGCCGGTGACGAATAGCCGGTCACGCCGCTTGTCATAAGCAATGCCGTTCAACACCGATTCTTCGTTGACTTTCTGGCTCTCCGGCAACAGGCCCGTGAGGTCGATCCAGCCGATGACGTGGCCATCTCGCGGCGAAATGCGCGCGATGCGATCTGAGTGCCAGACATTCGCGTAGATCTCGCCTTTGACGAATTCAAGTTCGTTGAGGCGCTCAATCGTCTGAGCTCCCTCTTTAACAACGATGTTGCGAGTTTCCTTAAACGTGTTCGGATCGCGGAAGCGCAAGATAGCTGTTCCGTCGCTGGTGACGATCTCTTTCGCCGTGCGGGTCATGCCCCAGCCTTCGCCCTGGTAAGTGAACTGCTTCACGAGTTGCAGGCTGAAGCGGTCGTACACAAAACAGACGTGCGATTGCCAGGTCCACTCGTAAAGATTTGGTCCCCAATCGACAATGCCCTCGCCGAAATACTGCTCGGGTATATCGCGGCGCTGTAAAACCTTGCCGGTTTCAGGTTGGATGGCCATGACCTCCGATTGCCCCTTCAGACCTGTACCCTCCCAAAAAAATCCATCAAGGTAAAGAAAGCCCTCGGTATAGCTTTCGGTCGAGTGCGGAAATTTGGCGATGACCTTATAACCGGAGACAGGAGCTGCCGCCGCCCCGATGTGAACAAACAGGAGAGCGGCCCAGGCAAAGATCCGTGCATTCTTTGGAGTGTACGCAACCCACGCCGCCATCGCTTTCCACCTTAGCGTAAACCGGCTGCCTAGGTCCGCCGGGAACCCAACAACCGTTTTTGGCGTCACTCTCTGGGTGCGACGAGCTGCTGATTTCTTATTGCTCCTGCTGGCTTGCGCGACCGGCTGCTTCCTGCTTGACCTGCTCGTCACCTCCCGGGCCGCCTTAATTTCGGGAATAGTGGTGAATTGGATCAGCGGCCGACCTGTGCCTGACGTCGAAGTTCGATTCAAGGAAATGAATGGATCAAGACCGGCGACTCGCACGGATGCAAACGGCCGCTTTACAGCAGTCGCTCCAGAAGATCGCGGGCTCTATCTGCTATACGCCGGAGGTACCGAGGCCGGTTCCATCCTACAGGCATATTTTGGACGCGCCGTCCTAGTGCCCCGTCGCGGGGAACGGCATTCCGGCGTGGTTGTGCCCGCTATTCCGCCGACGGAAGTTTCAGGACACATCTACGGCGACGATGCCAAGCCTTTAGCCGGTTGTGAGGTTGCAGCACTGCCTGAAGAAACGATTTACCCGGACGGGACCACGAAAACAGACAATGCCGGCGCTTTCGCTCTCACTCGCCTAGGAGCCGATCGCTACCTCTTGTCGGTTCATTGTCACAGGTATTTGCCGGGCGACCAAGAAGGCTACAACGGCGCCGGCGCTCTGCCATGGCGGGCGCGGAATTCGTGGCTGCCGGAAACCAAGCCGATTGTGCTGCTGCCTGGCGATCGGCGACGAGGTGTAGATTTCCATCTTCAATCGGCGCCGCAATACTCACTTCGCGGCCGGGTGATTTTCAGCAATGGGTCCAGCGCCACGCCAGGTCGAGCGTTTCCCCTGACGCTCAGTGTTACGCGGCTGACCCCGTTGGCACACGCCGAATCTTGCTCGTGGGAAGGCACGAACGGTAACTTTCGTTGCGATTTTCTTTCGCCAGGCTCCTACAAACTGACGTTCGAGGAAATGGACGGCCGACTCGATGCCCAGATTGTGGCTGAAGTGAAGGCGCAGCCTCGTCAGCCGGAGCTAGTTGTCCCGCTAGCCAGGCGGGAGCCCGCGCCGCAGGCGCCATCGGATGAAGGGATTGGCTTTCTAAACTTAAAACGAGTTTGCGAGGCAGGAACGCAGGAGCGTTGGATCGCGGTACGTACCTGGGGAGCAATCAAGGATCCCAGCCTGCCGAATTTGCAGGAGCTAGCCTGCGGCAATGAAGAGACATGGCCTGTGGCCGCCGGTAGCTATCTGATTGTGGCGCATCAGTTGGGCTCTTTTGGAGGAGGACGGCACAGCAAACTGGACGCTTTGCTACGCCGGCACGGGAGTTCCGTCACGATCACGAAAGGGCAAACCAGCCAATTATCCGTGCAGGCTTTGAGCATCGACGAAATCATCCGAATGGCTCTACGGTATTTGCGCGAAGCGGATCCCCCATTTCCGTGAACGCGTGTCCCGCCCCTACTCGTCACGCAACGCCGTCATCGGATCCACGCGCGTGGCGCGCCAAGCCGGTATATACGCCGCCAAAAGCGCGGTGGCGCCAAGGACCAAACCGCTGAGTGCGAAAGTCGCTGGATCAATGCTGCTCAAGCGCAAGACGGCCGGCGATTGCCACGTCCACTCGAAAAGATTTGGTCCCCAATCGACAATGCCCTCGCCGAAATATTGCTCGGGTAGTTCACTCCATTGATGCGCCGCCCGTCCGCACAAGTGTGGGAGCGGCGGCAGTCGCCCCAATTCGGGTGGAACGCGTGACAAGACCGGATTGAATATTTTATTCTGAGAAAGACAATCATTCAGGCAAAGCGTGACACTCATCATTGAATTGCCCGACAACAAGGAAGCCGCACTGAAAGCCAAGGCCTACGCGCAGGGCGTGTCGGCGGAGCAGTACGCGGAAACAGTCCTTTATCGGGATCTGGAGGAGCCGGCCAACTCGGCGGCGGCCCCGCGTCGTCACATTTCCGACGTGATCCGCGAAATCTGGAGCGACCTCCCTGACGATGCACGAGCGCTGCTGCCTGCGGACGGCACGAGCCAGGTTGACCATTACGTCTATGGCGTTCCCAAGAGAGATCAGTGAGAGCCGTTTTCGCCGATACCTTCTATTGGGTTGTCCTCACCAATCCCGCCGATCCTTACTATCGCAACGTCGTAGCCCGCAAGGATGAAATTGCGGACTCATCTATCTTCACCACGGACGCGGTGCTGTCTGAATTTCTGACGTTCTTCGCGGGGACACGCGCCTGCGCGATCGTGCGGGCCGCACCGTTGCAGCACTCCTGGAAGATCCCGGTATCCACGTCATTCCGGAAAGCCGGCAAACCTTTCTGTCCGGCCTGGAGCTTTACCGCGCCAGACCCGACAAAGGTTATAGCCTGACCGATTGCGTTTCGATGCAGACCATGAGCCGGGAAGGACTGACCGACGATCTCACAAACGACCGGCATTTTGAGCAGGAAGGTTTTCGAGCGCTGTTCCGCTCCTAGGTGGTTCTGGCTCGGTAAGCACTGTCGGACGGGATGACATCGGAACTACGCCAGGGTAAACGACCTTGCGCGAATCAGTGCATGCGATAAGGCTATTCATCCCGCAGCGCCGTCATGGGATCCACGCGCGTGGCACGCCAAGCAGGTATATACGCCGCCAAAAGCGCGGTGGCGCCAAGGACCAAACCGCTGAGTGCGAAAGTCGCTGGATCAATGCTGCTCACTTGGAAGAGTTGCGCTGAAATGAGCTGCGCCAACGCGCTCGCCGCTATGAAACCAAGAACCGCGCCGATGCCTACCAAACGCATTCCCTGGCCGATCACCATGCGCAGAATTTGCGGTGACCGCGCCCCCAACGCCGCTCGCAAGCCGATTTCGCGCGTGCGTTGCGCCACGTTGTAGTTGATCACGCCGTACAGTCCCAGCGCCGCCAGCAGTAAAGCCGCTCCGGCGAAAGCGCTGAGAAGTGAAACCGCGAACTGTTGCGGGCCAAGCGCCATGGCGATGCGTTCGTCCATGGTCTTCAGATCGAAGACCGCTTGTTTTGCGTCGACTGATCGCACCGCGCGCCGGATGGCATCGCCCAGTGGAGCGGAATCGGCGACGCCGCGGGCTATGAAGAAGACGCTCTCAGAGCCGCCGCCGGCGCTTTGAAAGATCGGGAAATAATAGACGCCTTTTCCCGAATCCGCCGCCAGTTGCGATTGCTTCACATGGCCCACTACACCGACAATCGTGCTCCATGGGTCGTTCTGGCCGTTGCGCATGCGCTTGCCGAGGGGATCTTCTTTGGGCCAATATTGCCGCGCCAAATTCTCGTCGATCACGGCGGCGGGCAGACTATCCTTGCGATCGGCTTCGGTAAAGTAGCGTCCGGCGACGAGCTTGATGCCCAGGGTTTCAAAATAGCGGCCGCCGACAGCACGAATGTCGCCATGCGGACCGGGATCGCCTGGCGCGGCTACCCGTCCTTCGATACTGAAGGAGGCCGACGGATCGTCTCCGCTAAAGGGCAGCCCCGCCACGACCGCCGTCGACCGAACGAGGGGGTTGTTCGAAAGGCTATCCAGAACCGCCCGGTAGAACGCCGATTGTTTATCTTGCTCATGATATTGCGCGTCCGGCAAAGCCACCGAGGCGGAGGCGATCCCATGCGGCCGGAATCCGGTATCGACATTGCGCAGACGGCCTAAACTCTTAATGAACAGACCAGCCCCAAAGAGAAGCACCAATGCCAGAGCGACCTGAGCCACGACCAATCCAGTTCGCAGCGTTTGCCGCTGTTGCCCCTCGGTATTTGAGCGGCCACCTTCTTTAAGGCGTTCGTAATTCTGACCCAGGCGCGACATATGCCAAGCCGGGGCGAGCCCAAACAGGAGAGCGGTGACCAACCCGACGCCGACGGCGAAAAGAAGAACGTAAGCATCCATTTCGATGGTTACTCCGGAAACCAGCTGCGGGGGCGCCAGCGACACCATCACCTTCAGCAGGGCCGTAGCGGCGAACAGGCCCAGCCCGGTTCCCATGAACGAGAGCGTGAGGCTCTCGGCAAATGCCTGCTTGATCAAATCTGCACGCGTTGCTCCCAACGACATACGGATAGCCAATTCGCGGGCGCGGCCGGTGGCGCGCACCAGCATCAAGCCGGCGATATTCGAACAGGCAATCAGCAGGACGAAGGCGACGGCGCACAACAGAATCAACATCGGCGTTGCCACATTACCGCTGGTGTATTCGGTGAAAGGTTGGATCCCGATGCTCCATTCGGAACGGCGCGCAAAATTACCGGTTTTCGGATCGGCGTCCTCGAGGCGGCGCGTCAGGATCTTCATGAAGCTCACAGCGGCGGGATAACTGACGTCCGGCCGCAGGCGCGCCACGGCATTGTAGCTTTCATTAAAGCGGTTCGCGGGAGCGAAGGCGTCCGCCGGAAGGCCCAGCGGGGTCCAGAGCGCCGCCTGCGCAGGCCAATGAAAAGCGGGCGGCATTACGCCCACAACGCGATACGGTGTTCGATTCAGTTCCAGCGTCCGTCCGACGATGCCGCGATCGCCGCCAAATAACCGTTGCCAAGTCTCATAGGAAAGCACCGCCACGTGATTGGCGCCGGGCTGATCCTCTTCGCTTCGGAAGGTGCGGCCCAGGAGCGGAGCGGCGCCGAAAACGTCGAACCATTGCCACGTGACGTTGGCTCCTACCAGGCGCTCGGGCGAATCCCCGCCGGTATAATTGAAACCACGAATTTCCTGCATGGCGGCGGTCGCGAAGACTTGCGTGCTGCGGCGAACGTCGGCGAAATCGGTGGCCGACATGCCGATTTTGATGAGATTGAGCTTCTGATAGGTGACCTGGGGAACGACGACCTCCGCGGGGCGCTCGATTCCGGGCGGATGGAGGAACAGGCCGTTCACAATGCTGAAGATCGCCGCGTTCCCGCCGATCCCGAGAGCCAGAGAAAGAACCGCCGCGCAAGTGAACCCCGGACTCTTGCGCAGCGTCCGCAACGCGTAGTGAAGATCGTGGCCTAACGTCATAAACTTTCTTACAGCACGCCCAGAACCGTTGCGCGAAGCATGCTAACTCTTTCAAAACAGTAGGAGACGTTCGCACCGCTGCCGCACCCTTGTTCGGATTTGGGATTTCGCGATCAAAAGCGTGCTTTTTCCTCGTGCCGCTTTCCCGCTGGGCTATCATTTAATCAGGAGTTTTTTCATGGGACCTATCGGCGTACAAGAGATGATGTTGATTTTTGTCGTCGCTCTTGTGCTTTTCGGGCCCAAGAAACTGCCTGAACTCGGGCGTTTGCTCGGCAAAGGCCTTACTGAATTTCGCCGCGCTAAAAACGAGTTGAAATCCACTTTTGAAACGCATCTCCGCGAATTGGAAAGAGAAGCAAACGTGAACGACGCCCTCAAAGCGGCGAACACCCCTTACTCTTCTCCTCTCTCCGCCGCTCATAGTTACGACGAGTCCGGCCATTACGATCCAAGCTATTCCTCTCCGACGCCTTACGAGGTAGCCTCTTCGTCCACGCCAGCTTCGTTGCCCCCACCCACCGCCAGCGCAACCGCAACTCAGGACGCCGAGGCCCACCGGGAAACACCCTCTACCGCCGCTTCCCCTGTAGCTGGAACGGTGCCTCGTTCCAATGGCGCAGCACCCGAGGGTCATTCCGTCTGATTTCGTGAGTTCTCGAAATGCCTGACGATATTGAGGAGCAAAGCGCTCCGCACAGCGAAACTGCGGTTACACCGGCCGCGCCCGAAACACCGCCTGAAACGCAGGTGGAGGAATCCGCCAGCGTCTACGCGGCGGATCAGCCGACGTATAACCCCACGCAAGCGGTCGCCATCGTTCCGCCACAAGCCGCTCCGCCCCCGCCGCCTCCTCCGCCGAAGCCGCCGGCCGATGACGACGAGGACGAAGATCCTGAAGAGCGCGGCATGCTCCGCATGTCTTTCATGGAGCACCTCGACGAACTGCGCACGCGCATTCTCAGGGCATTGGCCGGTGTGGTCGTGGCCTTCTTCGCCAGCTTCTACTTCGCTCACGAACTTTGGAACATTGTTTCCGCACCCGCAGTCGACGCCCTTAAACAACTGGGCGTCAATCCGCCGCACCTGGTCGGCATCACGCCGCTTGAGCAGTTCAATGTCATCTACATCAAACTGCCTCTGTTGGTCTCGGTGTTCGTCGGCGCGCCTTGGATTTTCTATCAGGTTTGGTCTTTTATTTCGCCCGGCCTGTATAAGCGGGAAAAACGCTGGGCCGTTCCCTTTATTGTTGCAACGGCCGGCCTCTTCATTGCCGGTGGTTTGTTTGCCTATCTCGTGGCCTTCCGCTACGGTCTTGTTTTCCTGCTGGGCATCGGGCGGGACATCAATATCACGCCGATGGTCTCGGTCAACGAATATTTCGATCTCTTCGTCAACGTCACGCTCGGCGTCGGCTTGGTTTTCGAGATGCCGGTCATCATCTTCTTTTTGACCCTGCTGCGCATGGCCTCGCCGCGCTTCTTGTTCCGGCACTCGCGCTACGCCATTCTTGCCATTACCATCATTGCCGCCATCGTCACTCCTACGCCCGACGCGTTTAACATGACGCTCTTCACCGTGCCGATGATCGCGCTGTATTTTGTCGGCGTTTTCGCCAGCTATCTGCTGGTGCTGCGCCGCGAAGGTCAGAAGTTCCCCTGGGGCAAAGTGCTGCTGGTCGTGGGCGGCGTTTTGCTGTTGGCGGCGAACGCCATCGCGGTTTTAATGCTCCGCTATCATTTCCACTGGATTCTGAAGTGGCCGTTCCTGGTTCGGTAGGGCAGCGCGCGCCCCCGGCAATGCTTTACCCTGAAAGCAGATCCAGCCGGTAAGGAGTCTGCCTCATGACAACACTTCAAATTCAGTTATCAGACCAGCAGGCGGCCGCGCTCGAGTCCTACGTGCGCGCCCGTGGTATTACGGTCGAGCAATGGTTTTTGCAACTCGCCGAACAATCCGCCCCAGTGCCGACCGCGCCGGGAACCAGGGATGACCGTCCCATTTGGGAAATCATTGCCGACTCCATGAAGGATGTGCCTGCGGAGATCATAGCGACGCTGCCGCAAGACGGGGCGAGCCAACACGATCATTACATTTACGGCTGGCCCAAGAGGGAGGAGTGACGGCACTTTTCGCCGACACATTTTACTGGATGGCCCTGATGGATTCCGCCGACAGCTCCCATCGGCGGGCTTTGGAACTGACAGCCGGATTTGGCGGGCATGTTGTTCTTTTCACCACCGATGAAGTGCTGGCCGAGCATCTTTCGTTCTTTTCGCCAGCTCATCGGCAGATACGCCGCACTGCTTTTCGAAATGCGCAGCTTACGCTTGAGAATCGAAAAGGTTCGAGTGATTCCCCAGAGCCACGACTCGTTTCTTTCAGGCATGGCTCTTTACGGAGCGCGCCTCGACAAGGGCTACAGCCTGACGGATTGCGTTTCGATGGCGGCCATGCGCCGCGAAGGTTTATCCGACGTCCTCACTAACGATAAGCATTTCGAGCAGGAAGGCTTCCGCGCGCTATTCCGCCCGTGACGCGTTTCCGGTTTTGTGAACGGCCGCAAGCGCTTTCTATTCGAATGCCGTCGGCGTTGCAGTCGATCGCGAAGCCCCTCCTTTGAAATGCGGACTTAGTCGCCGCTCGACGTTTTAACGGCGACGATTTTAGGCGCCGGAAAGTAGCCAGCCGCTGGAGATTGGCCATTTGAGACGGCGGGAAGAATCCGATCATAGCGACTTTTCTTGCGATCTCAAGTATGCTCGCGTTGATTTGCTGAAATCCTTCCCATGGCGCGGATCGCCCCAAATATTTAATCTGGTATCTGGCCAACACGTCATGGTTGATGCCGACCCAGCAGCGCTGTACGGTGTGGAAACAGGAGCATTAAATCAAGCGGTTCGGCGCAATCTAGAACGCTTTCCGGCGCCCGATTTTATGTTCCAAATGACTGAAGAGGAAGCAGATACTTTGAGATCACAAAATGTGATCTCAAAGTCTCGGGGCGGCCGACGATACCTTCCTTACGCATTCACCGAGCATGGGGTCGCAATGCTATCTGCTGCGCTGAGAAGCCCAAAGGCGGTGGCAGTAAGCATTGCAATTGTTCGAAGGTTCGTTCGGCTTCGCCAACTCCTAGCCACGCATGAGGAACTCGCCCACCGAATGGATCAACTGGAGTGGCGCGAAAGCGAACGCGATGGCAATTGTGCAATTCGTCTTCGAGACCATCCAGCATTTGATTGAAGCACCGGAGCCCGGCCTGCAGCCGAAAAGACAGATTGGTTTCCCCAAAGATCAGGCCTGAGAAGGGAAGGGCCGCTTACGCGCCCTGAAGGGACTCGTCTCATAACATTTGTTTCGTGCTCATTGCAGCGGCAATTCTGGCGATTTTTGTTTAAGGACTCATCGCGCCGATGTTGGGCGGCTTCTGCCCAGCTATCGATTAACGCACGGCCAGGAAGGCGTTTTGGGGTTGACGCAAGCGGCGGGCTGGTGATTGCCTCGTTATCGGCTGGGCCGGTCATCGATTTGCGCGGCAACAAGTTGGGGTTGTTGCTGGGGTTGTTCCTGGGCCGCATCGCTATTCGCAGCGATTCATCACGCAGCGGTCTCACTCTAATCCGTCTGTCAAGCAGCCGTCCCTCATATTCATTTCATGTACAAGACAGAAGCGCGGTTCTTTCCGCCGATGCTTTTAGTTTCGGCGACGTCACTACTGGCAAGGCCGTTTTATTGCGAGTAGACCGATCAAAATTCCGCTGGCAGAAGGTTGCAAAGCCAACCTTGCGGCGGCCGAGAAGAGCATGATTCTTCGTGCGCTCCGGATGGCCAGCGGCAACAAATCCAAAGCGGCCGAAATTCTCACCACCCACCGCCGACTCCTCTACGAAAAAATGCGCGAATACGACATGAAGGAAGATCCGGGATGAAGCAAGGGACTCAGCTCATGGCCGTATGTGGTCGCCGGCCAGTGAATCTACAGGGTCGAACGATC
>Ga0302325_10018583_pt1 | contig 14643 bp, 8 predicted proteins | sample Palsa_T0_2_FD_201948 | JGI IMG/M metagenome (GOLD analysis project Ga0302325, IMG submission 201948) | Peat permafrost microbial communities from Stordalen Mire near Abisko, Sweden - Palsa_T0_2 | ecosystem: Environmental > Terrestrial > Soil > Palsa > Peat permafrost | place: Sweden: Abisko... | reverse complement strand
ACTACCAACAACCTCTTTTCCACACTCTTCCCTCATCCCGTTGGGGATGTTGGATTATCTCAATGATTTGAGTATTTTGTAGAGTGTGGAGGCGCGGGCCGGAATCGAACCAGCATTAAAAGGCTTAGCAGACCTTCCCCTGACCGCTTGGGTTCCGCGCCATTCTGGAGTGACCGCCTCTTCGGCTTCGAGGCTGCCAGTTGCGTCTTATGAAGACACTGTAGATCGAAAGGGATGTGGAAGAATACATCGTTCAAGGCGCGCCCCTGTCTTTGGTAACGCGCATGTGGCAGCAAAACACACGGTCGATCGATGGAAAACAGTTGCCGCTGCGTAGAATCTCCGCGTCGGTTTGGACGAAATCCGCTCGTGAAGCGGATGACAAAGGGGTGGGTGGCGCTTCGATCCACGTCAGCTGCTCATCGAGAGAACTGCAGATCCCTCGACTGCGCTCGGGATGACAAAGGAGAGGGTGGAGATTCGGTTCGAATCAGATGCTGGTTGAGGGAACTGCAGATCCACTTCGGTCGGGATGACAAAGGAGAGGGAAGGCGATACCCTGATCCGGACACGGAGGACGTGATGCTGGGGGAAACGGACAATCGTCGCAGAAACTTACTCAAACTAGCGGCAATCAGCCTTGTCGGCCTGACCGCCCCTTCAGCCCAAGGCATCTATCAGGCGCAGCGCGAGACCATACAGAGGCCGGAGACACCGGAGCAGGCGCTGGACCTACTCGTCAAAGGCAACCAGCGTTACGTCGCGCACAAGCTCATCTCCTTCGAGGAAGATCTGAACATTCTCAAGGCGGCTACGGAAGAACATCAGGAACCGTTCGCTGCGGTCCTTTCCTGCGCCGACTCCCGCGTGCCGGTCGAGTTGGTCTTCGACCAGAGCATTGGCCATGTCTTCGTGGTTCGCGTGGCTGGCAATGTTGCCACCCCGGATACCATCGCCAGCCTCGAATACGGCGCGGCCGTGCTGGGAACAAAAGCCATTCTGGTGCTCGGCCACACCAATTGCGGAGCAGTCAAGGCCACCATGGCAGCCAAGGCCGTGCCAGGACAGATCAGCACGCTGTACCAGTACATCCATCCCGCGATTACCGGGGCCAACGGCGACCTGACAACCGCCAGCCGGCAAAATGCCAATCTACAAGCCTCCGTGTTGCGCGAAACCTCACCTGTTCTGGCCGAGCTTGTAAAACAGAAGAAGCTGGCTGTTAAGGCGGCAATTTACGATATAGGCAACGGAAAAGTCACGATGCTCTAAACCTGAGCAGTATCCGCCTGCGGTGCCTCCAGCATGCCCACTATCCGAGAGTCTAGGGAATGGTCGCGGCGACCTGGTTGGATGGGACGCTTTCCGCCCCGGAGGAGTCGACACTGGTTACGTAGTAGTCGTAGATCAGACCAGTCTGGACGGTGCTATCCACATATGTCGTCTGGGTGTCGGCCGACGCGTCCAGCCGTTGATACGCTGAGCTGCCGCCTGGGGATCGATAGATGTTATAGCCTACGATCGGATCAGCAGAACTGCTGGGCGCGTCCCAACTCAGGTCGACCCGATGGGACACGCTCTCCCCCGTGCCGCTCAGGCTGATCACCACCGTACCGTTGGTCGACGAGCTGCTGTGGATGGTAAGCTGGCCCGACGCTACACCTGTTGCGGTCGGATCGAACTGCACATCGAGCGTCAGCGCCAAATTAGGATTCAAGGTGACCGGGAACGCGGCTCCCGACATCGCGAAGCCCGTTCCGCTCAGTGTTCCCGAGTTGATAATTACCGGCGCTGTCCCCGTGGAGGTCAACGTCACAGGCAGCGTCGTTGCCGTGTTCACCGTCACATTGCCGAACGCCACACTGGCCGGGCTGATGGTTAACGTTGGTATCGCTGCTGGGGAGGTTTGCACCGGCAGTATCCGGCTAACGAGAGTTTTCTGCTCTGCGTCGGGAGTAAAGATTCCTACGTTGACGCTGGCCATTCCCGAGGGAAGGGTGATAGTGCTCTGCAGCTCCGTGGAAGAGATAAAGACCGTGGCGACGTTGGCGCCTGAGACTTGCAACAGCGAGGCGGAGACGAAGCCGGAGCCCCGTGTATCCAGCAAAAAGCTGCTGCCCGGAGATGTCTGCGTGACAGAGCCAGTGGCGAATTTTGGGAGCGGATTGAGGACCTTGACGCTTAGTGAGGCCGAAGACGCAGGTTTTGACTCTGTCGCCGCGCCGATCGTGACCGAGTGACCGGCCCAGATTGTGGACGAGGGTGAGTACATGCCTGAAGCGGATATTGGGCCGAAGGAATCGGTGCCACCGGCAAAGCCGTTGACCGACCACACGACGGCAGAGCCGGCGGCGCCCCCGACGAGAGCACCGTACTGCGCGTAGCCGCCGAGCCTCACCACGGATGGCCCGATAATGGTCACGGTTTGCGCCTGAAGGGCGCCGCCGCAAACCGCCAGGAAGAACACCAGCAACGTGTTTCGGTTGCAGCGATGACAGGTCGACAAGCTCTGTCGCGTGGTTTGCGAGGAGAACGTTGGCATGGTGGAGGCTTGTACCTCACCTAAGATTTCTCGGCAGAAGAGCCATGCAACGTTAACTACCCTCTGTTATGCGTCTGAATGACACAGAAACATTATTTCCAAGCCAATGTGTCTTTTTGTGTGATTGCTCCGTGGGCTGCGCGCCGACGTATCGCAGCTTTCCTCCCTTATTCCATGACGACGCTGTGGAGGCTCAGTTGGGGTAATGCCGTGGGTTGAAAAGGGGCATCCGTCAGAGCATCCACATGAATCAGCTGTTCTGAATCACTGAAATACAGATTCAGACGCCGCTCGCGCAACAAGAGAGCCAGTGTAGGACTCGTAATACCGAATTTTTCCCGAATGGCTGTTTTGTATACCGCCTGCGCGCGCCGCCTCTGGGTTTTCTTTGCATATCGTATGTTGTTGTAGTTGGACCAGGAGGCGACGACGATGATAGCCGACAGCAGGATCCAAAGGATGACCCATAAACTGACACCGCGGGTTCCCTGGAATATCTGAATGTAGGCCCAGCGGATGCCAACCATCCACAGGATGGCCGTGATCAGTGGCAACCAGAGATAAACCCACAGCACCCAGATAGTTAAAGTAAGTGCGCCAAAGATCGCATGCTGCGGGCTGGATTGCCGCTCAGGAAGAGAAATAATGAGAGGGGATTGGGCGCGCATTATTGGATACCCCGGTCCGGACTTTCCCATACAGCCCGGGTTCTCGCCCCCTTGGCCAATACCTTTGGCAGAGCAACGACCGTGGTCATCATGCCAATCATCCAAAACACGAGTGGGTACCAGATGATCCAGAAGAATTGACGCCCGATTTGTTCTTCATAACGGCGATCGATAACCAGGCTGACCACAAATTGCACGATGCAGAGGGCGCTCAGTATGACGCCGTACCACCCGGGCATTGGCCCCGGCATGTGTAACGCTGGAGGCAGCGCGATCACCAGGCCACAAAGGCTCAATAGCAAGACAGCCAGCATCACGTAAGACCAGAGAACGCTAAGCGAGAATTCGATCAGCACCAGCCACATGCGCCGCCGGTGCCACTTCCACATAAGCCCCATATAACGCCCGGCGACCTCGACTCCCCCCTGCGCCCAACGAAGACGCTGCTTCCACAAGCCGCGGAGAGTTTCCGGCATCAGGATCCAACAGAGTGCATTGGGTTCGTAGCGAATGTCCCAAAAGTCCATCTGCAAGCGCCAGCTGACATCGATATCTTCCGTGACCATATCGGTGTTCCAGTAACCGACGTGGTGCAAGGCTGAAATACGAAAGCCGGCAATGACCCCGGAGACGGTGAAAATGCGGCCATAGATGCGCTGTGCGCGTTTGATCAGGCCGATGATCGAAGAGAACTCGCCCACTTGCAGACGGCCCAACAGGGTCGAACGGTTCCGGATGCGCGGATTGCCGGTCACCGCACCTACTCGCGGTCCTGTAACCAGGTGCCACATCAACCAGCGCGTGGCGTAGCGATCGAGTAGGGCATCGCCATCGATGCAGATAAGGAAATCGCTGTTTGCCGCCAGGGCGGCCATGCGCAGCCCCATGGCCTTGCCCTGGTTTCGGGGAAAGTGCAGCACGCGAAGCTGTGGATAGACACCCGTAAGCTCATCAAGAATCCGGCCGGTATCATCCGCGCTGCCGTCGTCAATGGCGATGATCTCGAAGTCGGGATAATCCTGGTTGGCAGCGTATTCGAGGGTCTCGCGTACTTGAGATCCTTCGTTGTGGCAGGGCACCACAAGCGTCGCCTTGGGCCAGCGAGTGAGTTTTGGAGGATCAGTATGCTTTGCTGTTTTGCGCTCCCATCGCAGGAAATAAGCGATGCCGCCAACAATCCAAAATAACGACATGGTGAGCGGATAGTAGAAGGAGTAGGCGAGCATCAGGCTACGGATCATAGGCGATTCACACTCCTTCAGGGTTGCGCTGCGGGATGGTCCGATGCGGAGAAGGCGGGGATCAACTTCCCGATATCCGGGTTATTCTTCTTGAGGTCGTCCGGATAATAGGCTAGGTGGAGAACGCCCTTGCTTTGCAGCAACTGCATCTGCTTGCTAAGCTTGCTGGTCGCAATCGGCTTCCGGGTTCGCCAATCTACGGTTTGCAGTTCAAATACCGTTCGGTTGAGGCCGCCGGGAACCGACCCGACTTCCTGTGCCAGTTTGCGCAGCCAGGAGTCTGGCGCCTTGCTGTTCTCCAGTGCCGGCATGGCCATGAGTGCAACTTCGTTATAAGCAGATAGGAAGGCGGGCAGCGACTGGGCATACCAGGATTCGCTCCGCGGGTGCAACACCGGCTCCGCGAATAGATTCCGCGCGGTTGCTACCTCGGGACGCCAGCGCTGAACACGTGCCTGCAAATCGTTGGTGAATGCAATCAAGGCGCGTGTGCGTTCAGGCCCCGCAGACGGAACGTGCGCACCCAGATCATCTGTGTCGCGCAAGACCGCGTCGTCGTTAAACAGCAGGCCGGCGATAGGCGCCGTGCGCGCGAGATCTTCATAGAGATCTCCGACCAGAGTAAGGGTTTCAGGCAGGAAGGGATTGAGCCGTATTGGGGCCTCGGCTTGCGCGCCGGGCCGGGGCTGTATCTGTAGCCTGGCCTGCATCGCCGCATCCGGCAACTGCCACGCGAGCACAGGCAACCATGCATAGACCTCTACGCCACAACGCGTCCGCAATTGCCAGGCAACGCGGGAAAACAGGTCTGCGCGCATCGGCAAATGACGATTGGGGAAATAAACCGCGGCGGCGGCGTTACTTCCGCCAGGATCGGCAAAGGCCTGTAGCCATACCTGGGTGACGCCGAGCGTCTTGATGCGCTCCAATAGCATGCCAAGGTTGCGTTCCTGCTGGATGGGATCGGCGTCATAGATATAGTCGAGGTCTACCTGGACGGCCCGAATGTCACTCTTCAGAAAAGGATGTTGAATGGACCAGGCAAGATTTTGCGCGGTCGGATTGGACATGAGAACCATGCGCGGGATGGCCTGCGGGCCCGCGTTGCCAAAGGGTCTATCGGGAAAGGTGACAGGTAAACCGAGAGTAAAAGAGACGGACATACCGAGCGAAGCGGCGATGGCATCGCTCATCCCGGTGTATCCGCCGTAGGGCCACATTACGGCGCGCGGCCTGCGACCGAGTTGCGCGCGAATTTCTTCGACACTATGGACAAGGTCGGCGCGGATGCGCAAAGTATATTCATCGGTTGTCTCATAGCGCTGTGTCTGCGCATCGTAGGCGGGAATAAGGACTGCGGGAATCTGATTGCCCTGTGGGTTAGCGAAGATGCCGCGGTGCAGGTCATAGGTATGCGAGGCAACCTCGACCAGGCCGCTATCCTGCATCTCACGCAACTGTTCCCAGGTCACAAAGTCATCGCGCGTATAGAGCCGCAGTCCGAAGTCGACTTTGCCATTGGCGGCAAGGTCGACCCATGCGCCTACCACCGCCATCACGGCTGGATAGTGATAGGCCTTGAGCAGGGGAAACACCTTGGTGTAAGAGCTGCGCAGGCCATCGTCGAAGGTCAACAACACAGCTTTATCGGGCAAGGCGGCATGTCCGTTGCGCGCGTCCATCAGCTGTTGCAGACTAATGACGTGGTAGCCATGGGCGCTCAACCAGTCAAAGTTCGCTGCCAGATTGCGCGTGCTGGTGGCGTATTGGTCCGCATCGAGATGCGCAGCGATGCCGGGCGTGACCTGGGGAAACCGGCCAACATCAGGAAGTACCTGAACCGGGCTGCCTTCCACCTCATCGCGCACATCGTGATAGCAGAGCACCAGCACGTCGGCGGCGCGTGCGCTGGCGGCGGCGAACAGGGCAAGAATCAATGGCAACAGCAGAGGTTTCATTGGTGTCCCCACGTCAGCCCGAAATTGAGGGCGGTGTAGGGTTCATTGTTGCCGTCGTATGGTTGACTGTTCCAGGTAATTCCCCACAGGAACCCCAGGCTTTCGCCAAGTTTCCAATGTTGGGCGTAGCTCACGGCAATGGCTCCGCCGGTGCCATGGTTCTGCTGCCAGTACGGCGCCACGTATGCGCTAAGCTCCTGGCGAAAGCTGCGATCATAGCGGCGCCAGGTCAGCCAATAAAACGTGGCGCGAGGGCCCAGCGAAAAATCATGCTTGGGATTAAAGTAGATCCGGTTCTCATTCAAAGAGTTGCTGGATGACCACTCTTCGGGACTGACATTGACCTGCAGACGCGGTGAAGTCCATACCCGCTGATCCCAGGCTGCAGAGATAGCGGCGCGTTGGTTGCCGTCGCTGAAGAGAACTCGTTGGAGGCCGATGTTGGCTGTGCTCAATTCGCTGCCCCGCCAACCCAGGTTTAGATCAGCGCTGCGGGCGTGAATTTTTGCCAGAACGGATATGAGTTGTACATCGGCGATGCTGTCGCTATCGGCTTCGGCGCGGAAGGTCCAGCGGTCGCCGAAGCTCAGCTTGGCGCCCAGGTTGCCGGCGGCACGGGTACCATACGTGCCTGTGTCAGCGGCAATTTCACCCCATACCAGCTGCCGGTCATAGTTGTAGGTTGCGCCTAAGCCGGCTCGTGTGCGGTCAGCATCCCCTGCGGTAAAAGATCCGCTGTCGCGCAACTCATGAGCAAAGACACTCCAGCGATTGTCGATGAGAGGCGTGTACAGATGCGCCTCGGTATGCTGGTCGTTGGACCCGAGGAAGGTCCCACTCGACCACTCAAAAATACTCTCCAGGTCGAGCTGCCAGCCGCGCTCGATCGCTCGATCGCGCAGGAAATGATTCACCCCCGGGCTATTTCCTTCATGCAAGAGCAATCCGGGCAGCATGGCGTCCGCATCATCCCGGCGGCCTGCTGTTTCGTGAATCTCAACACTCTGCAGAGAAGGGGTTTCGTCGCGGTCCGCGTAGCTATCGGAGATGCGCGTTTCCTTGATCGCCAGCAAGGGCCAGCCTCGGGCGAGATAGGTCATTGCCAGCTGACGCCGTAGCTCTACGTTGGCAGGCGCCAATCTTATGAGGACGTTCACTCGTTGCTGCTCCTCCGCCAGCAGATCGACGTACCCTCGTATCTCGGCCGTTTGCAATCCCAATTCGGTGTGAAGGAGGTTGTATTGAGGTACCTTCAGGCCGGAAGCCTGCAACCATGCGGGAGAATCCGCGTAGGCGTGATCGATGGACCGAAAGGCTTTTTTGACGTGCTCGCTTTCCAATTGCGCGTAGGCCAGACCGCTCCATGCGCTGCCATCGCCGGGCGAGTGTTCGATGATCTGGCGGTAGAGATCTTCCGCCTTTTCGGGCTGATGCAAGGCCAGGTAGGCGTCGGCCACTCTTTGCCTGGCGTAGAACGGCACAGTCAACCTTTGCTGGCGCATCCGCTCGTAGGATTGGGTGGTATCGCGCATCCGGCGCAGGTCGAACAGGGCCATGAGCCGGTCATATTGTGCCTGCTGCCATATTGGGTCCGCCGGAGTGGAGGCGGCAATAACGCTGTCCAATCGCTCCAATGCCTGCTCACTCTCCGCTTGCTGCTGTCCGAGAGTGGGCGCGTATCCTTCACCCCAACGCACCTCTTCCGCTCCGGCTGTGGCGGTCAGACTGTTTTCTTCCGTTGCATCCGGGTGACTGCATAGCTGCAAGGCATACGTTGCACCGCCCATCCTGGAGAGTGTCTGCGCAAGGTGACACCGGGTTTCAACCTCGTCGGGTTGCTGGTTCAGGCGGCGTTCATACATTGCGAGGGCGCAGGCAAAGTCGCCTTGTCGGCTGCACAGATAGGCTTGGCCGAGGACCACGTCTTTTTCATCGCTGTGATCGCGCAGCAACAGTTGCATCAGGGCGGAGGCTGGGTTGTAGTCGCCCTTGTCGGCCAGGACCATGGCCTCGCCCAAGCGAGATTGCCACCGCTCCGGGGCCAGAGCTTCGCTGTGGCGATAGAGTTGGATGGAAAGGTCATAGCGCCCCAGGTTGCGCGCCGCATGCGCAGCGGCCTCCGTCACCCCGGCATCGTCTTTCTGGGCACGAGCGTAGAGCTGCAATACGAGGGAATCCTCTCCCGCCCAACCGGCGACGATTGTGGTGTCCGCGAGCACACGGGAATCATCGGGGTATCGCCGCAGTAACGATTGCAGAAGAGTCAGACCGCCCTTGGCATCGCCGCCGCGCGCCTGCGTGACCGCGGCTTCGCGTTCGGCAAGTGGCGCAACCGATGTATCGGCTCGAACGATACCCTCCGATAGCAGACCCAGCGCCACGAGAACGGCGCACCGCCAGGAAAATCGAAGGGTCGCAAAGTCATTTATCTCCGTGTGGAGAAGTGGAGAAAGACGAGCCATGTGATCAACATCTTTTCTGACCGATCCGACCCGCTTGAATGGCCCGCTGGGATGGTAGGCTCACTGCTCGTCGTCGTGGCCTTATCGGGCACTGTCTTACTACTTATCGGCTGGTTCTCCTGCGGCATCAGCTAGAAGTGGCCAGGCGGGCTGCCGGGTGTTCGGAAGGTTTGCCTGCAAGCGACGGGCCGCCCGGAGAGTGCCGAACGTAGTCACTAAGTTGTCAGTTCATGGGGTGGTTTGCTATTGCAAAGCGCATGCAGAGGATCTTCGCGGAAGGGCGCAGCCGCGCTTAATCCCGCTAGGGCAAAAGCAATGGTGGGGCTTCCCCCGGTTTTCCTGTAAGGCCGGGTGGGGTCAACGAACCTTATGCGGCTTTCCTTAAAAGAAAGCCGCACACGCTGCCATAGTTGGGGCCGCGCAGTAGGAAATGGTCCTTCGCGCTTTTTTGCGAAGGGTGGGATACCACGATTCTCGATACCGGCCGTCGCGTATCCCACCCTTTGCAAAAGACGCAAAGGATGGGGCACCCGGCACCCGGCTTTTCGTGGTGCTCCCTGCCGTGCCAAACAACAACGGTGGCTTAATCGAGAACTTGTTTCTTCTCAGTCATTCACCGGCGTTGCCGACCCGCCGGAGGATGAAACGGGATTAGGAAAGACGTACCTCAGGGGCTAAAGCCCCACGTATTCTCATCATTACGGCACGACTAAAGTCGTGCCCTGATACAAAACAGAGTTTTTCCGCAGCCTGTAAAGCCGCACACGCGGTCCTGTCTGTTGCTCACGGCAGGAAGCACCACGAAAAGGCGGGTGCCCCATCCCCCCGGATTTCCCATTGCGCGGCGCCAGGCAAGGCAGCGTGTACCGCTCAACCCTAGAAGTTGAAGACAGCCTGGAGAAAGACGCTGCGGTTCCCAGCGGTAGAGGGGCCGAAGAATCCCCCGCCAGCCAGCGACTGTGATTCGCCGAAGAAGGGCGACAGAAGCGTGCCATTCGGTGTTCCCAGGTTCTCATGGTTGAACAGGTTGGTTGCGTAGGCGGTAAGGGTCAGGTTGTACCTGCGCGAGGTGGTCTGGTCCAGGCTTCCGGGACCGCCACGGCTGCCGCTCAGGCCACCGGCGCCGAGTCCGCCACCGCCGCCGCGGCCACCACCCCCACCGCCACCCCCACCACCGCCTCCTCTTGGAGCACGGCCTCGCTCGACCTTGGGACCAATCCCAATCACTTTGCTCACGCGCATGTTCAAACTGACATTCGAAGGACCGGTGCCAAGACCAAAGGGAATGATCTTTTCGTTGGTGCCGAAGGGGTTGGTGTCGAGACACCCAAACTTGGTATCCACGACGTTTGCTTCGCTGCAGCTCGCCGCGAAGGTAGGCCGTGCATTGAACTGATTGTTTCTTGTCAGATCGCTGCCCACGGTCACGTTATACGGCGTGCCGGAGTTGTACGCGAAAAATGGAGTCAGCGAGATCGCATAGGGCGCGGTGAAGTTTCCCAGGAGCACGAAGCGGTTGTGAACATCGAAGCTCGATCGTCCATAGTCGAGCCCGGGGTTTTGGGCAACGGAAGGGCTGTAGGTGACGCCATTCGTATCTGCTTTTGCGGCGTTATACGTATAGAAGGTGAAGAAACTGAATCGCGGGTAACTGGCTCTACCGGAAACGATGATCTGATTTTGCCGGTAAATGCCTCCGGATTGGTACTGCAGATTGTTCTCTTCGGCGGCGGGAAGCGGTGTTTCGGGATAGATTCCGGAATCCGCAGTGGCAAAATCTGGAGCCCCAATGTTATTGGTCAGGTATTGGTGCACGCCCCGGCCGTAAAGATAGGTCACATTCGCGGTGATCCGCTTGGCCACCTGACGGTCGATGCCCACGGCGGCCTGCAGGTCGGTCGCAGCATGGAAATGCGGATCGATGGTGTAGAGGGTCTGCGCGGTGCTCGAAGTGGCCGCCGCAGTCTGATTGACCGGAAACGTGGGATCGGTGACGGTGAAGACCTTCTGGTTGATTCCATTCTGGTGTATGGCCTGTATTACGTATGGGGTTCCAGCGTTGGAGCCGAAGCTATTGGGCACAGTGAACCGCTGATAGAACCAGCCGTAGCCCGCACGCACCACTGTCTTGGGCGGCCGCTTCGGATCGCTGCCGCCAAGCGCATAGGCAAAGGAAAGCCGGGGCGCCCAATCGCTTTTATTGTTGATGCGGTTTTGCGTCTCCCAGCGCAGTCCGTAGCTGAAGGTGAACCGCTTGTTTATCTTCCAGTCATCCTGGTAGAAAAGCGCGGCGTCGAACAGGATCGCGCGCGCGGTGTATTGATTCACCACGGTCACCTGGTAAGTCTGAGGAGTGTTGTTCAGATACTCGGTCAAGGACTGAAACGTATATTGGCCGTTCGTTCCTCCGGTGGTGAAGTCTGCGTCGCGATAGGCACGCCCGCGCGCCCCAAAATTCAAAGAGTGATTGCCCTCGGCCGCCGCGAAATAGTTCTGCAGCTCGTAAATATCCTGGTTGTCGCGCACGGTGCCATTGTTGTTGCCGCCATCGGTAAATGATCCTTGCACCGCAATCGTGGGCGAATCGTTCTGGGCGATGTTCTGGTAGCGAAACCTGCGGTATTGGAAACGGATGTCGTCCACGATGTTCTTGCTCAGCACCAGGCTGTCACTGGCTTGCAGCGTGTTCTCCATGCTTTGCGTATTGATAGCCTGGGTGGGAAGGGCCAAAGGACCGACGCCCCCGTTGGTCACCACAGAGCGAAAGAACTCATAGCGAAGCGTCAGGGTATTGGCTTGGCCAAGCTGCAGATCCAGCCGTGGGCTGACGTCGATGCGAGAACTGGGGTTGGGGTAGGCCTCATTCAGGCGAACCCCCTGCGGGTTTTCTGGCGTGACGCTGGCCGGGTCGACCGCATCGATCACGCTCACGTTCTGCGTGTTGCGCCCGAAGGCGCTGACAAAATACGAGGCATTTTTTGAGATGGGGCCGCCTACGCTGCCTTGCACGTTGTAGGAGTAGTAGCTCGGTTCTGCTGTCTGGAGTATTGGGTTTCGAGAGTTAAAGCTCGAATCGTTGCCACGCGCCTCGATCTGGCCGTGCAGCTTATCCGTGCCCGGCTTGGTGAGGATTTCTATCCGTCCGTAACCGAGGCGATCAAACTCGGCGGAAAACGGGTTTTGATTGACACGGATCTCGCGGATGGAGGATTTCGGCGGGATCTGTCCGCCGGTAAACCCGTCGATATAGATCTCTCCCCCGTTTGGACCAGCAGCCGGCCCGGCCAGAGCCTGCAGTTGGCTCTCCAATTCGTCGGGATCGTCGGAAAGCGCATCGAGATCTTTACCTTTGAGCACAACCGCATTTGCATTCTGATCAGGACTCGTATCGACCGTCGGCGTATCGGCCTCGACCTGCACCTGCTGCTGCTCCACCTGGATTTGCATCGCGATATTCATCGCCTTCGTCTGCCCGGCCGTGAGGGTGACCGTTGACGTGAAGGGAGCAAACCCCGGCGAGGTGGCATTGACGATATAGGTGCCCGCAGCCAAGCCTCGCACCTGGTAAGCGCCCGAGCCATCGGCTACCGCACTGGCGCTCTTTCCGGAGGCCGAATTGACGGTAACCTGCGCCTGGGGAATGACCGCGCCCGAAGGGTCCACCACCCGCCCCTGGAGTGTGCCGGTTGCCCCTTGGGCAAGAAGGATCGGCGGCGAGGTGAGGACGCCCAGCAAGACGTTGATCAAGATAAACAAGTACTTAGAGCGTTTCATCATTGCGCAGCTGATGCCGGACAATTCCCTCCAGCGAGAAGACCTGAGTCAGGCGCCACCGGGATTCCGGGCCGGGATGAACGAGACACCGTGCAGCCTACGAAATTGACGCACCAACCCCGCCGTAAGTTTCCCGGTTTACGACCCAAGGCTCTCAGGGGTGAACTATTCACATACCTCGACCTTCGATTTATCCCGGGGGTAGGATGGCCAAACAAAGGGTCCAGGATGCCCAGCACCAATTCAAGGGCCATAACCGCTTCCATTTGGGCAGCGATGGTAGACGACCCTGCCGCGCTCGAAAACTCCTCCTGGAGCAATCGCGCAGCTAATATTTCCTTGCTTTAAACCAAGGGGGAAACTGGTTCTGGGTAGCCGTTCCGTTCACAGAGAACGGCTGCACAACCACCGGCTGCCACTCATCGTAAACGTGAAAATGCTTTAAATGTCAGGGAAGAGCAGCAGCGGCTTTCGCTTTGCTGGTTGCAGACTCGAGCCACGGACTTCTGTAGCCGTCGGAGCTGTGGTGTCTTTCACATTTTCAGCGTGCTTCAGAATGCCTTCGACTTGCTCGAGGATTTGATCAGCCTCCACGATCGGCTTTCCGGCCTGCATTGCGTTGTAGGAAATGCGGAGAAGTTCCAGCGCGCTCACCAAATTGTCCTTCGTTTCCACAAGCCGGTGAATCCAGTTCTCAACCGGTGATTCGGGGTTCTGCTTGAGCATAGGGAACGATAGTAGCTTCCCCGATGCCCGGTTTGGGTTGGCCATGAACTGCTCCTTATCGCTTCGTCCACAAGAAGACGACCGGCGTTGGCTAAAGCGGCGGTTCTACACAGCAACGGCTGGAGGAGGAATTGCTGTTTCGCTCGAACGCATGGGATGGTTATCGGCAATGGCCATAACTTTGACACTGGGAGGACTTAGTCGGTAAACAGAGGACCGATGGGACGGGCAGCCCATCAGCCTACAGGGAGGCGCTGCCGCATACTACGAGAAAGTTTGGCTGTGGTGGAATCAAGCTTTTTCATCCTGTTTTTATCGGCAAGGCTCGGAAGAGCTTCAAGACCGCTTGATTCTGGAACACACTGCGCTGCGATTCGTAGTGGCTGCAGCTTCTATTTGGCGAAGAAACGGTAGCGAATATTCCAGTTCATCGTCGCGCCGGGTTGAACATTTACGTGAATGTAGGCTTCCGGGCAAATGGTCGTGTGGATCGACCAGAAATTCAACACCGAGATAGGAGAGTTGGAAGTTTGCTCGACCCCTACCCCGGTATTCCGATTCTCAACGGTAAAATCGTAATCAGCAGGGCTGTTGGAAAAACCTGTCAGGTAGCTGCTAACGGCCTGCCCTGGACCGGACCCCAGTTCTTCCAGATAGACAATGTCTTTGCCGTCGATCTTTGCGGCCGAACCGAAAGGTTGTTTTGCTACAGGCTCAAAGGGGAAATGAACGACCATGCCAGGGCCAGTAGGAGCGCCATCGAGCATAAAAAAGTCGTGGTCGTAGACCTGCGTGTCGATCTCCTTCGTCCCCACGTTTTTCATGTGGTGTTCGAGTATAAGAACCGGATCGTGCTTATCAAGTTTCAGCGTCTTCTCATAGACATATGCGATGCCCAGCGGTGATTGAATACGTTGCGTGAAGGTGACTTCACTCTTCTTGACGCGAACCGTCCATTTCCCTCCATCTACGATCGGATAAGTGAAACCGAACTTATAGGGCGAATCATCCATCTTGCGCAGGACCCCAACCCCTGGTTTGATGAAGAGTCCCCCAGGTTTTGCCTCACTATAATTCATAGACCCGAGGCCGTCGCTCGATCGGAATTCCTCGACCGGCCCGGCAATAGAATCGTTGATCAACGGGTCGTAGTGATTGAACCAAATTCCAAAATAGGTATGGCCTTTATATGTCAGGCAAGGGACTACGCCCGACCAATCGAAACGCGACGCCCGGTAGTAGCCGTTCTGAGGATCGGGCAGGTAGACGACT
>Ga0302325_10018579_pt1 | contig 14646 bp, 11 predicted proteins | sample Palsa_T0_2_FD_201948 | JGI IMG/M metagenome (GOLD analysis project Ga0302325, IMG submission 201948) | Peat permafrost microbial communities from Stordalen Mire near Abisko, Sweden - Palsa_T0_2 | ecosystem: Environmental > Terrestrial > Soil > Palsa > Peat permafrost | place: Sweden: Abisko... | reverse complement strand
GGATCACGGCGGCGACGGACGTACCGCGCTGGCGAGCCAGCGTATGAACGCGTTCATAACGCTCATCGTCGAGCAGTAGCTGCAGCCGGTGAGTCAACATACACATACATTAGCATGCACATCTCTGGCTCCCCCGCTCGTCCCCGCCTCCCAACGACGCGTCTAGCCCTCAGATCCAGTCGGCACGATCGATCCAGGTCTGCGGCTGCAAGTACGGGTTCAGGTTCCGCGAAGGGTTCACAGTCTGCACGGACTGCGAAGTCTTCCTCAAACCCGAATCCTCCACGATAAATCCCGCCTGCCTCGAATATGGGGGCTAACGGCGTGGACCGGGAGGGCGCGGCCACGATGACCGAGGGCTTGGCCGTCAGGCGTCGATGTCCAGGGAGGCTTCGTCGAGGTCAGCCGGGGTGTACGGCACGTAGATGCCCAGCCGCTCGGCGAGCGCCCGCGCCTTGGCCAGCAGCGGGTGCGCCTCGCCCAGGGCGGGCCGTCCGTGGGCCAGCAGGGTCCGGTCGAGCACCGGCTGGAGCAGCTTCGCGGCCTGGCTCGCGTCGCCGAGCGCGGCGCGGCACACCGCCTCCTCGTAGTGCGCGGTCAGGACCACGGGGTGGCTGGGGTCAACTCCGGCCGTGGCGAGGTCAGCGACCGAACCGAAGCACTCGGCGGCACGCCGGCCGTCCCCCAGGAGGTTCGCCGCCCGGCCGAGCAGGACGAGGGTCCAGCCGTGCGCGGGCAACGGCGGCCCCGCCTCCGCTCGGGCTTCGGCGTCGGCCAGCCGGCTCAGCGCGGCCGCGGCTCCCGCGGCTTCCCCCCGTAGCAACGCGAGCTCGCCAAGGGAGCGATCAAGGTCCGCGGCCAGCGGGTCCAGGCCGGCGTCCAGCGGGCAGTCCGCGAGCTGCTCCCGGTCGGTACGCAGGGTAGCCGCCGCCTCATCGGCTCGGCCTAGTTCGCCGCTGGCCAGCGCGAGCAGGCGCCGAGCGGTATAGCCGAGCCGGAACGACACCCGATCACGGAACCAGTCGGTTCCCGCGGTCTGGTCGCCGAGCAAGTCGAGCACGGTATGGGGGTGCTCGAGAACAAGCGCCGCCTTAGCCAGCCAGATAAGGTCTTCCTGGACTCGGTAGGAGCTGGGCAGGAACCTGCCGCGGCGGGTATCGGCGGCCTCCTCGAGGTGACGTCGCGCGAGGGTCGGATGTCCGGCGGAAAGCAGGGTCTGTCCCAGCACGCTCCGGGCCTCGGCGGTGTCGGCGTGGGCGAGGCCGCCAAGCCGGGCTTGCCTGTCCGCCAGCAGGTCGGTTGCCAGCCGGACGCTCTCGATCGCGCGCCCGTTGAGCCGGGCGATGTCCGTCCGGGTGCGTTCGGTCACGGTTAGCCGCCGCCAGGATGGCGCGTCCTGCGACTGGCGCTCCAGCAGGGCCTGCCGGGTATGGAGGACCTCGGTAATGACGGTCTCGGCGTGCCGTCCACGTCCTGTCTCAGCGGCTAGCGCGGCGAGATTGTTGTCCGCGCGCGCGATCCTCGACCGGTCACGGCCTAGGCCTTGCTCGGCGACCCGGCGGGACATTTCCCACGCCTCCGCGGCCGAGCGCCTGTCCCCGTACCGGGCCGCGGCCAGCCCGAGGTGGCTCGCGGCGTCGCTGAGCCGCTGCCGGTCATGCCCGGCGGCGTCGGGCATCGCGTCGGCTCGGGCGTTCGGCTCGGCCGGGAGGTTCTGCCAGAGCGAGACCGTCCGCCGCGCCTCCCTGACGCAGCGATGGTGCAGCGTGCCCGCCTCGAGCAGGACCCGGACCACGACGGCGCTGGCGTTCGCCTCGGCCCGGGGATCGGTACGCCGCCGGGCGACGGCGGCCAGTGCGGTCTCGCCGCTTTCCAGGTCGCGCGGGAGCGCCCCGGCGAGCCGGGTCAGGTCGCGTTCGAACCACAACGCCGCGAGCCCGCGCGCGACGATATCGACCGGCCCGTCACGATCGGCGAGGCAGGTCCGGAAGGTGACGTCGGACAGCCGGGAGGCGCTCTCGGCGACGTCTGACTCGACCGGGTAGGTGACCGATTCGGTGCAGTCTCGCAGCACCGGGCGCAGGAAATCAGAGAAGACGTCGCACCGGCCGTGCCAGGCCGCGGCCGCGACCCGGCCCCATGGGCTGTCTGGCCAGTCGGGCGGCAGGAGGCCGGAGCCGGCGGCGAGTTGCCGCTTCTCCGCGGTGGAGATGTCGCCGATCCCGTAGCCGACCTGGGTCATCAACGGACGTTCGGCCCGGTGAAAGGTGACGATCATACTCAGCGCGGCGACCACGGCCGATCTGGCCGCCGTTACCGACTCGATGGGCCCCGGGGGTGACCAGTTCGCTTGTCCGGCGAACTCCTGCCAGGCGTGCGCCGCGGCGAGCGCGACCAGCACGCGGCGATTGTGCACCTCGTTGTACAGCCATACCGCGGAACGCCCCTGCGGTCCCGGCAGTCGTACCGCCGCGGCCACGTCCCCGGCGCGGACCACGTGATAGGGCGTCTGGCGAAGTACGGTGGCGGCGGCAGCCGCGATGGCCGTGAGCCGTTCGTCCTGCGCTGCCACCGGCACCTCCTCTCGCTCACCTGGCCCGTTACCTGGACCAAGATCGTCATCATAAGCCGAACCCCAGGGAGGGGCGGCCCAGATTTTCCTGACTAAAGGCAATATGATTATTTCGGGTTAGTTCAGGTATTTACTTTGGCTCGTAGGCGGACAGGTGCGCAGGCTTACCTCGGTAAAACGGGACGGCCTGAGACTAGTTTTCGGAGCCAGGTCAATGCCGGATGGGTAGTGAGGTGCGTGGCCCGGGGGCTCAAGCCCCCGGGCCGTCGCAGGTCACAGCGCCTGCTGCCCGCTCCTGGGCGGTCGCTGCGGCGACCGCGGCGGTCCGGGTACCGGCCCTGAACGCGGAGGCTGACGCCTGGATTGTCCGGGGCTGGGCGGACGTGGCGGTCGGCTGCCTCGCTCTAGACCGCCTGCGGCCCGGCGATTCAGGGCCCGGTGGTTCGGGGCCCAGGAGTTCAGGACTGTCCGGGGGTTCAGGACTGCCCGGTGCCTTCGGCGGCCTGGATGAGGTGGTCCGGGCCATGGGTGTCCTCTCGGGCGGCCAGCATGCCGCCCGGCTCCGTCTGCTACGGCGGTTCGCCGGGCCGGTGCCGCGGTGGTACCCGGACGCTCGTCCAGTCACTGGGTTTATCCGCCGCATCAGAGGGACCGCATGGCGAGCGGCCGACCTCGTCGCCGGGTTCGGTGAACTGCTCCTCTCGACCGCCGCCGCGCTCCCGCGCGCCGCCCCGTGCCCATTGGTCAGCGCGCAGCAACTCGCCTGGGGCGTCCGCTACCGGCCCTCACCTAGCGATGCGCACGTCACGCTGTGCTTGCCGGTGAGTCGCCGGCTGGCCCGGCGGACCTGGATGTGCCTGCCCGGGCTGGCCAGCCCGGGCACCGTGATCGCCCAGGTCCCGTCCACCGCCCCTCCGCTGGAGCAGCAGATCTGGCGCGGCATCCATGAAGGTGCGCACCTTGATCACCTCACCTCGCTGGCCAGCCGCGGACCGCTGGCGCCCAGCCCGGGGGAGTTCGGCGCCGGCCTGCTGATCGCCGAGTCCTATGCGATGGCGGTGGAGATTCTCGCCGCGGTGGAGTGCGTACTGGCGGGGGAGGGCCACGCGGTCTGGCAGCTAGGTGCCGGGCTGATCGAGCGGGCCACCCGTCTGCCCGGCGGCGCTCATCCGGCGGTTGAGTTCGCCGACCTGCCGACCCTGGCTGAGGTCTACCTGCTCGGGCCGATCGAAATGCTGGCCGATGGCGCGGCGGCAGCCGCGCTGCCCGACGAGCTCATCTCCTCGCTGCGGGATCGCTGGCGGGCCGCGTGCGCGGCCTACCCGCCCGCCGCAGCGTTCGGATCAGCCGCCGCGCAGCTGATCGGCAGGTCGGCCCGACCTTGAGCATCCTCCCGCGCCAGCGTGGCCACCAGGCCTTCGCGGCGTCGGAATCGGATCTTTATCCACGTAAGTCCTGCATAGATAGACATGCTTTATCTAGCTACACTAAGCTCACCTTAGTGCTTACGGGATTCGGGACGGACAACGCCTGAAGTGAGCCGTTAGGGGTGGATGAGGGAGGAGCCGCAAACGTCTGGATGGGCTGTCGTGCGGCGAACACTGCGCGGTGACCGTTCTGGCCAGCGGAAGGATCGTGAGGGATGAAGCCAACGTAGGGATGGTGCGGCATGTGGCCGCAAGGTGAGGCCACCTCGGCGGCCATTTAATCGAATGAAGCGTCGGTCGCACATTACCGATCACTGGTAATCGCCTACCCGAGACTGGCGATTACCGGCCACGAATCCTAGCCTTTGGGGGGCAGATGATTTCGTCGGTCGGATTGAACTCTCCCAGTAGCGACGCGTGGCTTGTGACGGTGAACGAACTCGCCGGCAGGCCAAACCCTCTCGAGCCTGTCATGGCCACGTCGCCCGTGACGTTGAGGACCCCAGGTGGCGGCCGCCATGGCCCCTGACGGAGCTGGCCGTCACCTGGCTAATTCTGCAGAGGGGGTCTGATGACAAACATCACGAGCCACGCGGCGCTTAACGCGCAGGACCTGGACGCGGCGATCGAGCACGCACGTGCGGCGCTGGCCGCGTTGCAGCGTTTTCCCGCCGACGGCGACGGGCCCGGCTACCCGAAGGTGATCGCCGAGGCGCGTGCGCTCCTCGGGACCCTGCTCGAGCGTCGACTGGCCCTGGCGGGTGCGCAGCGCGAGGAGCGGGATCAGGCCGTAGTCGCGGCCACCCGAGCCGACCGTAACGAGGCCATCGCGGTGAACGCCGCGCTGCTCTACCGGCTGCCAGTCGACGATCCGGCCTGGCCGGACGTGGCGATGACCGTCGGCAGGCTCAGCTATGACCGCTACAGCGACGCCTGGGCAGACGCCGAGCCGGCCGACCCCGACGATCTCGACGCCGCCTGCGATCTGCTGTTGCGGGCCACGCGCAACCACGACGCCGACGAGCGTACGACGCTGTATCTCGTCCTCGCGCTGCGCGACCGGGAGCGGCTGATGGCCTGGCCGGGCGATACGAACGCCCTGAAAACCTGGGCCGAGCGGCTGCTCTCCTTTCCGATGCCGGGTGAGAGTTGACTCAGCCGGTGGCGCCGGGAACCGGAACGCCGATAGGGCTGGGGTAGGGGAGCACTCTCGCGCACGCCAGCGCCACCGGAGTGAGGACCTTCACGACTTCGGCCGTGGTCCCGGCGCCGAGACGAGCCCAGGGCCGCGCTGCAGCGCGGTCGGTTGCATCCTCCACGGCCGCGTGTGCGTCCCGGCCGGCGCCGGTCAGGGTACCGTCGGCGCTGATCCAGCCGCGGGCGGCCAGCCTGCCCAGCGCGCTTTCCCACGCCTCATCGGTCCAGCCCCGGACCGGCTGCAGGTCTTCTCGCCGCAGGTCCAGGCGGGAGCGCAGGACGACGGCCTCGCAGCCGTCGATGTCGGCCGCCGTCAAAGCGGCGAAATGCCCGTCGCCGCGATGCTCCCGCAGCAAGGTGGCCGCCTGCCAGAGCCGGGCCAGACCCGAAAGACCCGCGGATCCGTCCTCGATGACGGCGGCGTTCGCCGCGGCCAGCACCCGGCCCGAGCAGTCCAGCTCGCCGGTCGCCTGCCAGAGCAGGTCGGCGGCCGCGGCCGCCTCGGATTCCAGCCCGGCGAGCAGGCCGCGGAGTGCCTCGGTCGCACCCGCCAGCCGAGTCCGCAGCGCCTCCTCCGGTGTGATCAGCTCCCAGATCCCGGGGACCGCGCGGGCCACGAAAGCGGGAGCGAAGTTGAAGAACGAGGCGGTGACGACCGCCGCGCCCACAGCACCAAGCGGCGCCGCCCGGCCGGCGAAGTACCCTCGCCAGAACCCGCGCAGGCCGGCCTGCGCGAACGCCGAACGGGCCTCGGGCGCGAAGTAGGTTACCGCGTGAATGGGCTCGAACAGAATCCACATTGACCGCGCCGTCTGTGCCGTGGCCGTCACGACCGCCCCTTTCGCTGAGGATCAAGGATGATTCTCTAGGGTTCTTGTCTGGGCAGGATAACCCTGGCCAGGCTGTTGCACCTGTGGCTGCGTTCTTGCCGACAAGCCGGGTAGGGGGTTTGTTATGCGGACTGACCCGGCGAAAGCCGACCGTAAACCCGGTGCGGACGCCGAGGCGAGCGGCACGTGGCGCAGCCGGTGGCGGGGCTGGCGTACCTGGCTGCCCTTCTTGGTCAAGCCATTGCGCCGCGGCATCTTCCTGTTCGTCATAGCACTGGTCATCGAGTACCTGGTGGTGCCCGAACTGGTCGGTGCCAGCAAGGACCTATCCCTGCTCGGGCGGGTGAACGTCGGCTGGCTGGTGGCGGGCCTGGTCACCGAGTGCCTCTCGCTGTTCTGCTATGGCCTGCTGACCCAGGCCGTGCTGTCGGCTCCCGGGCCGGATGATCCGGCCAGGCCGGGCCTGTCCAGGCTGTTCCGCATTGACCTGGCCGCCGCGGCGATCGCGCACGTCATCCCGGCCGGAACGCTGGGCAGCGCGGGGATCGGCTACCGCCTGTTCACCGCGGAGGGCATCAAGGGCAACGACGCCGGGGTCATGATGGCGACTAAGGGCCTGGGCTCCACCGTGGTGCTGAACGTGCTGCTGTGGCTGTCCCTCGTCATCTCCATACCGCTGGCGGGCTTCCACCCGATCTACGTGACCGTCGCCATCATCGGCGCCGTGCTGCTGCTCGCGATCGCCGCCCTGACCTTGGGCATTACCCGCGGGGCCGAACGCTCCTCCCGCATCCTGCACGCCGTCGGCGACCGGATTCCCGGCCTGTCCGGTGAGCGCCTGGAGCTGGGCCTGCGCGAGGCAGCGACCTCATTGTCCGCGCTTGGCCGCGATCGGCGCACCATGTTCTGGTCGCTGACCTGGGCCTCACTTAACTGGCTGCTGGACGCCGCGTCGCTATGGTGCTTCGTGGCCGCCTTCGGCCGTTTCGTTAATCCGGTGGAGCTGTTCGCCGCCTACGGGATCGCCAACATCGCGGGCGTCCTGCCCATCACGCCCGCCGGGCTGGGCGTCGTCGATTCGGTGGCTCCGCTGCTGCTGATCAGCTTCGGCATCACCCGGAGCGTGGCCACGCTCGGCGTCCTGGGCTGGCGGCTAGTGAACTTCTGGCTGCCCATCCCGGCCGGCGCTGTCGCGTATGTGTCCCTCAAGGTGCCGCGGGGGGCGGGCCTGAAAGCCATGCGCACCGCCGTGACCACCATGGGGTCGCGCGGCGACCAGCCCCATGAGACCCAGCCCCATGAGACCCAGCCCCATGAGACCCAGCCCCATGAGACCCAGCCCCATGAGACCCAGCCCCATGAGACCCAGCCCCATGAGACCCAGCCCCATGAGACCCAGCCCCATGAGACCCAGCCGCCCGACACAGACTCGCCCGAAACTCCCGAGCCACCCGCGTTTGCTAGTGACAGGTGAGCTTGGGGTTTCCGCCGAGGTAATTGACCGGCCCGAAAAGTATGGTGACCGCGATCGTGCCCACTCCCGCGCAATCCACCGACGACGTGGTGTAGTAGTTCCTTTGCCCGGCGGCGACGGCGCCGATAAGCAGCCAGATGAGGATCAGCACCCAGAATAGGCGCATCGTCACCTCCAGGGCCGGAAAGAATAGGCAAAGCCATTACCGGCGACACTTTAGTGATATCAGGCCGTGCGACTCAGCGGTAGGCCCGCGCCTGCATCTCATAAAGCTCGGCGTAAAGGCCGCCCGCCCGGACCAGGGACGCGTGATTCCCGGTCGCGGCGATCCGGCCCTGATCCAGGACGACGATCAGGTCGGCCATCCGGACCGTAGAGAACCGGTGCGAGACGAGCAGCGTAATCGCGCCCGACTGACTGGCCAGCTTCCGCGCGTCCAGGTACCGCTCAAACAGCGCGGCCTCGGTGATCGCGTCGAGGCTGGCGGTGGGCTCATCCAGGATAAGCAGCAGCGGTAGGTCGCGCATCATGCCGCGGGCCAGGGCCAACCGCTGCCACTGGCCGCCGGAGAGCTCGTGCCCGCCGGTAAACGAACGGCCCAGCCGGGTGTCCAAGCCGTCGGGCAGGGCATCGGTGACTGCGGTGGCGTCGGCCCGGCGGAGCGCCGCATGCAGCGCCGGAACCTGGTCCAGGCGCGCCAGGTCGCCCACCCCGACCGCCTCTCCGGCCAGCAGCTCGAACCGCACGAAGTCCTGGAACGTGGCCGCCGTCCGCCGCCGCCAGGCGCCCAGGTCGATGTCGGCCAGGGGTATCCCGTCGAGCAGCACTTCGCCCGCGGTGGGCCGGTACATGCCGGTCAGCAGTTTGACCAAAGTGGTCTTGCCCGCACCGTTCTCCCCGACCAGAGCCACGGCCGCCCCGGCCGGCAGATGCAGGTCAATCCCGTCAAGCACGGTGCCGCCGTCCGGCGGGTAACCAAAGCTGACGCCGCGGAGCGTGATGCCGCGGCTGAGCGAGGCCGGAGGAGACCGCAAAGACGCCGGTGACGGCGAAGACGCCGGTGACCCCGGGGCACTGGCCTGCGGCTGGTAGCCGTCGGCCGCGGCGTAATCCTCCAGCCAGCGCAGCCGCCGGGCGGTCCGCGTCGTCGTGAGCAGCTGGCCGATGGCGGCCGCGGCCTGGCCCACCTGGAGCTGAACCCGCTGGATCAGCGTGACGGCGAGCACCACCGCGCCGACGGTGGCGGTGCCGTGCGCGGCCCGTACCACGACCACCGCGATCCCGGCGACGAACCCGCCCGCGAATACCAGCCAGCCGACCGCGCCGAACACGGCGCCGAGAACAGCCGCCCGGGTGGTGCCCGAGTTCACCCTCCTGGCCAGGGCCCTGTGCCGGTCCTGGATCGGGCCCGTGGCCCCGAAGACACGAAGCTCCTTGGCTGGTCCCGCCGAGGTGGCCAGTTCGAAGAGCTCGTTGGCGAGCCGGCGGTCCGGCGCCAGCCGCTCATCGCTGCGCTGCCGTAGCCAGACCGACAGGCGTTCCCCGGCGACCGGGGCGATCGCGCACAGCGGCAGCGCGGCGAGCGGCGGGAAGATCACGGCGAGGATCACCACGATGCCGGCCGTCCGGACCAGGACCTGGATGACCGAGAGGATCTGGCGCGGGCCGTTCCCGAGCAGCCGCAGGTTCTGCTGGAGCAAGTCGAGCTCGGTCAGGTACGCCGGCCGCTCCAGGTGATCAACCCCGCTGACCGCGTTGATCTGCTCGGCAATACGGGCCGTCAGGTAGAAGGTCACCCGGTCCGACATCACGGCGCCCGCGGTGCCCGCGAGCATGGCGAGCGCCCAGGTCGCCGTGTACAGGACGACGATGCTGATCACGCCGAGAACGACACCCCTGGGCTGATGCCGCAGCGAGGCGTCGATGACCAGCGCCAGGCCCACCGGGTACAGCACCGACGTGATCGCGCCCGCCATCAGGAGGGCCGCGGTATAGACGGTCCAGCCGGGCGCGGCCTGCCAGCCCCAGCTGGACAGCGACCCGAGCATCCCAGTCGCCCGGATCACCCGTCGCCGCAGACGGCGGCCCGACGTACCCCCGCCTTTCATTCCGCGGCCTCGCCGAATCGCGCCGCCTGCAAGCCGAACAGCTGGGCGTAGCGGTTCCCGGCCGCCAGCAGCGACTCATGGCTCCCCTGCTCGAGCACCTGACCGCCGTCGAGCACGCAGATATGATCGGCCCGGCGGACGGTGGAGAACCGGTGCGAGATGATCACCGTGGTGGTACCCGCGGTGATGTCAAGGAACCGGTCGAAGAAATCGGCCTCACCTCGGGCGTCCAGCCACGCGGTCGGCTCGTCCAGGACCAGGATCGTGGCCCCATGACGCACGGCGAACAGGGCGCGGGCGAGTGCGATCCGCTGCCATTGCCCGCCGGACAGGTCAACTCCGCCCTGGTAATGCCGGGACAAGACGGTCTGCCAGCCATTTTCCAGCGACGTGAGCGTGTCGAGGGCTCCGGCCCGCGCGGCGGCGGCGGTGAGTCCCTCGGTGTCATCGGCAAATCCTGGCGCCCCGAAACCGATGTTCTCGGCGAAACTGAGCGGGTAATGCGCGAAATCCTGGAAAACCACCGCTACCTGACGCTGCCACTGCGCCGGACGGAGCCGGGCCAGGTCCACCCCGTCGACCAGGATCCGGCCTGCCACCGGATCGTGCAGCCGGGCGAGCAGCTTCACGAGGGTTGTCTTCCCCGCGCCGTTGATGCCGACCACGGCCGTCGACCGGCCGGCCGGCAGGACGAGATCCAGGCCCTCGAACACATCCCGGTCGGCCCCCGGATAGCGGAAGTACACCTGGTCGAAGCGGACCTCATGCGCGGGCAGCCCGGCCGCGGGCTGATCGCCGGACAGGTCGGGTCCGGCCGGCCTCAGTGCGGCCTCCAACTGGCCGGCCCGGGGCAGACCCTGCAGCATCCAGGCCAGGGCTACGTCATCCCAGGAGATGTCGCCGAGCGGTGTGGTGGCCGCAAGCATCGGCAGCATGATGGCCAGGGTGCCCAGGGAGATCTGCCGGTGGTACCCGGCCAGGCCGAGGTACCCGGCCGCCACCGCGAAGGCGGCCAGCACCGGCGCGCACAGCAGCACGACCTTGCGGTCCAGCCGCCGCAGCACCGCCCAGGGGGCGGCCATGCCGAGAAGCCATTGCGACCGGTAACGCTCGACCAGCCAGCCGCCCAGGCCGAACACCCGGGACTCCTTGGCCACCGGCGGCAACGCCGCCAGCCGCTGCAGGTACCAGGCACGGCGCAGCACCTCAGAGCCGCCGGCGTACAGGGCTCCCTGTTCCCTGATCAGCTTGAGCTGCGGCCGCCGGATGATCACCCAAAGCACCAGCATGCCCAGGCCCAGCCACCAGCGCCACGACGCCAGCACGGCGCACGCGATCAGGCCGCTGGCCCGGTTGCTCACCACCAGCGCGAGCGTCATCGGTGCGTCGGCCGGCATCTGGCCGGTCAGCTGTCCCTGCGCGAGCGCCAGGTCATCAAGTACCCGGGGATCCTCCAGGTGCGAGATGCCGGCTGGTTCCGACACCGCCGTTATCAGCCTGTCCTCGGTCCGGTAGACCAGGCGCCACTTCACCACCGAACTCAGTGCCGACTGCACCGGGCCTAGGAGCAGGGCCGCCGCGTAGGCGATCCCGGTAACCGTCAGGGCCTCGATCAAGCTATGCTCGGCCGGCGACCGCAGCCCGTCGCGGGCGGCGACCGGAATGTCGCCGACCAGCCGGCCGGCCGCGATAAGGACTAGGTTGGGCAGGACGGAGGCTGCGACCGCATAGGTGGCGACCGCGAGCGAAAGCGGGACGCTCGTCTCCCACAGAAGCCGGATCGCCGCGCCGTAGCCGGGCCCGGTGAGCGCGGGGAAGATCCGTGTCCGGAAATTCCTGCCCGGCTCTCCCACCGCCCCAGGCTACAGCGGATTTAATTCCTTAAAATTTATTTTTTCTCCCACCCATCCGATCTGGCCCCAGCCTCGAAGGTGTCATATGAACCCGAGTGACTCGGATGCCTCCCGGTTCAGATCCGTGCCCACCGATAGGAGGGGAGAGCGGGACCTAGACGACCTGCTCGTCCACGTGGCACGCGGGGACCAGGTTGCGTTCGAGACGCTGTACGACCGTCTGGCCGGGCCGGTGTACGGCGTGATCCGCAGGGTTCTGAAGGATCCGTCGCAGTCCGAGGAAGTGGCGCAAGAGGTTCTCCTCGAAGTGTGGCGGACCGCGGCACGGTTCGACCCGGCCCTGGGTGGTGCGGCGACGTGGGTGATGACGATCGCCCACCGCCGTGCCATCGACCGGGTCCGGTCCACGATCGCGGCGGCCGAGCGCGAGCACAAGATGGCCCAGATCGATACGCCACATGATGAGGTCGCCGAGGCGGTGGAAGCGAGCCTGGACGCCGAGCGGGTGCAGCGCTGCCTGGGCGGGCTCACCGAGATCCAGCGCGAGGCGATCACCCTGGCCTATTACGGCGGACACAGTTACCGGCAGGTGGCTGAGTTGCTTAACGTCACGCTGGGTGCCGTCAAGACGAGGATCCGCGATGGGCTGATCCGGATGCGCGATTGCCTGGGGGTGAGCTGATGAAGCTGTTCCGCCGCGATCTGCACTCTCTCAGCGGCGCCTACGCGCTGGACGCGCTTGCCCACGGCGCCGAGTCCGAGCGGTTCGCCCGCCACCTGAACCGGTGCTCGTCCTGCTCCAGCGAGGTCCGCGAGTTCCGGGAGGTGGCGACCGCGATGGCCTTCGCCGCCGCCACCGAGCCGCCGCCTGAGCTTCGCGACCGGGTGCTGGCGGCCGCGACGCTTACCCGCCAGCTACCGCCCGAGGTCACATCCCACGCGCGACCGCGCCGGGCTCGCGGGCGCGCCAGGGCCCGGGTGCCCTGGCTGCCGTGGCTGTCCGGCGTCGTCGCCACCGCCGCCGTCGTCGTCGCGGTGCTTTTCGGCTACGCGCAGGCCCACACCGAGCAGGAACTGAACCAGGCCCGGGCGCAGAACCAGGCGATCGCCGCGGTCCTGTCGGCGCCGCAGGTCAAGCTGCTCAGTCAGGCCACGACCAAGGGCGGCGTGGCCACCGTGGTGCTGGCCGCGGACAGGCACCAGATGGTGGTGACTACGAACGGGCTGCCCGCGCTGCCCACGGGCAAGGTCTACCAGCTCTGGCTGATCGGCACGACCAGGACCGTGTCGGCGGGCTTGCTGCCCGCGGCCACCTCAGGGCGGACCGGGCCGGTGCTGGCGTCCGGGGTGGTCAAGGGTGACACGCTCGGCCTGACCGTCGAGCCGGCCCCCGGAACGGCCCATCCCACCACCACGTCGATCCTGGTCCTGCCGCTACCGGTCTGAGGGCACTACCCGTCTGAGGGCACTACCCGTCTGAGGGCCAGCGGCAGCTGGTGACCTGCCCGCCGGTGACGGTGGCGGTGGCCACCGGGCTGTGCTCGTCACGCCAGATCGTGTACCGCCCCGCGGCCAGGCTCGGGTAGACCGCCGCGTACGCGGTCGCGGTGGCCATGGGCCGCTGGCGCACCTGTGAGTGCGTCCGCCGCGCCCCGGGGGCATCGTCCCGGCTGATCTCGATCTCCGCGCCGTCCAGCTCGGCCGGCGTGTACAGGATCAGGGCGCCGACGTCGGCGCCGAGCTCCAGGACTACGGTGCCGGGACCGGTAGGACCGGCGGTTGCCTCGGTCATGCTGCGCTCCAATTTGTCACCACGAGAACCCCTGAAAGAACCCTGAAAACCGTGGCGCCCCGGCGGGGACCACCGAAACCGTTGGCCTCGCCGGGGCGACGGTGTGATCAAGACGGGTTGTCGAACCCGCTGTACGGAAGCCCCAGGTAGGGGAACGAGCCGGTGCTGGGCGAGCTGACGTCGGCGGGGGTGAGGCCGTCGGTGAGCTTGGCCGCGGCGGCGTCCGGTACGTAGCTCTTGTCGATCAGGTCGTAGGTAAAGCCGGCCAGCGCCCGCAGCTCGATCGCGACCACGTCGTCGGTCACCCGGCGGCCGTTCGGGAAGCCGCCCGCGTCGCCTCCGAGCAGGCCGTAGATGCTCTGCTTGGCCGGCGGCGTGGGCTTGACGGAGGTGTTCAGCCGCAGCATGTCGGCGAGCACCTTCCCGGTGAAGTTGGTGAACCCGGGGACGATGCCGGCCGGGATGCCGGTGAGCAGGATCGCTTCCAGGTCGGCCCGCGGCTTACCCGAGGCGACCAGCGCGGCCAGGTTGGGGAACACACCGGGATACAGGGCCGGCAGCAGCGCCGCCAGGCCCGGCTGGGTGACGAATTCCGCGAACAGCTTGTCGTCCGACGGCGGCAGCGAGTTCCACAGGTCCTTTTTGCCAAGCGGGTTGATCACCTCGTTGACCAGCGGGTTACCGAGCCGCGAGACCTGCCGCCACGGCCCGCTGGACACGTTCTGGCCGTTGTCTGCGTCCCAGACCGTGGCCGACTGGCGGCTCGCCGTGGTCCACACGCCGATGCTCGGGTGGCCGCTCTTGGTGATCGCGGAGATCGGCACCTGGATCGCGATGGAGTGCACGTTCAGGTGGTCGGTGGCGTTCACGCCGGCGGCGGGTCCGCTGAACGCGTTCAGCCCGTACTGGGCGTGCAGGTTCTCGAACGGCCGCAGGTCGCCCAGGTCGAAGATCGAGCCCAGGTCGACGTAGAAGGCCTCGGCGCGCTGCCCGGCGAACACGGTGATGCCGCCCCGCAGCTGGTGGATGGCCTGGCCGGCCACCACGTTGTAGTTCGGCGTGGACAGCGGCCCGATGTTGCACGGCGGGCAGGCCAGGTTGACGCCGACGGTGTGCTGCGAGTTGCCGGACACCACGGTGAGGTCGTAGAACTGGCGGCGGTTGAAGTTCGGGCTGTTGATCGCCTCGATCGGGCCCGTGTTGTACAGGAAGGTGTTCTCGTCGAGCACCTGGGTGCTGAAGCGGAACTCATAGGAGATGTCCGCGTGGCCGTCGCCGTTGTTGTCGATGTGGATGCCGTAGAGCACGTCGTCGCCGAACTCGTAGAAGTTCGGGCCGCCGGACGGCTCCTGCAGCGGGATGTAGTTGGCGATCAGCGTGACCGTGTCGGGCT
>Ga0302325_10018577_pt1 | contig 14647 bp, 13 predicted proteins | sample Palsa_T0_2_FD_201948 | JGI IMG/M metagenome (GOLD analysis project Ga0302325, IMG submission 201948) | Peat permafrost microbial communities from Stordalen Mire near Abisko, Sweden - Palsa_T0_2 | ecosystem: Environmental > Terrestrial > Soil > Palsa > Peat permafrost | place: Sweden: Abisko... | reverse complement strand
CGGGGTGAAATATAATGGGGGCTGCAATACCCGATTTTGCGCAACCAACCTTGGAGCAAGCCATGCTGTGGACGAAACCTGTATTTGAAGATATCCGGTTTGGTTTCGAAATCACGATGTACGTCGCAACGCGCTGAATTTGCGGCCGCAGCCGGCGACGCTGGCTGCGGCACTTCTCTGCCGTGCCTGAAGCGAACTGAAGGCACGCGGCTCTCGCCGGTCGCGGGAAGGCGAGATGGCATGATTACCTGCCCGCGCCTGTGATCGTCCACGTTCTCGGCTCGGCCGCGGGCGGTGGTTTCCCGCAGTGGAACTGCAACTGTCGCAACTGCGACGGGGTTCGCCATGGGCGGATCAATGCCCGGGCGCGTACCCAATCCTCGTTGGCGTTGAGTGCCGACGGCGACAACTGGGTCCTGTTCAACGCTTCGCCCGACATCCTGGTTCAGTTGCGCAATTTCCCGCGTCTGCAGCCCGGGCGTGCGCTGCGCGACACCGCGATCGTCGGCGTTGTCCTGGTTGACAGTCAGATCGATCATACGACGGGCCTGTTCATGTTGCGCGAAGGCCAACCGCTGCGCGTGTACGCGACCGATTGCGTGCGCGAGGACCTCACCACCGGCAACCCCGTATTCACCATTCTCGACCACTATTGCGGCGTCGACTGGCAGCGCATGCACACCGACCGGGATGCCTACTTCGCTATTGAAGGGATTCCGGGCCTGCAGTTCCGCGCCGTTGCCCTGGTGAGTAAGGCGCCGCCGTACTCGCCGCACCGGCAACAGCCGCGCGAAGGCGACAATGTGGGCATCGTGGTGCGGGACGAGGCGACCGGTCGCACGCTCTTCTATGCCCCGGGACTGGGTCGGATTGAAACGCAGGTGGACGAAATTTTCTCGCAGGCCGACTGTCTGTTGGTCGATGGCACGTTCTGGAGCGACGATGAGATGCTGCGCCTGAAGATCTCGGCCAAGCGAGCACAGGACATGGGTCATCTCGCGCTGTCCGGAGCGGGGGGCATGATCGATGCGCTCTCCGCGTACTCGCGCCCGAGGAAGGTGCTCATCCACATCAACAATACCAATCCCATTCTCGACGAGGACTCGCAAGAACGCGCCGCGCTCGCGGCGGCCGGAATCGAGGTCGCGCACGACGGCATGGAAATCTCGCTCTAGCCCCGCCCGCACTCGACTATGGCGCCCTCGCAGCCGCAGCCCTGGACCAGGGAAGAATTCCAGCAGCAACTGCTGGCGCAAGGCGCGCGCTATCACATCCATCACCCATTCCAGGTGCGGATGAACGCCGGCCATTGCACGCGCGAACAGGTGCAGGGGTGGGTCTGCAATCGCTACTACTACCAGATCTGCATTCCGCTCAAGGACGCGGCCATCCTTTCGAACTGCCCCGACCGCGAAGTGCGGCGCGAGTGGATCAAGCGCATCGTCGATCACGACGGGACGCAGGGAAGCGAAGGCGGCATCGAGGCTTGGATACGGCTGGGCGTCGCCGCCGGCGTGGCGCGCGAGGAGATCACCTCGCTTAAGCATGTGCTCCCCGGTGTGCGCTTCGCCGTGGACGCCTACGTCAGCTTTGCCCGCACGCATCCGTGGCAGGAGGCGGTTTGTTCGTCGTTGACCGAGTTGTTCGCTCCCGAGATCCACAAGAACCGCCTTGCCGGCTGGCCGCAGCATTACCCGTGGATCGATCCGGAGGGGCTCGCGTACTTCCGCGAGCGTGTGACGCTGGCGCGGCGCGACGTCGCGCACGGTCTGGAACTCACGCTGACCCATTTCGACACGCGCGAGCGGCAGGAGCGGGCAATCGAGATCCTGGGGTTCAAGCTCGACGTGCTATGGTCGATGCTCGACGCGATGCAAGTAGCCTATGGACTTCCCGGAGGCGATCGTGGCCACTGAGTTGACCTTCACGCTTATGGATGCGCCGGTAATGTCGGGCAAGTTTCGATTGCAGTACGAAAAGGCCCAGTCTGCCTGGGTATTGCTCTATCCGGAGGGGATGGTGAAGCTCTCGGCGACGGCCGGCGAAATCATGAAGCGCATCGACGGAAAAATCACGGTCGACAAACTCATCGCTGATCTGGAGGCCGCGTTTCCGGGCGCGGCGTTGCGCCAGGATGTTCTCGATTTCCTGCAGGAAGCCCATGGCCGAGGCTGGATCTCGTCCGGGCGCTAACGCGATGCGGCCCGAGGGCCCGCGGTGGCTTCTGGCTGAGCTCACCTATCGCTGCCCGCTGCACTGCGTTTTTTGCTACAACCCACTGGACTATACGAACCAGGGTGCCGAGCTCGACACGCAGACGTGGCTGCGCGTGTTGCGCGAGGGCAGGGCCTTAGGCGCGGTACAGCTCGGTCTCTCCGGCGGCGAGCCGCTGCTGCGCGACGACCTGGAGATCCTGATTGCCGAGGCGCGGGGCTTGGGCTACTACTCGAACCTCATTACCTCCGGTGTCGGACTCAACGAAGTGCGCATCGCCGCGTTCAAGGACGCGGGACTCGACCATATCCAACTGTCGTTCCAGGACTCGACGCGCGAGTTGAACGATTTCTTGTCGAGTACCCGAACCTTCGAGCTCAAGTCGAAGGTCGCCAAGCTCATCAAGGCTCACGATTACCCGATGGTGCTCAACGTCGTCCTGCACCGGCTCAATGTCGACCATGTGGGGCAGATCCTGGAGATGGCGGAGGCAATGGGCGCCGAGTATGTGGAGCTCGCCAATACGCAGTATTACGGCTGGGGCCACTTGAACCGCGACCAGCTGCTGCCCACGCGCGAGCAGCTGGTGCGCGCCGAGGAGGTCACGGAGCGCTTCCGCGCGCGGATCGGCGCTAGAATGCGCGTGTTTTTCGTGGTCCCGGATTATTTCGAGACGCGACCGAAAGCCTGCATGAATGGCTGGGGTTCGGTGTTCCTGACCATTACGCCGGATGGCACCGCGCTACCGTGCCATGCGGCGCGCATGCTGCCGGGGCTCGCGTTTCCCAATGTCCGCGATGCAGACCTCGCGGCGATCTGGTACGACTCGGAAGGATTCAACCGCTATCGTGGTGACGCATGGATGAAGGAGCCGTGCCGTTCCTGCCCGGAAAAGGTCAAGGATTTCGGCGGCTGCCGCTGCCAGGCGTATCTGCTCACGGGCGATGCGGCCAATGCCGATCCGGTGTGCGACCTGTCGCCTTACCACCAGCAGGTTACCGACGCGGTGCAACGGGCGCGCGAACCTCGCGTGCAGTCGCAACCGATCGTGTTTAGGGACGATCGCAACTCGCGCCGGCTGGCCGCGAAAACGCCGGGCTGATGGTGTCGCCCGCGTCTTCAGGCGCCGCCCGCTACACGACCACGGCCAGCGTGCTGCATTGGCTCATCGCGGCGCTGGTGCTCGGCATGATCGCCCTGGGCTGGTGGATGCAGGAGATCCCGAAGACGCCGGTCGGTCCGCGGGTCAATGCCTACAACCTGCACAAATCCATCGGCATGGCGGTGCTGCTGCTCATGCTCTGGCGCATGCAGTGGCGGGCAACGCACCCGCCGCCGGCGTTCCTGGCCATGCCACGTTGGCAGGCGCGCGTCGCTCGCGCAGTGCACCTGTTGTTCTACGTCTGTCTCATCCTGCAGCCGGTGACCGGTTACCTGGGCTCGGCGTACAGCGGCTATCCGGTCAAGTTCTTCGGCTTGACGCTGCCCGCGTGGGCGGCCGCCGACCCGACGCTCAAGGACACCATGAGCGTCATCCACCGCGGCAACAGCTGGGTGTTGGTGAGCGCACTGGCCTTGCACTTCGGCGCGAGCCTCAAGCACGCCTTGATCGACCGTGATGGATCGATGCGCCGCATCTGGCCGTGGTGGCCGTCGGCGGGCGCGCGCGCCATCGAACCGGGCAGTGATTAGTGCCGATCTAGTCGTGCACCGCGGCGTCGAGAAGCTTCGCGGTTGCGGTGAAATGTTGCTCGCGCGCGATATCCTGTGCACTCTTGCCGCGATCGTCCTTGAGCTTGGCGTTCGCCCCGGCGTCGAGCAGGGCGCGCACGGTGTCGTCGTGGCCGTAGCCGGCGGCCCACATGAGCGCAGTCAGTTCGTGCGAGTAGGGCGCGTTCGGATCGACCCCCGCATGGATTAGCAGTAGCACGATGTCGGTGTGGCCCTGGCCGGCGGCATAGATCATCGCGGTCTTGCGCAACTGATCGACCGCGTTGACGTCGGCCCCCTTGTCGAGCAGCGTGCGCGCGACGTCGGCGTAACCGCCGTGTGCGGCTGCCATCAGCGGCGTCACGCCGTTTGCCGCCGCCAGGTTGACGTCGCCGCCAGCGGCGAGCATCTGCGAGGCCAGATCGGGCCGGTCGTTCTTGAGCGCGATTAGCAGCGCGCTTTCGCCCGCCCGGTTGCGGGCGTTGGGCGTCGCGCCGGCGGCAAGTGCGCGCGCGATGGCCGCTGGGTCGCCGGCTTGAGCCGCGGCGACGAGGCGCGCGTTGGCGCTCGGCTCCTGGGTTGCCGCGCCGGGCGCCAAGGTCACGACGATGGCGGTAAGCAGACACGCTGCGAGGCGCCGTAGCCCGGGCCGCACGTGGGGTCGGACCGCGTCGCGGTGACCGGAGAAAGGTTGACTCATAGGGGGCTGCTTGCTCGGCGCGCGGATTGCATTGGCCTGTATTTTCGACTATAAGTTAGCTACGCGGGTACGCTGCCGCGACCCCGCCGCAACCTTCGCTTGGCAAAGCGATAGTCTGTGGTCAGGGGTACACAACAAGAGTCTAGCGCCTGAGGAGGCACACATGTCATCTCGCTTTGTCCGGCTGACCGGCGCCGCGGTCGCGCTCGCACTGGCTTTCGGCATTCCGGCTTTAGTCGCCGCGCAGGAAGTTTCGAATGCGGATACGACCACGACGCGCCCGATGGCCACGGCGCTCACGCCGATAACCCAGGGCATGCTCGACGCCGCTGCCAAAGATAGCAAGAACTGGCTGCACTCCAACGGCAGCTACGAGCAGACGCGCTTTTACGAGGGCAAACAGATCGACGTGCAGAATGTCGGCAAGCTCAAGCCCGCGTTCGTGTTCCAGACCGCCGTGCTGGAATCGATGGAGACCGCGCCGATCGTCGACAACGGGGTGATGTTCCTCACCACGTCGTTTAACCACGTCTACGCGATCGACGCCGTGACGGGCGAGGAATACTGGCACTACAAGCACAAGCTCGGTCCGATCGTGACGGTATGCTGCGGCAACAACAACCGCGGCGTGGCGATTGCCGAAGGCAAGCTCTACATGGGCACGATCGATGCCAAGCTGGTGGCACTCGACGCGAAGACCGGCAAGCTCTTGTGGGCGGTGCAGATCGCTGATCCGGACAAGGGCTACTCGGAGACGATGGCGCCGACGGTTGTCGACGGCAAGGTATTGCTCGGCACCAACGGCGGCGAGTACGGCATCCGCGGCTTCGTGAAGGCCTTCGACGCCAACGACGGGCACCTGCTGTGGACGTTCGATACCATCCCGGAAAAGGGCAGTGAAGGGGTGTGGGCGAAGAACGATGCGACCGGGCGCGACATGCACCGCGACATCGCAGCCGAGAAGGCCGCTTTCGCCAAGGACAGCTCGTTTTATTCGCGCTTGGGTGGCGGCGTGTGGATGACGCCGGCGATCGACCGCAAGACCAAGACGGTGTTCTTTGTCGTCGGCAATCCCTCGCCCGACCTGTATGGAGCAATCCGCCCGGGCGACAACCTGTATACCGACTCGATGGTGGCGATCGACCTCGACAAGGGCACCTACAAGTGGCACTTCCAGTACATCGCGCACGACGTATGGGACTTAGACGCGGTGAGCCCGCCGATCCTCACGCAGGCGAAGGACAAGGATGGCAAGATGGTCGACGTGGTGATCCACGCCGGCAAGACCGGTCACATTTACGTACACGAGCGCAATACCGGCAAGCTGATTCGCTTCTCCGAGGCGATGATCCCGCAGGAGAACATGTGGGTGCTGCCGACCAAGGAGGGTGCGCGCATGCTGCCAGGTGCCAACGGCGGCGTCGAATGGTCGCCGATGGCGGTCAACCCGGCGCTGCATCTGGCCTACGCGGCGAACCTGCATCAGCCGATGACCTACTCGGTCGAGGACGTTTCCTATCCCGGCGGCAAGCTGTGGCTCGGTGGCGCGTTCAAGACGATTCCCAGCGAGGAGCAGTGGGGACAGCTCGTGGCGGTGAACATCGACACCGGGAAGATTGCCTGGAAGGCGAAGACGCCGCAGCCGCTCATCGGTGGCGAGCTCGCGACCGCAGGCGATCTGGTGTTCAATGGCGAGGCCAACGGCTGGTTCAAGGCCTATGACGCCAAGACAGGCAAGGAGCTGTGGAAGTACAACTGCGGCGCCGGTGTCAACGCGCCTGCCGTCTCCTATATGGTCGGTGGCAAGCAGTACGTCGCCGTCGCTGCAGGCGGCAACAACCAGATCGATTCCAAGCGCGGCAACAGCGTGTTTGTTTTCGCGTTGCCATAGCCTTCGTCAACGAACCAAAGGAACGGCTGCCGGGGTCAAGCTAGGCAGCCGTTTTCTTTATGCCCATGAATAAATGCGTCAAATACGTTGCCGGACTCGCCATCGCGGCGGTCGCGTCTTCCGCTTGGGCGCAATACGTGCCGACACCGATGAGTCCGGCGGAGATGGCGGCAGCGCAGACCAAGGCACAGCCGTGCGAGGCGTGTCACGGGCCCGGCGGCAACTCGCAGAACCCGGCCTACCCGATTCTTGCCGGGCAGACCTGGCGCTACATCTACATCGAGCTCAAGGATTTCAAGGCCGGCCGTCGTACCGACCCGGTGATGTCGCCGCTGGCGCAGGGTCTGTCGCAAGACGACATGGTCACGCTGGGCAATTACTTCGCTGCACAAAAACCGCTGTCCATCAATTTCCACGCCGACGACGCCAAGGTCGAGGCCGGGCGCAAGGTTTCGGACGCCGCACTCTGCACGATGTGCCATCTGGGCGGATTTGTCGGGCAAAACGAGATCCCGCGCGTTGCCGGACAGTACCCGCAATACGTCCAGAAGCAGCTGGAGGACTTCAGGGCCAAGCGCCGCACCAACGATGCCGGCAACATGACCAGCGTCACGGCAGGCCTTTCCGACCAGGATATCGAGAACCTGTCGCAGTACATCGGCAACCTAAACTGAGGCGCGGCCGGAAGGCGCTCGGCAATCGCGCCTCGAAGAGCATGAGCATTTCCGTCGACATGGGTTTTCACTCGACGGCTGCATCGCCGGGCACAACCGGGATCCGCGCAATCCGCTAGGGAACGGCGCTACCGGTATCCACCGCTACACTCCGCACGTCAAGCTCGGACGGTCGCATTGCCGGCGTCTGGCGCGCGGAGTATCCTAGCTCTGCCGCCGCACGACGTCTTCAACGATAACCATTCGCAGCGGCATCCAACCGAAGGAGGATGACCGTGTCAGTCTCGTTGTCACTCGTCGTCAACGGCAAACCGGAACGCAAGGATATCGACCCGCGCACGCTGCTTGTCGATTTCATTCGCAATGACCTCGCACTGACCGGAACGCACGTAGGTTGCGACACGGGACAATGTGGCGCATGCACCGTGCTCATCGACGGCAACGCGGTCAAAGCCTGCACCATTCTCGCACTGCAATCGCAAGGTGCACAGGTTATGACCATCGAGGGCCTGGCACCCGACGGCACGATGCATCCGATGCAGGCTGCGTTCAAGGAATGCCATGGCCTACAGTGCGGATTCTGTACCCCGGGTATGGTCTTGAGCGCGATCGACCTGGTGCATCGGCATCCGGACGCCGACGAGAAGACGATCCGGGCCCAGCTCGAGGGCAACCTCTGCCGTTGTACCGGCTACCAGAACATCGTCAAGGCGGTGGCGCAGGGTGCCGCCGCCATGCGGAGATAGCGCATGGGTGCGAACGATCTCAACAGCATCGGGCAATCGATTCGGCGCAAGGAGGATTACCGTTTCCTGATCGGCGCCGGCCAATATACCGACGACGTCAATCCACCGCACCATACGCATGTTTTCTTCCTGCGCTCGCCGCACGCGCATGCGAATCTGGGCAAGATCGACACCGAAAAGGCAAAGGCTGCACCCGGCGTGGTCGCAATCTACACCGGCGCGGATATGACCGGCGTCAACGGCCTGCCCTGCGGCTGGCTCATCACCGGCAGTGATGGGCAACCGATGAAAGAGCCGCCGCATCCGGTGCTGGCGCAGGGCAAGGTGCGCTACGTCGGTGATCCGGTAGCGATGATCATTGCCGAGACGCCTGACGAAGCGAAGGACGCCGCCGAGATGATCGTGGTCGACTACGATGTTCTGCCGGCCGTGGTGCAGCCTGCCGATGCCCTGCAGCCTGGTGCGCCGCAGATCCATGACGGTGCGCCGGGCAACAAGTGCTACACCTGGACACTGGGTGACAGCGCCGCGGTCGAGACCGCATTCGCCAAGGCAGCGCACGTGACCAAGCTCGACTTGGTCAACAACCGTCTCATTCCCAACGCCATCGAACCGCGCGCGGCGGTAGCCACCTACAGCCGTGCCGACGACAGCTATACGCTCTACGTCACCAGCCAGAACCCCCACGTCGAGCGCCTGCTGATGACCGCCTTTGTGCTTGGCATTCCGGAGACCAAAGTGCGCGTGATCGCGCCCGACGTCGGTGGCGGGTTCGGATCGAAGATCTATCTCTATCCGGAAGAGACCGCGATGGTGTGGGCGTCGAAGCGCGTCAACCGCCCGCTTAAGTGGACGGCCGAACGCAGTGAATCGTTTCTCTCCGACGCCCACGGACGCGATCACGTAACGCATGCCGAACTCGCGCTCGACAAGGATGGCAAGTTCCTCGCCATGCGCGTGCACACGACCGCGGCGATGGGCGCATACCTGTCAACCTTCGCTTCGTGCATTCCGACGATCCTCTACGCGACGCTGCTTGCGGGCCAGTACACGACACCGGCCATCTATTGCGAGGTCACGGCGGTATTCACCAACACCGCTCCGGTTGATGCCTACCGCGGTGCAGGGCGGCCCGAGGCGACCTACGTCGTCGAACGCATAGTGCACGCCGCGGCAGTGGAAATGGGTATCGCCCAGGACGATATCCGGCGTCGCAACTTCATCCGCAGTTTTCCCTATCAAACGCCGGTAGCGCTTCTCTACGACACCGGTGGCTACGACGCCTGTCTGGATGGAGCGATGCACATCGCCGACGTGAAGGGATTCGCCGCGCGCAAGGCGGAAGCAGCGAAGCGTGGCAAGTTGCGTGGGCTCGGCTACGCGGCCTACATCGAGGCCTGCGGCATTGCGCCGTCGAATATTGCCGGTGCGCTTGGCGCGCGCGCCGGTCTCTATGAGACGGGCGAGGTACGCGTCAATCCGACCGGCGGGGTTACCGTCTTTACCGGCTCGCACAGCCACGGCCAGGGCCACGAGACGACATTCTCGCAGGTGGTGGCAAGCCGCCTCGGCATTCCGTTCGAGAACGTCGAGATCGTCCATGGCGACACCGGTCGTATTCCGTTCGGCATGGGCACCTACGGCTCGCGCTCGCTTGCGGTCGGCGGCACGGCGATCGTCAAGGCGCTGGACAAGGTCGTCGCCAAGGGCAAGAAGATCGCCGCGCATCTGCTCGAGGCGGCGGAGACTGACATCGAGTTCAAGGACGGCAAGTTTACGGTCGCCGGCACCGATCGCAGCAAGGCCTTCGCTGAAGTCGCGCTGGCAGCCTACGTTCCGCATAACTACCCGCTGGACAGACTGGAGCCGGGTCTGGACGAGACCGCATTCTACGATCCGACGAATTTCACCTTCCCCGCTGGCACGCATATCTGCGAAGTCGAGATCGATCCCGACACCGGCAGCGTCGAAGTCGTCCATTTCGCGGCTTGCGACGACTTCGGCAACATCATCAATCCGATGATCGTCGAAGGCCAAGTGCACGGCGGTTTGGCGCAGGGCATCGGCCAGGCGTTGCTCGAACGCTGTGTCTACGATAAGGACAGCGGGCAGCTGCTCACCGGCAGCTACATGGATTACGCCATGCCGCGTGCCGACGATTTGCCGTCGTTCAAGGTGGAAACCCGGGTTACACCCTGTACCCACAACCCACTCGGGGCCAAGGGCTGTGGCGAAGCGGGCGCGATCGGGGCCCCGGCTGCGCTCATGAATGCGGTGCACGACGCGCTGTCGGGCGCGGGGGTGAAGCATCTCGACATGCCGGCGACGCCGCACCGTGTGTGGGCTGCGCTGCAGGCGGCGGGACACTAGTCAAGGAGCGCTCCATGTACGCATTCGAATACCAACGCGCCAAGAGTGTCGCCGACGCGGTAGCCGTGCTGGCGAAATCGGGCGGCAAGGCCCTTGCCGGCGGCCAGAGTCTGGTCGGGGCGATGAAGCTGCGCCTTGCCAACCCAGGGACTGTGGTCGACCTGTCCGGCTTAGCCGAGCTCAAGGGCATCAAGAAGGAGGGTGGCGCGATCGTCATCGGCGCGCTGACCACGCACGCCGAGGTGGCGGCATCTGCCGTCGTGCGCCAGGCGATCCCAGCGCTCGCGGCGCTCGCCGAGGGCATCGGTGACCGCCAGGTGCGCAATCGCGGCACGCTCGGCGGTTCGCTCGCCAACAACGATCCGGCCGCCGATTATCCGGCGGGGGTGCTCGCTCTCGGCGCGACGATTCACACCAACCGGCGCAAAATCGCCGCCGACGATTTCTTCCGCGGCATGTATGAGACCGCGCTTGGTGACGATGAAATCATCACCGCGGTGAGTTTCCCGCTGCCGCAGAAGGCCGCCTACGCGAAGTTTCCGCAACCGGCGTCGCGCTTTGCGCTCGTCGGCGTGTTCGTTGCCCAGACAGACAGTGGCATTCGCGTCGCGGTGACGGGCGCCGCGGCGCACGTGCATCGGGCGAAGGCGATCGAGGACGCGCTTGCGAAGAGCTTCACTGCCGCCGCCGCGAAAGCGGTGAAGATTCCTGCCGATCACCTGAACAACGATCTGCACGGCTCCGCCACCTACCGCGCGCACCTGGTGTCGGTGCTCGCAGCGCGGGCCGTCGCCGCGGCAGGTTAAGGCCTGGAGGCTGCCGCTCGTAAGCAGCCTTGACTATCGAACGATCGTTCGATAGAGTGTCTCTTCCTGTCTGACCAGAGCCCATCCCGGTTCATTGCCGGGGTGGGCTCCGGTTGCCCGGCTCGCCATGAAGCCCGCGTTCGCCGCACTGCTGCAACATCCCTTGCTCTGGCGCGGAGATCGGCTGGCACAGGCCGAAGATACGGTCGCCAGCGGGTTTGCCAGCCTCGACCGCGAGTTGCCGGGAGGCGGCTGGCCCGAGTCTGCTCTGACGGAGCTCCTGGCCGACGCGGAGGGTATCGGCGAGCTGCAGCTGCTTTTGCCCGCGCTCAAACGCCTCGCGCAAGCCGGCGAGTGGGTCGCGCTGGTGGCGCCACCGCATGTTCCCTACGCGCCAGCCTTTGCTGGACGGGGCATTGATCCGACCCGGGTGATCGTAGTCGAGGCAGCAGAAGACAAGCAGCGCTGGTGGGCAGCGGAGCAGGTACTGCGTTCGAACAGCGCAGGGGCACTCCTGTTCTGGCCCAAGACCCTGGGCGATCAGCGCATGCGGCGGTTGCAGCTCGCGGCGCAGGAGGGCAAGACGCTGGCGTTTCTCTTTGCGCCGACCACGCGCGCTGCGCAGCCATCGCCTGCGCCGCTGCGCCTGCGGCTTTCGCTCTCGGGACACCGCCTGAGTATCGATATCTTCAAACGCCGCGGAGGCGTGGTATCCGCGCCGTTGCTGCTCGATGTGGCAGCGTCGGCGAACGCGCCGGGCGATCGCGCGCCGAATCCGATCAGGCCGTTGGTGCAGCGCGACCGGCTGACGGCAAACCGCTTGGTAAGCTTTCGTCGCCACTATCCTGTCGGCGGCCCCCAGGCACGGATCTGGAATCGGGCACTCGTGCGTGCCGACGAGGTCCGACGCGTGCCGGGACCGGATCCCCGGGGCGGGCATGCTCTGGACCTGCCTTAGCCTTCCCGATCTGCCGCTGGCCGTCTTTGCCCGCGGCGCGGTGAGCGAGACCCCTGCCGTGGTGGCGAGTGCGAGCCACCGTCCCGACGTTGTGGTCGCCAACGCAGCCGCGGCAAAGCGCGGAATTGCGGCAGGTATTTCCATTGCTGCCGCGCTCGCGCTCGACCCCGGCCTCACGATTCATCTGCGCGACGAGCGCGCTGAAAACCATGCGCTAAAAAGCATCGCGCTCTGGGCGGGACAATGGACCTCGACCATCAGCATCGAACCGCCCGACTGCGTGCTGCTGGAAATTTCGGCCTGTCGCAACTACTTTGGCGGTCTCGATAAGCTTTTGCAGCGCATCGATAGCGGCCTTGCCGCGATCGGTTTTTCCGGGACCACGGCGACCGCGCCCACCGCTGGCGCGGCGAGTCTGTTCGCCCGCGCAGGCCAGGCGATCCTCGCCGCCGAAGATACCGACTGGACGCACAAACTCGCCGCCCTGCCGCTCGCGCTGCTCGCCAGTACACAAGCCGCGTTAGACACGCTCTCGGGCATCGGCGTGCGCACCATCGGCGAATTCATTGCCTTGCCGCGCGACGGTGCCGCTCGCCGCTTCGGCCAGGCCCTGCTCGACGAAGTCGACCGGGCGCGCGGGTTGCTGCCCGACCCGCGCGTGCCGTTCGTGCCGCCGGAGCGCTATCACGGTCAGCTTGAACTGCCCGTGCCGGTTGCCGAAGTCGAGGCGCTCTTGTTCGGGGTCAAGCGCCTGGTCGTCGAGCTCGCCGGTTTTCTGTATGGCCGCGGCGCGGGCGTCACGCAGCTGCGTTGCGACCTGGTGCACGAAGATGCAGCTCCGACATCGCTCGTGCTGGGGCTAAGCTGCACGCGCCAGGTCGAGCACATCCTCAACGTGCTGCGCGAGCGGCTTGCGCGCATCGAGCTACCCGACCGGGTCGAGGCGATCCGGGTCGTGGCCGAAGAGATCGCGCCGCTGGGAGCGAAGGCAATTGATTTCTTCCCCATCGCAGGTGGCGACGGCGAAGCCGGGGCGCAACTGCTGGAACGTCTGCGTGCGCGGCTGGGCGAGGAGGGCGTGCGGGCTCTGGAACTTCGCGCCGATCACCGGCCCGAGAGGGCCTGGGGACAGACCGCGATGATTGGCGCGGCGGCAGCGAGCGCCAAGACGCCGCTTGGCTTCCCGCTGCGTCCACTGTGGCTCCTTGCTTCGCCGCGTCGGCTCGGAACCGACCCGGCGATGGCGCAGCTCACGCTCTTGTCCGGCCCCGAGCGCATCGAAACCGGCTGGTGGGACGACGAGGATATCGGCCGCGATTATTTTGTCGGTCGCAGCCAGCGCGGCGAGGAGCTGTGGCTCTATCGTGAGCGCACGGGCGACTGGTTCGTGCACGGTGTGTTCGCGTGATGCCATGCCTTATGCCGAGCTGCACTGCATCTCCAACTTTACCTTTCTGCGCGGCGCATCGCATCCGGAAGAGCTCGTCCTGCGCGCACGGGAGCTTGGCTACGCGGCGCTGGCGATCACCGACGAGTGCTCGCTCGCCGGGGTGGTGCGCGCCCATGTGGAAGCGAAGAAGCAGCGCTTGCCGCTCATCATCGGCAGTGAGTTTCGTCTCGACGACGGCCTGCGTTTCCTTTTGCTCGCGACCGATCGCGTCAGCTATGGCAATCTCGCCGCGCTGATCACCCGCGGCCGTCGCAACGCGGTCAAGGGCAGTTATCGGTTGACCCGCGCCGATCTCGCCGCCGGCGTTGCCGGCTGCATCGCACTGTGGCTGCCTGGGCGCTCACCCGAAGGCGACGAGGCGCGCTGGCTTGCCTCGCGGTTTCCCGGCGCGCTGTGGATCGCTGCCGAACGCCTGCTCGACGCCGATGACAGCGCACAGTGTGAAAAGCTCGTTGCCATCGCGGCGGCAACCGGTCGGCCCCTGGTGGCGGCCGGCGACGTGCACATGCATCAGCGCGAGCGCCGCGCGCTGCAGGACACGCTGACCGCGATCCGTCTCAAAACCTCGGTTGCGCAAGCCGGCTACGCCTTGCATCCGAACGGTGAACGACATCTGCGTCCGGTCGCGACCTTGCAGCGCCTTTATCCGCCCGCGTGGCTCGCCGAGACGCTTGTCATTGCCGAGCGCTGCCGGTTTTCACTCGACGAATTGCGCTACGAGTATCCCGAGGAGATCGTACCGGCGGGTCAGACGCCAAGCTCCTACCTGCGGCAACTCACCGAGGACGGCTTTGCCAGCCGCTTTCCGGTGCAGACGACGAGCATCGCGGCGCGAGCGAAGGTGCGCAAGCTAATCGAGCATGAATTAGCGCTGATCGCCGAGGCGCGCTACGAAGCGTTTTTCCTGACCGTCTATGACGTCGTCGAGTTTGCCCGCAGCCAGGGCATCCTGTGCCAGGGCCGCGGTTCGGCAGCGAACTCGGCGGTGTGCTACTGCCTGGGCATCACCGCGGTCGACCCCTCGCGCATGGAGATGCTCTTCGAGCGCTTCATCTCGCGCGAGCGCAACGAGCCGCCCGACATCGACGTCGACTTCGAGCACCAGCGCCGCGAGGAGGTGATTCAGTA
>Ga0302325_10018575_pt1 | contig 14648 bp, 12 predicted proteins | sample Palsa_T0_2_FD_201948 | JGI IMG/M metagenome (GOLD analysis project Ga0302325, IMG submission 201948) | Peat permafrost microbial communities from Stordalen Mire near Abisko, Sweden - Palsa_T0_2 | ecosystem: Environmental > Terrestrial > Soil > Palsa > Peat permafrost | place: Sweden: Abisko... | reverse complement strand
CGCGAATATACAAAGCTGTATAATGCATGAAGCAGCCAGCAATGAATGCGAGAATGCAAGGTTTTCATCCCAAAGTAAACCCAGACCCCATCCTCTGAACTCCACCAATGAATTGGATGAGCAAGCAAACAAGCAAAGCAAGTTGAAAACGAAACGCCAACCAGTAGCCGTCCCAGCCATCTTCGTCCGTTCATGAAAAAAGCAAATAAAGGAAATGAAAACGGTTGTGAAGATGCAGCCTCCGTAAACGCCAGAAGCTTCTCTTGCTAGATGTACGTATTGTAGTGACGGAGCGGAAGTGTGATGTGTGAGATCATGGTCCATCAAAGAACAGATCCATATCATCTTCATCACCACCCCACTTCGTATCACCGGCTACCTTCTCTGTCGTAACTCTCGGGCTCCTCTTCTCGCCCTTCGGTCCCTCCTCGACGTCATCCTGATTAGTCAATTCGTCGAACATCCTTGAGACACCTTGACTACTACCTGCAAACGTGTCGCGCATAGGACTATCATTACCGGGGCCCAAAGCGACAGAGTCAAGTTTGCCAAAACTAGAGTCGCCGAATATTGCCGGTGGTCTCGTGCTGGCACCGAAACTTGGGCTTTGAAGACCACCGTGGAGGAACGCGTGCGGTGCGAAGGCTGGAGAAGTGCTTGACTGTGGACTCATGCTGAAGTGTGGGTCTTGAACACCGCTGAAGCTGCCGAAGTGTGTAGGATGGGCATGGTCGTGGCCGGATGGAATGCCAGAGAAAGTGGGACCCGCAAGTGAATGCATTGATGCAGACACGGGGAAGGTGTGTGAGGTTGGAGTGCCGGAGTCCGAACGACCAGGCGCTGGCTGGAGGGGTTGAGGACGACCTGATGGCTCACTGGATTTTCGCTTAAAGTTGTGCGGCTTTGTCTTCAGATTCTGCGGAAGTTGCTCAGGATCATCGACGCCGTGCTGTGCCATGAGCTTCTGTAGCTTAGTTGGACGCGGCTTGCGAGTTGACTTGGAAGCTTCGAGGATAGGTGGCGCCTCAGGTGCAACCGGTGACCACTTGTGAAGCTCTTGTCTGAAGAAGTTTGTCTCGAACGCGAGCAGAATCTCGGCACCTTCAATCTTGCGGAGATAGAAGCGTTGAGTTTCGGCTTCCTCTGCTGTTCCCATGACAGGGTTGCAGAACGGAGAAACGTGGGTTCGGAACTCTTGAGCATTCTCGATGATCTTTGACAGGATGTCTTCTTCATCTGGTTGGAAGGGAAGTGATGGGATCTCATCTTGCCATGCTTGCAAATCTTCCAACTTGGGTCGAGCAGCGTCGCGTGGAATCTTAACTCGCCAATCACAGATAGGACAGGTATACTTTTCATCGTCCTTGACCTTTCCTCGAGCAATCTTGAGGCATTTGCCGTGGTACCTATTTAGATTAGCATGACCCACAAGGTAATATTCACTTGCTACTCACCACTCATGGCAGAGCTCGCACTCGATCATCATGCCAGCTTCAACGCGACGGCAAATACAGAAAACCTCTCGGAATCTAGGATCCTCCCAACTATGTAGCTTAGCATCTGATGGACTAGGCTCTCGTGAAGCAGGCTCGGCCGGAACTCTTGGCTTGTCTGAATTGATGTCGAAGCAGTCCAGGTTTCGCTCCAAGACATACTCCATGTGACTCTTCAAGATGTGCAATGGCGCGTTTGCCTTTCCGAATAGCTTCTTGCCCTTTCGCATCCAGTCCTCGTGACGCTTTTGTTCCTTCTCCAGGTCTAAAGTACCACTGGGCTTGCTGTTGAGTTCCGCGAGACGCTCGGTCGTTTCACGAACTTCGGCATACTTCGGTCTCTTGGTGAAGTCCTCATTTCGGCTTCGCTCATAGAGAGAGAGAATCTGACGATGAGCTTCACGCTGCTTATTCAAGATCAAATCGACCGCAGCGAGGGTTTCTGCTGAGACGGGTAGAGCAGCCGCTTGAGCTTGCTGGGACAAAGCTTCTAACTGTGGGTAGTGAATGGCTTCAGCATTTATCAGCTCCTTTGCTTTGGTTTCCCACTGCGTTCCGGCGGCGCGTTGCTCCTTGTAGTGATTAAGATAATCGTTATATTCTGGAATCTCGAGTTTGACACCCTCTTCGATGATGTCCGAGACCTCCTTTAGACTGAGGAATTGACCGCGATTATCACGAGCACGATCGTTCCACTTCATCTGTTGAACAAGCTTGTCCAACTGGTCAACTTCTGGCATGTCGACGTTGAAGCTTCGGCCAAGCTCAAGAAGCTCTTCAAATTCTTGTGTTTGGCGCAAGACGACGTTTTTGATCGCGTCTTTCGCGTCGATTCGGAATTGTTCGATTGCAGCAGCGCGCTCGCTAAGCTGCGTGATCTCAGGGCAATCGAATCCTAGCGTCTCGGCCTGCTCTAGGAGCTTGACCACGTTCTCAACTTTCCGAAGCTCCCGATCTCGCTCTTCGAGCTCTGCAGCCTTGCTACCCTTTCGCCACGCCTTCTCGTTCTTGCGGCGGTTCTGCTGCTTTCGCACGATGTAGTTGGTTGCTTCGTCGACCCACTCATTACATCGATCAACAAAAGCTTTCAATTCCGGAAGTGATTTCAAGTCGTACGGAATTCTCTCGCCCTCATTGAGAAGCGTTCGCAGGACCTTTAAAGGAGGCTTGTCACTTTCCTCAAGGGCTTTTTCGACTTTGTCTTCCCAAATTTCAGGCAACTGAGCTTTGTCGGCAACCTTCTGGTACATAACCTCAATTGCTTCAGCTGTGCGGCGATAGTAAAGAGTGTGGTTGTTGCCAGCATATCGCTGGTATCCGGGCATGTCGCAACACTCGTGATTCCCAGCATGGTTAAGACACATAACCTTGCCACTTGTCTTGCACTTGAACCTAGAGAGATAGGCGTAGGCTTTGCAGTATGAGCACTGATATTCTTCTTCTGGGACGTCTGCGTCATCGATGACAAAGCCAATATGACAACGAGGTCCAGCACCCTCGACTTCATCTGTGATAACACATGGACCATCATGCTCCTTGTGCTTGTCGAGGAAGATCTTTCGTGACATGGCTTCGCGATCCCGGAGTCGCTCGAGAGCAGGAGCGAGCCATTTAGCCGTTGAAATCGTCACACCGCCAGTAGCAGCACCTTCTGCAGCTGTCCAGAGAAGTTCATCATGAGAGAAGCAAGGCTGTCGTCGAAATTGTTGAAGTCGCTCAACGCCAGCATCGCCAAAAGGCTCCCAGTCGCTTGGTGCAAAATTCACAGCTTCATTGAAATTGAATCCATGATTGAATCCGGCATGATAGGCTTGAGGGAAAGTGATGACAAATTGGCCAGCTCTTTGGTCAAGAGCGTAGACTCTGACACCAGCTTTCTTAAGTTGTTCCGGAGTCAAAAGGGTGACCAATTGAAACAAGAGATCTGGTTGGGTCTCAAATAGTTCAGGGACGGCCTCGCGCATGGCTGCCTCGAATTTCTCAGCGTCCTCTCCTGGAATTCCATACCAGGTCTTGGTCGAGCCGAAATGTTGGTAATTCGCGGAGTATGCGTAGTGGTCCTCGTTGTGCCAACAGAAGGTTGAGAAGATCATGCCAACATAGAGCCACGGTACTGTCATCCCGGAGATGTCGGACTTGATGTGGCGGAAGAGTGAGTCTGCATGCAAGGGCATGATATTTAAGTTCCACGGATCTGTCGAGTAAGGGTTCTGTGGATTCTTCTCGATGGTGGGGAAACCACTTCCATGAGTTGTCGAATGGATGTCGGCGCCATATTCGACTTCGACCGTCTCTTCCAGGCTAGCCACGAGTCGCCAGAACTCTCGTTCGATATCGTCCTCAGTGACGGGCCGCGGGCAATTGAGTACAGGATCGAACGGCATCTTGTTTTGGAAATAGCCCTCTTTAAAGTCCGCTGCCTTCTCCTGGAATTGCTTGAGGGAGTAGATTCCACCTTCTTCGAAACCGAACTGACCGTCGCCAACAAGACATCTGGGACAATGCCAATCGTAGTCTGGCTTGTGCGAAACCTGAGGATCCAGGCAGTACATGTGATAGCCATGATCGCATGACTCGCAAATAAGAAGATTTCCTAAGTCTTCATTCTTCCCGCAATGCTCACATTTCTGATTTATGTTTAAGTATTTATTTGGGAAGTAGATTTTAGGTTTAGATTTGCTTACCTCACCCAGTGCGCATGAACCATGCCCTCCCGGAATTCGTGGTGGGGTCGGACGGAACAACGTCATGTGAGATCCAGCCACGGTCGGGACCGCATCTGCAGGGCTGCCATTAGCCGGGATCTTCATCGCCAATCGAATGGCACGACCGTGAAAAATCGATATGCATTAACCGCATCCTTGACACCGCATCACGAGAGAATGGCATCCTGTCGCAAATGCTGATAGAATGAAATAGCCACATACCTTTCTTGAGACGCTTGCTTCGTCGTCCCCCATTTTCGCTGTCTTCTGCTTGGCTTCCCTTTCCACGTGAATCGAGGCTGTCATGGCTGAGTTGTCGCTTCAACATCGGGTTTGAGGTGAAGCCATTGACAACTGGCGCCGAGCTAAGGGCCGAAGGGCGATACTCGGGAGTGTTCTTGGCCGAAGACATGGGGCTGTCAAACGGTCGTCGGGGAGGGGTGAAGCTGCTGCTCTCTTCGCGCTCGCGCCTGTTGATGTTGACGGGTGCAAAAGTTGCTGGCACTGCGTTGACAGGCGTAAAGCCGCCAGCGTTGACGGGAGTAAATCCTGACGAGACAGGTTGGGGCTGCGATGCTGGAGAGTCTAACATAGGAATGTTCTTCATGCTCTTCTCAAATTCATCCTTCATAGATGCATTGAGAGCTTCAGTGGCTCGAACAGCAGGAGACTGGCCTCGAAGGCTTGAAGGAGTGTGCTGATGTGATTTCTTCATCGGCGAATTTGCTGGAGATGGTGTGAGCGGGCCTCCATACTCATACTCCAGTTGCTGGTGTACTCCTGGCTTCGCTAATCGGAGGTATTCTTCATATGGGAAGAGCCATCTCTGGTAAGAATTCTTGAGTGAAGTCGACAGTGAGGACATGATTTTCCCACTATATCCAAGATCCCGACCAATCTCAGCCCATTTCTTGAGCTTGCAGACCTTTTCGAAGCCACCCCTCGTCTCAACAGCCTTCTTGAGTTTATACAAATCGAGCGGGCGCTTGTCGACGCTGGGAAATCGATTAAGGTTGGTTCCATGCTGTTTGTGGAATTTCGCAAGTTGATCGAGATATGTAAGGTTTGCACGGGTGCCTGGTAGAATGCGTCAGATGTAAAATCGATAGATAGGCTGGTGGTGCCTGCTAGATTGCGTGGTACTCACTTCCTTCAACCGAATTCAGCTCCTGCTTTCTTGTGCGAAAATGGAATCGCTGTTAAGAATCAGCATTGCGCCCCAACGTGATATAATTCTCGATAATCCGTAGACTGCAGCAAGCCCAATCGTTGATCTATCGCATTGCTGAGCTGCTGCATAGTGGTCACGTACCTCTGTGTCGATTGCGAAATCTGGCTTCCAGGAATCGGGCGGGATGATCTTGCAGATGCCATATTGTGAAGCCTCCGGTGCAATCTTCTTGATATATGCGAAAGGATCGCTGAATTCCGCCTCCGTTGGTTTGTATGTGGGTGCTTCTTGCAATCCGTGAGGTCGTATTCTCTTGCTCGTCTCTCGGCTAGCAGTTGGTTGTCCCCTCCTCTCGACGCTGGTCATATCCAGCGGTGGGGAATGCATTGCGCTCAAGGGTTGCGGAGCAGCGGCGGGATTATTCGCATTTCCGCTCGTCGTGGATTTGCCTCGAATGGAGGTGGTATTGCTGTTCGTTCCACTGGCCGGCGAGGCTCGCATGACCGAGCTCGAAGCCGCTGCGCTCATCGGGACCTGAACCATCTTGTCGGTGTGCAGGAGAGGGCAGGGGGAGTGTCGTAGATGTAGGAAGTTCGCAGGTCGAGAATAACTAGGTTATCTACATCGAATGGGTCTGTATCGGGGACTGGAGGTCTGCCGGACCGATATGTTTGGGTGGTGAATGAATGGGTCGGATTCCCCCCTCGTAAGCTTCCTCACCTTTCGACGAAATAAATGCGCAGTCAACCCAGACTAGTGCATATTACAGTAATTATGACCGAGGTGGGTGTTGATGGTTGCATTCGAGGTGTCCTGGATGGAGCAGACAGGATGGAGTGGTTTTGGGTTGGCGTGCGGAGCGGGAAGTGTGGGAAGTGTGGGAGGGTGGTGGAGGTGTGAAGGTGTGAAGGTGGAAGTGAAGGTTTTCAATGGGTGGTGGGTGGGAGACAGGCACAGACAGCGGGTTTTAGGTTTTGGACATCTTACGGGCAAAAATGCTGGGTGCAAAATGGGACGGACGGACAGTCATGGCTCCAGAGCATCGGCAACGGATGCGGCCTAGCAAGCAAAGCAGAAGCGGACCCCGAAAGAAATCAAGCCCTCGCCCTCAGGCCAGGCAATGAAATCCCGACCTCTGTTACCCTCCCTCACCAACACCATTTGCCCCACGACCCATGGGGGTCGAAGAGCACAAAGATTCCAAGGCAATTTTCCTTTCTACCTCTTCCAACAATTCAATTCAATTCAATTCATCTGCCAAATCATACTTATGGACTCTTATGTCGCTCCGCGTGATATGGCTTTCATATGTTTCAATACCTACCTCCGTTCTCTCCATGCCCACCTGCATGTTTAGCGATCTGATAGCGACGCATCCACGACTGGGGTCCAAAAATGGAAAAAGCGCTTTGGGCCAATTAGATTTCGATGGACGTTGATAAAAGTGGATCGCAAGGATCGCAAAGATCGCGCTATCCAAGGCCTATGGAAGTCTGGATATCTGGATAAATATAAACTGCCTTTATGGAATTAGGTAATTCCTGCGTCTGAATTCACAATTCAGCGATTGCCGCCTTCACCAAGGAGTTTGGCCCGTGAGAATTTCTGCGAAGTTTGGATGTTGACACTTGAAAGTGACCGATGCTTCCTGCCTCGTGCCGTTGCCCCCAGTTCGTCTGATGTCCGGCGCTACGTGCGGAAATATCGTCACCAGAACCACTCCACATCATCATCAACTTCAATACAATGCCACTCGATCGCCCAATACCAGCATTCTATTGTTGCTACCTACTCAGATCTACTGTCCGCCACAGTAGTGTCTATGTGGGTTCAACGCCCCACCCAGGTAAGATTCATGTGGAGCGCGGCGAGCATTGCTGACGCGACTTCAGTGAGACGCCTTCGACAACACAATGGCGATGCGAAAGGAGGTGCAATACGCACAAGCAGGCCGAGTCTACGGCCATGGGAGATGGGCTGTATTGTCACTGGGTTTCCAAGTCATATTGCTGCCCTGCAGTTCGAGTGAGTTGAAGTTTGTTTATATCACGTGAACTGCACGTGACCAGATCTTAATGTTATCAATGGGAGCAAGTACTGTTCTTGGTATTTTCGATTTCAGTTGATGTATCTGCGATATTCACTGACATTTCACAGATGGGCCTGGCAAAACCCCCACATCACCATCCACATTCCACCAGAGTCTCGCATTCAACACGCAACACAAAAGAAACGAGGCGGCCAGCCCAAGCGACCACGGCATTCTGTATCATCTCTTCTGTCCAATCTCCATCTTCTCCTGCGCGTTCCCTCCTTCTCGCGATGGCCCCTTGAACTCCGATTCTTTTCCGAAGACGTTTACAAAGCCTGGTTGCGGTGGTCTAAAACGGCTGCCGAACCAATTCGAGATTCTATCAAAATCATACAAGATTTCCCACCCTCGGATATTGCATCAGGTATCGAAAGTGCTAGTCCAAGAAGAAAGAAAGCCAAGACTCTACACGGTATCAATAGGTTGATCCTGGACTACTCCAGCGAAAAGCCACACGTCGAAAAAGGGAAGAACATCGTTGACTTTGAACGAGAAGGGTCATGCGCCATCTGCCACAGTGACCTGGAGCACGATGCTGGAATATACACCATATGCCCCAACTCAGGATGTGAATCCGTCACTCACTTGGCATGCCTCAGCCAGCGCTTTCTGAAAGATGAAGCAAATGCATTGGTTCCAGTAAATGGTCAATGTCCAACTTGCAAGGCAGAAGTGAGATGGGTGGATGTGGTGAAGGAACTTAGTCTCAGGATAAGAGGTCAAAAGGTGGTCGAAAAGCTTCTGAAGGGAAAGAGAGTTCGCAAAGGGAAGGCTGTCACTGGGGCGGAGGCAACTGATATTGAGGATGAAGACGATGAAGACGAGGAATACGAGATGGAAGATGAGATGGAAGGCGAGATCGAGATGCTCCGGGAGAACGGTCTTGGGAAAATCAGTGCAGATGTGGGCGACACTTGGCATGAAATCGATGCCTCAGACGATTCAGATACGGGTTCTATTATAAGCAACGCTTCAAAGACGAAGCCAGCCACATCGTATAAGGGAATTCAAGCTATTGGGTTAGGGACGGTGATCGAAGATAGCGATTGGGATGACGCGGAGATGCTAGATTAAGGTTAGGACGATCAGAGGACTCTACATCCATCAAGATCCCGTAGAACCGAAGACTGTTGTCCTCGTCTTGGTCGATCTTGAACAAAGATCGATCAACTGCGTTCGGGTACCTGCGTCTGGATCACCAATAGAAATCGAATCGCAAGGCCCAGGTTCCGACCTCGGCTCGCTTGAGAACCATCCCACTTTAACTTCAACTTCCTCTCAGCCGCGAACAAAGCAGAAAGCAATTGGGTAGAAGCAATTGACAATGATTATCGAACAGTCGAAATCCTGCTATCGCTGCTCGGCTTCAAAGGTCCCATGATAAAGGAGGGTCGCCTCGGGGACCCTTGTGCGCCACGATTTGTATGCACCACCTGCATGCGCCCTTTCAGCCTTTCAGCAAGCAAAAGTCACCGACATACTCAAAGCTTACTAATATCCGGGTCCATTTCACCTGATAGCTGCCACACGCGGGCGGAAACTTGATAATCCGGGAAACCTCTGCTCTGGTCTAACCGTCTCTCGTCGATTGCGCCAGCCGATGTGCCGGAGCGGGAGCAATCTCGTATCGAGAATCTTAGCTATTGATTGGCTCTAGCGCCAAGATGGGGAGATATGTATATATCTCCGGGGGATTATTAGTCCTTTGCTGGCTCCTCAACCCCAGTATGATGTCTTCATCTAGTAGCTACCTTCTCTCCTTATGCGTAGCCCTCGCATCTGCTGCCCCCAATTTTACATCCAATACTACGTATTCAAGCCCAGTGGTTACCGTGAAGAATGGTTCTTACATAGGTATTCATAATTCTGCCTATAACCAAGATTTCTTCCTTGGAATTCCATACGCACAAGTTTGTCTACCTCCATACCACTTGATATTTACTGACAGTCCCAGCCACCGGTTGGTGACCTGCGCTTCAGAGCCCCTCAAAGCTTGAACTCATCATGGTATATAAACGCGGCAACAGCATGGCCTCCATTCTGCGTCGGATACGGACGTGATACCATCGGGCACGATCTATCAGAAGATTGTCTGTATCTAAATATCATCCGGCCCAGCAACAATACTTCCAACTCGACCCTTCCTGTCGCAGTATGGATTCATGGAGGTGGATTATTGATGGGCGGAACCAATGATGCAAGATACAATCTCAGTTTCATCGTTCAGAACAGTGTTGAGATGGACAAGCTGATGATGGGAGTGAGTATCCAATACCGGTTGTCAGGGTGGGGATTCCTTGGTGGCAAAGAAGCCCTGGATGGTGGTGCGACAAACCTTGGTTTCCGAGATCAAAGACTGGCTCTCCATTGGATCCAGGAGAACATTGCTGCATTCGGTGGCGATCCGACGAAAGTGACAATTTGGGGTGAAAGTGCGGGTGCACAAAGTGTCGCTGCACAAATCTTAGCCTACAATGGTACAGATGATCTTCCTGGCATAAGCTGTATGTGACTGACATGCTCTCAGGCCGAGACGATAACCTGTTCCAGAGAGGAATTGCCGAATCTGGTGGACCTTCTGTTTCTTTCTTCCCGTCGACGCTTCCAGGAGGCTACAACAGCACTGCCTATCAAAATGTCTACAACACTCTGGTGTCGAACACCTCGTGTGCGTTTACCTTGGAATCCGGGAATTCTCTCTCATGCCTGCGCATCCTTCCATTCTCTGAGCTCAACGTCGCACTCAATACCTCTGCCGATGGATTCGGACCCTTCGTACCAATCATCGACAACGATCTGATAGCCACGTATCCGTCCCTTCAACTCGCCTCAGGAAACTTCGTTCATGTTCCACTTCTCATCGGGGCAAACACTGATGAAGGGACATCGTTTGGTATCAACTACGGCCCTAACGGCACAGGAGTAAACTCCGATGCTGAATGGCTTGACGTCTTGAACTCAACCAACATTGCACCCGACTCGCAAACCGCAGCCATCATAAGCTATCTCTATCCAAATATTCAAGGCCTTGGCATACCTAGCATGGCAACTTTCCCTTGGGTCATTCCACCCAACTCGGACTTCGCAGCCGCCATGGGCTCCCAGTTCCGTCGCCTCGCATCTTATTTTGGCGATGCGGTCGTCATCGCAGCTAGGAGAGCAACCAACCAAGCTTGGTCTGCGTACGCAGTTCCAAGTTACTCCTATCGCTTCGATGTCGTCGTAAATGGCGTTCCAGCCTGCATCGGCTCAACACATTTCCAAGAGGTGGTATTCGCATTTAACAACATCAATGGAGAAGGGTATGCCACGAATCCCTTCGGGAATATGACAGCAGACGATGAGAAGAAGTTCGTGAACCTATCGAACTTGATGAGCAGGAGCTGGGTCAGTTTCATCACGGATGGAGACCCGAATAACAATGGAGTGGAAGGCGCGGCTGCTTGGCCGACATATAACTCGATGGAGGGTGGAGGGCTAGGAATCAATATGGTGTTCACGGTGAATGGGAGCAGTTATACTGAGTGGGATAGTTTTCGAGGGGAGGGAATTGCGTTTATCAACCAGCATGCGCTGAGTGTTTATGGGCAATAGCAAAGGACATTATTTGAGCCAAACCCCAATATGCATTCTGTGAAGGGGCGTGGCTTGGTCTACAGTATATAGATCACATGGATATCTTTAGTCTGATCTTCCATGCGGCCGCACAGGGCCAGATCTACCCCTGTTTACCCCACGATCATCGAGCCGCTAGAAATAGAACTAAGCTCGCTTCTACGGCGCCACATCCGTGGGACCTTTCGTATCTCGTATCCCGCCAGCCCGTACTTCGTACTGACGACGGCACCTTCTCATCAGACTAGCCCCCACACGGAAGCAGAAGAATACAGCGCCGAGTACCGACAACGTGGTTGTTGATTCGTATTCGGGATCGATATTGTTTGTTCGACACGCGCGGGGAGAGAAATCCATGACCGACGAGATCGCTGATAGGGTACCACTATGCCGGGAGCACGGAGACCCCATCGCAAGACCCAGGAGTGGCTGTCTAGGATGTAAGTCTCGGCGGATTAAGTTATTTCTTACATATATCCCTTCTGAACCTGTTGTTTCATGGAATTAGCTTTCTTGTATATACCGCGATTACTATCTATTACAATCTTTCTCATCTCATCTTGTCCCATCTCACTCTAGACTGCCGAGACTAAACTCTATACTTATTGTGACGAATTAAAATCTCCCTGTGCCACTTGTACTAGATATGCTTCGCCGTGCATATATCGGACAGGAACATCAACAACCCTTCATCTCTCCCAATCCACCCCCGGAAGTCCATAAGAACACTTTACCAGGACCCCCACTTTCTTCCCAATCAACACCACAACCTACATCTGCCCTCTCAAGTGGCCCCTTCAGCCTACAACACTTAGAACTCCTCCATTTCTTCACAACAACAACATATTTCACATTCACCACTCTCCCGACCAGACAATAAATATACCAACGCATTGTCCCCAGAATAGCCTTCTACTATGATTTCCTCCTCTAGGGCATCCTCCCCTCTCCGCTCTCCACCTATCGCAGCTCCAGCCTCACAGAAAAGAAGCATTACGCCGTGATGCAACAATGTACCACGACCCCGCTCTCGCCTCCTCCAAAATAGCCATGACGAACATCACGCCCCAAAACCGCGATGTCGTCTACATACTTGAAATGGATGAATTAATGACCAGTAAAGGTCTATAAATGAATGAATAACTTTTGTATTAAATAAAACGATTGTTCTGAATTGTTGAAAGAATTAGAATCTGTAAGAGCAAAAGGCCCTATTTATATAAATTTGTAAGAGCTAAATTAGTCCTCCCGCTAAATAAATTTTTAGTGATATAATATTCATTATAACCTATTGTGTAACAAGTATAGTACTTAAACTAAAGCCTAGATCATATACTAAATTAGGCACCGATATTGTAAAAGTAATTCTTGAGAGTTGCTAACACGCTTCCCTGGGTTTCTCCAAGCGCTGCACTTGCATCGATCATTTCCCTCGAGACATACTGGCGTGAGGCTATTCATGTGTAGCGGATAGTGCCCAATTCTTCTAGAAAATTTTGATAACATTTAAGTTGAGGTACGTTTCATCTTTCATCTTTCAATAGGGTCTACTGCCAATAACACTATCCAATGTCTTTAACGATAAAAGCCTCAAGAAGGCTATACTCATCTTATCCTACAGTTTTATCACTGCAATTAATCAATGCCCGCCCTAATGAATTGAGATACTTTGCTGACACTAGACTTATTAGATGCCCCCTTTTCGCTCTACTTCCAGACAAGTTCACCATCGCTCTTTGATTGCTGTCAATAAATCAACTCTCAGTTATCTGTTTTCATGACTATTGGGACTTTCTCATGCGGTTGCTCGTGCACTTTTCGCTTGCCTCTGGACAATCCCTAATTCTGCGTGGCTTTTGGCAACAAACAACCTGCTCACTTACACCAGCCTTTTCGCTCAACTTCCAGGCAATTCTGCATTTTGTGTCGGATGCCTATGAGCCAACATTTTGCCATTGCAAACACCCATTGCCCCCGCCATACTTAGACAATGGAGTTGCTATCGGTGCTATTATAGACTGGTTAAGCTGGGAAATCACTCCTTGCAAACTCATATTTTGGCACGCTGGCTCAAACTCCTTTCTTTAAAATCACTTTGCGTACTGTATATTCAGCAATGAATTGCCTATGCACGGCTGCTAGGCAAGCCAGAATGACAACTTAAAAACGGGTCTGCGGCCAGCTTTTGACTTTATAATACATTAGCACACACCTATCCTAGGAACTTACTTGGTCTTCAGTGGCTTGAATTATATCTGGATATACGCCTGGAATTCAAAAAAATGCTGTTTGCTCTTTGTTCGCTAGGAGAGAAGGAGACTGGTTGGACATCACACATCCACGTCTCGATCACCCATTTTCTTGGAAGCCAACTGCCAAATCCGCCAACCTTGGCAAGACTGGGCACACATCCCGGGCAACACTACCATAATCTAGACCCGCCGTTGCTCCCGCTAGATGTGGAAGACTACGGCAATAACATAGATAATGATCGCATAGACCACGACGGAATTTGCTTCATTGAGCTGGGCGACTGGCAAAAGCAATAATCAGCTATGCATATGGCATTTGCAGAGAATAAATTTACGGCCGCCTGCCTTGGCCGGGGGGTTCCAGTGGATGGCGACGGTGTCCAACATCAAATTGTCCCAGCTGGATTTGGAAAATTCCTAAATCAACACTTCGCTGATCTATACTGGCATATATCCCGGGCGACCCTTTAAGTTCCATGGCATGGTGATGGTACTTGATTCCAAATTGTCCCTACCAAACCTAGACAATTTGAACCAAGAACGCCCGCCCTTTTTGAGGATGCATGAGCCTCTAGCTTCTCACCTCATTTGTCCAGATGCAACTGGCACCCGCCCTCTGACATTAAATGCTGATAGAATCTGTTGGCATTTTGCCATCTGGGGCTAGATGTTACTTCTGCCTTGTCGACCATTACCAAGCAGCAGGATGAGATTAACGAAAAGAACGAGCGGATCCTCCGGTATAGCTTTCTTGTCCCCCTAGATTAGGTGGCGATTCGCTAATGAATTATAGCCTTCTCACTACGAATCGTGCGCGAGAGCGTTGGCTCGTCGATTCCGTTTTAGCGCTTAGCGCTTCCATTAACTCCAGCAACAGGGAGGGAGCAGCCAAGTGTAGCTTGGAGGAATTGGACCTGACCGCTTGCGACATGCTCTCTGATGCCGACGAGGCCGACTTCGAGCCGATGGATGAGGATGAGGAGACAAAGGACGAGCCTGCAGTTTACCGGCTAGTAATAGCTGCTTCTCAGCTGGCGAATCGGGGCCGAAACGAATCGAGGACGAAAGGCGGGTAAGCAGCCGGCGAAGTCAGTTCAGAACAAGCGTCAGCAGCCGGCGAATCGGGCACCAAAGGAGGTTGAGCAGCCAGCGAATGATACTTCGACTGATTATGAGCAGTCGAATAATACTACCGTGAATGGGAATGGCGAGTTGGAAGATAATTGCGAGGGTGGAGCAGAGGAGTTGGGGGTAAATGGGGAAGAGGGTACTTAATCACTTCTAGTTTGCTAGAGGTCCGATTCAGGTTAGATGACGGAT
>Ga0302325_10018574_pt1 | contig 14649 bp, 10 predicted proteins | sample Palsa_T0_2_FD_201948 | JGI IMG/M metagenome (GOLD analysis project Ga0302325, IMG submission 201948) | Peat permafrost microbial communities from Stordalen Mire near Abisko, Sweden - Palsa_T0_2 | ecosystem: Environmental > Terrestrial > Soil > Palsa > Peat permafrost | place: Sweden: Abisko... | reverse complement strand
AGTCGGCCGAGCTCGTCGGTCTGATCGCCGACCTCGAGGAGCGAGGGACGATCGAACTCGCCGAGCTCGAGACGATCGCGGCCGCGCTCGAGCTCGACGACGCCGAGCTCGAGGCGCTCAGAGGCGCTCTCGAGGAGCGCAACATCGAGATCCGCGGGCCTGCCGGAGAGGAGGAGTCGAGTGCGCGCAGCTACGAGCCCGACGCCGTGACCGCGCTCCCCGACGCGCTCCAGGTATTCCTCCGGCGCGCCGGACATCACCGGTTGCTCACCGCGGCCGATGAGGTCGCACTCGCCAAGCGCATCGAGCGCGGCGACGCCTCGGCGAAGGAGCGCATGATCAACGCGAACCTGCGCCTCGTCGTCTCAATCGCCAAGCGCTATCAGGGACATGGCCTCTCGCTGCTCGACCTGATCCAGGAGGGCACGATCGGGCTCAACCGTGCTGTCGAGAAGTTCGATTGGCGCCGGGGCTACAAGTTTTCAACCTATGCGACTTGGTGGATCCGCCAGGCCTGCCAGCGCGCGATCGCCAACCAGGCGCGCACGATCCGCATCCCGGTGCAGATCCAGGAGCACCGGCGCCTGCTGCTGCGTGCCGGCGAAGAGCTCCACTCCGAGCTCGGCCGCGAGGCGACCAAGATCGAGCTGGCAGAGGCCACGGGAATCCCCGTCGAGCGGGTGACCTCAGTGCTCGAATCCACCGAGGCGCCGGTCTCGCTGAACAGCGCTGTCGGAAGCGACGGCGACGCCGAGCTCGGTGACCTGCTCGCCGATCCTGCCGCAGCCGACCCGCTCGAGGACGCCCACGGTGTCCTACGACGCGAGCGCGTGCGCGCGGCCGTCGAGGCCCTGCCCCAGCCCGCGCGGCTCGTCGTCGAGCTTCGCTTCGGACTGGGCCGCGAGGCGCCCGCGAACCTCGAGGAGATCACGCGGCAGCTGTCGATCAGCCGCGAGCGGGTGCGCGAGCTCGAGCTCGCCGCCCTGGCGGACCTCTCGACCGCCCTGGCCGGGATCGAGGAGCTCGACGGCGGCCTCGACGACGTCGAGGCCGCCTGACCTGAGCCGCCCACGGCGCGGCGCACCGCGCCACCGGGCTGAGGAGCCGACGCGGCGGGCCTCGGGCGTCCAATCCGCTCCCGTTCCCGCCCCTGTCACGGGCGCTCGCCAGCTTCGCACCGCCGGTCCGCCGCGGGGGGACGTCGAGCGGTAACCTCTCTGCGCGCTTCCGAGCGACGAGAGGCGGGAGGAAGCGCCCACAATCGCGAGGAGAGAGGACGATGAATCAGCTGCACGAGACCGCGCGCGCGCTCGTCGCAACCGGCAAGGGAATCCTCGCGGCCGATGAGAGCACGGCGACGATCACCAGACGCTTCGAGGCCGTCGGCATCGCGCCGACCGAGGAACAGCGCCGCGCCTATCGGGAGCTGCTCCTCACGACCCCCGCGATCGAGGAGTACCTGAGCGGGGTGATCCTCTTCGACGAGACGATCCGTCAGCAGGCCTCGGACGGCATCCCTTTCCCCGAGCTCCTCGCGCGCAAGGGGATCCTGCCGGGCATCAAGGTCGACAGGGGAGCGGCTCCCCTCGCGCTCGCCGACGGTGAGACGGTCACCGAGGGGCTCGACGGGCTGCGCGCTCGCTTCGAGGAGTACCGGGGGCTGGGCGCGCGCTTTGCGAAGTGGCGCGCGACGTACTCGATCGGCGGGCACCGTCCGAGCGACTACTGCATCTGGACAAACGCCCACGCGCTGGCCCGCTACGCCGCCCTCGCCCAGGAGGCGGGCCTCGTCCCGATCGTCGAGCCCGAAGTGCTGATGGACGGGCCGCATTCGATCGAGGAGAGCGCGAGGGCGAGCGGGCGAGCGCTCGAGGCGCTCTTCACCGAGCTGCACGACCAGCGGGTCGACTACAGAGGCCTCCTGCTCAAGCCGAACATGGTGCTCGCAGGCTACGCAGCTCCACAGCCGGCCACCGCCGACGCGGTCGCCGAGAGCACGCTCGAGGTCCTCTACCGGCACGTGCCGGCGGCCGTACCCGGAGTCGTCTTCCTCTCGGGCGGCCAGCCCGACGAGGACGCGACAGTCCATCTCAACGCGATGAGCCTCCGCGGGCCGCACCCCTGGCAGCTCTCGTTCTCCTACGCCCGAGCACTGCAGTCGCCCGCCATGGATGCGTGGGCCGGGAGACCCGAGGGAGTCCAGGCTGCCCAGCGCGCCTTCGCCCACCGCGCGAGGATGAACAGCGCGGCCAGAGAGGGCGCCTACAGCCGCGAGCTCGAGCAGCAAGGCGTTCGATCCTCGTAAGCGAGCGCGTCGCGCCCGCCGCCACGCTTCAGGCGTTCGCTCCGCTTCAGGTATCGGTCGACATGGGGGCCGCCAGGTCGTACACGGCGACGCCGCCGACGCTCTCGGCTCTGAAGTGGGCCTCGACCCAAGAGGCGATGGCCTCGCTGCTGCTCGAGCCGCCCGGCCCGCCGGCGCCGCCGCTCCCGGCGAGGTAGTAGTGGATCTCGTCCGCGCCGACGTAGGACTCGAACTGGACAAGCGTGGGCGTCGGATCGGTGCCGTTGAAACCGCCGATCGCCATCACCGGATCGTCGGCTGCTAACTGCACGCCCGCCGCACTGTTGGCTCCGACCGCAGCGGCAACCCAGCGGTAGTCGGCCGCGTTCTTGCGAAGCAGCTTCACCAGTGCGCTGCTCGGGGTGCCCGCGTTCAGCAGGCCGCCGAGCGCTCCACCGCCGCGGAATCCGCCCCCCGCGAACCCGCCGGATCCGCCGCCAGCGCGAGCGGCGGGCCCGCCACCGCCGAACCCGCCCACCCCCGCCCCGAAGCCACCCGCACGCCCACCCGGGAACGCCCCGCCGACGCCCGTGATGCTGCCGCGGCCACCCGTGAAGCCGCCGCGGCCGCCGGGGAACGCGCCGCCGCGTCCGAAACCGCCGCGTCCGCCGGGTCCCCCGCGGGTCGAGGCGCCGTTGGGCCCGGCCGTCGGGAGTGAGCCCGAGTGAGGAACCGAGGCGGTGTGCAGCGCGTAGGCCGTGGGCGCAGCGATCGCCGCCGCGAGTGACAGCCCGACAACGAACGGGGCGGGAAGGCGTGTGCGCCGCCAGGCGGCCGGCCCGAGCGCGACGAGCGCGGCGGCGGCAAGTCCCGCAACGAGGACGACGGTGCGAAGCCAGGGCAGCCAGCTGGGCGTCCGCTCGAGCAGGACGTCGGCCCACACCGCCGTCCCGCCAACCGCGAGGGCGAGCACGAGCCGCGCCACCAGGGAGCCTCGCTGCCGCCAGGCCCAGACAACGCCGATGCCGAACAGTGCGCTGATCGCGGGTGCAAGCGCGACGGTGTAGTACGGGTGGATGATCCCTTGCGCGAAGCTGAAGACGCAGCCGGTGACCAGGAGCCAGGAGCCCCAGATAAGGACCGCGGCGCGGCGGCCGTCGTGTCGAGGCGCGCGCCTCGTCGACCACAGAAGCGCGCCGCCAAAGAGGAGCGCCGCGGGCAGGAGCCAGGAGATCTGCGTGCCCATCTCCGCTCCGAAGAGACGACCGATGCCGGTCGGCCCCCACATCCCGGCGCCACCGCCGCCGGTGGTGCCGAACGTCCGGCCGCCGACGACGCTGCCGGCCTCGTCGCCCGTAAGTCGCCCGAAACCGTTGTAGCCGAAGATGAGATTGAGGATGCTGTTGTCCTGCGAGCCGCCGATGTAGGGCCGACTTCCGGCCGGCCAGAGCGTCACGATGGCAACCCACCAGCCCGCCGCGACCACCATCACGCCCCCTGAGGCCAGAAGCTGGAGGATCCGGCGCCGCAGCGGTGTCGGAGCCGCGAGGAGGTACACGGCGGCGAAGCCGGGCACGACCGCGAGAACCTGCAGCATCTTGGTCAGGAAGCCGAGGCCGATGATCGCCCCGGCGAGCATCAGCCAGCGCGAGCTCGCACCCTCGAGCGAGCGGGTGAGCGCGTAGGCGGCGGCGACAAGGAGCAGCGTCAGGAGTGCGTCGGGGTTGTTGAAGCGGAACATCAGGGCGGCGACCGGCGTGAGTGCGAGTGCAAGCCCGGCGATCAGCCCCGCCGAGGCCGAGAAGCGGCGGCGCACCGTGGTGTAGAGGAGCGCGACCGCCGCCACGCCCTCGAGCGCCTGGGGCGCGAGGATGCTCCACGCGTTGAGGCCGAACACGCGCGCGGAGAGATCCATCACCCAGAGCGAGGCCGGTGGCTTGTCGACCGTGATGAAGTTCGAGGAATCGAAGGAGCCGAAGAAAAAGGCCTTCCAGCTCTTCGTGGCCGCCTCGACGGCGGCTGAGTAGAAGGCGTTGGCGAAGCCGCTCGCCGCGAGGTCGACGAGGTAGAGGAGCGCCGTCGCGCCGAGCAACGAGAGGAGCGCCGGTCGGACCCAGACCGGATCGTCCGTCCGGCCGCGAAGGAGGCTGCGAAGACGCACCCGCGGGTCCCACAGGGAGCCGGCGAGCGGCCGACCGATCGTCTCGCCGGTCGCGGCGCTCATCGAGGGAGCTCGTTGGTCGAGGCGAGCAGCGGAGCGGAACGGCGGGCGCTGAACACCCAGGAGCGAAGAAGGACGAAGCGCAGCACCGTGGCGAGAAGGTTCGCCGCGACGAGGACGACGAGCTCGACGGCCCGCGCCGGGTGGGGCGAGAACGCATGAAGGCCGTAGAGCGCCGCGGAGGTCAGCGCGAGCGCGAGCCCGAACACGACCAGGCCCTGGAGCTGATGGCGAACGGCCCGCGCGCCGCCCCGGATCGCGAAGGTCAGCCTCCGGTTGGCTGCGGTGTTCCCGATCGCCGTCACCAGGAGCGCGATCGCGTTTGCGGCTTCCGCGTCGAGCGCGCCACGGAGCGCGAGGTAGAGGAGGCCGTAGGCGAGCGTCGAGACCACGCCGATCGCGGCGAAGCGCGCAACCTGGCCGCGAAACCCTGGAAGCTCGCTCCCCGGGACCGCGACGCGCGCCCGGCCGCCTCGCCGGTCGCGTGCGAGCCTCGCGACACCGCGCAGATCCTCGAGCGCGGTCGCGAGGATGTCGACGCGGGAGTCGGGGTCGTCGACCCAGTCGACCGGGACCTCGTAGATGCGCATGCCCGCGCGCTCGGCGCGCACGAGCAGCTCGGTGTCAAAGAACCAGGCCCGGTCGCGTACGAGCGGCAGAAGCTCGCGGGCGCTCTCCGCACGGATCGCCTTGAAGCCGCACTGCGCGTCCGAGAAGCGCGTCCCGAGCACGACGTGCAGGATCGTGTTGTAGCAGCGTGAAATCAGCTCGCGCTTGGGCCCGCGTACGACCCGAGCTCCCCTCGTGAGACGGCTCCCGATCGCGAGGTCGCTGTGGCCGGAGACGAGCGGCGCGACGAGCGGAAGCAGCCCCGAGAGATCGGTCGAGAGGTCGACGTCCATGTAGGCGAGCACCTTGGCCTCGCTCGTCGACCACACGGCCTCGAGCGCGCGACCCCGGCCCTTGGCCTCGAGCCGCAGCGCGGTTACCTCGCGCAGCTCGGAGGCGAGTCCGAGCGCGGCCTCCCAGGTCCCGTCCGAGCTCGCGTTGTCGGCGATCGTCACCCGGAAGCTGAAGGGAAAGGCCGAGAGCAGGTAGGCGTGGAGCCGGTAGATGCTGCGTGCGAGCGTCGCGACCTCGTTGTGGACCGGAACGACGATCTCGACCTCGAGCCCCGGATCCTCCGCGGCCTGCGGCGAAGCGCTCGCGCTGAGCGACCGCGTCAGTGCACCCGGAACCATGCTCACGAGTATCGGGGCCGAGGCTAAGAGCGTTATGAGGGTTTCCTGTGAATTCGGTGTGTGGCCTGCGCTCGCGGGGCGTGCACACTCGTCGCAGGGTATGCCGTCAGACGGGACCACGGGGCAGCGAGGCGGGCGCTTGGGTCGCAACCATTCGATCAACCAGGATACGATCGACGGGGACACAGAGCGTCCGTCGGGACGGTCTCGACACGTTCTTCAGCAACAGAAGGGCGTCGCTTTACCGGCGATCAGGAACAGAGCCCGGCCGCCACACCACCGCCGGTCCGGAGGGTCACGTCTCGGTAGGCGCGGGATCGCCGCTCCCCTGGCTCGCCCGTTTGGGGGCGGAGCGGGAAGGACGCTTGGGCGGCTCGCGCAGCTCCGCCGCAGCCCGGTGCCAGTTTTCCTCATCGGTGCCGCATTCGTCGGACTGGGAGATCTCGTAGGCGCGTCGCGCGATCTCCTCCTCGGTCACTTCAGTGCGTTTCTTGGGCATACGACTCCTCTCTGGGTGTTGTGGTCGTCCCCGCGTTCTCGTGCGAGCCCTCCGACGAAACCGCGGCAGGGCTCGGTCGGTTCGCGCGCGAGAGCGCGAGCGTCGGTGAAACCGTGCTCGCGTCGCGGACCGAGGCAGGACGGTTCCCGGCCGCACACCGAGTATGTCGTTCGGATGTGCGAGATCCTCTCGGCGCCAGTCAGCGTGTAACCCTCCAAACCCGAAGAATCCGAATTTTGAGAATTCGTGCCCCGACCCTCAGGCCAGACACCCACCCGCGATACGAACCCCGCCACGGCGTTTCAACGGCGGAGCCGCAGCCACCCTATCACCCGTGCCGGACCATTTCAGAAAGCCGGAGCGCGGATGCGGATGCTCCTATAGGTATTACTCTATGCCTTGACGGGAGATCGGGCCGCGTTCGTGGGGCTCGCTGCCGGACGTTTCCGCGTCCGCGCGCACGCGCCCCATCCGGGTTGCAGTCGCGTCGTGCCACGTTCGCGCGGTTTGAGCTGGTGAAACCGGCTCGAGTTTGCGTGGCACCGGACCGCCCTCGGTCCTCCGCAGCCCTCGCGCTGGAGTTCGCCTGGGAGCCCGGTGTCTTTCGTCGATGCCCGAGGTGCTCGCACTCACGATCGTGTTCGAACCCGGGGAGGACCGCCGGGTACTCGCATCGATTCCCGCCCGGCAGCACCACCTTGACAGGGGAGTGACGATAAGGGAGGGTGGACCGAGGATCACACGACGCCGCCCCCGGCGTCAACGCAGGCGTCAGAAAGGACATTCCGGTGACCGACGATCGGTCCGCAACCGGTGAGCGGAGCTCGAATGTCGGCGTCCGTGGCGGTGGCCACGTCACCGGGCCCGGCGCGCGCGCGATCTCGCTCGTGCTCGTCGTGCTCGTCGTGCTCGTCTGCTTTGCGCTCTACGCGCTGTGGGCTTTCTGGCCGACGGGCACGGCGCTCAAAGACGGGTCGAAGACGGTGCACTTCCTGTCGATGAGCCGCTCCGTCTCCGCCGAGCACCTCATCTTTGTCGTCGTGGCGGCGGCGGGCGTGCTCGGCGGGCTGATGCACTCGATGCGCTCGTTCGCCTGGTACTCGGGCAACGGCTTCCTCAAGTGGCGCTGGCTCCCGTACTTCGCGCTCATGCCCGTGGTCGGCGGCGCGACTGCGACCGTCGTCTACCTCGTCATCCGCGGTGGCTTCTTCGGGGGATCCGCGTCGTCGCAGGACGTCAATCCGTACAGCTTCGCCGCGGTCGGGGCGCTCGTTGGCCTCTTCACCGAGGAGGCGCTCGAGATGCTGAAGAAGATCGCGACCCAGGTGTTCTCGGAGGCGCCGCAGGGCGCAGACAGCATTCCCGCTCAGGGCGGCGCCAGCGCCGCTCAGTCGATCTTGACGCCGACGAGCGCGTCGATCGCCGCCGACGGTGCCTCGACCCAGGTGTTGACGGTCGAGGCGAAAGACGCGACTGGGAACAACCTGCTGTCGGGCGGTTCGGTCGTGGGGATCGCGCTCCAGTCGGGGACGGGCACGGTCGGGACAGCGAGCGACAACGGCGACGGGACGTACTCGGCGACGGTGACTGCGCCGACCGAGCCGGGGAGCGGCGTGTTCGTCGCGACCATGGACGGAGCCGCGGTCTGCGCCGGCGCCGCGTCGCAGGCGACTGCGACCGTGACGTACACAGCCTCGGATGGAAGCGTTGGTTCGATGGGTGCGAACGCGCAGGCGACGGACGCTTCGGCTGGTACTGGTGGCGGCACGGATGCTTCTGACGGTGGCGCTGCGACGACTGATACGTCAGCCGGAGCGGCGACGACGGACGCGTCGACCGGGAATACGACGACCGACACCTCAGCCGGGGAATCCTCGCCGCAGGCGGGTGCCACGACGGATGCTTCGACGGGCGCCGATACGACCCCGGACGCCTCGGCCGGAGCCGACGTTTCCTCCGATGCTGCGCCGGGCGACCCGCCGGCGCCGACCGAGGTGGCGCCGGATCCCGCGAGGGGAGTCGAGGGCTCGGCGGATCCCGCGGCACCCGCGGCGACGAGGCCGGAGGCTTCTGCGGCGTCTGCCGCCGCGCCGAAGACGTCCCACGGGCCGGGGCGCGGACGAGCGCAGGCCGATACCGCCGATGCGAAGCCGCTGCAAGACCGCCCCGACAAGGACGACGTCGATAAGAATCCCGCTCGCGGCGGGCTCCGTTGAACGGGAGTAGTCCACGCTCGTCCCGTCGGTTGTGCCGACTCGCTCCTTCAGCCGGCACCCGCCCCCCGACGCGGCGCGTGATTCGAAAAGCCTGTTATCGCGGCCTTCTTGAGTCATTTTCGTGGTTCGGTACTCGTTGATGAGGAGTTGGCTGCGTTCGATATGGAAAGAGTCGGACAATCAAAGAGTGGGACGATCAGTGCGGCTCTGTTGGATCGGAAAAGAACACTGCGAAGAAGGAGGACGTTAACGTGCCCGCCGCCACGATAGATCCAGGCACCGGTTGCTTTGTTGTTGGAGATGCAAGAGTTTTTCCAGTGACGTTGTCGAATGGCCCGCCGCGGGGGGGTAGCGCTCCGGATGGTGGAGACGCCTGGGCTGAGGTTGCAAAAGCCGGCGTGACATTCCTGCGTTTCTATACGACCTGGGGCGCCCAACCGGTGGCGGGGCAGATCACGACCCTGATCGAGAACCTCGAGGCCGCGAGTTCACACGGTCTGGCCGGCTGGGTCGGGCTTGATCCCGTCGCCTGGGAGGGAGATCAGGCGGTGCTCGAGCAGATCGTCAATGCAGCGAAGGACAATCCAGGTCTCGGTGCCTGGAAGGGAGCCGACGAGCCCGCATGGAACAGCAGGCCCACCGCCGCGGTTATTGCGGCATATCGGACGGTCAAGCAACTCGACCCGAATCATCCTCTCGTTCTCATCCAGGCGCCCGTCTACGACACGACTCACTACTTGCCGGCGACGGCTCCGATTGTGGCTCCCTACACGCCGGGGACCGACACGCATGGATTCGATATCTACCCGCTTCCGCCCGGGAAGCACTCCCCGCACAACCCCAACCAGACGCTCAGCATCGTCGGCGACTTGACTGCGATCATCGGTCAGGCCTCGCCCGGTAAGGCGCTCTGGATGACGCTCCAGGCTCCTGCTTGGAGCGGGACCCCCAGCGCCCCCACCCCGCCTGCCGACATCCCGACGTTGCAGCAGGCGCGGTTCATGGCATACGACGCGGTCGTTCATGGCGCACGAGGGCTCGCCTTCTTCGGGGGAGACGTCGCACGTGTCTTGACGAGTGCAGACGAGAAGCTGGGCTGGAACTGGACGTACTGGAGAAACGTGCTGCTTCCGCTTCTGACCGAACTGAGGGATCCGGATCACAATCAAGCTCTGACCGCACCGAATGCGACGTTCGCTGTCACGGCGAACAGCACCGACATCAAACTGGTCGTGCGCGAGGCGAACGGCTTCGTCTATCTCATCGCCGTCAGGAGAAACGCGACGGTTACCGGACCGTCGGAGGTGCAGTTCAGAGGGCTTCCGACCGGGATCACCGATGGCACAGTGCTCGGGCATGGCGCGTCGAATCCGCCGCGTCCGTTCTCGGTCGAGACCGGCGCATTCACCGACCTCGACGCGTTCGCGCCTTACAACTCCCGCGTCTACCGGTTCCAACTCCCGGGCTGACCGCGCACTGCACATGTGTAAACCATCGAGAAAGGGCGAGGTGTTTCCATGAGTTACCCGTGGCCTTTGCAGCCGTTTGATCAGCAGCACCCTGTTCGCGCTTTTTTCGGCGATCCGCGGATCGGCAAGCCTCTCGGCGGGTCGTCGTTTCACAACGGCATCGACATATCCGCGCCGAACGGCACTCCGGTGTACGCGGTTGCTCCAGGACGGGTCGACCTCGGGACACCCCAGGCGGTCGCGGTCGTGTTGCCGGGCGGCGGCGAGCATGGCTACCAGCACATCACTCCGGCGGTCAGGCAGGGAGAGGCCGTGGTCCAAGGACAGCTGCTAGGCCATATCCTCCCGCCGGGGCCGGGTGCGGACTGGCAGCACGTGCACTTCCTTGAGTGCACGGCCGGGGGAACGTACTGGAACCCGTTTCGCGAAGGTGCGCTGACGCCGTTTGCGAAGACGACGGTTCCGTCCGTCGATCGGATCGTGGCCGAACGTGGCGGCACGGCTCTCGACCCGCACAACCTCGCGGGTGTCGTCGACCTCATCGCCGAAGCGCACGACGAGACTCCGATCCCCCCTTTGAACCCTTATCAGAAGGCTCCTGTCGTTCCGGCCCTGGTGGAATGGCGACTCGTCGCCGACGCAGGCGGCGTCGTGCCGGCGTGGACGACCGCCGCTGACTTCCGAACCTCCCACGCGCTTACGACATTCATAGTCAGCCAGATCCAAGCTGATGCGAGCGCGGCCTACGGGGTCAAGGCCGGTGCCACGTCCGACATAGGCTGGGAGAACGTCTATGCGCCGCTGACGACACAGAACAACTGCATGAACCCCGCCGCTCCAAATCCGATACTGGAACCGGGCCTGTACCGGTTCAAGCTGGCGTCAGCCTTCGACACGAGTGCTCACCCCGACGGGTCCTACCAGATCGAGGTCCAGGTCACCGATGTCCGAGGAAACGCCTCCACCGGGAAACTCGCGATCGTGATCGGGAACGGGACGTAAGCGATCGGCTCGTGCCCTCTGAATCACGGCCGCCAGTAATTCGTTCCCGTTCGGGGTTGCTTTTCCCGCCAGAGTTTCGTTCCCGGCATGAGAGCTTGCTCGCCGCTGCTACAGGGCGGGTGCGCGGACTGATTGTTGACGCGGGTCCGCTGGTTGCTGCCGCCGCCAGGCGTGACCGTAACCACGAGCGCCGTGTGGACCCGTCGGGGCAGTCGTCATGGTCGTGGTAGACGTTCCGATGCTTCGGCGGGTACTCAGGGCTGGCTGTGCGGAACGGAGGTACCTTCGCCATTGGGTTCCTCTTGTCTGGGCGCTGTCGGCCGACTGCGGGCACAAGCGTCATCTACCGGCAACAACCCAGCCCGGGACAATACGAGGCGCTCGGATGGCGTCTCCCCTCTATGCCAGATTCGAAGCCAAGTTCGCTGGTTCCGCCTGCGAACAGCGGAGGCCCGGGTGGGCACCCGGGCCGCCGCTGTTCCTCCGCCGCGACTGGTGGGGCTCACCAACGAGACGCGCAGCTACACGAAACGTCGACCGGGCCGGAGGATCGCGTCGAAGTCCTGTTGCGCTTCAGGTACGTGCCCGCGATGTCCCCGGCGACAGGCAGCCTACGGTCTTGGCTCGGACCAGCGGCCGACCTAGCCGGAGGCGATCGTGTTCCGCCTTCGGTCTCATTCCTGAAACTGAAGGCGGAACACCCGCCTGACAGCGCCCAGGACTTGAACCTGGTTCCGGGTCTCTTTAGCTATAGCTAAGAGGACCGATCGCGCATGTCGTGTCAGGGGGTTGTAGACGGGTCGTGCTGCGTCGGCCGCGGGTGATCTCGTTGGTCTCGGCCTCGCGCCAGGCTCGGATTAGGAGCGCGACCCATGCGCGGTAGGGGCGCCACCTGTTGGTGATCGATCGGATGGCGGCGTCGTCGGTTGTGTTGTAGGCACAGCGGATCGCCTGGTCAAGGCGGGTGTCGTGGTCGGGGAGCGCGTCGGGGTGTCCGACGCCGCGGATGAGGATGAGCTCGGCGGAGAACGGTCCGATGCCCGGGAGTTGCTGCAGGTGGGCAAGTCCGTCTTGGTAGGTCATCGCTCGGAGCCGTTGGCGTGAGAGGGCGCCGTCCTGGGCGGCCGCCGCGATCGTCCGCAACTGGTTGATCTTGCGGGTGGTGAGTCCTGGTTGGGGTGCCGAGAGCTGCGCGAGGCAGGCCGGGGCGGGGAAGGCGCCGTGTTCGCCGAGCTCATCCCCGAGGCGCGTTTTGATCGTGGCGGCCTGCGTCATCCGGATTCGTTGGCTGATGATCGTCCAAGCCGCGGCCTCATACGGGGTGTAGAACAGGACCGGTCGCAGCCCGAAAAACCGCTTCTGCAGCGCCCTGACGACGCGATCGCGCTGGCCGAGCGCGCTGAAACGGCTCCCGTCGACGTCCAGGCAGAGCATTTGCTCCAGGTCTCGAGCGGCCCAGCGGGCCAACTGAGCGGCTGGCCGACCGGCGAGCTCGGCGTGGACCGCGCGGTCGTCCTGGCGCAACGTGGCCTGGACGGTGCGCCAATCCCCGTCGACCGCCCAGGCGTAGCGCAACGCCTGTGGTGGTCGTTCGGCCTGGGTGCCGGGAAAGCCCTCGACGAAGGTGGCCGCTGCTGCCAGCGAGAACGGGCCGCGCGGATGCAGGGTGATCCTCACCTATGCGCCGTCGTGGATCGTGATCACGTAGCCGTCGGGGTCTGAGACAGCGAAGGTGCGGCCGAACGGGCCGTCAAACGGGGCGGTCACGATCCTGACCCCGTGCTCGGTAAGCTGGTCATGTAGCGACTGGGCGGCATCGACCTTGACCCAGACCGCGATCCCGAGACCGGGCTGACCGGCGTCAAGATCAGTGGCGGGCAGCAGCTCGCGGACGGCGAACGGGATCGGTTCGCTGGCGAAGACCGCAGCGCCGGGCGGTGAGGCAGGCGCGCGGCGCAGGCCGAGACGCTCCTCATAAAACGCGGCGGCGGTATCGAGATCACGGACCTGCAGGGAGATGAAGTCAGGACCAACGGGCATCAGCAGCACTCCTATCACTTGTCAATGTGTTGACGTCCAGTCTATGTCAAGATATTGACGTGAGTCAAGTTGATCTCGACACCGCAGTCGGCTACGTGCTCAAACGCGCCACCGTCGCTCTACGGGCCGCGATGGACGCGGCCCTACGCGACCACGACCTAACCGTCTCTCAGTACTCGTGCCTGGAACAACTCGCCCACCAACCCGGGCTCACCAACACCGAACTCGCACGTGGCACCTTCGTCTCCCGCCAAGCGATGCACCAGCTACTCGCGACGCTCAAAAGCACCAACCTCGTCCACGGAGACGGTGGCGGTCGCCACGAGCACTTCACCCTCACCGACACCGGGACCCAACGCCTCGTCGGCGCCTCCGCGGCTGTCGCCGCCGTCCAGGAACAGATGCTCGCCCCCTTTGACTCCGAACAACGACGACGCCTCTACGCCGACCTCGCCGCCTGCGCCGACGCGCTCAGCTAAAACCTCGGCGAGGGCGCGCTAGACGCCCATCGAGCCATACTCCAGGCGGACGGTGGCCCAAACTCGCCGACGATCCTCGCGCATCGAGCTGCGAGGGAGGAGGGAACATCCCGCTCGCGAGTGTGCTGCGCGTCCCACGATGCCACCCCGTGAGCAGGAGGCACGCCAACTCCGGAGCAACGGCCGCCGATGAGGCGAGCAAACCGCTGCCAGCACCGTGAGCTTCGACATTCCGCCGCGGCATTCCCGGTCCTGCGGAATGCCGACGGCACTTCAGCCGTTGAAGTTACTATCTTGTGCATAGCGACCAGAGGAAAGGTGAAACGCCCGTGAGCTCTCTATTACTCGTACCGCTCGACGACCTCGTCGTCTTTCCGACCATGAACGTCACGATCTCGGTTGACGTGGGCAGCGAGGAGCGCGTCCTTCTCGTCCCCCGCCACGACGGTGCGTACGCCAAGGTCGGCACCGTCGCCCAGGTGGGAGAGCACGTCCGTCTTCCCGGCGGCGGCCGCGCGGTCAACCTAGTCGGCCTCCATCGGGCCGAGCTCGGCGCCGCCCACACCGACACCCAGGGCAACCTGCGGGTCGAGGTCGTGGAGCGCCCCGACGAGGAACCGCCGGGCGTGATGACCCGAGAGCTCGAGCGCGAGTACCGCGCGACCGTCGAGGAGATCCTCGAGCTGCGCGGCGACGACGGCCGCGTATCGGCATTTCTGCGTGCGATCCGTGAAACGGGAGCGCTTGCCGACACTGTGGCCTACGCGCCCGAGACATCCTTCGACCAGAAGATCGAGTTGCTGGAAACACTCGATGTCGTCGAGCGGCTGACGCTCGCGATCCGGCTGCAGCGCGACCGGCTCGCCGAGCTCGAGGTGCGGCGCCGAATCCGCGAGGACGTCGAGGAAGGAACGGCCAAGCAGCAGCGCGAGTACATCCTGCGCCGGCAGCTCGACTCGATCCGGAAGGAACTCGGCGAGGACGAGGCCTCAGTCGGTGAGGACTACCGCCAGAAAATCGCCGAGGCTGACATGCCCGAGAAGGTACGCGAGCAGGCAGAGCGCGAGGCAGCCCGTCTGGAGCGCATCGGTGACCAGAACGGCGAGTCGTCGATGATCCGCAACTACCTCGACTGGCTTCTCTCCGTCCCCTGGGGCAAGCGCTCGGAGGAGCGGCTCGATCTCGCGCATGCGCGCGA
>Ga0302325_10018572_pt1 | contig 14649 bp, 11 predicted proteins | sample Palsa_T0_2_FD_201948 | JGI IMG/M metagenome (GOLD analysis project Ga0302325, IMG submission 201948) | Peat permafrost microbial communities from Stordalen Mire near Abisko, Sweden - Palsa_T0_2 | ecosystem: Environmental > Terrestrial > Soil > Palsa > Peat permafrost | place: Sweden: Abisko... | reverse complement strand
CGCGCCACACATTTGTCACTGCACGATCACCATCCACGGAACACCGAACTTGTCGGTCACCATTCCAAAGCGCGAGGAAAAGAATGTCTTGCCCATCGGCATGGTGACCTTCCCGCCGTTGGAGAGTGCGGCGAAAACTCGTTCCGCATCCGCATCGCTTGCGACGCTCAGGCTCAACGACGTGCCCGCAAAGTTGGTCTTGCCGGTGCAATGCCCGTCGGTGGCCATCACGATTGAATCGCCGATCTGCATGCTTGCGTGCATCACCTTGTCCATAATTTCAGGCGGGAACGGACCCGAAGGCGGCGGCGGGCCGTCCTTGAATCGCATGACCATGTTCACCTTCGCGCCGATGGCAGTCTTGTAGAACTCGATCGCTTCGTCACATCGGCCGTCGAAGGACAGATACGGTTCAACTTTCATGGTGGCTCCCGATTAAATGATCATCCGCATCAGGCGTTGTGCGATTGCCAGACTGGTCAAAGACACTTATGCCAAGTTTTCTCCGTTTCATCAATGCCCGGGACGAGCAGCCCTTCGCGGCCGTTGCTTTGAACCTCGGGAGCCGCGAAGGGCAAGCGGCGGGTGAGGCACCCATGAAATCAAGCTGCACAATCGAACGACGACTTCCGATCCGAAGATTTCAGCGATTCATTTCACAGGGTCAATTAGCAATCTCGCGGAACCAAAAGTAGACGCCGCAGGCGAAGTCAGGTTAGCATCTGCTTATGCGAGTTGCTCGAATCATCGCGGCACTGTTTCTGATGACCGGAATCGGATGCGTATCGGGCAATCCGGTGAATCCTTCGTTTCCGGTTACCGTGGATCAAGCCCGGCAGGTTCTCGTTACTGCGATCAGTAACCCCAAACCGCTCAAGCGGCCGCTGGTGATTGTCGGTGGATTTGCCGATCCGGGTTTCGCGGCATTCATGCTTTCGCGGGATTTTCAGGCGTATACGCATGATGACCGCGTGATCGGCGTGCCGCTGGGTTTGAGCGTCAGCGAAGAGGAATTTCGCCGGCGGATTATTGATTGCGTTGACAGGGCATTTCCCACCTCCGATCCGGCGATGACCACCGAGGTGGATGTGGTCGGTTATTCAATGGGCGGACTGGCGGCACGCGACGCGGCGTTGTTCCCGACGCACGGCCGCCGGTTGCGCATCGGTCGGTTGTTTACCATCAGCAGCCCGCATCGGGGCGCGGTTTGCACCGGAAGGATTCCATTCAATATTGTGACGCTTCAGAAGCAGATGACGCCGGGGTCGGCGTTTTTGAACTCGATCAACAACGCGGCCGATCCCAACGCGATTTATCCGGTGTATCCATATGTTTGTCTTGGTGATGACGAGGTGGGGGCGATCAATGCCGCTCCGCCGGGGCAGGGGGTTTGGTGGGTGTCCCGGCCAATGTTTTTTGACCCGCATGATTGGGCGTTTATGGATCCGCGCATTCGTGCCGACATCGTCAGGCGACTGCGCGATGAACAACCGCTGACCAGCGATCCACCCATGCCGTTGCCGCGCGGTGTGGATCAAATCGCTCAGTCCCGCTAAGGTTCGCCGATGGTTGTGGTTCGATGGTTGAGCGTGTGTCTGGCACTGGTGGCTGTCGGCTGCGGCGGGGTCGAGCCGGTCAATCCTTCGTTTCCGACTTCCATCGCCAGTGCCCGAAAAATTCTCCGTGAGGATGCCGAGAAACCGGTCGTACTGAAACGGCCCCTGCTGATCGTCGGAGGGTTTCTCGATCCGGGGCTCGCACCGGCAATGCTGAAGGGCGAGTATCTTTCCTGGACCGGGGATTCCCGCATCGCCAGTGTGCAGCTTGGCTGGGAGTCGAGTTTCGACCAATGTCGCGGCGATATCATCGCGGCGGTCGACAAGGCATTTCCAAATGACGATCCGAGCATGACCACGGAAGTGGATGTGATCGGCGTTTCGATGGGCGGGCTGGCGGCACGGTATGCCGCCGCGGAGGAACCCAAGCAGGATGTGCATCCCTCGCGACGGTTGCGGATCGGGCGGCTGTTCACCTTGGGTTCGCCCCTTCGCGGGGCGCTGCTGGCCGATGACATTCCGCTGAACCTGCATCCGCTGCAGGCGGACATGCGGCATGATTCGAAGCTGATTCACTGGCTCAACACCCGGATCGAAAATGCGGACGAACTGTATCCGATCTACAGCTACACGCGGCTGAACGATCTGTATGTCGGCACCTACAACGCCGCATTACCCGGTTGCACTGCATGGTGGGTCGCGCCACAGCCATTGACACCGCCGCACAGCGGCGTGTTTCGCGATGCCCGGATTCTGGCGGACATTCTCTGCCGCCTGCGCGGTGATCCGCCGCTGTCGCACGATCCGCCTGCGGCGTTGCTGACGGACGCGACGGCGAAGACTTGTACGCGGTGAGTGGGACTTGCAATGCCTGTGTCGGTTTGCGAACCGGTGTAATCTTCAGTTGTTTCGCGTCAGCCGAAACTCGATGGGTGGATTGTTCCCATCCGTGACCGTCACCGTTTGCCGGCTCGGGTTTGGTTCGGTCCAGCCAGCCGGCAACGGAGCGCGGAGTATGATGGTGGCCCTGCCGGGCGGAATGCGGAAAGTGAAATTGCCGCTGGCGTCGGTTTTGACCGCCTGCCCGGAATCGTTGCCGTGGGATGGGTCAGACAACGACCCAAGGGAGATATCTGGGACGGGATTGTCGTCCTGATCCACCACCCGGCCGGTGAGAAGTGTGCCGTGGATTAGTTTCAAGTTGCAGCCGTCGATATGCTGGCCGGGGTCGGTTTTGACGTTTGGCACGGCGTATGAGGTCCACTCCTTTGATAATTGCTGCAAGTGCCAGGAACCAAGGTTATCCCGCAGTTCAACCGTGAATTCACCACCTTTCAACTGCGTGATGGTGTATGTGCCGTCCGCGGCGGTATACACAGGGCCAACCTGCTGGTGGCCGTCGCTTGTGAAGGCTTGCACGCCCGCGCCGGCAAGGGGCTTTCCCGTGGGACCGAAAGTCACGCGCCCACTGATACTGGCCGCTGGAGTAAGGGTTATCGCCGCCGTTACGGTGGGCTGATCCTCCGGCAGGCTAATGCTCTGCTGGTCGATGAGCAACTGTGCGTATCGATCGTCGCGAACGCCCAACCAGATATCACTGCCGCGCGGCAGGCCTTTGAACGTGCAGGAACCGTCCGTATCCGTTGTGCTCTGGAACAGGCGTTTATCTTGACCGCCGGGACAAACCGCCAAGGGTTGCGGTTCTGGATGGTTGAACCAGTAGGCGCCCACCAGATAGACCTCAAGCCCGGTCGCCGGCTTGCCATCGGGACGTTGAAACGTGACGGTTAAATCGGAGGACCGGGCCAGAGTGAGATTCAGCAGCTTTGGCTGTCCGATTGTCAAAATGCCTGATGAGGCAACTCCGAATCCATCCGCCTGGGCGATCAGGAAGCCGCCCCAGTTCTTTCGAATTGGAGGAATGTGGAAGATGCCCTTTGCATCTGTCCGGGCGGTGGGTCGCATTTCATCCGGGGCCGGCACACCGTCGTCAAAATCGAGGGGAAATACGGTGACCGTTGCGTTGCTGACAGGAATGCCGTCCGGAGAACTGACGATCCCGGTGAGATCAACCACCGGATCGGGTGCGGCAGCCTTCTGAGAAATGGCCCCGACCGGAGGAACCGGCGCAGTAGCTGCGGCCTGGGGCATGGTCGTTGGTCGTGTCGCCACCACAGCAATGATGACAGTTAGGGCCACAAATCCGGTGCCAAGCGTGATCCAGATCGGTTTGAAATTCATGAACGCCTGAGGAACACTGGTCGACTCGATGGGAAATGGCGCAGATCGGGTCGTTTGTGAAAGCCAAGCGTAAAACGGCACGACGGGAATGCTTCGACCGGTTCGATCGCGCAACCGATCCCGAAGCAATGCGAGTGCGCGCTCGATCCGCTTGCGAGCGGCGGGGGCAGAGATGCCCAGTTGAGCGGCCACCTCGTCGATCTTCTTGTCCTGATAAAAACGGAGAAGGATTGCTTGTCGGTCAGTGGAGCGGAGCCGGGCAACCTGCTCGTCCAGTACGGATAGCAGCTGATCCAGACCATCTGTCTGTGATGAGCCAGACGCCCATTGCCAGCGAATGAACGCCGCCGCCCGCTCCCGCCGCGTCCGTCGAATGGTTGCGCGCAGCGCATGTGCAGCCTGATGTCGAACGGCTTTCAGCAGCCACCCGTTCAGGTTTGGGTGTCCGGCCAACTTGGCAGCCTTGCGGGAGAGAACAATGAAAACGGCCTGCGTTACGTCCTCGGCGGTATGTGGATCGTTGACGAGCCGAAGTGCCGTGGAGTAGACCCAGGGGCGGTGACAGGCCACCATCTTTGAAAACTCGGCCCGCTTTTCGACCTCAGCGTTTCCAACCTCAGCATGTTGCCCGGGCATTTGGGTATCGGTCATGTGTCCTCTGAATATATAGTCCCATTGCCGAAGCTGATTGGACACGAATTCAAGGTAATTTGTGCAGTGTGCTAACCCCCGCCGCGAAAAAGTTTCGGCAATGCGGTACGATGCTTCGCCCGTGCTTCACACAGCTTATATCGCGCTGGGTTCAAATCTGGGAGATCGTCAGCAGACGATCCTCGCGGCGCTGGATTGTTTGAATCAAAGCAATGGAATTCGCGTGACAAAAGTTTCATCGCTGCTGGAGAATCCGGCGGTGGGGGGGCCGGTGGATTCGCCGGCGTTTTTGAATGCGGCGGCGGAGATTGAGACGGAACTGGAGCCGTTGGCGCTGCTGGGACAGTTGCTGAAAATCGAGCGGAGTCTGGGCCGGCATCGGCGGGAGAAGTGGGGGCCGCGGTCGATTGATCTGGATTTGCTGCTTTATGGGAGCCTGATCATTCAAGTGGAGGGGTTGATTGTCCCGCATCCGCTGATGCATCAGCGGCGGTTTGTGCTGGAGCCGTTGGCGGAAATCGCGGCGGAAGTGGTGCCTCCGGGGCTGGCGAAAACGATTGGGGGGCTGCTGCGGGAGTTGGGAGGGATGTGAAGCATTTGGAAATAGTTTTTGTGTCTCAGCAGCCGCAATGACGAAACCCGAATCCCCGAATGAATGCCGAATGCCCCAAATCCGAATTCCGAACATTCCATCCCGGCGTTAGCCGAAATGGCCATCGGCTCGGCTTCGTCATTCGGGCTTCGGCATTCATTCGGGGATTCGGGTTTCGTCATTGAATTCATCGCACCGCGGGAAAATAAATAGGGAGGGACGATAAATAGGGACGGGAGCTATTTATTTCCCTCTGCGCGAAGATCTGAAGAACAAGCCGATCAGGATCTCGCTCTGGATGATTTTTCTTTTCTACTTCGTGTTCATTCGCGGATCATTCTCTTCTCTGTGTCTCGGTGGTAAAAATTAGTGCTCAACGCACCGCGAATTGCCGCTTGAATTCTTCGAGCGAGCGGATGCCTTCGGGCAGGCGGGCTTCTTCGGCGAGCATGACGGGGATGCCATCTCGGACGGGGAACGCAAGCCCGCCGACTTCGGCGATCAGGAAATCGCCTTCCTGGTGAAGGCGGCTGCGGGTGATTGGGCAGCGGAGAATTTCGAGCAAATCGGCGTCTACTTCATTGGTCATGTTGGTTGGTCCGTTGTCAGTGGCCCGTTGTCCGTTGTAAGAAGCTGCAAACCATACAGCGTATCCCGCAGAAGTAACAAGGGGACACCCGCCGGTCCTTGCGGATATTGCATCTGCATCGCGTGCAGAACCTGATCGGCCAGCGGCGGGGCGTGTTGGATGAAAGCGAACAGGCCCCACGGCTCAGCGGTTGCATGGTCGGGTTGGGTTTGTTCGAGGTGGTATTCGGCGTTTCGTTTCACCGCGGAGATTCGCTTCGGCGTTGGTACGCGAACGGTGTAACTGGCAACGGCGTGCAGCGTGGTCAGTTCCTCGTACCAGCGCGATTCGGGATTCATGGTCTGGTTCGCCGCGAGGAATTCGCCGGTGATTTGCTGTTGATCGATCAGCCGGTCGAACGCGGCCGCGGCGCGATCGATCCATGCGGGTTCGTGAAATATTTTGCCGGCCAGATGGATCGCCAGCATCGACCAGATCGAATTGTCGAGGGTGGTAATCGTCTGGCGAAGTGCTGTGCCAGCGTTGCCGGTGAGAAGGCTGCTGTAGATTTTCAGGGGATTGTAGACCGCACGGGTGTGACCGAAGGAGTCGATTGTTGGAGATTCGTTCGGTTTGGATTTTGAAATGATCGAATCGATTAACCGGGTGTATCGCAGAACACTCATCAGACTTCCAGCGCATCGGGTTCTTCGGTGCAGAACTGCTGATCCGCGCAGGCCTGCACTTTTTTCAGCAGGCGAGTCAGCTGGCGCTGCTCATCGCGGGTGAGGTCTTTCATCATCTCCACCTGCCGACGGTACATGTCGGGCATGATATGCTGGAGAAGGGCCCGACCCTTGGGGAGCAGTTGGATCATGACCGATCGGCGGTCCTGAGGGTGTGGCATTCGACCGACCAGCCCGTCTTTTTCAAGCCCGTCCAGGAGCGATGTGATGGTTTGCTTGGTGACCCCCGCATGGTCGGCCAATTCGGATGCGGGCAGTGGTTGGGTCGGGTCGCGATCCAAAATCACCAGCAGCATGAATCGTCCGTGGGAGATGCCCTCGGTTTCCAACCGCTCTTCCAATCGGTCGCGCAGGCAATCACCCACCTGGCGAAGCATCAGGTACGCTTCGCAGGCGAGCGGGTCCAAGTCGTGATATCGCTTGGCTTTGGCTTCCAGCACCTCGGGGCGAGGGATTGTTGACATAGGCGGCGTTCCCACTGTTATTCGATGCCTGACTATATTCTCCAACCGAGCATTATCAAACTGATTTGAGATAAATTTGGCGGTTGGCCATCCGGCGATCCCCTGGTATCCCCAGTTTTCGGCGGGACGCAAAAAACAATGTATTGAATACCGTTTATTGCCCGATAAGCGGAAGAGTTGGCTTTGCGCGGCGAGTCAATCGGCGGGTCCGCCTTGCAATCACGGCGCGGTCAAATACATTAGCCGCGCAGCGGGCAGGCGAACTTTTCGCAATTGCCCCTGGAGAGATAATCATCTGAGTTTCCCCGGCGGCAGCTTCGGCGGGGTTTTTCCGAAAGGAGCAGGTCTTGCTTCAAGCTCGTGTTCTAAAACGTGTCGCCTCCGCTTCTCTGCTGGCCCTTTGTGCGGCGCTCGCCTGCGGCTGCAGCATCCTGGATATCAAGAGCCTGGGAGATCCGTCGGAAATGTTCCCGGATTCCAAGAAACCGCTGCAGAAACCGATCCTCTCGTCGCTGTCCTCGATCGATGCCAGCATCGATGATCCGGATCAGGAATTTTACAATGCCACCGATGTCAAACCGATCGATTCGCTGGTGATTCCGCAGGACTACAAGATCGGCAAGGGCGACCTGCTGAACATTTCGGTCAATGACCTGATGGGCCTTGGTGTGGAGACCACCAAGCAGACCCGCGTGACCGAAAGCGGGAACATCAGCATGAACCTGCTGGGTCAGATCCATGCCGAAGGACTGACTGAGGATGAACTGCAGAAGGCGATTGCCGACGGGTATAAGAACGGTCAGATCATTCCAAACGCTCAGGTGACGGTAACCGTCGTTGAAGCGCGCGCCCGAACCTTCAGCGCCCTCGGGGCTGTGAATTCTCCCGGCGAATTTGCGATTCTAAAATCAGACTTCCGGTTGCTGGATGCCCTGGTGCTGATGCGCGATGTTGCGCCGACCACGGATGTGATTTATGTCGTTCGTCAGCTCAAGGAGGATCCGAATCCAGCAGCAGCGGTTCCGAATGCACCGACATCTGGTACACCGGCCAAGCCCGGTTCATCACCCGTGATTGATCCGCTGGCACCACGCGGTGACGCGGGTCCGGCGATCAACCGCCCTGTGTTTTTGCAGGCTGCCGGTGGTCCGCTCGCGCCCATGACACCTCCTGCCGCAGGAACGCCTGGCTTTGAGTTTGCGGCTCCGACCGGTCCGATAGAAACCCGCACCATACGCGTTCCGCTGGATGCATTGAAAAACGGTGAACTGAAGTACAATATCGTGATTCGCCCGCACGACCTGATTATCGCCCCCAATCCGGTGCTGGGCGATTATTACATGGGTCTTCATGTCGCGCGCGGTGGTGTATACACGATCCCACCGAAGAAGATCACGTTGAAGCAGGCGATCATTGCTGCAGGCGGGCTGGATGGAGACGCAATTCCCGAGCGAACCGAGCTGATCCGACGAATCGGACCCACACGAGAAGCCTTTGTCCGAATTGATCTTAACGCAATCTTTTCAGGAACCCAACCGGATATTTTCCTGAAGGGTAATGATGAGGTTCTGGTGGGAACCAATATTTTGGCCCCGTTGCTTGCGGACCTGCGAAACGGGTTCCGAATCACATACGGGTTTGGGTTCCTCTACGACCGCAACTACGCTCCGACCGAACCGTAATACGACGGATCCGTATTTGGAGGGATTGGGTCCATGGGTGTGCATCACACCGGGATTTGGTGTAGATTTCGGTTGGCGAACAGGCTGACCGGGATTTGCGTAATGCATCTATCCGACGTCGAAGCCTGCTGGCCGGCCGAAAGGTCGCCGCAGGCTTCGTTGTTTGGGTGCAACCTTTTCCTGTGATCCGGGTAAGGTTATTGACGCACCTGTCCGATGCCTGAGTGAGGCAGGCAATCTCAAACGGCGCGAAATGGCGGTTTCTCGGACCAGCCTGCTTTTCTTCTTGATGGATTCGGGACGGAGAAAACTCTGAGCACTACTATCGAAACAACCAGTCTGGATGATTCGAGGTCCGAGAACCGGTCAGGCCTCCAATCTGGCCCGATGTTCCTGGGCATTTCGACCCAGACATGGGGTCGGATTGCCGTCGTCGCGGTTCTGTTTGCCGCCGTGTTCTGGCCGAACCTGCGGCGCTTGTGGCTCAAGACCAATCCTTTCACCGGTGAGGCCAACTGGAGCCATTCGATTTTCGTTCCGATTATCGGCCTTTACTACCTGTTTGTTCATCGTGAGGATCTGATCAGGGCGGGGGCGACCAACTTCATCTGGGGACCGATTCTCCGTCCCGGCCGGGCGATCGCCGCGGCGGTGATGACTGCGGTGGGCGCGGGAATTTACTTCCTCAGTGCGAATCGAACAGGCGTCATTTTCTCGATGCTTTATCCGGCCGGGGCGGCACTGGGGGCACTGGGGATTCTGGTGTTCCTCCTGGACTGGAGTTTCGCCGCGATCATCTTCGGGCTGGCGGTTTTTGTTTACGGAATCTACCCCGGTCAGAACGACTACCTCAAAGATGTGGGGATGGTCATCACGCTGTTCGGGGTCGTCCTGATGCTGAACGGTTGGAATGTCATGCGCATTGCATGGTTCCCGATTGCATTCCTGATCTGCGCCCTTCCCTGGCCGCCGCTGGTGTACAGCTGGGTTGCCGAGCCTTTGTCGCAGATGGCGGCGCACGTTGCTGTCGACGTGCTTAAACTGACCGGTGTGGATGCCTGGGTTAACGGAACGAAAATCGTCATCTTCGGTCAGCCCAACCAGCCCCCGCGAATGCTGAACGTGGAAGAGGCGTGCGCCGGAATGCGTTCGCTGATGACCTTCACCGCCCTTGCCGGGGCGTGGGCGTTTCTGTTTGATCGAGCACTCTGGCAGCGGCTGATTATCGTGGCGTCCGCCGTGCCCATTGCGATCTTCTGCAACATGGCCCGCATCAGCGTCACGGGTTTGCTGGATCATTACGTCAGCCAGAAATTATCCGACGGCTTTGCCCACCAGTTTGTGGGTATGATCATGCTTTTCCCGGCGTTTGGCCTCATCTGTCTGGTGGGTGCCGCGCTGAACCGGATCTTCATCGAAGAGGCGGACGACGGCAGATCGCGCGGATCCAAGCCGAAGATCCCAACGATGGCGACAGCGGTGCGGCCCGCAGTTGTTACAGCAGCGCCGGCGGCAATCGCAGCGAAGCCGGTTTCTCAACCTGCCCTGGCGCATAAATCGGTGACTGCTATTGCAGCGCCGAAACCTGCGGCATCCCCACGACCCGCAGCGATCCCGACCACGCCTCGACCGGCGACGATGGCCCCGACACCACCACGACCGGCACCTGCGGCAGTTCCACGCCCGCAGCCGGCGGGAGTTCCCCGGGTCGCCGGGGCCGGCAATCCTGCGCCACCCGCAGCGCGACCGGCGGGAGCCGCCGGACCCGCAGTGCCGGCCCGTGCGCCTGCCGCTGCGCCGCCGCGAACGACCGCGCCTCCTCCTTCAACTGTACTACCGCGTCCCGCGACAACGGCAACACCACCGCGCAGCCCGGTGAATCCCCAGCCGGCCAAGCCGGTTGATCCCGCCGCCGTCAGGCGCGCCGCCCCCAATACCGTGCAACCCGCGCCAGCGCCCGGAACGGTTTCCAAACCGGTTGGCGCGAGTGAAAAGGAGAAACCATGAGTGCAACCACCAAAAGCAAATGGCTCAAGCCGGGGTTTCTGATCGTCGTGGCTATTCTTGCGGTCAGTGCCGTGGGATTGAACAGCGCCGTGGCGTGGATGAAGCTGACGTTCCTGAAAGTTCCGGTTCCCTTGACGCAGGAGTTGTCGAGCGTTCCGGTGCGCCTGGGTGACTGGATGCAGGTTTCACTGGATGAACCGCTGGACAAGGAACTGGAAGATACGCTGGGGACCAAATCGTACATCTTCCGCGACTACGTCAATACCAAGCTTGTCAGCAGCGCGGACCTGGCACGGTTTGAAGGCAAGACATCGATCGATCGAAAGAGGCTTGCCGCTCAGATTCAAGCAGTGCGTCCTGACGCGGTGCTGAGCCTTGCGGTCACCTATTACACCGGGAAGGTGGACACGGTTGCCCACATCCCCGAGCGGTGCTATGTCGCCGACGGGTATCAGTACACAAATACACCCGAAACCCTGCAGTGGAATCTGGGTTCCAATCGCCTGGGCAAAGCTCCGGGCGATCCACAGACGATTGCGGTTCGATTTCTCGACTTCGAGGACCAGACGGGGATGGGGAAAGTCCCAAAGCGGGTCGCCTACTTCTTCTTTGCCAACGGCAAGTACGAAAGCGACAATCTTAGGGTCCGCCAGACGCTGGAGAATCTGCGTTACAAGCATGCCTTTTATTCCAAGGTTGAGTTGATGGGAGTTATTCCCGATCATGACAAGTGCGCTGCGATAATGACGGACTTTCTCGCTCACGCGATGCCGGAAATTGAGAAATGCTATCCTGACTGGGACAGCGTTGAGCATCCGGGGGTCCAGCATCCTGGAACCGTCGCCGTAAATCATTAACCACTGACTTTTAAGAGCAAAATCCCATGGCCCGACGACGACTCAATTTAGGTTTTCTGGCGAAATTCGGCTTGGTTGTTCTGCTGCTGGCATGCGGTGGGTATGCGATGCTGCTGTTCCGCAAACCGCGCAATCCCGCGCCGTACATCACCGCCGGCGAGGATGCTTATAAGGCCGGCAACTGGGAGGCCGCCGCGGCGAATCTCTCCATCGCGTCGGATTTGCTGCCCCAGCGCGCCGATCTTCATCTGAAGCTTGGAGACTGCTACTACCAGCTGCGCACCACCGGTTCGGAACACGCGACGCAAGCGGTGACCGAATACACCAAGGCTGAAGAACTCGAACCCAAGAATGCCGATGCGTGGATCGGGCTGTTGAAAGTCAATGACTACGAAGTCACGCAGCTTGAAGCCCATACCAAGGACGCGCGTATTCGTCAGCAACTGGCTTTTGAACTGGGCGTGGTGCGCGACGCCGCCGAGCACCTTGCCGTGTTGAAACCCGACAGTGTCGAGGCAAAATCCGCCGGGGACATTCTGACACTTCGTCTGTGGATCCTGGGTCTGAACATCCCCATGACTGCGGCTGAAAAAGCGCTGCCGGTGGAAAAGCAACCGACGCCCGATCATCGCGCGGAGCAGGCGATTGCGGATCTGACCAAGTTGATGGCGGATCACCCCGAAGAGGAAAAGATTCCGTACTGGATTGCGCGCGGGAAAATCCGCCAGGGTCAGGAGGCGGCGTCCAGCGATCATCCCGAAAACGCTGCGCCGCTTTACGCGGAGGCTGCCGCCCAGTTCGATTCGTGCATTTCGGCCCGTCCGGACGTGGCCAATCTTTATCTCAGCAAGGCTTCGGTTCTCAGTGCGTTGTCGGTCATCGACACCGCGCCAGGTTCGGACTATCGCAGGCGCCTGCACGACACGCTGCAGATCGCTCAGGCGAAGGTCGATCCGGTGACAGCGCCTGATGACTACGAACGCGCCAAGCAGCAGTGGGCTGGCAACCTTGCCACTCCCGATGCCAACGGTGTTTCCGACATGACCGGTGCCGTGGACGTTCTGAACAAATTGATCGAAAAGTTCCCGGATCATCTGAACATTCGCATGCAGTTGGCGCAGCTTCTGAAGAGCCGTTCGCGGCTGGATGAGGCGCTGAAGGTGCTGGATGCCATTCCGACGCTCGTCGGCCCCCCGGTCACCGACCTGAATCGGCGGGCGGCGTGGGAATGGATGGTTAACAGAGCCAGAATCATGCGCGCCGACATCGAAGTCGATGAGCTGTCGATCATCACACCGGGCCAGAAACGCGACGAACTGGTGAAGGACATCCGCGCATCACTGGACGAAGCCGGGAAGCAATTTATCGGCACGCCGACGCTGTTGCGCGTGCAGGGCCGCTTTGCCGTTGCCATGGGAGAGAAGCGCGAGGCAATCGATAAGTTGACCGAAGCCGCCGACAAAATGTCCGTCGACGGCGGTGGACCCGACTACGAACTGCTGCGGGAAGAAGCACTGGCATACGCATCGGGCGGGCAGGCCGCCAAGGCGGTCGAGATTCTGGAACGGGCGATTGTCGATCCGGTGCTTGCCAAGAACGCCGAAATCCATCTGACACTGGCTCAGCTGAACCTGCAGAACCATGATTATGCCAAGGCACAACCCTTTATCGACTGGCTGGCTGAGCGTTATCCCGACCGGCCGGAAGTGGTGATCCTCGAAATCCAGGAACTGGGTCCCACACCCGCCTGGGTGCAGGTGAAGGATCTGTTCGCCAAGATGCCCGAGAAGACTCCGGCTGATCTGACCTTAAAGTCCAAGATTGCCATGGAGCTGAAGAATTCGGACGAATCGATCCGGATCCTGGACATCATGAACAAAACCGATCCGGGAGACGTCCAGCCCGCCATCACCCTGGCGCAGGTGCTCAAGCAAGCCAACCGGATGAAAGAGGCGAACGATGTGATGACGGAGGTCATCAAGCGCAACCCGACCAACGCGATGCTTGTTGAAGTTCAAAGGGAATTGAACGGTAACGAGACTCGTGAGGAGATGGATGCGGCCGAGAAAATTGCCATCGATAAGATTCCCGACCCCTTTACCCGCGAGAAGGCGTTTGCCAGGTTCTACCGCGCTCAGGAGCGCCCCGAGGAAGAACTGGTTCATCTGCAGAAGGCAGTCGAGCTTCAACCCAACGACAAGGAGATGTTGTCAACGCTCTTCTTCCACTACATCGACATGCGGCGGTTTAACGACGCCCAGGCGATGTTGCCTCACATCGCCGAGCTTAATGTCGATGATGCCGGTGGTCTGCTTTACAAGTGCAAACTGGCGCTGGCGATGAATGACGTTGCGTCGGCAATTGTCTTCGGCCGGCAGATGACACACGATTTTCCCAACTTCGCCGGAAGCTGGGAAATGTACGGTGAAGCACTGGAAGCATCCAATCAGTTGAATCTGGCCGGCGAGCAATACCAGACTGCGCTGGGGCTGCAGGCGACCAACACTGATGCGCTGACGCATCTGATCACATGCAGCGTGCAGCAGGGAAAAACCGCGGAAGCAAAGCATTATATCGACGATGCGTGCAAGCGTTTTCCGTCAGATCCGGCCTACCGCGACATGCGGCAGCGATTTGAAATCACCAACGGCAACCCCGAGTCAATCCTTGCAGAACTCGACGCTCAGATTCAGAACTACCCCGAGCAGACGATTGGATATGGGATGGACATTCAGGCGCTGCAGGTCTGCGGTGTCAACAAGGCCAACCAGGGTGACGCCACCGCCGCTGCCGATTATCAGCAGCGGGCAAGGGAACGTCTGAAGCAGGCGGTGGCACGCTGGCCGGATAATCTGCTTTTTGCCAACGGTCTGGCTCAGAGTTACGCGCAGGTGAATGACGTGACCAATGTCGAGGCCGTGATGAAGGCGCTGATGCAGCGCCCGCGCTGGAAGGATCGGGCCCGGCCGATGGTCATCCTTGGCGAGCTCTATCTTTCCATGCAGAAATACGATCTTGCCGAGACCGCGCTGAAGCAGGCGCTGGCGATTCAGCACGATGCCCCCGAAGCGCTGCTGAACCTTTCCGACTGCAAGCGGTATCAGGGCGACCCTGAGGGTGCGCTGGTGGTGCTGCAACCCTATGTTGCCAATCCCACCATCCGCGCGCGATACACCTCACAGCTGCTGGACATGGGCCGGGGCCAGCAGGCGGAGATGGAACTCTCTGACGCCCTCAAGGCGCAGCCGGGTGATATTTCGTTAACCAACCTGATGCTGGAAGTCC
>Ga0302325_10018569_pt1 | contig 14650 bp, 13 predicted proteins | sample Palsa_T0_2_FD_201948 | JGI IMG/M metagenome (GOLD analysis project Ga0302325, IMG submission 201948) | Peat permafrost microbial communities from Stordalen Mire near Abisko, Sweden - Palsa_T0_2 | ecosystem: Environmental > Terrestrial > Soil > Palsa > Peat permafrost | place: Sweden: Abisko... | reverse complement strand
CGCCGCAGCTTGCGGGAGGTAAGGGGATGATACAAGCATCCCAGAAAAAGACTTCCGTAAAACAGCTCATCGTCTACGTCTGCCTCAGCGTTGCCGCCGTGGTCTGGGCACTGCCCGTGTGGTGGGCCGTGATCAACGCCGTGAAGTCCACCCCGGACTTCTTTGCCCATCCCTTCTATGCCATACCACGTGAGTTCGATCTCTTCTCGAACATCCGCACCGCTTGGGACAATGCCGGCCTCGGCACAGGCTTCATAAACAGCCTCATCTACGGAATCGTGGGCGCCGCTGCCTCCATCACCATCGCCTCGCTCGCTGCTTACGGGATCGTCGTGTTGCGCCTGAAAGGCTCGTTCACAATCTTCCTGGTCATTTTCTCAGGCACTGTTTTCCCGCTTCAGATGTACATCATCCCGCTTTTCCGGATGTACAACTCGCTCGGGCTCTACAACTCGCGTCTCGGCTTGATGATCTTCTACACCGCCATCTCGGTCCCCTTCTGCACGCTGGTACTGAGGGGTTTCTACACTACGGTACCGGCTGAGTTCCGAGAGGCAGCGCTCGTCGAAGGTGCTGCGGAGGTACGGATCCTGCGTTCGATCTATGCGCCACTATCGATATCGGCTGCCCTGGTGCTCTTCCTTTTCCAATTCACGTGGATCTGGAACGATCTCCTCTTCGGGATCGTCCTGACATCGTCGCCGTCCGTCCGGCCCGTCATGGCCAGCCTGAGCAGCCTTATGGGTGTGTACGGGGGGTCTAGCTTGCCTGTCGAGCTGGCCGGTACCTTGATCGCCGCCTCGCCGATGCTGGTCCTGTTCTTCGGCCTGCGCCGTTTCTTCACTGAGGGTCTTTCCCTCGTGGCGCGCCGCGGCTGAGCGATGAATTCTGCCCGGTGGCCGCCACCAGCGCCCCGGCACCCTACAGGAGGTAAAGCGTGACACAAGGTCTTCTCAACAGTGCTTTCCATGACAAGGCCACCGGTGACCGCCGCCGGGATCTCGAAGAGTTCCGGGCTCAACTCGCCGGTTCGGTCTTCGTCGAGGTGGGCAGGATCGACGCTCAACCGCTCCAGGCGGTCTGCCTGCCGCTGTTCAAACGGGCTGAGCACGGGCTCGTTCAGGTGGTGCGGTTCCGGCTAGCAGGTGCAACGGGCGAGGCGCAGCGGGGCCTCCGCATCGAGCTCGACGAGGGTGGTACCGCCGCCGCGCCCTTCCGGCACGGGGCCCAGGGGCACGATCTTGTCGCCGAAGTACTAGTGCCCGAAGTGAGCGCGCCACAACGGCACCGGGCCCGGGCCGTAGGTAGCGGCGAGGCTGTCCTCTGGCAGGGAGAGGTGCTGGTCAAGCCGCAACGCAAATGGTCTATCTCGCTCGTCCACCACACTCACCTCGACGTCGGCTACACCGACCGCCAGGAGGTGGTTGTTAATAACCACCTCCAGTACCTGGACTCCGTCCTCGAGCTCGTTGACCGCACTCAGGACTGGGACGATGACGCGCGTTTCCGGTGGAACATTGAGGTCAATTGGCCTCTCGAGCGCTGGTTCGGGTCCCGTAGTGGGCACGACCGCCAGCGCATGGTCGAGGCCGTACGCGCCGGGCAAGTCAGCGTCGGCGCGATGTCGCTCAACATGCACACCGAAGCGTGCGCCGTAGAGGAGCTGTACGAGATGGTCCGCTTCGCCGCTGAACTGTCGTCCACCTATGGCGTCAAGTGCACTAGTGCCATGCAAACTGACGTCCCGGGAGGCGTCACTGCTCTCATCGAAGTGCTGTCAGACGTTGGCGTGCAGTACCTTTCTGTCGCCCACAACTACGCCGGCCGGTCTGTCCCCTATCTCATCGGCGGGGAGAAGCTGGCCCGGCCTTTTTATTGGAAGGCGCCCAGCGGCAAACGTCTGCTTGTCTGGCAAACCGATACCCTTCATGGCAACGCCTACATGGAAGGCAACATCATCGGGCTGGCCGAATCATACGCCGTGGCGGAGGAAACCCTCCCGTACTACCTCACTGCCCTGGCGGAACGGGCCTATCCCTTCGACTCGGGGACCTGGTTGCCGGAGGCGGCCTTGGTGGAGCGAGACCCCTACCCGCACGACATCCTCCATTTGCGGGTGCAAGGCAAGTACGGGGACAATGCCCCACCCAACCTGGCCGTTTCGGAGATCGCCCGGCAGTGGAACACTACCTGGGCCTACCCCCATTTGCGGGTCGACCGCAGTGAGGAGTTCTTCCAGAACGCGGAGCGCAAATTGGGCGACGCCATCCCGGAGTGGCAAGGGGACTGGGCCGACTGGTGGGCAGACGGGCTCGGTTCTGGGGCGCGCATGCTGGGCTGGGCCAGGCAGGCCCAAGGCTCGGTCAGAGTGGCCAGGACGCTTCACGCCCTCTCAGACGTTGTCGCCGGGACGCCACCGGCTCATCTCCACGAGCTCCACCAGACCTACGAAGACATCGGGTTGTTCGACGAGCACACATGGGGTGCCCGTCACCCGTGGGGCGACGACGAAGAGGGTTGGGGATCCGGCGACCTGCAGTGGCAACGCAAGGCATCGTTCGCGCAAGACGCCCGTGAGGCGGCTACATCCCTGCTCAATTCGGGCGCTCGGCGCTTTGCCGAGCAGGCTGGTGCCAGCGGCGCACTGGCTTCCGTCGTGGTGATCAATTCCAGCGGTTGGGCGCGGGCCGACCTGGTCAAGGTTTTCCTGCCCTTCAGTACCATTCCGGCCAGCGTCGACGTCGCGGTCGAGGACGGACGGGACGGCCACAGGCTGGCGACTCGGTCCTTGGCGCAGGACCATGCTGCGCACCGCCCGGCGGGGCGGTTCCTGGTCTTCCGGGCGGTCGATGTGCCCGCTCTCGGTTATGTCCGCTTCAACGTCGTCGAGGGTGATCCCGCCGCCGTCACCGTCTCTCTCTCTAGTTCTCCGCTTGAGAATGAGCATTACCAGGTCAGTTTTTCTCTCCCCGAGCCTTCCATAAGGTCGGTCGTCGATCGCGCCACGGGCCGGGAGCTCGTGAACCAGTCGGCCCTTTTGGGCCTGAACACTTATGTTTTTGACCGCTACGCAACGAGTACCCGCGTCGACCACCTCTCGGGCCGGGTATTCAGCCGGGCTCTCGACCTCATCGCTGACAGGGTCACCGGGGACGCCGCTGTCGTCCTCCGCCGGGAAACCAGCGACCTCGGCGACAGCATCACGCTCGATGTGCGCGCCCCGGGCTGCTCACGGTTCCTCAGCACGGTTTCGCTGTGGCGCGGGATCCCCCGAGTGGATATCGAGAACCGGATCTGGAAGCTGCGCACGGTGGACAAACAGAGCGTCTTTTTCGCCTTCCCGTTCGCAGTATCTGCGCCGAAGCTGATCTACGAGTTGCCGGGGGCCGGGACCAGTGCCGACGCCAAGTCCGTGCCCGGTTCCCCTCAGCACATGAGGGCGATCCGGCATTGGGCCGCCCTGAAGGAAGGAGCAGAGTCGACCGCGTGGGCAACTGTTGACGCTCCGCTCGTCCAGTTCGGTGACATCCACTCGCCGTACTCGCCTTTCCCGGGTTCCATGCGCCTGAGCGCACCGGAACCGGGCACCGTCTACTCGTGGGCGCTCAACAACATTTGGGACACGAACTTCCCGACCGAGCAGGGTGGGGAAATGAACTTCCGCTATGCCATCGCTTCTTCTGCGAGCGATGAAGCGGAGGTCCTCGGAATGCGCCTCGGCGAGTCCGTGAGCACGCCCCTGATAGCTACGGTGGTGCCGACTGGCTTCGAACAGCCGGGGTCGTCACCAACCGGTAGCTTTTGCGCGATCGGGCGCCCCGAGGTCAGGCTGGTCCAACTGACGGCAGCGCGAGCTGGAGAGGACTTGTTGTTGTGGCTCAACAATCTGGCCGAGTACGAGGTGACTACGGCGGTAACGTTCCCCGAGCTGTCGATCGGCGAGGCCCGCTTGGGGACTGTTTTCGAGCAGGCCCAAGTACCGTGCCCCATTAGCGCAGGCTCGGTCGAGGTAACCCTGAGAGCGGGGGAGACAAAGGCATTGGCGGTAAGGGCAGTGAAGAGAAGGGACCATTAGACACCATGAGCATGCGCATAGTCCTCGGCCAAGCGGCTCGGGCGACCGATGAGTACCTAGCCTTTGCCCGCCAGCTCGGAGTGGCTGGGGTTCAGCTCAATACCCCCGACCTGCCAGGGAGCCGCCGCTGGGAGCTCGCGGACCTGATCGCGTTGCGCGAGAAGGTCGAGAGCTTCGGGCTGCGCCTGGAGGCGATCGAGAACATACCGAACGAGTTTTACGAGAACGCCATGTTCGGCCGCCCCGGTCGCGACGAGGACATCGAAAACGTGGCCGTTACTGTGCGCAATATGGGGAGCGCAGGGATCCCTCTGCTCGGCTTTCATTGGATGCCTACTTCTGTTTGGCGCACCCAGCTGGCCCCCGTAGGCCGAGGCGGCGCCGTGGTGTCGGGTTTCGACCTGGCCCTGGCCGAAGACGAAGGTTACGCCGACCAACTGCTGGTGGCCCGGCGTGACCGGCGGGTCGAGGACCAAAAGGATTCCTGGAGCCGGGGTGCCTTGTTCGACGTGCCCGGTCCCCTCACCGACGAGGACATGTGGAGCTCTTTTGAGTACTTTATGAAGGCTCTAGTCCCCGTGGCAGAAGAGGCAGGGGCCTGCTTAGCCGTACACCCTGATGACCCGCCCGTGGCGTCCCTGGGCGGCGTGGCCCGGATCTTTCGTTCTGTCGACGGGCTGAAGCGGGCCGTTGAGCTTTTTCCCGGTCCCGGGTTCGGCATCGAGCTGTGCCTTGGCACGGTGTCCGAGATGGGAGGGGAGGAGGCGGTGCTCGAGGCAGTCCGCTACTTGGCACCCCGGGACAAGATCGCATACGTGCACTTGCGCGATGTCCAGGGGACTGTCCCTTGCTTTGTCGAGTGCTTCTTAGGAGAAGGTAACTATGAACCAGCCAAAGTCATCCGCGAGCTCCACCGTCACGGGTTCAACGGCTTCATCATGGACGATCACACTCCGGCCCTGGAGGGTGATTCCTCGTACGGTCACCGGGGCAGGGCCTTTGCCCTCGGTTACATTCAGGGCCTCATCGACATGATGGAGTTCGACGAAGCCCGGAGCTAAACGGAGGCCCGGACCGTTGAGCACTGGGCTTGGCTCGATCGGTCAGTTCAGCGAGGCCCAACCAGGGGCACCGCACCCTCGCCTGTTGGCCCGTATTCAATAACCGATGTATGCACGATGACTCGGCGAGGCGGCATCGCTGTGCCATCGTTCCCGACGCGGTCGAGCAGGAGACGGGCCGCCTGACGGCCGAGCTCAACGGCGTCGTACGCCACGACGATGAGGGGCAGGTTCAACATGTCGGCCAACTCGAAGTCATCGAACCCGGCCAGGGCGACCGGAGGGCCGGCGTTACTGGCCGCCCGCAGCGCTCCGATGGTGTTCCTGTTATTGGCCGCGAAGAGCGCGGTAGGCGGACGGCTCAGGGCTAGCAAGGAACGCACAGTCTTTTCCGCAGCGGCCACGTCGCTTTCCTGGTACCGGACATATTTTTGGTAGGAGCCCAGACCGGCTTCGCTCATCGCCGCTTTGAACCCGCGCAGCCTTTCCGCCCCCGTCCACACCGTCGGCGGCAGGCCCACGAAGCCGACGCGAGTGTGCCCGCGCTCGATGAGACGGCTTGTGGCTTCCTTGGTCCCCGCGAAGTCACCGACGAGCACACAGTCGGCAGCGATCCCCGATGGTGGGCGGGCGACGAATACCACGGGGACACCCCGCATCGGCCCTGCTGCCAAGTGGAGGTGGTCGTCGCCCTCGGGGGCGATGATGATGCCCTCAACGCGGCGGCTCAGTAGGTCGGCCACCAGTCGTGCCTCACGGTCGGTGTCACCGCCTGCGTTGACGAGCATGACAGTGAGCCCGTGCCGCTCGGCTTCATCCCCCACACCCAGCGCCAGCTGAGAGTAAAAGGGGTTAGCCAGGTTGCCGATGACCAGCCCGACCGCACCCGCGCCGCGGCCGATGCGAAGGTTGCGGGCCGTGTCATTGCGGAGATAGCCCAGGCGGTCAACCCCCTCGCGAACTCGTCGTTTGGTCTCCTCGGTGATCCTGGGGTCGTCATGGAGCACCCGGGAGACCGTCATCACACTGACGCCGACGAGGTTGGCGACGTCACGCATAGTCGGCAGCGCCCGCTTGACAGCTGGACGGGGTTGCGCCTTCATGGTCTGTCCTGCCGCGGCCCGTCCTGGGCTTGGCTCTGGTCGGGCCGCTCCCGTTCTCGGGGGGGCTCTACCGCGGCCTGGGCTCCCTGGGCGTAGGCGGCGGCACCAAGGAGGGCGGCGTGCTCGAGCTCGGAGGCTACGGACACGACCAAGCCGCGGGGAGAGCCAGGCCCGTCTGTTCCGAGGCCCTCCAGCAATGCCGGTCCGATGAGGTCCCACGAGCCGGTCATGGAGCCTCCGACGATCAGTGCCTCGGCCCCGAAATCCTTCAACCAGGGACGAAGAGCTCCGCCGAGCTCTCGGAACGCAGCGCTCAGCACCTCGGCAGCGTCACGGTCACCGGCGCGCGCCCGGGCCGCTATTTCGGCCGTCCCCTGTGCGGACGCACCGTTGCGCGCCCGATAGGCACGCTCGATGGCTCGGGTAGAAACGACATCTTCGAGGGGCTGGCCGTCGATAAGCAACAGGTCTACACGTCCTTCCGGCGGGACCCCGGGACCACTTTGGTGCACAGTCCCGCCCGCTAAGAAGGCAGAACCGATGCCCGTGCCCAACGTGACAGCGACACAGCGCTCGAAACCGGCGGCAGCTCCGTAGACCCATTCTCCCCAGCCGAAAGCATCCGCATCGTTCAAGAATGTTACCGAGCCCGGCGGACCGGGCAACCCGGCCATCAAAGGGCCCCTGACGTCGGCCCCATAGAGAGCCTCGAACTTGCCCACGCCGACGAACAACCCCACACCGTTGTCGTAGTCGAACGGCCCGGGGAGGGCGACCCCCCACCGTTGGCCGGCCGCTGCGGGCAAGTCGCGGCCACAGGCCACGATGGTCCCCAGGAGTTCGGTTGCGCTACCCGACGGGTGCAGGCTGCGGCGATGGGAACTACCGGGGACGACCAGTCCTGTGGCCAGGTCCACGAGCGCAGCGGTCACATGACTGCCGCCGATCTCCATGGCGGGGGCGGGGGCAGGCATCGCCGTCGTCCGGTCTGCTCTGGTCGTCAGCTCACCAGGGCTTTGACGACCTTGACGGGGGCATTGCCTAGGGATCGTAGGGAATAATTGCCAACACCAGCGGGGACAACGAGGGTTTCTGCGTAAACAAGGGAGTGGCTCCTCCCGTCCGGTACTTCGACGACAACGCCCTCGCCATCGACGACGTTCAGCACGTTGAACCGGCCGCCAGTACCGTCCTCGGCGCACGCACCCGGCCCCAGCACCACGCGACGCACCTCGAAGAAGATTTCGGGCAACTTACCTATGAGCTCCTCGTGCCAACCGTCTCCCTTGCGGAGAAGGTGCGGCTTCGGGATGAGCTCATTTTCGATGGCGCCGCCGCGCCGGTCAGTGTTGAGGTTGCGGAAGGCATGACCGACGTGCACAGGCCGGAGCCCGCCATCGGTGTCGCGGCGCAACCAATCGTAGAACCTTAGCGAGTAAAGATAGGGCGTAGCACTTATCTCCAGCACGACATTCCCTTTGCCACTCCCGTGCGGGGTACCCCCAGGGATAAGGAAGATCTGGTGAGGAGTCGCCGGCCATGCCGGAACGTAGTCCGAGATCTCGAGAGGTGTGCCGTCATAGTCGGCGGTCGACGCGTCCCGATGGAAGGCATCGATGTCGGCGTCCTGGCGCAGGCCGAGAAAAATCTGGTGGTCCTCGCCGCCGACCATGACGTAGTAGGACTCGTGCTGAGGGTAAGGCCACCCGAACACCGTCCGCATATAGTCCGCTTTGGGGTGGCAGTGGACTGACAGGTTGCCGCCGCCAACGGTGTCGAGGTAGTCGAACCGCACGGGGAACGACGTGCCGAAGCGGTGATAGACGTCTGCTCCCAACACCTGCTCGGGACCGGTCGCAACCACGAGCTGGAATGGCAACTCGACCCGTGGCCCGCCCTCGCTCCCGATGAGCACGCCGGCCTCTGGAGCGATCAGCTCATACCCGAGGGCCGTGTTCGGGGCGTCTGTGTTGTAGCCCAGGAACTTTTGGCCCCAATGGCCCCCCCAGGGAGTGGTGTTGAAAGTCGGCCGAGTGCGGAAAGGACGATCGGCCAGGTCAGCCAGCGTGGCCCGCAGCGTGACACCGTCCAGGAACGCTGGGGCGGACGCGTCTTGCATGTCCAGCCAGAGGTCAGCGCTCGGAGCGGTCTCGTCGCGGTGGCGGTCTAAGAGCGGCCAATCGACGAAGAACAACCGCCTTGTGGTGCCTGGCCCGTCGCCCGACCGTTGGCCGAGGTTGTGGCCCTCTCCTGCGGAGATGGCGGCCTCGGCGTACCGCTTCGGAAGATCGGCATACCAAAGGGTGCTATGGCCGACGAGAGCGGCGCCTGGGCCGTAGACGACCAGGATCTCGTCAGGCGGGACCTCCAGGTTCCTAGGTACTTGCAACAGATCTTCGAGCCGCCCGGAAAATAACCGTTCAAAGTCGGGGTCGCCGCGTAGCTCGGGCGAGGATGTGAGCTCTTCAAGGCGTGACCAAGGCAGCAGCCAATCTCCGGTCCAAATGAAACTTGTTTGCTGTTGCCGGCTTTCGAGCGCTTTGCCAAGCCCTTGCACCAAGCTCGTCCAACCGGCCACGACAGGCCCGTCGATCGCTAAGACCGACGTGCCGACCTTGAGGGAGGCGGCCAGATCGTCCCAACCGGTAGCAACGACGCCACCAACGGGTGGGTAGCAGGGATTAGCGATGTACGGACGCACCGGCGTCGCCAAACCAGGGTGCTGGGCCATGTTATCGATAGCATACATGGCGGTTCATAGCTGGCCCCACTCCAGCACTGCTTTGCCTGGGCCGCCTTCGTCGAACACCGCCCACGCCCGGGCGGCGTCCTCGATATCGAAGGCGCCGCTTATCAAATGCTTTATGGAAAGGCCCCGGAGGCTTACGTCCTGCAGCATTTTCTGTAGGTCCGGGAGTGGGAACATCCACGCGCCCCGCACGTCCAGCTGCTTTTGGATCACCGTCGCCTGGACGTCGATGACGTTTTCGGTATCGGCGAAACCGACGCACACGATGCGTCCTCGTAAACCGGCCACTTCGAGGGCCAGAAGGCGGCCGGGCGCCGTCCCCGAGCTCTCGATTACAACATCGGCTCCAGCACCCCCTAAGGCTTCTCGAAGCCGTTCGTTGACGGTGTGGTCAGCCGGGTCGAACGTGGTGGCCACGCCGGCGTTGGTCGCGAACGCGCGCCGTGCCTCGACAGGGTCAAGGGCAACGACTACCGCGCCAGACTGGTGGGCAAAGTAGGCCGCAGCCAAACCGACCGGTCCCAGACCGACGACGGCTACGGTGTCGCCAACGCCGAGGCCGGCCCGCCGGAGCGCGAGATATCCGGTACCCGCGCCGCAGGTGTAATACGCGGCCTCAGCGAAACTGATATTGGATGGCACCAGTACACAATCGCGGCTGCGAACGACCATATAGTCCTCCATGGCGCCCGGCAGGTCGAGCCCGTAAACACCGTACTTTTGGCCACAGTTGATGTCCCACCCGCATCGGCATTCAACGCAATCACCGCAACCGGCCATGTGGTGCACAGCTACACGGTCGCCTAGTTGGAGAGCCTTCACTTGCGTGCCCAAGCCGACGACGGTGCCCGCGGGCTCATGCCCAGGGACAACGTTGGGATCGGTCTTTAGGCCAAAAATTGGACCGTGCCTGTGCTCGGGAGCGGGACGGTAATGCATGTGAAGGTCGCTCCCGCACAAGCCGGCGGCCTGCACGGCAATTAGGACTTCCCCTGGCCCTGGACTAGGGACGTTGATCTCCCGGATGTCGACCTTCCTGCCTCCGGGTAGGAAAACTGCTCGCACAATATTGCTTCTTTCGGCTCGCCTGAGTTAGCGGGGGACCACGTGGACCTTGATGTCACCTGGGAGCGGGCCCTCGGTCAGTGCCCCGAGAGCCTCTTCCAAGTCGACGGTCCTGGTGATCAGCGCCGAGAGCTCTAGCGCTCCCGATGCCGCCAGATCCACCGCTCGCCCGTGAGTGAGTGGGTTCAGGTGGGACCCGATTATTTGGATCTCACGGGCAAACACGTCGAAGGGGCTAATAGGCAGGGTCATCGAACTGGGGGCCGCCCCCACGATGATGACCTTCCCCCCGTGCCGGACCGTAGCGATGGCCTGTTGGAAAGTGGCTGCTACACCGGCCGCCTCAAATGCCACGTCCACGCCGCCAGGGGCGAAGCCGGCGCGCCCCGAGATCGCTTCGACCACGTCATCTTCATCGGGGTTGAGGGTCATACTGGCCCCCAAAGCCTCGGCCAGGGCTCGCTTCGTTGACTGACGGGTTGCGAGGACGACATTGCCTCCGGCTAGGCGGGCCAGCTGGGCAAGCAGCTGGCCGACCACTCCACCCCCGAGGACGGCGACACGGTCGCCCGGGCCAATGGCGGCATGGTCGGAGGCTCGCAGGCAGCAGGCCAGGGGCTCGCAAAGCGCGCCGTACCCTATTGGCAAATCTGGGGGGAGTTCGTAGGCCTGTAGCTCGGGTACGACGGCGAAGTGGGCTAGGCCCCCATCGCGGTCGACGCCGATCGCGTGGAGAAAATTGCAGTGCGACACAAGCCCGATACGGCAATAGCGGCACTTCATACATGAAATGTTGGGGTCAATAGCAACCCGCGTGCCCACAGCCAACGTGGTCTCCGGCCCGGCGGCGATCACAGTCCCCTCGAACTCGTGGCCTAGCGTGACGGGCGGGGCCGCCGGGTACTCGCCATCGATCAGGTGGCGGTCACTGCCGCAAATTCCCGCTCTCACTACCTCTACAGTGACCTCACCCAGTCCCGGGTGCGGTTCCGCCACCGTCCGGATGGCAGCGTCGCCGACCTGCTCCAGCCTGATTGCTCTCATGCGGCCCACTTGGTCGGCGGCGGCGCCGAAAAACGTCCCTTCATGGCCGACCCCCGGTACGGAACATCGTTCTTGCCCCGTGTTATCGTTAGCACAGGGCTCAAGACGAGTCAAGCTAAGGTTTGCCACCCACCCTTGGCGGCGAGTGTGGCGGGCAGGACGTCCACGAACCGCAGCAGCACCTTGGTGTCTCCGGCGGCACGAGCCGGGTTGAGTTCTCCGATCGGCACGGCGCCGATGAGGCCCGCGGCACGCAAGGCTGCCGGCGCCTGTTCTTGCCTGGCTGCGCAGCTCCCGGCCTGTTTGGGACGCCGATGACCGATACTCGCCCGCTCATGACTATCCCGTTCCTCAGGTCGTCTCACGTCGGTACGTGGCTCGGAACCGCCGCACAGTGGGCTCCTCGGGATCGGGATAATCCTCGAAGGCGATGTTGGTGAGGCCCAATTCTTCGAACCTCTTCATCTCCGCGAGGGTCAGCGGCCATGGCATCGAACCTGGGTTGTCGGCCGGCTCGCGACCCCTGGCGATTACGACCAGCGCGCCACCGGTGAGCGAGGCGAGGGCGCCGAATGAGGCTGCTCGCTCTGGGCTGCCGGGGGGCAGCACCTGGACCGTGTAGGCCTCAACGACAAGATCGAACCGTTCTTTCACCCATTCCGTTGGCAGGTTCAGCAGGTCGGCGACGACGTAGTTGACGGAGCTATGCGAGAACCGTCGGCCGCATGCCGAGATTGCGCTGGGGGCGATGTCGAACGCCGTGACAGCCAGTCCGCGAGCGGCCAGCCACTCGGCGTCGTCACCGAGCCCGCACCCGACCACGAGCGCGTTCTCGGGATCCTGCTGGTCCAGCAGAGGCCACGTGACGAGGTGCGGGTTCGGTCGCAGGTCTGCCCACGGTACGTCCGCCTCACCTGCAGAAGCCGCCGCATACAACTCCTCGAACCAGCGCAGTGGCTCACCACCAGCGACTGCATCTGCTGCGAAGGCTCGTGCACGCGCTCGGTCAACAACCACAGGTGCAAACTATCTGACGCCATTTTCTGGCGTGTGAGAGAGGGGTCGTCCGGGTAGCACCTGAGGACAGGACGGTGGTACCAAATGGGAAGTGAGAGGGGAGATTTATGGCCACGACGAAACAGAGCGATGGTATGAGCACGGCCGAGAAGGACCGCCTGTCGGGCAGTCAATTTGCCTTCCCCGACGAACGCAAGGAGCCGCTCAATGACGCCGCTCACGTCCGGAACGCCATCGCCCGGTTCGACCAGGTCGAGGGCGTGAGCGACGCAGAGCGGGACCGAGCCTGGAAGCGCATAGTGGCTGCGGCGAAGAAGTTCGATGTCGAAGTCTCGGCCAAGGGCTGGCGCGAATTGGGTCACCCTTCGAGATAGCGAAGCACCGCGAGTACTCGGCGGTGGTCGCCGGCGGTCGCCGGCAAGTCGAGCTTGGAAAAAATATTGGCCACGTGTTTCTCCACCGCGCCCTCTGAGACTACGAGGCCGCCGGCGATGGCCGAGTTGGTCCGCCCTTCCGCCATAAGTGCCAGCACCTGCCGCTCCCGGCCGCTCAGTGCTGCCAGCGTGTCGGTGCGGCGTGAGGCACCCATCAATTGGGTCACGACGTCTGGGTCGAGGGCGGTGCCTCCTGAGGCCACTCGCACCAGTGCCTCGACGAAGTCGGCCACGTCGGCGACCCTGTCTTTGAGCAGGTAACCGATCCCGGAGGCGCCCCCCGCCAGCAGTTCGGCCGCGTAGCGCGTCTCCACGTATTGAGAAAAGACCAGGATCCCCACGCTTGGGTGGCTCCGGCGCAGCCGGATGGCGGCCCGTAGCCCCTCGTCGGTGAACGTCGGAGGCATGCGGATGTCGACTACCGCCACGTCAGGTGGATCTGCAGCGACCGCCAGCTCCAAGGTGACGGCATCGCTGACGGCGCTGGTCACGGCGAAACCTCTGTCGGCGAGGAGCTGGACCAACCCATCGCGCAGGATTGCCGAGTCCTCGGCGATCACGACCCGTATCGCGTCAGCGTCCGCCACGTTCAGGACTGGAAGGGGAGGTCGACAGTGACGGCGGTTGGGCCGCCCGGTGGGCTGGCGATGCTGAGGTGCCCGTCGACTGCGCCGACGCGGTCGGCGAGCCCGGCAAGCCCGCTCGACGAGGAGCCGAGCCGGTTGAGTGCCGCCCCGCCTCGCCCGTTGTCGCGCACGACGATCCTGAGCCAGGGGCCGTGCTGCGCGCAGCTGAGCGAGGCGCGCTTTGCACGAGCATGCTGGGCGACATTGGCGAGCAGTTCAGCGGCACAGAAGTAGCAGATTGCCTCGATGGCCGGGCTGGGCCGGGTCGGGACCGACACCGTCACTTCAGTGGCTACGGGGCTGCGCGAGGCCAGGGTCGCGAGAGCGTTTTCCAGTCCGGTGTCGAGCACGGGAGGGTGGATGCCACGGGCCAGGTCGCGCAGGTCAGTGATCGCATCCTTGGCACCACGGTGAGCTTCGTCGACCAGGCGCCTGATGGCCGCCAGCTCGGCGGTCTCGTCCTCGCCGCCCAGGTTGTCTAGCTTGTCCTTTGCCTGACCGAGCCGCATCGCCAACGCCACCAGCTGGGCTTGCGTGCCGTCGTGGAGGTCGCGCTCGATCTGGCGGAGGGTCTCAGTGGCGGCGGAGAGCGTCTTCGACCTCGACTCTTCGAGAGTCCTGACGCGGGATGCCGCCGCGCCAGGGCCGAGCAGAAGGTGCATCATTGCCCTGTCTATATTGACGACCAGCCTCATCGTCCACGGGGCGACAAAGAGGAAAACGAGCCCGGTCAAGAACACACCGACGTGGGTAGCGAACCCGGGTGCCGAGGCGCCGTTGTAGCCGAGGTCGAACAGCCGCCCAAAGGCGCCGTACCTCGCTGGCGCGCCCCTACCGCCGAACAAAGGGGAAGTGATCCCCGAGAGCGCCTCGATCCAGACGGTCAGGGCGAACCATACGCCAAAGACGGTGAGCGGGAGCTTGGCTACGAAGTACCCCACCGCCCGCCAACCGGCCCGGTCGCCGAAGGCCGCCCGCAACCACCCCAACAAACCAGGACGGCCGTTGAACGGCTCGGGTTGGGCGATCTCCTCGCCCAGCATCACCCGCGCGAGCCCCCGTTGCCAGCGGCCGAGCCCGCGAGCAGCCCGTAAGCCGCCGGCCAGGACAAGCACGCCGACGAGCACGACCGCGAGCACTATCCCGGCGATCCCCAGCCCGGTCAAAAAGAACTCTCCCACGCATGCCAGAGCGGAGCTGACGAGGAAGAACCCCAGCTCCGCCCAGCTGCGCTTCTGAAAGGGCTCCCGGGCGATCAAGTGGGCCAGGCGCCTGGCCTGATCGGCTCGTTCCTCCGGGATACGGACCTGCACCCGGCGGCCCTCTGCGCCGGCCACCCTCAAGCGTCTCGCCTGATGAACAGCACCGCCCCGGCGGTGAGGGCAACTGTGGCATAGAGGGCCATCAACAATAACCCTACGGCCGGCGAGAGCGGTCGGAGTATGCCTCCCGGGCCCTGGTTGACGGTGGACATGA
>Ga0302325_10018568_pt1 | contig 14650 bp, 11 predicted proteins | sample Palsa_T0_2_FD_201948 | JGI IMG/M metagenome (GOLD analysis project Ga0302325, IMG submission 201948) | Peat permafrost microbial communities from Stordalen Mire near Abisko, Sweden - Palsa_T0_2 | ecosystem: Environmental > Terrestrial > Soil > Palsa > Peat permafrost | place: Sweden: Abisko... | reverse complement strand
TCTGGAAGAAGCCGTTGCTGCCCAGGGTGTAGCCGGCGCTCTGCAGGATCTGCTTGGCCGAGGCAGGGTCAGGATTGGCGGAAAGGGTCAGGTTCGATACCGGCCCGGCCCAGGCCTGGTAGGTCGGGAGCGTCAGGCCGCTCGCGTTCGAGGTCGCGGTTTCCAGGCCGGACTCCCCTTCAGAGGCGATCAGGCTCCGGTCAAGCGCGGCGCTGATCGCCTGCCGCACGGGCAGCTGGTTGGTCGGCCACGTATTCAGGTTGGGAATCAGGTAGTTCGTCCCGGTAGGCGCCATCCAATAGTGGTTGTCGGGTGACTTGCTGGTGTACTCCTTCTCGATGTTAGGGATGAACTGTGAGGACCAGTCGATCTGCCCGGAGCCGAGAGCGTTGATCGCGGTGGGGCCAGAGGTGTAGACAGGGTAGAAGATGCTCGGCACCGAAACGGGCTGCCAGTAGTACGGGTTCTTCTTGAGCTCGAATCCCTGCCCCGTGAACGAAGCGAGCATGTACGGCCCGGTGCCGACAGGCTGCGGGTCCGCGAAGGTCTGCGGACTGGACTGGCTGGCCCAGATCGACTTCGGCAGGATGTAGGTTTGGCCGGCGATCGTTTCCAGGTTGGTGTACTGGGGCGTGGGGAACGTCAGCGTGACGGTGTCTCCCGAGGTGGTGACGCTATTGAGCTTCAGGCCGTTGACGTTCATGGCCGGGTTGGTCTTCATCAGGTTGTACGTGAACGCCACGTCGGCCGGCGTCATGGGCGTCCCGTTGCTCCACTTCACCCCCTTGCGGATGGTGAAGGTGATCGTCTTGCCGCCGTCGGACCAGGTGTACCCGGTGGCGAGCCAGGGGGTATTCGCCGGGGGCGCGACCGCGTTGAACTGGATCAGCGGCTCGTAGATCAGACCTTCGGAGTTCGTCTGGAGGGAAGCGGAGGTCGGGCTGTACGGGCTGAACGTGTCGCTGATGGAGTTGAGCGAGGAGCCCGCGATGATGAGCTGGGCTCCGGTCGCCTTGCCGCCGGATGAGCCCGCCTTCGAACCACCCGATGAGCACGCGCCCACCCCGGCCGCGAGCAAGCCGACGGCTAGCGTCGCCACGACCCGCCTGCAGGTACGAGTTTTTATCATGTTTTCCTGTTCCTTTTCGTGTCTTTCTTGGGTTGTGACCTAACCAGCGGTCGTGCTGGTGCCGTTCCGCGACCCGGAAACCAGACCGGGCGCGGCCACGTCAAGCCGCCAGCAGGCGGCACCGCGGGTAGCGGAGATCTGAAGGACCTCCGGAACGTCGCGGCGGCAGCGATCCTCGACGAACGGGCATCGAGTGCTGAACGGACAGCCCTCTGTCGCCGGGCGCTCCGACCGGCGAGGTGCGTCCGCCCCGTCGCCTTCCGCCCGGCGGGCACCGCCGCGCAGCACGCTGCCCAGGTTGTCCGGGTCCGGCGAGGAATCGACCAGCAGCTGCGTGTAGGGATGCGCCGGATGCTGGGTCACTTCCTCGGCCGGGCCGCGCTCGACGATCTGCCCGGCGAACATCACCAGCACCTCATCGGCGAAATAGCGCGCCGAGGCGATGTCGTGGGTGATGTAGAGCAGGGCGATACCCAGGTTCTTGCGCAGATCGTCGAGCAGGCTCAAGATCTCGAGCCTGATCGAGACGTCCAGCATCGACACCGGCTCGTCCGCGAGCAGCACCTTGGGCTTGGCGGCCAGCGCGCGGGCGAAGGAGACTCGCTGGCGCTGGCCGCCGGACAGCTCGTGCGGGTACTTAGGCAGGAACTGCTCAGCCGGCGTGAGCCGCACCTGCTTGATCAGCGCGTCTACTGTCTTGTCCACGTCCGCTCCGGGCTGATGCAGCCGCACCGAGCGCGAAATATGGTATTTGACCGTGTGCACCGGGTTGAGCGAGGAAAACGGATCCTGGAAGACGTACTGAACCTCGCTCTTGTACCTCCGGAACGCCTTCTGGCTCGCCACCTCGACCGGGTTGCCATCCAGCCGGATCGCACCGGATGTCGGCTGCGACTGCCCGGCGATCAGCCGCGCGACGGTCGACTTGCCCGATCCGCTCTCGCCCACCAGCGCGACGACTGAGCTGTAGTACAGACCGAAGCTGGCATCGCGCAGCGCGTGCAGGGTCTTGCCCTTGCCGAGCCGGAAATCCTTGGTGACCCCTATCGCTTCCAGGGCCAGCGCGCCGCGGGCCGCGGCCGCGGAGATCACCACCGCGTCGCTCATGCTCCTACCTCCCTGGTCGCGCTCAGCGGCGCGGACGCGCCAACCGCGGACGCCGAGGGGACGAACGGGCAGGCCGTCACGTGGCCGGGATCCCCGGGGACGACGACTGGTAGTAGCTGCATGTCCACTCCCTCGCAGGCTGTCGTGCCGTGTTTACAGCGGGGCAGGAACGGGCACCCAGGTGGCGGCCTGCGCAGGTCGGGCGGGGAGCCCGGGATGCCGGCCAGCTCGCGGCGCGGCCCGCGCAGCGACGGGAACGAGTTGAGCAGGCCGTAGGTGTACGGGTGCGCGGGTCCGCGACGGAAGTCATCGCCGGTGCCAAGCTCCAGGACCTGGCCCGCGTACAGGACCGCGATCCGGTCGGTCAGCTCGAGCAGCAGCGACAGGTCGTGGGTGATGAACAGGACGGAGAAGCCGAGCTCCTCTTTCAGCTCCACGATCTGGGCCAGGATGTCCCGCTGCACCACCACGTCGAGCGCGGTGGTCGGCTCGTCCATGATGACGACCTCGGGGTCCGCGGCCAGCGCCATGGCGATCATCACCCGCTGGCGCATGCCGCCGGACAGCTCGTGGGGGTAGGCGCGCAGCCGGTTCCGCGTGATGCCGACCAGATCCAGCAGCTTGGCGGCCTTTTCGTTCGCTTCGTCATGCGACAGCTTCAGGTGCGCGTACATGGCGTCGGTCAGCTGATCGCGGATGCGGAGCACCGGGTTGAGCGCGTTCATCGCGCTCTGGAAGACGATGGCGATCTCGCGCCACCGCAGCCGCTGCAGCTCAGCCGACCTTAGCTTCAGCAGGTCGACCGGCTCGCTCAGCCGGCGCCCCTGGTAGATGACGCTGCCGCTGGTGATGACGGCGGGGGCGCGCAGCAGGCGGCAGGCGCCGTAGACCAGCGTCGACTTACCCGATCCGCTCTCGCCGCACAGTCCCAGGACCTCGCCGGCCCCCAGTGACACGTTCACATGGTTCACGGCCTTGACGTCGCCGCTTGGCGTGCGATAAGCGACCGACAGGTCACGGATGTCGAGCACGGTGCTCGGATTGCTAACCGCGGGGGCTGGCCCCGCGCTGGCGGTAGCGTTGGCGTTCATCAGTTCCTTCCTCCCTTGGCCCCTTCGAGGGCCGACTGGCGGGAAAACGAGCGCGTGAATCTGGAGAGCCCGCCGGCCGGCGGCGCGAACCCCGTGACCACGGCGGTCGGGTCGGCCGGCTTGATCCAGTGCCCGGCGGCCTTGCTGGCATTGTGCGCATCGCGCAGGCGCGGGTTGCCGAGCTCATCGACGCCGCTGTTGAGCATCACGAGCGCGGTGCCGATAATCGCCACGACCACGCCCGGCGGCACGAACCACCACCAGGCCCCGACCTGCAGTGCGTTGCCGTTCTGGGCCCAGTAGAGGATGGTGCCCAGGCTCCAGGTGTTCAGGCTGGCGACTCCGATAAAGGAGAGCGCGACCGAGGCGCCGATCGCGTACAACACCGAACCGACAAAGCTCGCCGCGATGAGGCTCACCTGGTTCGGGATGATCTCGAAGACGATGATGCGCCAGGTTCGCTCGCCGACTTCCCTGGCCGAGGATACGAAGTCGCGATTGCGGATGGCCAGGCTCTGCGCCCGGATGACCCGGGCGCCCCAGGCCCAGCCCAGGAAGCTGAGCACGATGATGGTCGGCCACTGCCCCTTGCTCGACAGGTAACCGAGCAGGATGACCAGCAGCGGCAGGGCCGGGATGACCAGGAACACGTTGCAGACCAGGGAGATCAGCTCGTCCCAGAAGCCGCCGAGGTACGCGGCCGCGACCCCGATGATCACCGAGAGGACCGTGGAGATCACCCCGACCAGGAAGCCCACCTCAAGGGTGAGCCGGATCCCGGTGAGGACCTGGGACAGCACGTCCTGGCCGCTCTGCGTGGTGCCGAGCCAGTGCGCCCCGCTGGGCCCCTGCAGCGACGCGGACAGGGCAGGATTCTGGAGCGACGGGGCGTAAGGGGCGAGCAGCGGCCCGAAGATGCCGACCAGGACGAAGAAGCCGAGAATGATGGCGCCCGCCTTGGCCTTGGTCGGCATCCGGTGCCAGCCGGCGAACCTGACACGCCTGGGTTTGCGGGTGACCGCACCGGGGTCAGCGCTGATAGTAGGGGCGGCGGTCATCAGCTTGCCTCCTTGGCTCGCGCGCGGGGATCGACGAAGACGATGACGGTGTCGACGATCATGTTGGCCAGCAGGACGGTAAAGGTGATCACCAGGAACACCGCCTGCATCATCGGGTAGTCGTTGGACGTGACCGAGTTGTAGAGCAGCAGGCCGATGCCCGGATAGGAGAAGACGAGCTCCATGACCAGGGCACCAGAGACCACGGCCCCGAGGGCCAGGCCGAATCCCTGCAGCTGCGGCAGGATCGCGTTCCGCGCGGCGTAGGTCACGACGACCCTGCGGCTGGACAGGCCCTTGGCCTGAGCCGCGATGACGTAGTCGTCACCGATGGTCGTGATCATGACGTTGCGCATCTGCAGCATCCAGCCGGCGATCGAGGTGAGCACGATGGTCAGGGCCGGGAGTATCGAATGCTCGACGGCATTGCTGATGAACCCCCAGGTCCACCCGGGGGTAAAGATGCCAGGCGTGTAGCCCTGACTTGCCGGGAGGATATGGCCATGGGTGGCCAGCAGGTCGACAAGCAGCAGCGCGACGAAGAAGTAAGGGATCGCCTGCAGGAACATCAGTCCGGGCAGCACCCGGTCCAGCGTGCCGCCATACCGCCAGCCGGAGAGGATGCCCAGGCCAGTGCCCAGGACGAAGGCGATGACTGTCGCCGAGCCGATGAGGATGAGAGTCCACGGGATCGCGGCGCCGAGGATGCTGGAGACCGAGGCGGGGAAGGAGCTCACGTCGACACCGAAATTAAGGTGCAGGACATTATTGAGGTACGTCACGTACTGATGCCAGATCGAGCCGCCCTTTCCCACGCCGAGCATGGCGGTGAGCGCGGCGGACGCCGCGGGGGTCAGGCTAGGGAACTTGGCCATGATGCCCTGGACCGCGTTGCCAGGCATGGCTCGAGGGATAAAGAAGTTGAAGGTGATTGCCACCCAGGCGGCGACGATATAGAAGCCCAGGCGGCGAAGCAGATAGGGCATGGCGGCTCCTGCTAGTTGAGTACGCGAAGGTCTGACGTGGTGGTGATCTGCTGGCGATCGGGTTCAGTGACGGGGCGCCGGACTACGGTGCCTGCCGGGCATCCGCAGCTCGACCGCAGCACCAGCTCGGTGGGCAGGATCTCGACGGCCGCAGGCAGGTCCGGACGAGCGATCCGATCGAACAGGCGGGTGCAAGCTTGCGTGCCCAGCATGCGAATCGGCTGGTGAACTGTGCTGAGCGGGGGATCGCAGAGGCTGGCAGGGAAGATGTCGTCGAAGCCGACGACGGCCACTTCGGCCGGCACCCGGACACCCACCTTGGTGAAGGCGCGGAGCAACCCGATGGCCATCTGGTCGTTCGCCACGACGACCGCGTCCGGGAAGTCGTCGCGATGCATGGCGAGTATGCGCTCGGCGGCCGCTGCGCCACTGCGGACGTCCAAGGACCCCAGGTAAGAGCCGACGAGACTGCCGTCAGGGTTGGCGCGGAGCGCCTGCTCGAGGCCGATCCGGCGCTCCACGACGTCGGGATGTCCCGGCAGGCCGTCTAGGTGAAAGAGCCGCCGGCGGCCGTGATCGTTGACGATATGGGAAACGAGCGCGGCAGAAGCCGGTCGGTTGTCCGCTGCTACCACGTCCGCCATAGGTTCGCCGGGTGCCCCGCCGATGACCACCACGGGGATCCGCGCGGCGACGCGCTCGATCATGGCCGAGGGAACCATCCCCCCGATCAGCAACCCGTCAACCTTGCCGGAGAGCGCTTCGAGCCAGCCGAAACCCTGGTCATCGTCCGTCGTTCCGAAGTTGATAAGGAGTGAGAAGTCATGATCGCCGCGGTCGGCCGCCATGTCGCGGAGGCGGCTCCTGACGCCGAGCAGCAACTCGTCCCAGAACAGCAGGTGCATGTTCTCGATGTCGTCCTGACCGGCCTTACTAACCGGGGCGAACTCCGGGAAGACCAGGCCGATCATGTCCTTGCGGCGGCGGGACAGGCTCTGGGCGGCGCCGTCGGGGACGAAGCCGAGCTCCTCGATGGCCTGGCGAACCCGGGTGCGGGTGGATTCACGCACCCGACCCTGGTCGTGCATCACCCGGGAGACGGTGGCGATCGACACGCCGGCTAGCCGCGCGACATCGTAGAGCGTCACCTGCTTCTTCGCGATCAGCAACGTTCCGGCTCCTTAGGCAGCAGAATGTAAGCGCTTAGATCAACGGCCGGCCGCCACTAGCCGCTGGTAAGGGTCTGTGTCGTTTGTGCGGCACGATGCGGTCTGGCCGCGCCTGCCGAACCTGGCTCGAGCCCTGCAAACGGGCCCTGGCTACGGTGCCGGTCTCGGCGGTAGTGGCGGCTGGAGATGCGCCAGGACTTGTCGGTCAGGGGTATGCGTATCGCGCCGCGTATCGACCGGTAGGTCGCCCCGGCGGGGTTCAAAGCTGACTTTTGCGCTAGCATGCAGCAAAGTTTTCAGCGATGCAAGAGGTTCGTAACCTCGATTTCATTACTTGCCTGAAATGCAACCAATCGGGCGACCCCCAGCCCGACCCGTGCCCGTGACCTTGGCCAACCTCGATCGGCACCCCAAGCCGAACCTTGGCCGAGGGTGATTTGCATCGCTGCAAGATCTGTGCAATACTTTGGCCGTAAACGCCGCTCTAACCCCCCGCGAGCCCCTCTCCTGCATCGCTGTAATTACGGCTGTGCCCCATGGTCGATCCGGACTTCCCGTGGCCTGATCCTTGAGCGCAGGGTCGGCGCCACGGCAGGCGAAGACGCCCCGGCCCCTTCCCCCAATTCCCTGGGACCGGGGCGTCTTCATATCCGGGCCATGTCCAGGGCATCTGTGACGTGCGCCCGCTGACGTCATCACTCCAGGAGCGCACGATAGCAACTGAACTGCGGCATGCCCGGGTCAGCTGGCGCGCGCCCGGCCGGGTCAACCTCATCGGCGAGCACACCGAGGATCACGAGGGCTTCGCCCTGCCGCTGGCGATCGACCGGACCTGCGCCGCGACGGCACGAACGCTGGACGAACCAGTCCTCCGGCTCCGCTCGGTCCGGCCTGAAGACCAGGTCAGCATGGCGCTCGCCGATCTCGCCCCCGGGCACCCGGCCGGGTGGGCGGGCTACGTCGGCGGCGTGGTCTGGGCGCTGCGCCGCCGCGGTATCCCGCTACCCGGCCTGGCGATCGAGATCGACAGCAATGTCCCGATGGGCGCGGGCCTCGCCTCGTCGGCCGCGCTGACCTGCTCGGTGGCGGCCAGCATCGACGACCTGCTGGGCCTGGCCCTCAGCCGCCCCGATCTTCTCGAGCTGACGGTGCGCGCCAAGAACGAGTTCGCCGGCACGCCGGCCGGTTACCTGGATCAGCTGGCCACGCTCTACGGTCGCGACCGGCACGTGCTGCTCTGCGACATGCGCAGCCACAGCATCATGCCCGTTCCGTTCGACCTCGACGCCGCCGGGCTGAGCCTGCTGGTGATCGATACCAGGATCTCGCGCGCGCACCCAGACGGCGGATACGCGATGCGCCGCGCCAGCTGTGAACGGGCCGCCGACATCCTCGGCGTGCGCGCGCTGCGCGATGTGACCGAGCTCGAGACAGCGCTGGCCATGCTGCCCGCCGGACCGGGGCGCGGGTACGTGCGGCACGTGGTGACCGAGAACGCCCGGGCGCTCGCGGCCAGCACCCTGCTCCGCAGCCGCGCCACCCGCCGGATCGGGCCGCTGATGAACGCCTCACACGATTCCCTGCGCGATGACTTCCAGGTCAGCTGCGCCGAACTGGACCTGGCGGTAGACACGCTCCGCGACGCCGGAGCCCTCGGCGCCCGGATGACGGGCATCGGCGGCACCGCGATCGCGCTGCTCGATACCGGCCTGGTGCACCCGGCGGCCCTGGCCGTCGCCACGGCATTCCAGGCCGCGGGTTACCGGCGGCCGCAAGCGTCCACCGTGCACCCCTCCCGCGGCGCCTACCGGGTCGCATCGGGCTAGCGCCTCGCCATTCGCCCAGTGAACTCGATGTTACGGAACTCTTGCAGCGATGAAAAAAGTCCTGCATAGTATGCCTAAGCATCAATTCCTAGGCATTGCCCGCAGTGCGCGGGCGGAGGGCGTGGTGGGGCAGGCCGTGCAGATGGTTCGCTCTCGAGGCCGCTCATGCCAGGCGCCAATCAGGCCCGTGTCTCGCCTTGGCCGGCATCGGCCATTTTCCCGAAGCGCTCTGCGCTGAAGCGGAGAGCCCGGCTCCAGACGGTATCCACCAGAGCTCACGAGGGGTGATGAGGTGAATGGACCTTGCCTGCGCAGGCAAGGCAGCAGCGACGCGACCAGCGCGCTGGCGGCCGCTTTGGAAGAACGGGGCATCGGGGGCGGCTAGTGGATGAGGTCGGCGCGGTCGTGCTGCGGCTGACGGGACTGGCGAACGCGGATCGGGCCGCCGCGCCCTTCGGGGGCCGCGGCGACCGCGAACCGCCCGCCGCATGCCGCTGATCCTGCCCTGATATGAGAGGTAGACTCACATGCCAGACGACTCGCGCTTCGCCGTGTTCGCCAACGGCGGTGCCGCCGGACACAGCAAGGGGAGCCGGCTAGTCAGGTTCTCCGCGTGAGTCAGGGCTCGCGGGCGCGGCGGCTGCAGTACGGGTCTGCGGCGTCGGGTGTGCTGGATAGCCTGCCGGTAGGTAACGGGGTCCTGGGTGCGCTGCTGGACGGCGGCATGCCGTCCGAGACGATTGCCGTCAGCCACGGCGCGCTGTGGCCGGGGGCCCCCGGCGCCGAGCCGCTGGGCCGGGTCGAGCTGGACTACCCGGGGTATGACATCGCGTCGTGCCGGCGGGTTCTAGACCTGGGCCGGGCGGTCCACGACGTCACCACCACCGATGGCGACGGCGCGGTGCTCGCGCGGAGGTCCTTCGCCAGCGCGCCGGCCGGGGCGCTGGTGTACCGCATCTCGAGCTCCCGCCGCGGCGGCGTCACGGTGACGGTGCGGCTCGGCTCCCCGCACGGTTACGATGAGCACCCTGCGCTGGCCGGGGCGCTGCTGATCACCGGCCGGGCTCCGTCGCACGTCCGCGCGTCGCCCGGAAGCCAGGACGTGACGTGCGAGGCCGGGGGCGGGACCGGGTTCGCGCTGGCCCTGGCCGCCCGGCCGGCTGGCGGTACCATCCGGCGGGACGCCGGCTCGCTCGTGATCGAGGGGGCCGACGCGGTGGTCCTGGCCGTCGTCGCGGGGACCACCTTCCGGCGCTGGGACACCGGACCCGGCATCGCGCTGCCCGACATCGCCTACGCCGTGCTCCGGCAGGCCCGCGAGGTGGCCCGCCGCGACATCGGCGACCTCGAAGCCGAGCACGTCAGGGACTACGCCGGGCTGTTCGGCCGGGTCAGCCTGCGGCTCGGCCCGGAAAGCGGCCCGGAAAGCGGCCCGGGAGGCGGGCCGGGACGGACCGCCATGACAGATGAGCGGCTGCGCCTGGCGGGGACGGATCCCGACCTGGCCGCCCTGCTCTTCGACTACGGCCGTTACCTGCTCATCGCGTCGTCCCGGCCAGGCAGCCCGGTCAATATCGGCACGCAGATGAGCTACTGGCCCGCGGAGACCACCGGGCTGCCCGAGTGCCACGAGCCGCTGGTCGACCTCATCGAGCAGCTCGCCGAGTCCGGCAGCGGACCCGGATACGCCGGCTGGGCGATGGGCGGTGCCTGGCTGTGCCGGCACCTGTGGCAGCACTACGAGTTCAGCGGTGACCGGCGCCTGCTGAGCCGGATCTACCCGCTGCTGGCCGGGGCCAGCCGGTTCGTGCTCGGCATGCTCACCGAAGGTCCCGGCGGCTACCTGGCGGTCAGCCCGGCCCCCTCTGCCGGACACCGCTGCTGCGCCGCGGACGGCGGTCTCGCGGCCGTCACCGCGGGCACCGCGATGGACTACTGGATAACCAGCGAGCTGTTCGGCAACACCCTGTCGGCCGCGGCGGAGCTCGGCGTCACCGGCGACCCGGTGCTCGAGGAGATCAGGAAGGCCAGCGGCCAGCTGCGCCGCCCCGGCGCCGGCCCGGACGGCACCCTGCTCGAACGGGACGCTGCCCTGCCCGGGGAAGATCCCGGTCACCGGCACCTGTCTCACCTGTACGGCGTGTATCCCGGCGCGCAGGCCCACCAGAAGGACCGTGACCTGTACCTGCCGGCCCGCCAGGCGCTCCAGCGCCGTCTGGACCACGGCGCAGGAGATACCTCCTGGAGCCTGGCCTGGGTGATCGCCCTGCTGGCCAGGTTCGGCGACGGCGATGCCGCTCACGCCCGGCTCCAGCTGATGACGCGGCGGTTCCTCGCGGACAACCTGCTCGCCCTGGACCCGTCCACGGCCGGCGAGTGCTTCCAGGCCGGCGGCAGTCTCGGCGTGACGGCCGCCATCACCGAGATGCTGCTCGCCAGTCACCGCGACAGCATCGACGTGCTGCCCGCGCTCCCGGCCGCCTGGCCGGACGGGTCCGTCACCGGGCTCCGGACCCGGCACCGGGTGGACGTCGGCATCCGCTGGGACCACGGCGCCGTATCCGAGCTGGTCCTGACCGCCCGCGAGGATGTCGCCGTCGCGGTGACGTTCCCCCGCCCGCCCGCCCCGCACCCCGCAACCCGAAGTGACCCGCGACCTTGACCACGCGACGTTAGGACATGACCATGAACCCCCCAGGCCCGCATGCCGCCCCGCAAGGCATCAGCACAGGAGCGGCATTCGCGGTCACCCGCAGCCTGGCCGAGATGCTCCGCCAGCGCGGCATCGAACACGTCTACAGCGCCGTCTACCCGACCGTCGGCGTCATCTCGGTCACCCCCGACCTGACCGTCTGGACCGACGGGGTGACCCTGCGCTGGTCCCGCGACGGCACCCCCGACCACTGCCCGGCCGCCGACCTCCAAGCCGCCGCCGAACGACTCGCCACCCTCGCCGACCCCGCCCGCTCAAACCCAGACCAAAAGACGAAGCGAAGTAACCGCAATGACACAGATCCTGGTGGCGAACGGCCACTCTGGCCAAGTCTGCCGCGTCCGGCCTAAGCGCACGCCCGACACGGCGCTAGCGGACCGTAGCGAGGCCAGGGCGATATCGCCGACTCTGTTACCGCCCGCGGCAGGGGCCCGGCGGCCGGCCGCCGGGCCGCGTGAGCACCGGGCACAACCACCCTGACCTTCTCATTTTCTGGGAGCGTAGATCGTGATTACCGTAGTTAGGCATGAGGGTGTCCGGTGGCGTGCTCCGGGGCGCGTCAACCTCATCGGCGAGCACACCGACTACAACGAGGGCTTCGCCATGCCGCTGGCGATCGACCGGACCTGCGCCGCGACCGCGCGGACGCTCGATGAGCCGGTCCTGCTGCTCCGGTCGGTCCGGCCCGAAGCCCAGGCCAGGGTGGCGCTGGCCGACCTCTCGCCGGGGCACCCGGACGGGTGGGCCGGGTACATCGGCGGCGTCGTCTGGGCGCTGCTGCGCCGCGGCATCGAGCTGCCCGGCCTGGCCATCGAGATCGACAGCAACGTCCCGATGGGGGCCGGGCTCGCGTCCTCGGCCGCGCTCACGTGCTCGGTGGCCTCGGCCATCAACGACCTGCTCGGGCTGGGCCTGGGCCGCCGCGACCGGCTCGACGTCGCGGTCAGCGCTGAGAACGACTTCGTCGGCGCGCCGACCGGCGGCATGGACCAGCTCGCCGCGCTGTACGGCAGCGCCGGGAACGTGCTGTTCTGCGACATGCGCGACCTGGACGTGACACCCATTCCCTTCGACTTCAAGGCCGCCAGGCTGACCCTGCTGGCGATCGACACGGGCATCTCGCACAGTCACGCCGACGGCGAGTACGGCGCGCGCCGGGCCGGGTGCGAGCAGGCCGCCAGGATCCTCGGCGTACCGGCCCTGCGCGATGTGACTGACCTGGAGGCCGCCCTGGCCGTGCTCCCGGCCGGGTCGCTGCGCAGGTACGCGCGGCACGTGGTGACCGAGAACGAACGGGTCCTAGCCGCCGCCAAGGTGCTCCACGGCGGCGCGATCGACCGGATCGGGCCGCTGATGAACGCCTCGCACGACTCCCTGCGCGATGACTACCGGGTCAGTACCGCCGAACTCGACCTCGCGGTCGAGACACTCCGCGCCATAGGAGCCCTGGGCGCCCGGATGACGGGCGGCGGCTTCGGCGGCACCGTGATCGCCCTGCTCGACAGCGGCCTGGTGGATACAGCGTCTGCTGCGGTACACCTGATGTTCCAGGCCAGAGGCTACCCGCCGCCCCAAGCGTTCACCGTGCACCCCTCCCGCGGCGCCTACCGCGCCTGATCCACGCGAGGAACCGCCGCATCCCCAGGTGAGGACGGGGCCGCTTTGGCCGGGACGTTTCCGGATGCGGAAGCCCGGCCGGAAGTTTCCGGACAGGCGTTCATGACCGCCCGCGAGGTGAGCCGCCGGCGGACGCGCTGGAAGGCCGCACCGACGGCGCGGCGGCTGACCGCGGCGGCCAGAACGTAGCCGCCTACCGCGAAGCCGGTCTCACCTGGCGGGTGGAAGCGCTGCACTGGTACTCCAATCCCGACGCACGTCTCGGTCATGCCGCGTGAAAACTTGACACAAACCTTCAGACTCTAGCGACCAAGACATCGCTAGGCCGCAAGCACCGCGGCCCGGCCGCTAGATGGCGGCCGGGCCGGGCGCGTGAGGTTGTTACCTAAGGTGTCAGCTAGCTGGCTTAGCTGCTGCGGAGCCAGGTGGCGGTGAAGTTCTCGCCGCCACTCAGCGAGGACACCGAGTCCCTATCGACCTTGGAGTTGCCGCTCTCGGTCATGGTGAGCTGGGTCAACGCGCTGTCGTTGCCGACAGCCGCCCCGTTGGCCTCCGAGCCCGTGATGCTCACCGTACCGAAGTCGGTGAGCGGCAGGATGGCGCCGCTCGTGGAGCTAGTCGGCGCCTCGACGATGACCTCGGCGGAGGAGAGCGCCGCGTTGGCCAGGGTCGCCGTCGCCGTGTGGCTCCAGCCCTGAGTGGTATCAGCGATGTAGAGGCTGAACTTGTTGCTGCCTTCGTAGGTCACCGACGCGTTGAACTGGTCGCCGGGCTGGACGGTGTTGGTGTAGACCTCCGACGGGCCCGGGTACATCTCGTACCACGCGTCGTACTGAGCGGTCTTCCCGACGCAAGCGACTTCGCTGCCGGTCTGCTCGACCGACTTACTCGTAAAACCGTCCAGGCCGACCCAGAAGGCGGCGTCCTGCTCGCTCCTCCTGCTGTTGCTGCTGCTGCAGGTGCCGGTCGGCTGGGTCCAGCTCGCGGAAACACTCGTATAGGTCTTTGCGCCGGTTGCCACGTAACCGGACCAGTTCGTGCTCGTGCCCACCGTCTGGTACCGCTTCCCTCCGGACGCCTTCACGGCGCCCACGAGGTGAACCGGCCCACCTGGGTTGAACGCTCCCTGAACTGTCCCGGCTGTCGCTGCTGACGCGCTGCTCGCGGTGCAGGCGGCACCGGCGGTCATTGCCAGCATAGCCAGGAGAATGCACCATCGTCGTACCATTGAGACTCCCTCATTGCTCGGTAGCATGGCCCGATCTGGGCAGGTCGTGCCCGTTTAGAGAATGTGCGAGTTTGTCGGGCTGGCTAAGGGTTGCGGTGAGTCGACTCTCAGTGAGAGTAACCCGGCAAAGCGATAGAGGAAAAGGCCCAAAAGCAAGATTTTTCTTATCTTTCCACCATCTGCCTACAACGTCGGGTCAGGTCGCACAGAATGCCACGCAGCCACTCGGGTGGCTCGGAAAGATAGCTCAGCGATAAGACCGGCGCTGCGGTGGTGGCCATTTCTGCAACAGCGATAGTTGCCACAAAAAACGTGTGCAGCTACGCCCTTGACATGAGGCGCAACTTCACACGTTAAGGTTTATGTAAAAGCCCATGATTGACAGTCAGCAGAGCGTTGCTCAGAATGATCTAGAAGATGCTGACATGGTACATCAGATAACTAGTGACGACTTCTCGAGTCGACAGAAGGGAGCTTTATGCATAACACCTTTCACTACAGATTCGTCGCAGGCCAGACGCATGTGAGTGGAAGCCTTGTAATGGTTTTCCCTTGATTCCCAATAACGTTACCAGATGATTTGCAGCGATGCAAGGGTTGCTTGGCCGCTGCACGCCGACGCTATTACGCCTAGCGGACGGCGAATGCTGGCTGCAAAAGCCCGTACGTCAAGAAGGACCTGACCTGCCTCGTCAGGCTGGCGTGGTCGGTCTCAGGCCGCAGCAC
>Ga0302325_10018566_pt1 | contig 14651 bp, 13 predicted proteins | sample Palsa_T0_2_FD_201948 | JGI IMG/M metagenome (GOLD analysis project Ga0302325, IMG submission 201948) | Peat permafrost microbial communities from Stordalen Mire near Abisko, Sweden - Palsa_T0_2 | ecosystem: Environmental > Terrestrial > Soil > Palsa > Peat permafrost | place: Sweden: Abisko... | reverse complement strand
GAAGGTAACGCCTTCGTTTTGGAACAACGCTGTGCGCTGCACCTTGCCGCCGCCGACGATGAAGATCGAATCGGTGTCGGGCACCTCCTCGGTGCACAGATAGGCCACCACCGGCGCGACGAACTCTGGCGTCAAGTTCTTCAAAATCTCGGGCGGCAGGATGTCCTCGGTCATCCGGGTGGCCGCGATCGGTGCCAGCGCGTTGGCCTTGATGTTGTACTTCGCGCCCTCTTGGGCCAACGTGTTGATCAAGCCGACCAGACCGAGCTTGGCCGCGCCGTAGTTGGCCTGACCGAAGTTGCCGAACAGTCCGCTGGTGGAGGTGGCGACGACCACCCGACCGAAGCTCTGCTCGCGGAAATGCGGCCAGGCGGCGCGGATTACGTTGTAGCCGCCGTAGAGATGCACCTTCAGGACGGAATCCCAATTCTCGAACGTCATCTTGTGGAACGTGCCGTCGCGCAGGATGCCGGCGTTGCTCACGATGCCGTCGATCTTGCCGAACTCGTCGAGTGCGGTCTTGATGATGTTCTCCGCGCCCTCGGGCTCGGCGACGCTGTCGTAGTTGGCGGCGGCGCGGCCTCCGGCGGCCTTGATCTCGTCGACGACCTGGTCGGCCATCTTGTGTCCGGCGCCGGTTCCGTCGCGCGAACCGCCGAGGTCGTTCACGATCACGCTGGCGCCTTCTTTGGCCAGGGTCAGGGCGTATTCGCGGCCGAGGCCGCCGCCCGCACCAGTAACGACGATGACGCGATCCTGCACTCCGGGCATGCGGTTCCTATCTCTCGATCCTCAATGATCAACAGCTTCAGCAAGTGAGCAGACAAACTCTAGAAGAGCCTGCGGGCGAGCTTCCAAGCCTTCTCTGTATACGGCGGGTAGATAATGGCGCTCACGTCGGGTCGGGTCGGCTTGGTCAACACCGATTTGCGGTGGCTGAACTCCTCGAACCCGAACTTGCCGTGGTAGGCGCCCAGACCGGACGGGCCGACGCCGCCGAACGGCAGCTTGTGGGTGGCGAAGTGGAACAGCAGGTGATTGATCAGCATGCCGCCCGCAGGCACCTCTTTGATCACCCGTTCCCGCACGGCCTTGGTCTTGGTGAACAGGTAGGCGGCCAGCGGCTTGGGCCGCGCGTTTACGAATTCGATTGCCTCGTCGAGGTTTTGAACGGTTAGCACCGGAAGGATCGGGCCAAAGATTTCGTCGGTCATCAGCGGCTCGTCGGTCGCGGGGTCGACGACCACGGTCGGCTGGATGTTCAGGCTCGAGGCGTCCGAGCCGCCGCCGATGACGACCTCACCATTGGTCGCGGCGAGTGCCGCAGTGAGCCGGTTGAAGTGCCGCTCGTTGACGATCCGCTTACCGCCGGTGGTGTTCTCCGCCTCGAACCCGGCGACCGCCTTTTTGATCTCGTCGACCAGCTGGTCGCGGATCGGAGCCTCAGCCAGGACGTAGTCGGGTGCGATGCAGATCTGCCCCGAGTTGATCAGCTTCGTCCACGCGATCCGCTTCGCGGCGACTTCGATGTCGGCGTCGGCTGCCACGATGACCGGGCTCTTGCCGCCGAGCTCGAGCGTCACCGGAGTCAGGTGCGACGCCGCGCTCTCGTAGACCTTACGCCCGATTTCGGTGCCGCCGGTGAACAACAGGTGGTCGAAGCCCTGCGCGATCAGCTCCTGGGTCACCGCGCCGTCACCCTCGACGACGGCGATCGCGTCGTTGTCCAGGTAGCGCGGCACCAACTCGGCCATCAGCGCCGACGAGGCGGGCGCCACCTCGGACGGCTTGAGCACCACAGTGTTGCCCGCGGCGATGGCGCCGACGGCGGGACCCAGCGTCAGCGCGAACGGGAAGTTCCAGGTGCCGATGATCAGCACGGTGCCGTACGGCTCGTACTCCACCCAGCCGCGGCCGGGCAGCTGCGAGAGCTCCAGCAGGCGGTGGCGACGCTTCGTCCACTTGCCCACGTTCTTCGTCGCGTATGCGGCCTCGCTGGTGGTGCCGGCCACGTCGGCGAACCACGCCTCGAACGGCGACCGCCCCAAGTCCTTTTCCAAAGCGTCGGCGATCTTGGTCTCGTTCTCGACCAGCAGCCGTTGGAGCGCACGCAACTGCTCCTTGCGCCACTGCAGGCTGCGAGTTTTGCCGGTGGCGAATGTCTGACGCAGCCGGGCGACCGTCTTGGCGACGTCGGAGCCGGTGGCCGCGATGTTCCCCGCGGCGGGTGTGTTTATTTCGGTGGCTTCGGTGGCTTCTGTGGTCATGGGGAATCCTTCCTCGACCGGAGAAAGCCCAATCCTAATCAACCACCCGGTTGGGCAACAGATGCCCTCGAGGTCATCCGCGTTCTGCGGTGACGAACTGCGAGAACGCGTCCTTGTCGTCGCCCATCGGAAGGCCGTCGACCCAGCGGTCCAGCCGGCGCATCTCGTCTCCGGAGTTCTGGGCCGTGGCCCGCCAATCGTGGTCGTTGAGCCAATCGACCACGACGGCACGATCGTCGTCGTGGTAGATCAGGTCTTGAATGTCGATACTGCGCTCGATGCCGAGTTGGGCGGCCGCCCGCTCGAAACGCTCCCGCATCGCCTGTCGACGCTCGTCGGCGTGGTTGGCCGCAGTCTCCACCGCGATCCGGCTGCCCGGCGCGCTCAACTCGGTGATCTGCGTGAACAGTCGATCCTGCGCGTCGGCCGGCAGGTACATCAGCAGCCCCTCGGCCAGCCAGGCCGTCGGCGCTTTCGGGTCGAAGCCCTCCGCAATCAGGGCGGCCGGCCAGTCCTGGCGTAAGTCGATCGGGACCTCGCGACGGTCGGCCGACGGCGTGGCACCGTGGGATGCCAGCGTCGTCGACTTGTAGTCCAGCACCTTGGGCTGGTCGATCTCGTACACAGTGGTGTCTGCCGGCCAATCCAGCCGGTAGGCCCGCGAATCCAGCCCGGACGCGAGTATCACCACCTGGCGGATACCGGCGGCCACCGCCGCGGCGAAGTGGCCGTCGAAGAAGTGCGTCCGCACCGCCTGATAGCTGCGCATGTGCTGGAAAACCGCCGCGATCTCCGGGTCGAGGGAATCGACCTTGGCGAGCAGGTCGTCGTCGAGCATGCTCTCCCACACGCCGGTACCGGCCTCGCTGACCAGCAACTTCGCGTAGGGGTCACGGATCAGCGGATCGGGCCGGTCGGTTTCGACAGCCCGTGCGGCGGCGACCATCACAGCGGTGGTGCCGACGCTGGTAGCGATGTCCCAGGTGTCGTCGTGGCTGCGTAAGTTGCTCATAGTTCTCCTGGTGCTCTTGCCGTGCGAATGGGTCGGGGGATCACTCAGTTCCGCCGAGGCGGGCGCGTAGCAGCTTTGTGGTGAAGGCTTCGTCAGCCAGATCCGGGGCAATCGGGCGGCCCAGTCGCGCCATCTCGTCAGCGTTGCTGACGGCCGTGACGTGCCACCCGTGCCCGGTCAGCCATTCCGCCGCATCCGCGCGACCGTTCTCCTGGTACGTCAGCGTCTCGACGTTAATGTCCAGGCCGAGTCGTTGCCGGATCCGCTCGAAGCGCGCCCGGCGCGCGGCGCGGCGGTGCTCGTTGTCGGCCGCACCGAGGCTGAACGCTTCGACTGCCACCCGGCTACCGGGCGCGCTCAACGCCGTCAGTAATTCGAACAGCCGGTCCTGAGCTTCGGCGGGTAGGTAGGGCAGCAGTCCCTCGGCCAGCCAGGCGGTCGGTTCGCTGCGGTCGAATCCCGCAGCTGTCAGCGCGGCCGCCCAGTCGTCTCGCAGATCGACCGCAACGGTGCGCCGGTCGGCAGTCGGAGCCGCGCCGGCCGCGCTCAACGTGGTCGTCTTGTAGGTCACCACTTGAGGTTGGTCGATCTCGTAGACCGTGGTGCCGACGGGCCAGTCCAGCCGGAAAGCTCTCGAGTCCAACCCTGCGGCCAGGATCACCACCTGCCGGACACCCGCAGCGGCGGCCTCGGCGAAATACGAGTCGAAGTAATGCGTGCGCACCGCTTGGTAGTCGCAGGCCAGCCGGTGGGCCCGCCGTCCGTGGTCGTCGTCGCCGATCCACTCCAGGTCGCTGGCCAGCCGCGCCCACGGCTGCCCGGCCGTCGAGACCAACAGGTAGGCGAACGGGTCGCGAATCAGGGGATCAGCCGTCGCAGTTTCGACGGCGCGGGCCGCGGCCACGCTCAAAGCGGTGGCGCCGACACTTTCGGTGATGTTCCAGCTGTCCCCTTCGGAACGCACCGAGTTCACCTCATGCAGATCAGTCATAGCGCAGCCCATGCTACCTAATAACTTAGGTAAACTATCTGGTTGTGTGCGCTACATCACTGGCCTAACTCCTGCTGCCCGGTGAGACTGCGGGCGAGCAACAATTTCAGCTGGTCGGTGATGGCGTCGAGTGCGTGGCGGCTACCGACGAAGCCGGCGTAGAAGCCAATGCCCAACAGCACCGCGAGCATCATCTCGGTCAGCGCCGCGGCGTCAGTGTCCGAAGTCAACTCGCCGCGCTGGATTCCGTCGTTGATCGCCCACGACAAAAAATCCCGGGTGGTGCTCACCGGGTCGACTCCGGATCGGTTCAGCTCGGGGTGGCGCTGCGACTCCAACGTCGCGGTGATCAGAAACGCCGCCGCCGCGCGCTTTTCAAGCTCGGCCCCGATCGTGCCCTCGATAAACGCGGACAGCCGGCCGAACAGTGTCGTCTCACGCTGTGCCCGCCGGGTGCTCGCGGCGACAACGGCGTCGTTGGTGTCTTCCAGCACGTGCCAATACAACACACGTTTATTTTCGAAGTAGTGGTTGATCGCTGGTCGGGTCAGGTCGGCCCGTACCGCTATCGCCTGAAAGGTAGCGCCGTCGTATCCGCGTTGGCTGAACACGTGGCGAGCGGCACGCAGAATGCGCTTTCGCGTCTCGGCCGCCTTCGCCGCCGGGGGACGACCCGGTCCCCGGCTCAAGGGCTGAACCACAGAATAAATTGTGCCATACGTCACAACCCTGGCTGGCTGAGTTGTTTGCTGGCAGGCGCCGGCGCTACGCGGTGGGGCATCAAGCCGTTGGGCGGGACATTGCCGAACTTGCCGGCCTGATAGTCGTCGAGCGCTTGGATCACCTCGGCTTTGGTGTTCATCACGAACGGGCCGTAGTGCACCACCGGCTCCCGGATCGGCGTGCCACCCAGCAGCAGCACCTCCATTGCGGGCACGCGGGATTCCTGCGACGACGCGGCGCGGACCGAGATCCGGTCGCCGGGACCGAGCACCGCCAACTGCCCCTGCTGAATCGGGTGGGCGATCGGACCGACGGACCCGCGCCCGGCGAGGACGTAGACCAGTGCGTTGTCAGCACGGTTCCACGGGATGTTGAGCCGCGCCCCCGGTTGAATGGTCGCGTGCGCCATGGTGATCGGAGTGTGGGTGACGCCGGGACCGCCATGTCCGTCGATCTGCCCCGCGATGACACGGATGAGCGCGCCACCGTCGTCAGACGACAGCAGCGCGACGTCGGCGCCCTCGATGGCCTGATAACGAGGCGTGGCGAACTTGTCCTTCTTCGGCAGGTTTACCCAGAGTTGGATGCCATGGAACATCCCGCCGCTCTCGACGAGATCCGCGGGCGGCGTCTCAATGTGCAGGATGCCGGCGCCCGCCGTCATCCATTGCGTCGCACCGTCGCTGATCAGCCCGCCACCGCCGTGTGAATCCTGGTGCGCGAAGCGGCCGTCGATCAGGTATGTCACCGTCTCGAATCCGCGGTGCGGGTGCCAGTCGGTTCCCCTGGGCTCGCCGGGCTGGTATTCGACCTCGCCCATCTGGTCCATGTGGACGAACGGATCCAGCTCGGCGGTGCTGACCCCGGCGAAGGCCCGGACCACCGGGAACCCCTCGCCCTCGTGGCCGCGCGGGCCGGTCGTGATCGAGCGGACCGGACGTTCGGTATCGGCTGGACCAGCCGCGGCGATCCGCGGCAAGGCCAGCGTGTCTACGGTGATTGCGGGCATCGTGCGCCTCCTTGGCTTGACTCTTCCATATAACCGGACTGTGGTCCGTTTATTCCGCTGACGGTGGCGGCTTCGGTGCTGTTACCGTGCCGGGCATGCCACTGGTGGACGGCGAAGAAGCCCACGAGGCGGGGCAAGAGTCCGAGAATGACTCCGAAGACCACGTCGTTGAGGGCGGTGGTCGCTTGGGTCGTTTCGTCAGAAATCTGAGGTTTCTGGAGAAATGGCTCTTGCTGGGCATCATCATCGGCGTGGTCGCGGGTCTGGGTGCCGTCGTTTTCTACCTGGCGTTGCGATACACCAGCCATTTTTTGCTGGGCTATCTGGCCGGTTACCACTTGCCCACCCCGCTTGCCGAAGGTGGCAGTCCGGGTTCATCGCGCTACGCCAGGCCGTGGGCGCTGCCGCTGGTGACCACGGGCGGAGCGCTGCTGTCGGCGTTGCTTGTCGCCAAGTTCGCTCCCGAAGCCAGCGGCCATGGCACTGACAGTGCGATCGAGGCGATCCACACCAACCCACGCAACATCCGTAGCCGGGTCGTGTTGGTGAAGCTAATCTCCAGCGCTCTGACCATCGGCTCCGGCGGTTCAGCAGGCCGTGAAGGCCCCACCGCTCAAATCTCTGCTGGCTTCGCGTCACTGTTGACCCGCCGACTGCACCTCTTGGACGCCGACGGCCGAATCCTGGTGTCGCTGGGGGTAGGCGCGGGCATCGGCGCCATCTTCGGCGCGCCACTCGGCGGGGCGGTCCTGGCAGCGTCGATCATCTACCGCGAAGATCTCGAATATCGGGTGCTGTACCCCGGTTTTGTCACCTCGGCAACGGCCTATGCCGTCTTCGGCTCCTTTTTGGGCTTCGACCCGATGTTCGGCTACGTCGATGCCGAATACCGCTTCGAGAGCCCTGGGCCGCTGCTGTGGTTCGTCGTGCTCGGCATCGTGGCGGCGATCGCGGGTTATCTGTTCGCCCGCATCTTTTATGCCACGGTCACGCTCACCGAAAGATTGCCCGGGGGGGCGGTGCTCAAGCCCACCATCGGCGGCCTGCTGGTCGGCCTGTTGGGCTTGGCTATACCGCAGATCCTGAGTAGCGGCTACGGCTGGGTGCAGTTGGCCACCACCAAGCCGGGACTGCTGACATTTCCCTTGTGGATCGTGCTGGTCCTGCCGATCGCCAAGATCGTCGCGACCTCGCTGTCGATCGGTACCGGCGGATCCGGTGGAATCTTCGGACCCGGGATCGTGATCGGGGCGTTCGTGGGCGCGGCGGTGTGGCGGCTCGGTGACATGTGGCATCTTCCGGGCGTGCCTGCCAGCCCGGGCATCTTCGTGGTGGTGGGGATGATGGCCTGCTTCGGCAGCGTCGCGCACGCGCCGCTGGCCATCTTGATCATGGTGGCCGAGATGACCGGATCGTTCTCGGTGGTGCCCGGCGCCATCATCGCCGTCGGCATCGCTTCACTGCTGATGCAGCACACCAAGGTGTCGATTTACGAATCCCAGCGGCTCAACCGAGAGACCGCCGAAGCCGAGCGAGCGCAAGCCGCCGCGTAGCGCGGTCAGTTTTTGTCGCGAGCGGTTTTGGCGGCGCTGCGTTCGGTGGACTTTCCCTCGTGGGTCAACGCGCCACCCGCACTCTCCAGGTGGGCCCGAACGAACCACTGGAACTTCTCCAACTCGGCCGCGTGGCCGATCAGAATGTCCTGGGTGACCGGATCGGGCTCTTCGGTTTCGGCGATCGCCTTGCGAGTGTCTTCGATGACGCCGTTGTAGACCAGATCCAGTGCGGCCAGATGCGCCGGGACGGTGTCGCGGGCAACGGAGTAGTCGTCCCAGGTGCGGTCCTTGAGGATGGCGCCCGGCGTGCCGAGCGGCGACCCACCGAGGGTCGCAATCCGCTCCGCCACTTCGTCCGCGTAACCGCGCACCAATTCGACTTGCGGGTCGATCATCTCGTGAACCCCGATGAAGTTGGGGCCGACCACATTCCAGTGCACGTGCTTGAGCGTCAAATGCAGGTCGTTGTAGGTGCTCAACTGCTTCTGTAGCAGTTCAGCGACCTTGGCTCCCTGCTTGTCGGTCAAGCCCGGAACGGTGAACTGCGTCATGGATAACTCCTGGAGGTCATTGCGGTCTGTGCGCTCTATACCGGTCCGCATACCCGATGACCGCGGGCAGTAATCGCGGCGGACTCAGAGCGAGCGAATATCCTGCACCGGCAGTCGCGCGCCGCGTCGCGGCTCGTAGGCGAGTCCGCTGGCTTCCAGTAGCCGGACGACCCGGTGGCGGTGTGGCCGCATCGGCTCCAGCAACTCGACCATCTCGGCGTCGTCGATCGGATGTCCCAGCAAGGTCCAGCCGATCATCTTGCAGACGTGGTAATCGCCCACCTCCAGCGCGTCGGGATCGCCGAACGCACGTTGCGCCGTCTCGGCCGCCGTCCACACCCCGACGCCGGGCAGCGATGTCAGCGCCTCGCGGGCCTCGGCAGCCGGCCGCGACGTGAGCCGCTCCAACGAGGGGCCCCGGCGCGCGCAACCGACGATGGTCCGGGCCCGTCCCGGATCGACGTTGGCGCGGTGGAACTCCCACGACGGGATGTGCCGCCACGCGTCGGCCGACGGTGGCACCCGCATCCGCGCCGGGGCGGGACCCGGCGCCGGGGTGCCGAATTTGGTCACCAGCACGCGCCAGGCACGGAAAGCGTCCGCACCCGGCACCCGCTGCTCGAGCACAGCCGGGATCAGGGCCTCCAACACCTGACTCGTGCGTCCGAGCCGCAGGTGCGGCACCCGCCGGTGCGCGGCCGCAACGATCGGGTCGACCGGTGCGAAGTCCGACGGATCATCCTCGGCGCCGAGCATGGCCGGAAGGGCGTCGAGAAATTCCTCCGCGCCACTCCCCCACGCCGTGCAGTCGACGGCGTTCGACGCGGCGCGGCTGATCCGCGCGGAGACCGATCCGCTGTCCAGCAGGGTGGTCCGCCAGATGGCACCGTCGGCGCCGACCTGGAAACACGGATCACCCGGACCGCGGCGCAGCGGAAAAAGAGTGATCCGCGGGCTGACCACACCCGGGAACGTCACCGTGCGAGCGCTACTCACCATCTGCTCCCGCCGGATGCCGCCACTGCCTGATCCCGATGATCATAGGTTCGGCCCGAAGCCGCCTGCCCTCCGTCGCGCACGATTGACCGTGACCGGGTCCCGCGTCAGGATGACGGGGTGACGACGCCGTTCGACGATCCGCAGGCCGAGCTGGCGTGGATGTTTTTGCAGTGCCTGTCCGAAGGCGGCGACGTCGACGAATGCTTCGGGTTGCTCAGCGACGACTTCACCTACTGGAACATCGTGACCCGCAATCTGGTCGACAAGGCGACGCTGCGCGGTCAATTCGAGCGGCGCAAGCGCCGAGTCGAGCTGACCCTGGATTTCATCCAATGCTTCAACGACGGCGAAAACGTGGTGATCGAGGCGGAAACCGACGGCAAGACCGTCGACGGCGTGCATTACAACAGCCCCGCCGTCTACATCTTCGAGACCCGCGACGGACTCATCTCGTCGTTGCGCGAATACAGCGACACCCAATTGGCCGAGCATGTGTTCGGGCCGGCGAGTGCCTAATCGGGCTCGACGCTGATGTCAGCCTTGTCGGGATAGAAGGCCACGTGGCCCGCGATCGCCGCGACCGCCGGGTAGGGCTGCTCGTAGAACCAGATCACGTCGTCCACGGAGTCCCCGGCAGCGGTGGTCACGCTGTAGTAGCCGGCTTCGCCCTTGTACGGGCAGTAGGTGCTGGTATCCGTCCGGGTGAGCAGGTCTGGCACGACATCTCCGATCGGAATATACTGCACCGCAGCGTAACTCGATTCTTGGAGCTGCAGCGCATCGTGTGTGTCGGCGATGACTTCGCCGTTGACACGGACCACAACCCGCGCGCGGCTGGGGCTGATCGTGATCGGATGCTCGGCGGTGGGTTCTAAAACAGGCCGACTGGTCATGGTGGCATCTCCTCTTCGGTGATTGGCAGGTTCAACGCTGACCGGCGCGCAAGATTCCCGCCGACCGCCGTCGGGCGTTCAGCCGGCGGGCGCGAGCATGTCCTGCCACCCGGCGTCTCCGGTGTGGCGGGAATCTTCCAGCGTGTATCTGGCCCCGTCGGGCCCCGTCACTTCGCCGCTGGACGGGACGTAGATCGCGGCCGGGCCGGCCGGCGTGTAGATGCACGGGTTGGGCTGCTGCCCGTTGCATTGCACGTGACCCGATCCGGGCCGCTGCAGCGGATCGTTGACCGGTCCGGGTGGCGCTGGCAAGTGATCGGCCGGTACCGGATTGAGTCCGTTGTTGACCGTGGGTGCCGGTATCACCCTGCCCGGATCGACCGGTTGGTCGCATCGAGCACCCGGCGCCGGGCAATTCCTCAGCTGGTTCGGATCTCCGAACCACGGGTTGGTGCCCAACGGGACATACGGCTTGTTGTCGCGGCATTCCCGCGGCGTCGCTCTGCGCTTGCCGGGGAAGTCGACACACGGATAGTTGCGGGCCCCGCGCACCGCGTTGGCCGGGGTGTCTTGCGGGATCTTGCAGTACGTTCCGGACGGTAGTGGCGCGATGCTGGTATCGGCCGGCGACCGCCACTCCGATGCCGGTAGGAACCCGGTCAGGCACGGCGGCGGGTTGTTCAGCGACAGGTTGAGATTCATCAGCACCGATCCCGGTGCGGACGCTACCAATGTCTCCGCGACCGAGCCGACCTCAGGCAAGAACACCAGCAGTTGCTCGACGCCCTTGTTGTAGCGCTTGAGCATGTCGGCGACGACTTCAAGATTCGCCAGCGTCTGCGGCAGCGACTCGCGAACGTCGCCGAACACAGCGGCGACCTGATCGGCCGTCGGGGCCGCCTTCGACAGGATGCCCTGGATCTGCTGGTCGGTTTGTGCCGTCTGAGCGGTGAGGACGTTGAGGTTGTGCGACCACTGCGCGATCGAGTCGCTCGAGTCCACCTGGCTGTCCAGGATCGGTGCTGCGTTGCCGATGATGTCGTCGACGTCGGACATGTTGGCCTGAAAGTCACCGACGATCGACTGCGTCGAGTCGACGAGTCGTTGCAGTGCCGGCCCCAATCCACCGACTGCTAGCGCAGTTTCGTCGAGCAGCGATGCGATCTTGTGTTTGGGAAGCGCCGATAAACCACGGTTGGCGGCGTCGAGGGCGGGACCGATCTCGCTGGGCACGGTGCCCTTGGTGATGGTCTGCCCGGGCGAGAAGAATTTCCCTGGGTTGCCGGTGGACACCAGATCCAGATACTGCTCGCCGATCGCCGACACCGAGTGCACATTTGCCGACGCATCGATCGGGATCTGGTAGTGGCTGTCGATGCTCAGTACCGCCCGCACACCGCGTGCCGTCGGCTCGACCTTGGTGACCCGACCGATCTGAATTCCGCGGTACGTCACGTTGGACGTGCGGTACAGACCGCCGGAGGCTGACAACTCCGCGGTCAGCCGATATTGACCGATGCCAAGCTGGCTCGGGATACGAAGGTAGTACCAGCCCAATGCAATCAGTGCGGCCAACGTCAGCGCGGCGAACACGATCAACTGATTACGAATGAAGCGAGTCAGCATTCGTTACTCGCCTCGCTCCACCGGCGCATCGGCCGGGTTGGGCGAGAAACGGACGTCGGGAATCATCGTCGAAGGGTCGCGGCCCCAGGACTGTTCCAGGGCACGCAACGCGCCGGAGAACCCGGTTCCGGTGAAGAACGCGTTGTCGACGGTGCTCAGCGTCAGGTCCAGTGCGCCGGAGACGTTGATGAAGTCGCCGCGAACGATCTTCGGAATGCTGTCGACGTTGAACGGCGGTGACAGCAGAAGCATCAGTGCGTCAACCAAATATGGTGCGGCACGGTCGAGTTGCTTGAGTGGTCGCTGCAATTCCTGCAGATCCTGATGCAAGTTGCCCCGCGCGGCCGACAAGGTCTGTCCGGTGACGTTGCTGAGCCGTCCTACCGCCTCGACGGTGTCGGCGAACAAGTCACGTTGCTGTGCGAAATGCTCTACCAGTGGCGGGAATTCGGTGAGAACCCGGTCCAGGGTGCCGGTGCGGGTAGCCGCGTAAGACAACAACCGGTCGGTGGTGTCGATGGCGTGGCCGATGTCGTCACGCTGTCGGTTCAGCTCACTGGCGAAAGTGTCCAGCTTGCCGAGGAAATCGCGGATCTGGCGGGCGCGCCCGGTCAGGATCTTGTAGACCTCGTTCTGAATTACCTCGAGATTCGGGATACCGCCGCCGCGCAGCACCAAAGCCAAGCTGGCGAGCGTTTGCTCGGTGGAGGGATACGCCGATGCATTGTTCAGCGTGATGGTGTCGCCGGCTCGAAGTTGTTCGACTGACGGGTTCGGCGGCGTAGCCAATTCGATGTGCTGAGAACCCAACAGGCTGGTCTGGCCGATCTTGGCGGTGGCGTTCTTCGGAAGCTTGACGCCTTTCTGCAGGTCCACGGTCAGCGTGGCGACCCAGTTCTTCAAGTCGATCGCACGCACGGTGCCGACGAACACATCGGCCACCAGGACTCGGCTATTCCCGTTCAGCGCCATCGTATTCGGCATCTGCACGTAGACCGTGTAGGAACCCGGGCCGCTACCCGGCCCGCCCGGCAATGGCAGATTGGCGATGCCACGCCAGTTGGCGCACGATGCCAACGCCGTCGTGGCCGTCAGCAATACCAATGCCTGCCAGACCACCCGGCACACCCGCCGCATACGCGTCACTGACCGGGCCCCGGGGCCGGCGAGGGCAGCGGCTGCGGGTACCACGGCGGCGGCAGCGGATTGTTCTCGTCGTAGGCGTTGGGCGGCCCGGCCATGTTGTGCGCCGGCGGGGGCGGAGCGATGTCCGGCCCACCCATCAACTCGGCCAACGATGCCGGCGTCAGCAAGTTCGCGGTGGCCGGCTGGACCTGCACTCCCTGCATGCCTGGCGCGACGATCCAACCAGGCTCCGAATTACGGTGGGACCACGGTGTATCCGGTGAGAAGATGCCGGGGACCGTGGTGTCCTTATAACCCGGCGGCGGCTGTAAACGCGGTTCGGAATACGCGACGTGCTTAGGCAACACGTCCGCGGTGCTGAACAGATTGACTCCGGATGGGAAGTAATTGAACTTGATCGCATCCAGGACCGGGGCCAGGTATTGCGCACAAAGCTCGGCCGAATCCTGATAACCGAGCCGGCTGCCCGCCTGAATGACGCCACAAATGAACTGCATTGGATTAGCGAAGTTGGTTAGCGCGGCCACCCCGGTCAAGCTGCCGTGCGCCGGTTCATAGATAGCCAGCACGTTGGCGGCCATGTTCGGCAGAATGTGCAGGGCAGTCTCCAACCCGTCACGCGGAACCGGCTGCATGATCGCGGTGGTCGCTTCACCGAGATTGTTGACGTCGTGGGCGAGCACCTCGCGGTTCTCGGTCAGAAACTTCTGGGCGATGGACAGCAGGCTGTCAGTTTGTCGAATCGCGTTGGCGGCCGACTGATCCGAACTGGTGAGCTTGTCGGTGATGTGGGCCAGATCCGTATTCAGAGCGACGAACTGCTGGTCGTCTTGATGAAGCGCGTTGACGAACATCGCCAGACTGCGCAATACGGCGAAGAAATCGCCGCGGCCCTCATCCAGGGTGCTCAGCGCTGCCGACAGACTGTTCAGCGTGGCGTTGATCTGTTGGCCCTTGCCGGCCAGCCCGTCGGCGAAGGATTCGATGACATCGCCGAAGGGGCCTTTCGGCTGCGTATCGCTCGGGCCGAGTTGACCGATGATGTGGGTGATGCTGTTGCGCAGGTCATCCCATTCCACCGGAACCTGGGTGCGCTCGATCGGGATGACCGCGTTGTCGGCCAGCACCGGGCCGCCGTCATAAGGCGGCTCCAACTGGATACTTCGTGAGGCGACCAACGTCGGGTTGAGGACCACCGCGGACGCGCCGGCCGGCACCTTGAATTCGTTCCGATAGTGAAAGGTCACCTTCATCTGGTCACCGGTGGGTTCGATCTTGTCGATCGATCCCACCCGGATGCCCATGATCTGCACCTTGTCACCGGCGTAGAGCGCGTTGGTGGCCGGGAAGTAAGCGACCACAGTGTTATTGGTCAGCTTGTCGTAAAGCCGCCAGCCTACGACGGCGGCAACGAGGCTCGCTGCCACCACGAGCGACCCGATGATCACCGCGGTTCTTGACAGCTGCGGCAACCGCAGTTTGCGGATGTCGAAGATCGTGCTCATCGGCTCCTACCCGCCGTCTCCGCCGGGCGTGATGAACGGCGCCGGCAGCTGTGGGCCCGGGCCCGGGGATGCCTGGGGTCCGGGTGGCAACGTCCCGGGTGCAAGCACTGACGGCGGTGGAGTCGGACCGGCTGGTCGTACACCCTCGGTGCGAGCCCCCGGTGGCGCCTCCGGCGGCAGCGGGACCGGCGTGCCCGGAACGCTTGGCGCGGGTGCCCCGGGGCGCCCGGCGATCGGAATTCCCGGCGTCGGGGGCAGACCATTGGGGTTCGGCGGCGACGACGCGACATCGGGCAACGCCGGATACGGGCCATTGGGCCCGAACGGCCCCTGATTCTGATCGACGCCCGCACATGGCATCGGGTTGCCCGGG